>Ga0308421_1001302_pt1 | contig 13415 bp, 13 predicted proteins | sample HotsprSampleMS60_FD_203673 | JGI IMG/M metagenome (GOLD analysis project Ga0308421, IMG submission 203673) | Hot spring phototrophic mat microbial communities from Mushroom Spring, Yellowstone National Park, Wyoming, United States - 20090730_MS60 ...
GGCGCTTCGAGGGCCTCGAGGCCCTCGCCCGGTCCATCCGGGAGCAGGGGGTCCTCCAGCCCCTGCTGGTGCGCTCCCTGGGGAACGGGCGCTACGCCATCGTGGCCGGGGAGCGGCGCTACCGGGCCGCCCGGATGGCAGGCCTGGCCGAAGTCCCGGTCCGGGTCCTGGACCTTCCGGAGAAGGAGGCCCGCCTCCTCGCCCTGGTGGAGAACCTGCAGCGGGAGGACCTCAACCCCTACGAGGAGACCCTGGGGGTGCTGGAGCTCCTATCGGAAGAGTTGGCTAAAAGTAGGGCGGAGGTGTTGAGCCTGCTCAGGCGAATGCGGAAAGAGCGTCGGGGGGAAGCGGGCCATAACGTTATGGCCTCCCCCGAGGCCCAGAGGGTGGAGGAGACCTTCAAGGCCCTGGGCCGCATGACCTGGGAGTCCTTTGTGCAAAACCGCCTGCCCCTTCTTTCTCTGCCCGAAGACCTGAGGGAGGCCCTGGAAACAGGTGCTATCCCCTACACCGCCGCCTTAGAGCTCAAGAAGGTGAAGGACCCGGAGGTGCGGGCCCGGCTCCTGGAGGAGACCAAAAGGGGCCTCTCCCTGAGGGAGCTCAAGGCCAGGGTGCGGCAGGCTTTGAAGAAGGAAAAGTCCTCCAGGCCCTGGTATGAAGACCTCTTACAGGACCTAAAAAAGATGGACATTGCCGCTTTACCAGACGAAAAACGGATTAGGGTGGAAGCTCTTTTAGCGGAGCTCAGGGAGGTACTTGGCCACTGAACGCTGTTTGTGTCCTGAGCAAGGAAGAGACGAAGGTGAACAACCACTCGCAAGACCTCGCAGAAGAAATAGTCAGACAACTCAAGAAAGGCCCCGAGCAGGAGAAGGTAGTGGGTCCCTTGGTGCAATACTTGCTTTCCAAAGGCTACAAACTCGAACAGATTCGGTTTGGAAAGAAGGAGTGGCGTGTGCCCAAAAACCCCTCGGAAGCTACTAAGCGAGAACGCGGGAATCAGTTCGAGGGTTTTCCGGTTGACATCGCTATCTTTGATAGTCCAGAGATGACGGGAAAATCCTCTAGTCCCTCCATTATCATCGAAACCAAGCAACCCAAGGAGGAAGCGGGGATTTCTCAACTGGAGACATACATGTCTCTAGAGCCTTCCGTGAAGCTAGGTATTTGGGCCAACTCTGCAGATCCTTCTGCTCCCGCCCTTTTCCTCTACAGAGGAGAGCGCTACCCCAGGCACAAGTTGATCAAGGACACTCCCTCCCCTGGGGAGCCCATAGTTCCCGAAGGTGCTCCTCTCCGGTACAAGGACCTTGTCACTCCAAGCCAGGAGGCTTTGAGAAGGACCTTTTCCAACCTCATGGACTACCTGGCCTCTAAAGACGCCAACGTTGTTCGCCCTGACGATCGCCTGAACGAGTTATGCAACCTCATCCTCCTCAAGCTAGAGAGCGATAGAAAGGCCAAGGCTGAGGGAGAGGAAGCTGAAGTTCGCTGGAGAGCCCTTTCCTCCCCCGAGGCCACCGCACAGATGATTCGGAAGTGGTTTCGCGATTTTACCCGGATTTACCCCGAGCTATTTACCAGCGAAGAGGAGCGGACGATAAGGCTACAAGATGACTCCATCCATCAGGTGGTCGAGGCTTTGGAGAGGTACCGCCTCCTTGAGGCGGGGAGTGAGGCCGTGTCCCAGGCCTTTCAAGTTCTTCGCACGGAGGCTCTACGTTCGGCTGATGGCCAGTTCTTCACCCCGCAGCAGGTCATCACCACAGGCGTAGAGCTCGTGGACGTGAAATGGGACGACCTGGTGATTGACCCGGCCTGTGGTACGGGAGGGTTCCTAATAGAAGCCTTCTTCAGCCTGACAAACAGGGCGACAGGTGATCCCACCCAGGCGATCCGCTGGGCCCAAACGCACCTCTATGGGGTGGATAAGGATCACGTGGCGGTCAAGCTGGCCAAGGCGGTCATGCAAATCGGTGGAGACGGCTCGGCCCACATTTTCCGCGGAGACTCCATCAGGCGCCACGAGTGGCCAAAAAGCTTTCCTCACCTCCAGCCAGAGCTCAGGGAAGGGCGCTTTGACCTGGTGCTCACCAATCCCCCTTTCGGCAAGGATCTGGTGGTGATGGCAGAAGACCTGGACAAGGGGGGCTTTTCCATCCACCGAGTAGGCGGGTCCTCTATGAAGAAGGTGCCCATAGGTCTGGTCTTCCTCGATCTGGCCTGCTGGTTGCTGAAGCCTGGGGGGCGGGTAGGGATCATCCTCCCAGAAACTTATTTTTTCAGCCGTTCTTATCAGTGGGTTCTCAAGTGGCTCCGTGAGCGCTTTCGCCCCTTAGTGGTGGCAAACGTTCCTATGGAAGCCTTTCAGCAGTACGCCCGGGCTAAGACCAGTTTCTTCGTCTTCGAAAAGGTGGAAGGGGAGCCAGACCTCGAGGGGGAAGTGCTCTTCCTTAACCCGCAGACTTGTGGCATAGGCCCTGATGGGAAAACCATCGATAGCAATGAGCTTCTAGACCACGTCCTCCAGGTAAAGAAGGGTGAGCTTCCTCCGGGAGCCGCTCGGGTCAAGCTGAGAGAGGTGTATGAACGAGGGGTCCTTGTTCCTCGGTATTACGATCCCAGGTACGAAGAGAGATTGAACCGCCTCCTGAAGGAAAAAGGCATCGAGGGGGTTAGCCTGGGAGAGCTAGTGGAGGAGGGCCTCCTAGAGCACCGCTTTGGCCACGGTAGCCCCGACCGCCTGAGCCGAAAGGGCGAGATCCCCTACATCAAGGTGAGCGACCTCCGAGCTGGGCGGGTAAACGTCAACCCCACTAACCTCCTCCCGAAAGAGGTAGCTGAAAAGCTTTGGAAGGGAGAGGAGAGTGGGCTTCGGGCCTGGGACTTGCTAACACCTATCCGGGCCAGCAGCAACATCGGGGAGTTCGCCGTCTTGCTTCCCGGAGAAGAAGAACGGGTCCTCACAAAGGAAATCCTTGTCCTTAGGGCCACGGAGAAGGGTAGGGAGAAGGGCTACACGCCCTTTTACCTCTTTTGGGCCCTTTCTCTGGCGGCGGTTAGGGAGGCCTGGCGACGGATCACCCTGATGCAGACCAATCGGGAGGACGTGGGGGACTGCTGGAAGGAGGTCAGGATACCCAAGCCCCCTAACTCCCATTGGGCCGAGAGCGTCAGTCGCCCTGTTCGCGAGTACCTGGAAGCCCTGGCCCAAGCCCAGAAGGCTCTTCTCGGCCTGGAAAGTCAGGAAAAGGAAGGATTCTCCTTCGTGCCTTTCTTGAGAGCGAGAAATGATGAACAGGGGACTGAGGCATCCTGAGGTCCTGGAGCCGGTGATCCGGGAAGAGGGCCAGGACAGGGGAAGGCCTCCCCGACAAGCCAGCCCCCAGGGGCCGGGGCCAGGTGGGGGCGGCGGAGAGGGCCGGGTCTCGGGCTCTTCCTTGGGCCCAGGCACCACCCGCACCCGGCCCAGCCCCCCAGCCACTCCCCCAGGAGGAGGAAGCGAAGGGGCTCCCCCGGCGCCTCCCCAAGGGGGGCAGGGGAGAGGAGCTCCCGGTGGGCCAGGTGGAGCCCCGTGAGGAAGCCCTCTCCGTCCGTGCGGGGGTGGAGGACCACCCGGTAGAGGCCGGGGACGAGGCCCTCCCTCAGGCCCCTTGGGGCCCGCACCCGCTTGGAGAAGAGGCCCTGGCCCTCCAGGCGGAGGTTCACCGCCCCCAATGGGGGAGGGGTGGACCACGCCCCGGACCCGGGCCAGGTGGCCTACTGGGGGTCGTCCCAAAGGCGGGCGGGCTCCCAGCGCCGGACCACCAGGCGGCCGCTTTTGGGCCGGAGCTCCCCTTCCAGGTAGACCCCGCTCCCCACGGGGGGCAGGACCTCCAGGAGGGAGAGGGCGGCCAGCAGGGTCAGGGTGAAGGGGGCCCGGAGCTTGCCCCCGGGGTTGGGGCGGACCTCCACCTGGAGGTGGCCCTCCTCCAGGTCCACGGCGGCCAGGCGGCCCCGGACGAAGCAGAAGAAGGGGCGCCCCCAGCACCGATCCTGGGGAACGGTACGCAGGAAGTCCTGCTTGCCTCCCAAAAGACCCTTCCCGTCAGTCCGGGGAGCGTGCTGCGCCAGGAGGGGCTGTCCTAGAAGGCGGGCACCCAGCCTTTTGGGCAGGGCGAAGACCACCCCCTTGGGGGCCTCGGGCACCTCCAGGTAGTAGAGGGTGCGCACCTTCCCTTCCCGAGTCCTCACCTCCCGCACCCGCACGCGGCCCTCCGTGAACAGGGTGGCCACGTAAGCGGCCTCCTTGGGCCTCCTCGGCGGGGAGGCGGGCTTCTCACCCACGAAAGCGGGCACTTCCATCCCCCTCACCCTACCACACGGGCCGCCAGGACGAGCTCCCTATCCACCAGGTGGGCCACCCCGTCCACCTCCACGAAGGCCCTGGCCCCGCCTCCGGTCCAGCCGGCGAAGTAGCCCCTCCGGCCGTCGGGCAGGTGGAGGAGGGCCCCGTCCGGGACCCCGCCCCGGGTTCCCCCAGGCGGGGGCGGAGGGGCGGGGGTCCGGGCCTCCAGGTCCGCCATCACCGCCTCCAGGTAGCGGGCGGGGTAGCGCACCCCTCCCTGGGCCACCCCCCTCAGGGTGAGGGCCAGGGCCTGGAGGAAGACCTCCCCCTTGGGCAGGGCCTCCCGCTCCAGGCGGGCCAGGTAGGCGGCCCAGAGGGCCTCGGAGGGGAAGCCGGGCCGGAAGGCCCGGTAGAACGCCCCCCAGAGCCCCGCCCCCTTGAGGGCCCCCTGCAGGGGTTTCGTGCCCGCCTTCACGAGCGGCGGGGAAGAGTTGGAGAAGGCCAAAGGCTCGTCCACCGAAGAGGAGGCGGCCGGGAGGCCTTCGCCACCAAGGTCGTCCTCTTCTTGGAAGGGTTGGGCCGCCTCTTCCTCCGAGGCCTCTTTCTCCTCCTCCTCGGCCCGGGTGGGCGGGTGTGGATGAGGAAGATCTTTTTCTTCTTTTACTTCCTTTATTTCGGGCCCCCGGAAATCGCCCTCTGGAAGGCCATTTTCCCCACCTCCGCCCTGCAAGGCGTGCAGGGGGGCGCGCAAGGCTTGCGGGCCGGGGTGCCCCCCTTGCGGGAGCCCCCCCGCCAGGCGGTAGCGCCCGGGGGAGTCCACCTCCACCAGCCCCGCCTCCCAGAGGTCCATGAGGGCCTTGCGGGCCGTGCGGGGGTCCACGCCCAGGAGGGCGGCCAACCCCTTCTCGTCCGCGCTCTTCAGCCGGAGCCGGGCCCGGGAGGCCAGGGCCAGGAGGACCAGGCGGGCGATGGGGGAGAGGGTCCCTTCCCACCCGGGGACCTGGCCGCTGAGGGCGACTGCCATCAGGCTGTTGGGGATGAGGCTGTAGCTTCCTTCTGTTTGCAGATACCTCCACGAGGGATTGCGCATCTTGGCTTGTGGGCCGCTTTACCCCCGACCCTGGGGCCAGGGGGGTTGACTCTTCCCTCGCTTTCCGGTACCCTAAGCTTGTTGACCTTGGTACCGGATAGGGAAAGGGAGGCAACCCCAGAACCTCCCGCCTTTTCCTTTTAGGACACCGCCACGGCCTTCGCCCTTCCCACCCCCTTAGCCCCGCATTGTAGCACAAGGGGCCGGGGCGTCCAGCCCGCACCCTAAAAGCCTTCGTGTGCTACAGACCGTACCATCGCGCTGAAGCGGGTCTCTATCCATAAACCCCCGCACGACCCCGTCCTGCCCCTGTGATCCCCTCGCCTCTTTGCGCACAGGGTTAAGGCCGGTCCCACGCTTTGGATGAAGGGTTTCGCGACCGCATGGGGTAGAGCCTTCCTCGGGGGTCTTCCGCCTTGGCCAGCGCCCTGAAGAGGGCCCCTGGCCTCCATCTCTACCTCCAGGTCCTCGAGGTCCCCTCCGCGCCGCCCTCAAGCTTGCTGGCGGTCCCGCCTCATCCTAGCTTGGGTTGCGCCGGGTTGCAGAATCCCCTTCCAAATGGCCTTAGCCCGCGCGGAAACGCCCTCCCGCGCGCCTTGCCCCCGCGCTCGCCTTTATGTCGGACCGGGGTAAGGGGGCACCCACGGCCGGGGTCCCCAAAGCCCCACGAGGGTCAACCCCCCAAAGCGGTGAAGGGCCTCGTCTTGCCCCTGCACCCCCCGTCTTGGCGTTGCTGGGGGGCAAGAACCTCCGCTGTCGGCGCAGACCCGGTTCATCACCCACCGCTGGAGGTCCGGGCGGTGATCGCGGGAATAGCCGTGGGTGAGGCGGATGGCCCGGGGTTCATCCCCCGCATCGACCGTCTGGCCTTCTTCCCCGCTCCCGCACACCCCGTGGACGTGGAAGCGGGTGGCGTCCACGTGCAAAGGGGAAGGCCTTTCGGGCCGCCTGGGCAATCCTCAGGAAGACCTCCGTGACCCCGACCTCGAAGAGGTCGTCCAGTAGTCGTCGTTGAGGAACTCGGGGGTGACCCCCGGTCCTAAAAGAAGTTCGGTGGGTTTTCCCTGGAAAAAGTGGCCGAAGAGGTAGAGGGGGGAAGAAACAAAGCCCAGGGCGTTCAGCACGGCGGCCTTCAGGGCCACGCCGGTGGAGACCTTCTCGTTGGGGCGTGGCCCTACCTGATGATCCACCGTCTCCACCAGCTTCATCCGATCCATGATTCCAGCCACCAGACCCAGGTGGGCCAGGTCGTAGACCTGAAGATCAGCATTGGTTTCCACCCCAAAATCCTAAAGCCAAGGTAGAGGGGTGCGGAATGTGGGCTATGCATAACAGCCCATCAGTATCCACATCGAGAAAGCGAGGGATAGAAGCCGGCCCATTTGCCCAGGTTAGTCGAACTTTGTAGACAGCGCTGGTTGTGTAAGGAATTATGTGTAAGGGTCCGTGTTTGATAGGGGGGCACACCTTAGCAGGAGGAGGTGCCCCATGGACCAGGATACCTTGCGGTTCTTGCTGAGGGAAGCGGTGCGGGAAACGGTGACCGAGGTCCTACAAACCGTCCTGGAATTGGACCGGACGGCGTTCCTGCAGGCACACGGGGGCCGCAGGAACGGCTACTACCCCCGCAGGCTGGAGACCACCTTCGGCCAGGTGGACTTGAAGACCGGGAGGGCCAGTATTACCCGGCTTTAGCCCTACGCCCGCCGCCTGGTGGACGTGGGGGAAGTGGCCGTAGCCTTGTACGCCGCCGGGGTCAGCCAGCGCAAGGCGGCCGAGGTGATGGGTCTCCTCCTGGGCCACCGCTACTCCCACGAGACCATCAGCGCCATGACCGAGGAGGTGCTCCAGGCAGTGGGGGCCTTCCGCAGGCGGCCCTTGCCCGAGGAGATGGCCTTCGTCCACCTGGACGGCCTGTACCTGAAGCTTCTGAGGGAAGGGGAAGGCGTGGTCAGGGAAGTGGTGTACGTGGCCCTGGGGATTGCGCCTTCCGGGGAGAGGCAGGTCCTGGGCTACTGGCTCCTGCCGGCGGAGAGCGCCCTGGGGTGGGAGGGGGTCTTGGGGGAGCTGTGGCAGCGGTGCGTGGTGCACGGGGTGCGGTGGAGCCTGGGGCAGGTGCGGGCCAGAGACCGGACCCTCTTGGCGGAAGACCTGAGGCGGGTGTACGGGGCGGAGGGCCGGGGGGAGGCTCTTAGGGCCCAGGGAGGCCTGGGGTTCGCGGTACCCGGGGGTGGTGGCCCTGTGGGCTGGGGACTCAGGGGCCTTTTTGCGGTTCTACGGCTACCCCAAGGGGCTTTGGCCGTACTTGCGGAGCGCCAACCTGATGGAGAGGTTCATTCGGGAGATCCGGCGGGGGACGAAGGTGAGGGATCACAAGTTTCCCAGCGAGGAGGCGGTGTACAAGCTCCCCTGGAGTCGGAGAGGCAAGAAGGGAGGTGGGCGGAGCGGAGGCTCAAGGGGTTCTCGGAGGCGAGGGAGACGCTGGAGAAGATGCTTCAGGAGCGGTATGCCCCCCGTACACAAACGCTTACACATACATCTTGACACGACCGAGAGGCTCGCTCGGGTGGCCCGGGAGAAGGGTATCCTCCTCATGATGTGCGACTCCTGCGCCCTGGAAAGGGGTCTGGCCACCGGGGAACCCCGGTGGTGCACCCCAGGAGGGGAAGGGCGGAAGGAACCTGGGGACTGCCGGGTGCCCCCCCACGTGGTGGAGGGAGCGGAGGTGGGGTGCCTCCCCGACCTCTACGCCGCCTTGGCGGGCAAGGTGGACCAGGTGATCACCCTCTAGGGGGAAGGGAAACCCCGGGGGCGGCGGCCCCCGGGGCGGTTTTTGGGGCTAGGCGGCCCCCTTTTCACCCGACCTCCCTCCTCTTCTCCAAACCCTCCCATCCCGCTGTCAAAAGCCTATAGCTGTGGCGGGCCAGGCGGAGAAGATTCAGGTCGCAAAGCCCGGACTTCTGCCGGAGCCCCCTGAGGTGAAAACGGACCTGGTACCCCTGCATCCCCGTGGCCTGGGCGAGATGAGAGGTCCCTAGGGAGCCCAGTCTGCCCATAGCCTCCCAGAGAACCCGCTCCCCAGGCCTCAGGGCAACACCTGTCTGGCCCCGAAGGAGAGCCTGGGCCAAGCTCGTCGGATCGTCCTTGCGGGTAAGGAAAACCCAGTACCGGGCATCCCAGGCCCGGATGCCCTGAGGGGTCCGCCAAAGGACCACCTGGCCCTTCTCCATGTGCTCCAGATCCGCCAGAGCTAGGCCGCCTTCTTCTCGCCAAAGGACCTCAATTCCGTGCGCCATCAAAGCCCCCGCTGCCAGGGCGTAAAGCTCCAGCTCACTCGCAAAGAGGGTAACCCGCAACGCCACCACCTCCCTTCGTCCAAAAGCCGAACCTTCCCAAAACCACCGCTTGGACGTGGGAGGGGGGCGGGGGGCCAAGACTTCCGGGAGGGGCTGGGAGTGGCCCAACCTGGCGAGGGGCTTAGCCCTAAGCCCCCTCGAGGGCCCAGAGGGGACCGGCTCCTCCACGAAAGGGAGGCCCGGGGCCACCTGAAGGCCGCAAAAGAGGGAGTGCTCCAGCGGCTTTTCCTCCCCCGGTGCCTGGCACAGGTCGGAACGAAGGGAAGGGTTCTGCACCTGCATGAGGTACATCTGCAGGGCCACCCCGGTGGAAGACGCCAGGGTGAGGGCTATGTAAAGCCCGGCCAGGAAAAGCCTTTTGGAGCTTTTGGATAGCACCTCACACCCCAGGATAGGGGGTCAAGGTGGGACGTTTGTCTTTTTTGCGTCCCTGGCACCTGCCTTACCCTAGGCGTAGGGTCCAACAGTGGGGACCCTCAAACGGAGGTGAAGAATGTACCCGGTCTGGGAAGGCTACCTAATCCACTCGGCCATAGTGGTGGCCATCATCGCTGTGGCTCACGTGCTCTTCTCCCACGTGACCGTGGCCGCCACCTGGTTCAACTGGTGGGTGGAGCGGAAGGCGCTTTTGGAAAACAAGCCCTACCTCCAGGACTACCTGAAAGCCTCCGCCCTGAGGCTCCTCATGCTGGCCTACACCCTTGGGGCCATGTTTGGGGTAGGCATCTGGTTTTCGGTCACCGCCAGCAACCCGAGGGGCATCTCTACCCTTATCCACAACTTCGTCTTCTACTGGGCAGCGGAGTGGTTTTGGTTCATCATTGACGTCTTCGGCATCGCCGTCTACTACTACACCTTCGGCCGGGTTACTCCCAAAACCCACGCCCGCATTGGCCTCATCCTGGCCCTAGCGGCGAGCGGCACCCTGGCCATCATCGTGGGTATCCTGGGCTTCAAGCTCACCCCAGGGGCGTGGCTCCAGACTGGCCTGAGCCTGGACGGCTTCTACAACCCCAGCTTCTGGCCCATGCTCTTCGCCCGCTTTGCCCTTATGTTTGCCCTCACCGCCCTGTACGCCCTCTTGGTGGCGGGCAGCCTCCCCAAGGACCATCCAGCGCGACAGGAAGTCATCCCCTTGGCAGGGAAGGTGGGGCTTGTAGGGCTACTGTTGGGCTCGGCCCTGGTGGTGTTCTGGTACGTGCCTAGCCTCCACGAGCACGCCAAGACCCTGCTCCGCATTCCTCAGGCCATCCAGCCCGTCTTCTACATCAAGATGGCGGCGGGGGTCATCGCCTCTGGTTTAGTGCTCATCACGGCCATCCTGTCCCCGAAGAGGGTGAGCGCTCCCTTGGGCTACCTGGCCTTGGCTCTGGCCTTCTTGGGGCTTTTCGGTGCGGAAAGGACCCGGGAAGTCCTCAGAAAGCCAGATGTGATCTATGGTTACATGGGTTCCAACCAGATCATCTACGCCGAAAAGGCCCCTCGAGGGATCAAGGCCGAGGCTCCCCGGCTCAACGAAGAAGGGGTTTTGCAGCGCTTGCCTTTTGCTGTGGCCCCAGGAGCCAAGGGAGCCGGGCCCACAAGCGGTCTGGACCCCGTGGAGGCTGGGCGGGTCTTGGTAACCCTGCAGTGCTCCAGCTGCCACACGGTCAGCAAGAATACCGCCTTCCTAGGGGGTTTGCGCCCCTTGCCGCCCCTCCTGAAAAGGCGGGGGATGACCGATGCCCCGGCTATCCGCGCCTATCTGGAGGCGATTGGGGGGTTCCCCTACATGCACCCTCCGGTTGGAACATCTGAGGAAAAGGAGTACATGGCCATGTACTTGGAGAAGCCGATCAAGGAGTTTTTCCCCGAACTCAGGACGGAAGGAGGTGCCAAGTGAACCCGGAAGCCCTTCTATCCATGCGGGACCCGTTGGGAGCTCCCATCCACCCCCTGCCCATTCAGATTCTTTTGGTCGTCACCTACGTCCTGCACATCTTCTTTGTGACGGCTGCCATCGGTAGCCTGGCCGTGGGGCTGTATGGCCTCAGCCGGTCGGAGGAAAACTGGAAGCGCCTCGCCCAAGTGGCCGTGAGGCTGGCCACCCAGGCCACAGGGCTCGGCATCACCATGGGGATTGCCCCCCTCCTTTTCGTGCAGGTGATCTACGACCCCGCCTGGTACGCGGCCACCACGGTCATGGGACTTTGGACCACCCTCTTCATCCCCGCCGTGGCCCTAGGCTACCTGTTCCTCTACATCCTGTACCTGAGGGGGAACATTGCCGGTGTGGGATACGTCTCCCTCCTTCTCCTCCTCCTAGCAGGCTGGATCATGCACAACCTATCCAGCTTCGGCCTTTACCCCTCCCGGTGGGTGGAGTGGTACGCCCCAGGCGGGGTGCCGGACACCCGCGGCGTGGTCTTCCACGGGTACAACCTCCCTCGCTTCGGGGCCCTGCTCTTCGGCCAGGCCGCCCTTTCCTTGGGAGTGATGCTCCTCCTTTTCGCCTGGTACTTCCGCCGCCGCGAAGACGTGCCCCAAGCCTTTTTGGCCTTTGTGGAAAGCCAAGCCCGGGGAGCCCTGCGCCTTGGGTCTATCCTCTTCGGTCTCTTAGGAGCCGTTTGGGCCTTTAGCCAAGGGGCCGAGTTGGGAATGGCCCTCCCCGTTCTCATCGTCACCCTAGCCGTGGCCGCCACGTTCTTCCTCCACAGCCAGAAGGCCAGTTCCGAGAGGGCTTTGTCCACGTTGGGCCTTTACGGGCTGGCCCTCCTGGTAGTGGGAATCCTGCGGGAGGGGATGAGGACCGCAGCTTTGGAAAGGATGGGTTACAGCGTCTTGCAATACCCCTTTGTTTGGGACTGGGGTTCCATCCTCCTCTTTGTGGCCACGGCGCTGGCGGCTGTGCCGGTCATCGTCTACCTGGCCCAGGTGATTTACGCCTCCGGACTCAAAAAGGAAGGCGCTGACCCGGCGCCTAGCGTGGAACGGTTTGGGGATCTGGGAGTGCGCCTCCTGGTGGGGTGGTTCATCTTCTACTTCGCTCTTGGGCTTTACGTGCTGGCCCGCACCTTTTGAGAAAACCCGGGTCTGGGCCCTGGCCTTTGGCCAGGGCCCCTTCTATACCCTTTTATGCTGAGTCCCTCGTCCTAGGCCACCAGTGGAACGGTCGTGTAAGGATTTTGATACTGTCTTGCCTGTCAAGCCACCCCCTGGAGGGACTGGCCCGCGTAGCACGCCCTGAGCCTCCCCATCCTCCGCCTACGTCCTGGTCTGGTCCTTGTACCGCCCCAGCACCTCCGGCTGGCAGGGCCTCCCGGTCCAGGACGTCCGTGGCCAGGAGGAAGCGTCCCAGGCCCCGCCTCGCCCGCTCCAGCTTCCCAGGCGGGCCAGGAGGCGGTGGCCCACCGGGAGGGGCGGCTCCCCCTTCCTCGGACGCCCCACCCGTCCCCGGCGCCGCTCCCCCTGCACCCCCAGGTAGACCAGGCGGTGGTGGGGCAGCCTCCCACTGGCCTTCTCCAGGGCCCGCCGGGCGTCCGCCTCGCAGGCGAACCTCCGGGAAAGGAGCTTTCCCAGGGTCTTCTCAGCCTCCCCCTCGGCCCGCGCCACCCGCCGCCGGAGGCGCTCTTCCTCCTCCCGGGCCCGGGCCTCTTTGAGGGCAGCGCGCACCCGCAGGATGCAGGAGAACCCCGCCAGGGCCCGGAGGTTCTCCCGGCGGTACCCCGCCCCCTCCAGCACCACCACCGCCCCCAGGTCCAGGGCCTGGCGGCAGCGGGCTGATAGGGGCGCCAGGGCCTCCCGGTCCGACGGGTTGCCGTCCAAGAGCAGGGGAATCCCCCCGCTGTCGGCGCAGACCCGGTTCATCACCCACCGCTGGAGGTCCGGGCGGTGGTCCCGGCTGTAGCCGTGGGTGACGCGGATGGCCCCCACCGCTTCCCCCAGGCCCTCGTACCGCCCGTGGACGTGGAAGCTGGTGGAGGGCCCTTACCGGGAAGGCAAAGGCCTGGCGGGCCGCTCCAGGAACACCTCGGTGACCAGGCTGTCCAGCATCCGGCCCACGCGGTCGTCGTTGAGGAGGTCGGGGGTGACGCCCTCCCCCAGGAGCAGCTCGGTGGGCTTGCCCTGGAAGAAGCGGCCGAAGAGGTGGAGGGGGAGGCGACGAAGCCCAGGGCGTTCAAGAGGGCGGCCTTGAGGGCCATCCCGGTGGAGACCTTTTCCCAGGGTCTGGGTCCTACCAGGCGATCCACGCTCTCCACCAGCCGGATTCTGTCCAGAACGCCGGCCACCAGGCCCAGGTCGTAGACCTGTAGGTTGGGTGGGGTTTCCATAGGCATGGGGGGAGGGGTGCGGAATGTCGGGGTAATGTCGCATAACTAACCCCCGTCCCCCCGTCCCTTTTTTCCACTGGGTGTCAAGTCCTTTTCCGAATTGGCGTTGGTGGTCTATGTGACAACCCCGGCCGGGGGCACGGCCAAAGCCCCGGGTGGAACCCGGAGGCAACCCGAGGAGGAAGGGTTTTCTGGCCCCCCCGAAGGGTCAGGAAGCGCAGGGACCTCCGAAGCTGGCCCACCTCTCTCTGGACAGGGTTAGGATAGGGGCATATGGAAGGCCAGGCGCAGAACACCGCCCTCTTCCACGCCGCCCTGCGGGCCATGGGCAC
>Ga0308421_1001305_pt1 | contig 13402 bp, 11 predicted proteins | sample HotsprSampleMS60_FD_203673 | JGI IMG/M metagenome (GOLD analysis project Ga0308421, IMG submission 203673) | Hot spring phototrophic mat microbial communities from Mushroom Spring, Yellowstone National Park, Wyoming, United States - 20090730_MS60 ...
CCTGTGACCTGGACCAACTTTGTGTTCCAGGGGGACACCACCTACTACCTCAGTGGCCCGTGCACCTTGTACGGCAGGACGGTGCTGGAGGGCGGGGCGGTACTCAAATACGCGCGCCATGCCTCGCTGAGTTTGACGCCGGGGCCGGGCGGGATTGTCACGGTGGTGGACTGCCGGGCCGAGGGCGTGGACGCGGTGTTTGCGCAGAAAGACGGTGGTGTCGACCTGCCGTGGCGACCGGCTACGGCTTCGGCACCTGCGTCTTGTCCCGGTAGAATTTTTCCAGGTTGGCCTGTGTCAGCACATTCGAGGTGAGCGCCTCAACGTGCCCATCGCAGAACAGGATGTTGTCCCGCCGACGGTGGATGTATCCGATGCCCGCAGACGGGCCAATGACGTTCCCCTCCATTTGGATGATGGACCCCCACTCGGCGCCGGGCGCCGAGGGGCCGTAACCGGCAAAACCGGTCGTCACCCAATCGGCCACCTCGGTGAGCGCCACCGTGTCGGCCGGCCTTTGGATCGCGTCTGGTTTGACGGCGGTATTGCGGCCCATCACTCCGGTCTGCCGCGGCGCAGGTGGAATGTATGGCAGGACGTTACCATTGACCCAAAAATGCCGCGTGCCGCCGCGATGACTGGGGCACACCAACACATTGGTGGGAGCGCCATAAGGCAGGATCAATTCATCATAGGTCAGATAACCCTTCGCGTTCTGCCCCGACGCGGTCATCCACCCGCAGGGCAGGCGATTCTCCGCGTCGGCGTAAAGCAAACAGGCAAGGATGACCTGCCGGGAATTGTTGAAGCAACGGGTTTGACGGGCTTTTTCCTTGGCGACGCTGAGGGCCGGCAGGAGGAGCGCTGCCAGGATGGCGATGATGGCGATGACGACCAGCAGCTCGATCAGCGTAAAAGCCACACACGGTCCAAGCGGGCGAGCTGGCGAGCGGTTGCCGGTCGGGCGAATCGGGTATTCGTGAGGGGCAGCGGCGAAAGGCCGGAGCTGCCTGAGGGCGAACAATCGGGGGCGTTCAACCCTGGGTCGAACACGGAGCGCGAAGGTTGACATCGGAATTCATGCCGGGGCGTGCGCCACGCGGTTTCATGGAGGAACCACGGTTTTGTCCCGATAAAATTTTTCGAGGTTGCCCGCGGTGAGCACGTTAGAACGCAGGGATTCGACGTGACCGTCGGCGAAGCTCACCGTTTCGCGGCCAAGGTGCCGATACTGGAGGATCCACGCGTCTTCGTTGGCCAGGAGCATCGAGCCCCAGAGCTCGCCCGGGCGCGAAACGCCGCCAGCGGCGTAGGCGGCGCTATGATCGCGAACTTCGGTCAGGCCCACGGTGCGGGCCGGCTGGGGGATCGCGGACTGTTTGAGCGAGAGCCCCCAGAGCATGACGCCTGTTTGATTGGGGTTGCCATACCGGCGCTGACCGTTCCGAACGTTGGCGTTCACCCAGTAGTGTCGGGAACCGTCTCGATGGCTGGGGCAAATCAGCAGATTCGTCGGCGCCCCGTAGGGCAGCACCAACTGATCCCATGTGAGGTAGCCGTTGGTATTGACGCCGGGCGCGTCTATTTGGCCGGGCGGCAGCGCATCGTTGTGGTCGCCCGCGTAGAGAAGGACAGCATAAAAAATCTGGCGCTGATTGCTGATACAGGTGCTGCGCCGGGCCTGCTCCTTGGCCCGACTGAGAGCGGGCAACAGCATCGCTGCCAAGATCGCGATGATCGCGATGACGACCAGCAGCTCAATCAGCGTAAATGCCCGCGACGGGTTTGCAGGAGCGCATCTTGGCGGGACCACCGTAGCGCAGACTTCCAGTCTGCCGTATCGCGGGTTTCCAACCGGCCGGGCGTGGGGAAGGCGCGAAGCCCGAAGCCGACTGGAAGTCGGCGATACAGCAGGTTGGAAACCTGCGCTACCCTTCGGCAACTGCCGCCTCATGGTGGTTCCATGAAGATGCGCCCGGTTTGCAGCCACAACTCCCGCTGCCGTTGAGACACGTGAAACTCCCGGCTGCAGCCGGTCATGCCCGCGCGCGTCGAAAAAAAACCGCTTCGTTGCCGAGTTGTTGTTCATCGGTGGCTTTCGGCCGTTCACACAAACATGTTGCCCATGCATTTTCTTGGGACAACTGACCGACCTTCCCTCGTTTGGGGGATTGTTGGCATAAGGTTCAAACACCCTGGTTCAATGCGGTTTGGTGGCTGCCATTTCCCAGGCGGTAAGCGCGGGCACGCGCGTCGTGCCGCCACGGCTGAAGAGCGCCACGCCCACGGCATCGGGCCGGGTGGGCCAGAGGCGCTGCGTCAGGCACTGTTTTTCGTTGGCGAAGACCTCGAGGATCGAGCGGTCGAGAAAAATGCGCAGGCGCAATGGCTCCTCCGGCCGCAGCGCCAAGGGCGCTTCCTGGGCCAGCACGCGCCGGCCGGCGTCAGCCGGGTCTTGCGGCCGCCACAGGCACCAGCTCCGATAGCGGATGCTCGGGTCCAGCGTGCTCCGGCTCACGTCAATTTTCAGTACGCCGGTGGCGCGATTGTAGCTGATGGCGGTTTGTTCGGCGCCGTCCGGGGTGCGCCGCACAATGACACCGCACTCGGCGTTGGCCTCGGGCCGCAACTCCACCTCAATTTCCAGACTATCGCCCCGGACCTCGTCCAGCGTCATTTCCCGGTCCGCAGCCACGGTCAGATTGCGGCGGGTTTTGGGATCGAAGCGGAGTCGTTTGAGCTCTTCAACCGGTTCGATGCGCAGCACCCCATCGGCGCCCAGAGAAAGCACCCGGAGCAGGCTCATCACGCCGCTCCAGCCGCTGGCCAGGCGCGCGGCGCGTGGGCGTTCGTCCAGACACCACGCGAACAGGATGCGCCGACCCTTGTCGTCCAGCAGCGTCTCCGGCGCAAAGAAAGCGCCGCCCGGCCAGTTCATGCGGCCGTGCGACTCGGCGGTGAACACGCCGTTTTCCCGGTCCCAACGTCCGAGGAAATAACGCGCGCCGCGCAGATGACTGATGCAAAGCAGCATGTGTCGGTTCCCGATCGGGAAGAAATCCGGGCAGGAAATGTCCTCGTCCGGCTCGCTCCAGCGGTCCTCGGCCAAAAAGCGGCCCACGAATTGGAGCTGGGTCATGGAAGGCCCTTTGAACAAGGCCGGTTGCGTGCCCGTGCCCGGGTTGCCGCCGAAGATGGCGAAGTAGGTGTCGCCTTCCAACCAGCCGTGCGGGTCCCACGAGTCGTATTTGCCGAAATCCGGTTCGCCGGGCTTGGGCATGGGAACGATGGGATTGCCCGACCACTTTTTCCAGTGGATCAACCGATCGTCCTGGGCAAACGCGATGCAATTGCCCGCATCCACCCCGTGGTAGAGGATGATCGGGACGCCTTCCAAGGTGACGAAGGCGTTGCCCGAAAAGATGCCGCGGTCCGGATCGTTCGGCGCCACGTCCAACGCCGTGGGATGGTGCTCCCAGTGAAGCAGGTCCACGCTCGAGGCGTGGCCCCAGCAGTGAACGGTGTGCGGCGGCTCGGCTTGCTGACGCTGGAAGATGTAGAACAAATGGTAACGCCCCTTCCACCAAATCGCGCCGTTCGCATCCCCGGGCATGATGTCGCCCGCTTCAAAGTGCAGGAGGTGGTAGCGCGGCCGATGTGGGTCTTGCTGGAATTTTTGGATGAGCGCGCGGTAGCCAGCGAGCCAATCTTGCGCCGAGGGTTTGGCCGGGGGCGGAGTGTACCGGGCAAAAACCGCCCGTTGCCGCTCTACTTCGGCCGGCCCGCCACACAGCGCCACGACTTCCTCGTCGGTCAACGCACGGTCCCACAACGCGGCGTGATCCACGAGGCCGGGAAACGGGTCGTCTCCCGGCCCGCCCGAGCCGATGGCCAAGGGCGCGGTGTTGCCCTGGCGCAACCGACCGGAAACGGGCTTGCGGTCCAGCGGAACACCGTCAATGAACAACACCAGCTCGCGGCCATCGTAACGGGCGAGCACGTCATGCCAGTTGGTCCAACCAATTTGGGCCAGCGGCACGGTGACCTGGGCGGCCAGGCCGGGCTTGCCTTCGACCCCAATCTCGCATCCGAGGCGCATGTGTTCCGGCCCGGCGCCGAAGTCGTAGGTGAAAAAGTTAAAGACCAGACGATCGTGGCCGCCGCCCTTGGTGAAATAGCCACGCGTCTCCCAGCAGCTTTCGGAGGGAGCACGCATGCGAATCAACGCGGTGAACTGGTCGCCGGTGAGATTCAACTCCCCGTCAAAGCCCTGACCGGCATCCAGCCAGCCGCCGTCAAGCTGCGCCACTTTGCCATCCCCACCCCGCGCCAGCGACGCCGGCTGTTCATCGCCGGTCAGCTCGACGCCGAACCGGACCTGCCCGCGTGGCGTCAACGGGCTGTTGCGCCCGGCTGAATCCCGCTCGTCGGCCATGTGCCAGGTGGCGATGGCCGTGGAAAAAAGGCGTTGCGCTTCCGGCTGAGTCTCGGCAGCGGCGGTTGTCGCATTCGCCACCGGCCAAGTGGCCAGGACAAACAAGAACAGCGCGTAGGGGCTGGCGGCTGAGCGATTCATTTGCATCGGGAACCTCATCTGCGTGGGGGGAAGACGGCCTACGGTTTCCGGCTACGGCGGCGGACATCATACCAAACCGCGGCCAGGATGACCGCGCCTTTGACGATGTATTGGAGCGAAAAATGGACGCCCGCTTGGTTCAGCCCCTTATCCAGAATCCCGATGATGATCGCGCCCAGGAGCGTTCCGGGGATGGAGCCGACACCGCCGGAAAAACTCGTGCCCCCCACCACGACCGCCGCAATGGCAGTCAGCTCGAAGCCCTGACCGGCGGCCGGCTCGGCCGAATAGAGTTGCGAGGCGTGAATCATGCCGGCCAGTCCGGCGCACGCGCCGCAGAGGGCATAAACAAGGACTTCGTGCCGGGCGATGGGGATGCCGGTGAAGCGGGCCGCCTCGCGGTTCCCGCCGATGGCGAAGAGGTGTTGCCCAAAACGCGTGCCGTGCAGCAGGAGCGCGGTGACCAGAAACACCGCAAACATGATGACCACGGGCATGGGCAGCCAACCGCCCCAGCGCGCATTGCCGAGCGCCAGAAACAGGTGCTGATTGTCGCCTATCGGCAAGGGCCGGCTTTCGTTGAACCCGAGCGCCACCCCGCGGGCGATGAGCATGGTGGCCAGCGTGATGATGAACGGGGGCATCAGGGTGCGGGCCGCAAACAGCCCGTTGGCCGCCCCGAAAAGCACTGCCACGCCCAGGCCCCCGAGGCAACCGGCCACCGGCCCCGCGGTGTTCAACAGCGAGACCGAGACCACGCCTGCCACCGCCACCACGGCGCCCACGCTCAGGTCAATGCCCCCAATCAGAATCACCAGCGTCAGGCCAAAAGCGAGGATGGCGTTGACGGAAATCTGCTGCGTCAGGTCCAGCAGGTTGGCCGCGGTCAGAAACCGCCCCTGCGGCACCCACAGCGTGAACAACACCAGGAGCGCCGCGATGGCCGCCAGCAGCGGGAGCAACCGGCGCAGTGCCGCCGGGACCGCGAACGCCCTGCCGCTCGCCCCGCTCTCGAAAAGGCGGACCGGCTTCTCTTCTTGCAGTTCGGTGAGCTTCATACGCCAGGGGCCCCTTGCTGAGCCGGCGCCCACTCGTTTGTCTCCATTCGTGCGCCCGCCGCCGCGCCGGTCAGCTCCATCATGACTTCTTCCGGTGTGAAATCCGTGGCGAATCCTTCCCGCACAATGCAGCCATCCCGATAAAGCGCCAGCCGGTGGGAAAGATTCATGACTTCAGGCAGGTCCGACGAAATCAACAGCACCGCCATCTGGCGGGCGACCAACCGGCCGATGATCGCGAACATTTCTTCGCGCGCCCCCACGTCCACACCGCGCGTCGGCTCGTCCAGAATAAGAACCCGCGGCGGCTGTTCCATCCACTTGGCCACGACGACCTTTTGCTGGTTGCCGCCCGAGAGCGTTTGGATGCCCAGGTCAGGGTTGCCCGGCTTGATGGCAAAGCTGCGGAGAGCCTTTTCAACGATGGCCGCGCGTCGGGCGTGATCCGGGGGGAATCCCCGCGCCCAGAGATGCGTCCACGGCAGCGCCAAATTGAAGCCGACGGTTTGGGTCATGACCAATCCCTCGCGTTTGCGATCCTCCGGCACCAGCGCAATCCCGGCGGCGCGCGCGTCTTGCGGACTGCGCAACCGCAGGGGCCGGCCGTCCAAAAGAATCTCGCCGCCCGTGAGCGGCGCCAGACCGGCCAGCGCCCGCGCCAGCTCCGTGCGCCCGGCGCCCACCAGCCCGGCAAAGCCCAGCACCTCGCCCTCGCGCACGTCGAAGCTCACACCCCGCACGCCCGGCGCCTGCAGCCCGCGCACACTCAGGATCACCTTGCCCGGCTGATAGGGAGGACGCGGATAACGTCCCTTCAACTCGCGGCCCACCATCCACCTGATGAGCTGGTGAATGTCCAGATCAGTGGCGCATTGGGTGCCGATGCTGCGACCGTCCCGCAGCACAGTAATCCGGTCGGCGATCCGGCTGATTTCCTCCAAACGATGCGAGATGTAGATGATGCCCACGCCCTGGGCGCGCAGCCGGCGCAGCTTGGCAAAAAGGGCCTCGGTTTCCGCCTCGCTGAGCGCGGCGGTCGGCTCGTCGAGGACCAGAATCCGCAATTGGCCCGCCAACGCCCGCGCAATCTCCACCAGTTGCTGCCGGGCCACATTGAGGTCGCCGACGCGTGCGCGCACGTCGCCCATTTCTGGCAGCCCCAGCTCGGCGCGCAGACGCTCCGCTTCTGCAACCATGCGCCGACGGTCCAACAGTCCGAATCGGGACGGCTCGCGGCCCAGAAAGAGATTTTCGGCAATCGAAAGGTTGGGCGCCAACGCCAGTTCCTGATGGATGAGCCGGATGCCCAATTGCTCCGCCACGGCGACGTTGCGAATCTGAACCGGAGCGTTTTGAAAGCGGATTTCGCCCGCGTCGGGCCGGAGAATGCCGCCAATGATTTTAATGAGGGTGGACTTGCCCGCGCCGTTTTCGCCCAGCAGTGCGTGGATTTCGCCGGCCTGCAAGGTGAAGTCCACCCGGTCCAGCGCCTGCACGCCGCCGAAACGTTTCGAGATGCCGCGCAACTCCAACAGGGGCGCGTGCGTTGCGTTGGTCCGGGTCACTTGGATTCCAGAATCGTGTCCACGTTTTCGCGGGTGATGAGCCGGACCGGGACCTTGATGTCTTTCTCGACCGGTTTGCCCGCCAGGTGATCGTAGGCTTTTTCAGCGGCGATGCGCCCGATCTCGCGCGGGAATTGCGCGACGGTGGCGTGCAATTTGCCGGCGCGAACCGCCAGGGCGCCTTCGCGTGAGCCATCCACGGTCACCACGGTCACCTGCCCGGCACGGCCGGCGGCCTCAATGGCCGAAATCGCGCCCAAGGCGCTGGGGTCGTTGATGGGAAATGCGGCGTTCAGCTCCGGAAAACGCCCCAACAGATCGCGCATGACCGGCCGGGCGCCTTCGGCGCTGCCCTTGCCCTCCTGCGTGTCCAGAATCTTCATGCCGGGGTGTTTGGCCATCTCGGCCTTGAAGCCTTCCACCCGGTCAATGCAGGCCCGATTGACACTGAGGTGGAGGATGACAATCTGGGCGTTGGGATTGACTTTCGCCAACGCTTCGCAGGCGAGCCGGCCGGCCTCGAAGTTGTCGCTGGCCACCTGGCAGAGGACCAAATCCGGATCGCTCACGGGGGCGTCCACGATGATCACCGGGACGTTCTTCCGCCGGGCTTCAATCAGCGTCCCCTTGACCCCTTCCCAGTTGACGGGGTTGATGAAGACCGCGGCCGGCCGCTGCTGCAACAGGTCCGCCACGTCGTTCTTTTGCTTTAACGAGTTCCACTGTGCGTCCAAGGTCACAAGCCGATCGCCATGCGCCTCGATGACGGCTTTCAATCCCTCGTTCAATTCGACGAAGAACGGATTGTTCATCGTCTGGAACGAGACCCCAAAGAGCCGCCCGCTTGCGTCCGGCGAGCGCGGCGCCGGTTTGCAACCCGGCAGCAGCGCGGTCATCAATGCCATTGCCAACAGCAGTAACGGTTTCATCGCCATGTTCTTATCCCGGACGGCCCTGCGCCATCCAGCGTCTTTATCCTGCGGCGTGGGGGCTCGGCCGACAAACCCGGATTTCTCCCCCAAACGTGGGAGAAAGGCCGGCGGCCCGAGGCTCGTCAGGCGCCGGCCGGCCGGTTAGGATTTTCGCGATGCGTGTGATTCGGCTTTTGGGCGCGAGCGCGCAACTCGCCGCCGCGCTGTGGGCCCTCAGCCACGCGGTTGCGGCCGAAGCGCCCCTGCGAACGGCCGCCGTGGTGCAGGCGCTTTCGGCGGAGGACGCGCGGCAACATCGGGAGGTGCAGCTCACCGGGGTGATCACGTTCCTCTGGAACACCCGCACGACGGAGTTCACGGTGCAGGACGAGACCGGAGCCGTGTGGTGCCCGCCGATTTTGCTGCCGACCGGTTGCACCTTCGGCACCCGGGTCGAAATCGAGGGCCGCACCGAGTTGGGCGGCTTGGGTCCGATTGTGCAGGCCGAAGTGGTGCGACCGCTCGGTGCGGGCACATTGCCGCCGGCACGTCCCGCTTCGTATGAGGAATTGCTCACGGCCCAGTTGCATTGCCAGCGGGTCGAAATCACAGGGATCGTGCGCGGCCAGCGGGTGAATCCGGAGTTCGGCCTGGGCTGGCTCGCGTTGGAGCTGGCGGTCGGCGGCGGCCGGGTGACGGTGAACGTGACCCATGAAATCACCGGCCATCCGGAGTTGGTGGACGCGGAGGTTCGCGTCCGCGGGGTCAATCTGCACAGCCTGGACCCGCACCAACAATCCTTCGTGCCCATGATCTACGCGCACAGCTTGGCCGATGTGGAAGTGCTCCGCCCTGCCGAACCGCGCCCGTTCCACCAAGCCGTGGTGCCCCTCAGTCGGGTCATGCGCAACGTCGGCGTGGCCGGGGCCGGCCATCGCGTCCGCGTGCAGGGCACGGTGACAGCGGTTCGCCCGGGCGGCTCGTTCTTCCTCCAGGATGCCACCCGCGGCCTGCAGGTGTTCTTGCGGGAGCGGCCGTACCCCGAACCGGGAGAGGTCGTGGACGTGGTGGGTTTTCCCGAACCCGGCGCATTCTCGCCCGTGCTGCGGGATGCCGACTGGCGACCCACTGGCTCACGGCACTCACCCGATCCCTTGCCGGCCAGCCCCTCCGAGGCATTCAAGCACGACGCGCGCCTCATCGCCGTGACCGGACGATTGACCGCCATTGGGAACGCGGAAAACGAAATCATTCTCACGTTGGCAGGTCACGGGCAGGCGTTTCGCGCTCATGTGCCGAACGCAGATCGGCGTGCATGGCGGGTCGGTAGCGAACTACAAATCACCGGGGTGTGCAGCGTGGAGATTGGCGATTGGGAATCCCTGGTCACCCGGCGACAACCGCAGGGCTTCGTGCTGTTCGCCAACGGGCCGGCAGCCGTGCGGCAGGTCCGCGCCGCCCCGTTCTGGACGTTGACGCGTGTCATTTCCGGATTGGTCCTCCTGGGGGTGGCGTTGAGTCTGGCGTTGGGCATCATCTGGTCGCGTGGCCGCCGCCAATTGCGCGAGGTTACCCACGCCCGTGAGGCGGCCCGCGCCCAGTTCGAAGCGGTGTTGACCGAGCGTGCCCGCATGGCTCGCGAAATCCACGACACCCTCACGCAAGGATTCGCGGGCATCTCCGCGCAACTTGAGGTGTTGGCGGATCGTTTGGAAGGGCTACCTGCGGAGCTGCGCCGGCACCTGGATCTGGCGCGCGAGTTGGCCCGCACCAACCTGGAAGAAGCCCGCCGCACTGTGTGGAATCTGCGCTCCCACACCTTGGAGGAACATGGGCTGGCCGGGGCGCTGGAGCGGTTGGGCCGACAACTCACCCAGGGCACTCCTTTGGCTTTTGACTTTGAATTGGCCGGCGCGGTCCGTCTGCTCCCGCCGGACGTGGAAAACAATCTCCTGCGCATCGGCCAGGAGGCCATCACCAACGCCGTTCGCCACTCCGGCGGTCGCCACGTCAAAGTGAAGTTGGCGTATGCGCCAGACGGCGTGGGCTTGAGTGTGTGCGATGATGGCCGGGGTTGCGACCTGAACCGCGTTTCACCAAGCCGGGCGGGCGGATTCGGCCTGTCGGGACTACGCGAGCGGGCTGAGGCCATGCACGCGCGCTGGGAGCTGCGCAGCACGCCCGGACAAGGCACGCACATTGAAATTCATGTGCCCTATGTCTAAGCCGGTTCGCATCCTGATCGTGGATGACCATCCGCCCGTGCGAATGGGCCTGGCCGCCATGCTCGCCAACCAGCCGCATTTCCAGGTGGTCGGCGAAGCAGGCAATGCCGCTGAAGCACTGGCCGCCTGCGCAAAACAGTCGCCCGACATTGTCTTGATGGACCTGCGGATTCCGGGAGGCGGCGTGGAAGCCACGCTCGCCATCCGGCAACGTTGGCCTCGCACGCGGGTGCTGGTGGTGACGACCTACGACACCGACGAAGATGTTTACCGCGCGATGCAAGCCGGCGCCAGCGGCTATCTGTTGAAGGGGTTGACCAGTGCGGAACTGGTCCGGGCCATTGAATGCGTTCTGCGCGGCGAAAAGGTCCTCCCGCCACCCATCGCCTCGCGCTTCCGGGAGCGCGTTGTTCGCAAAGACCTTTCCGGTCGGGAGCTTGAGGTGCTGCGCCTGATCGTCGCCGGTCGCAGCAACAAGGAAATTGCCCACGACCTCGGCATTGGTGAAGAGAGCGTCAAAACCCACCTCAAATCGCTGTTCCACAAACTCGGGGTGGCCGACCGCACGCAAGCGGCCATCGAGGCCATCCGCCACGGCATTGTGCACTTGGAGGGCTAGCCCCCATGCTCCAGATCAACCCTGGGACTTGCCCGGACTCAGACTTCCTGGGTCTGGGCGTCCCCACCCGCTCACTTATCCCCCAATTGAGGGAGATGCCCGTCATGGACAAAATCCCCCGTCCTGACTGTATTTGCGTCTGTCGGCGAAAAACATCCAAACCATCAAAAGAATCCTATGCAAAAGCACGCTTTTCGTAACGGACGAGACAAAACACGCGCGGCGCTTGCGATCGCAATGTTGCTGGCGGGGCTCGGCTTACCGGCTTGGAGCGCGGTCATTCGCGTCCCGCAAGATTACCCGACGATTGTTGACGCGGTCGGCTGGGCAAACCCGGGCGATGAAATCGTGATCGAGGCGGGAACATACGATGAATCGGACATGGTCTCCGTCTGGGCACCCATGACCTTGCGCGCGACCAATGGTTTGGTCACCGTGCGATGTCCCTCATCCAAAGACGCGGTGGCGGAGGTGGCGCCGGGGGTGACGGGGGTGGTGTTTGAGGGGCTCAAATTCGAGCGGCCCTCGGCCGACGCCAACTGGATGCGCACCGTACAGTTGCACGGGGCTTCGGCGGCCACCTTCAACGGGTGCGTCTTCACCGGCCCGGCCAACGGCGTGGGCGTGATCCTGTTCTGGGGCGCCGACGCCACCTTCAACAGTTGCGTCTTCTCCAATTTCAACACGGCCGCCTCTTGGGCGGCGGCCATTTTCCTGGAAGGGGCGGATGCGACCTCGGGCTACTCGGACCTGGTGGTGCGGGACAGCACCTTTGGCAGCGGCTGCAACGGTTGGATTCGGGTGTATCAGTGGAACACGGGCAATCCCAACGGCGAGCCGAAGATTGGGCAGGTGACGGTGAGCAACTGCGTGTTCCGGGCCACGCCCCATCCGCACGGCATCATGTTTCGAGACGAGCAGTTGGCCATGCAGTATAACCCGACCAACGCGATCACGTTTACCGACTGCGTGTTCGAGGGCACGTCGTTGGAGCTGGCCGAGTTTCACTACACCGGCGGGGGCGGGCCGGCGGCGTTGCAGTTTAGCCGGTGCTGGTTCAAGCCGTACAACAGCACGCGCAAGATGTTCTGGCTGGATGTGCCGGCGCCGATTGTGTTTGAGAACTGCCTGTTTGGCGGGGGGCGGCATGAGACGATCATGACGATCTGGGGTGGGCCGCCGAGCGTGGATTTTTACCACTGCACGATGATCAACGAGGGGATTACGGGGGCCGAGTCGGCCAGCGGGCAGAATTGGTCGTCGTTCATCTGGGGTTGGGACGGGGGTCGGACGTTCAACGTGGTGAACTGTCTGTTTTGGTGTCCGACCAACTACTCGGCGGCGTTCAGTGGTGATCCGGGCAGTGCGGCGGATCGGAACTACGCGGTGTCGCACACGGTGGTGGATCATCCGTGGATAGTGGGGTCGAAGGTGCAGATTACGGCGGGGTCGGGGTATTACACCAACGTGTCGTTGGCGGGAGCGTTTGTGAACCCGGCCGGGGGTGATTACCACCTGCTCAACGGCACGCCGTGGGTGAATGGGGGGACGGACCTTGGCTATGCGCTGGACCTGGACCGGAACGCGCGCAATCAGGGTGGGGCGCCGGACCTGGGGGCGTATGAATCGGCGTTTGCGCCGGTGACGCCGACGGTGAGCATTGTGCCCAGCGGGGCCAATGTGGTGTTGCACTTTACCGGGGTGCTCCAGGCGGCGGACGCGGTCACCGGGCCCTATTTGGACGTGCCCGGCGCGGTCAGCCCTTGGATGATTTCACCCACAAATGATGTTCAGTTTTTTCGCGCACGAGCACCTTAACATGCTGTCGTCTCCGGACCTTCAGCCTCGCTTCACGTCCGACTCGAACGGCTTGGAGGCCACTACCCGCCGCCGCTGACGTCCGATCCGGCAAGTCGCCCCACGGCACGGCCTTTGGATCGAGGCCACAAGGTCCAGGGACGGTTCGCTGGCAAACAAAACAACACGTCAATCGTCCATATTCCGGCGTTTGGCGGTTGAGACGTTACCGCTTGCTGTTCGGCTCTTGGTCCCGCTGGTCTTGAACCCGCACCGGACTCAAAAACTGCATTTGCGAGTGGCGGCTCATCAACGGCTGAGCGCCTCCTGCGATTGCGGACGTCATTCCGTGACGCCTTCGGTTCGCAACCTTCTCCATGAGATTCCGTCCCGATGGCCTGCGCGGTGGACGACCACCTGAATCCTTACCGACTTTGGTGGGAGCCTGTTCCGGGCCGGGAAATGGTCGCTGCTGCTCATCGGTTGGAGGTTTTGACCCCTTGGGAAGGCTCGGCAGAGCGCCTCCATCCCCCCGAGGCAAGCCTCCGCCCGCCTCAACTCCGGCTTCTCACACCCTCAACCACCTCGCCAAGGCACACCACCCCCTTCGCCTCTTACCCAAGCGCGCCTCCTGGAGAAATTCTTCGGCCC
>Ga0308421_1001313_pt1 | contig 13360 bp, 8 predicted proteins | sample HotsprSampleMS60_FD_203673 | JGI IMG/M metagenome (GOLD analysis project Ga0308421, IMG submission 203673) | Hot spring phototrophic mat microbial communities from Mushroom Spring, Yellowstone National Park, Wyoming, United States - 20090730_MS60 ...
TCAGGTCGGTGAAGAGGATCACCTCAATATCACGCGCTCGCAGAGGATCAAGGTGTGGGCTGTTCAGGGCGGCTTCGCGGCTGGCAGCCATCAGATAGTAAATCTCCTTTTGGCCGCTCACCATACGCTCTTTGTAGGTGGCTAGCGTGATCCACTCTTCACCACTCTTGGTTGTCTGCACCCGCAACAGTTTGAGGAGATCATTTCGATGCTCGTAATCGGTAGCAATACCCTCTTTGATAAAGGGGCCGAATTCCTTCCAGAAGGTGCGATACTTCTCTGGGTCACGTTCGGCCAGATCGTTGAGTTCTTTGTGCAACCGACCGGTAAGCGTCTTGCGTAGTCGTTGCATCACCGGCGAGCCGCCAGCGGTGCCGCTCTGCACACTCTCGCGCGATACATTCAGTGGCAGGTCTTCGCTATCAACCACGCCCTCAACAAAGCGGAAGTAGGTAGGCAGCAGATCCTTCGCTTCTTCAAGGATCAGCACCTTGCGCGAATAGAGCTTGATTTGGCCTTCGATCCGTCGTTCGAGAATGCCACGCTCACGTCGTGAGGGAATGTAGAGAATGGCGTGGAGATCGACCGGTGCATCGGTTGAAATGTGAATGACACTGAGCGGTGGTTCACTATCGAGTGTAAGTTGACGATAATAATCGTTATACTCTTCGGTCGTGACATCACGCGGCGCTTTCCGCCAGATCGCCGTGCGTGCGTTGATCTGACGGCCATCGAGCATGATCGGGAAGGCAACATAATTGGAATGGCGGCGTACAATCTGTTCAATCCGCCAGGGATCCGCAAATTCGGCAGCGTCCTCTTTCAAGTGGATCGTAATCGTCGTACCGCGCCGTTCGCGTGTAGCCGGACCAACGGTAAAGCTATCGCCGCCGCTCGACTCCCACATTGCTGCTGGCGCATCAGGACGATACGACTGGGAAACAACTGTCACCTTGTCGGCCACCATAAAAACTGAGTAGAAACCGACACCGAATTGACCGATAATTTCACTCGCCGTCTGTTTCGCTACCTCACCGGCCTTCTGAACAAACGCACGTGCTGCTGATTGAGCAATGGTGCCCAAATGCTCAACCATTTCCTCAGCCGTCATACCGATACCGGTATCGCTGATCGAGAGCGTGCGTGCCTCTTTGTTGACTTCAATCGTAATTTGGGGCTCAAGATCGGGATCGCGCACATCGCGGTTGGTCAGCATCTCGAATTGTACCCGATTGATGGCGTCGGAAGCGTTTGAGATCAGCTCGCGCAAGAAAATTTCCCGATCAGTGTACAGTGAGTGAGCCAGGATATAGAGTACTTGCTGAACTTCTGCTTTGAAGGTATGCGACTGTCGTCCGGTTTCAGTCAACGATTCGGTTGTCATGGGTCTCCCTCGTTACAGTTCTTCCTGATAAGAGATAACATACGCCATCTTTCATTTTAATCGTCTGGCAGCTATTTGATCGTTAGAGAGTTGTTGGAAAGTTGCAGTTGTTATCCTAACTCTGTCAAGCAGCACCGAGTGTTATATAACCAAACTCAGGTAGCAACTACCCTATCGTGCACTGCCTTCCGCACACTGACGCATGCGGTTGGTGGGATTGGACACAGCTTGATTTGTATGATGATGTTGTTGTTATGGTTTCAGTAGAGAAACAAGCTGTTGCTATAGTTGTTGCGAGAATTTCAGCCTGTTTTGGCAGTTACCCGCAATTTCTGCTCGCGTCGCGTCTGAAAAGAAAAGAGGGTATTGTGGTTCGCGCCAAACACTTCTCGTGGTTGCGTCCAAGGTCACTGATAGGTGCCTGCATATTGGGAGCCGTGCTTGTTTTAGTGCTCTATACTGTGCCGGTATCTTCAAACCAGACGCTCACGACACCGACGTCAATAAAACTGGCGCCTACTGTGTTTGAGACGGTGCGAGGTCAGCACAGTAATACTCCCCTGGAAGCGTTGTCTCGGCTGGAGATGACAGAATGGAATAGTGAGCCGGAAAGTGCTTACAAGGAGTTTTATCCAATCGGAGACGGTTACGAAGGTCTGTTTACCTATAAGCTGCCTGGCAGTGTTACTTCTGCTGATGTCGTCGCGATCCGTGTGCACGTCAATTATCGTGGGCCGGTACGAGCGGTTCAGCGTTGGTGGTGGGAATTGCGTCATTTCCAGAACAACACCTGGGTTGAATTAGGCGATAATACTGGTGCAGAAAGGTGGCGGTGGACAAATCGCGTGATTGATTCGCCGATTCCGCCTGCTTATAGCATCAATGCCAATGGTGAGATACTGATCCGTTATCAAACTGATGGTAATGCAGAGGCGAGTGCTATTGACTACCTGATGGTAGAGCTTGTGGCAACGACGGCGTCTTCAGGTAGTAGCTCTGTGTTCATCCCCCTCGTACAACACGTATCGTCAAGCACAACGCCTACGCCATTGGCAAGTCCTACAACCGTACAAACTCCTACAACGTCACCTACGCCTGTTACGACACCTGTACCACCACCTGCTGGCGGTGTATGTGCGTTCAACTCAACAAATGGTATTGTCTTTGCCAGTAGTATGGAACGCTCAAACTGGTATCAGCTTGCCAATCGCGGGAACTCCGCCTCAGTCCTTGCACCGTATCTGCCGAATCGAGTCTATAAAACCTACCCAAGCGACTATGTCAGTGCGGTGAATAATCCAGTACGCCGGGGTAACTGGGCACAGCAGTTCCAGAATGTTGCTGGGACCCACGAGCCGTTGTACTCATTTAAGTTTGCTCTCCCACGGAGCGATGTCTACTACTGGCGTTTCTACCGCCAGTACGAGGCTGGCTATCAATTTACCTGCGAATCTAAAGCATTTGTGGTATCTGCCCATAACCCGATCACCTTTACGTTGCCGGCGGGACAGTACCCCGATGGTACCAATGAAGCAAGTTGTTTTCTTCAGATTATGCCGAACTGCTGGTACGACAACTCTGCGGGTACCAGACGCTGTTTTGATCCCGAAAATGTGAACAATCGTGGTGAACCGGTACTATACTGCTATCACCTCGACCAGCCGACCGGTTATGGTGAGAAACTGCGTCAGAACATTGGTACGCCTACCTACATTGCTGGCGGTCAATGGAACGATTTTCAGATCATGATGAAGCTGAATACGCCCGGTCAGGCTAATGGCGAGGTGAAGTTATGGATCAACGGTGAGTTGAAGTTGTATTACAACACCATTCGCTTCCGTACTATTCCGGAATTACAGCTCAATGCAGCATCGATGCCAGGGTATATCGGTGGTCACTGCACCAGTATCCGCGATCAAAAAATCTGGGACGATCACTACATGATCTCGAAGGTGTATATCACTGATGAGATGTTTAACGCTATGTGCGAGACCAAAACCGAGTGGTTCGATACCGGTGTACCATACTTGTGGGATCTGGAACGACAGTGCTGGCCTGGGGTCAATTGTCCTTCACCGTAAGGTGATGGGCTATGGGATGAAGCACGTGCTCGTTTGAATAACAGTGAGAACATTTCCTTACGAGTCAGGTCAGAAATTCAGATTTCTGATCAGGCTCTAACGACCATACGACCAGAAAACTAACGTTTCATAATGGCGATGACGAGAGGGGATAGAAGTTCCCCTCTCTGGCAACTGCTGACTCTGCTGCCGCGTCAGGCAGGTGACTTCTCTCCTCATCGAACCGAACCGGCTTACGAATAACCGAATTGCTTGCTGCCAGTTCATTCCGAACCCAGGATTCCTTCCAGTCGTGAAGGTTGGGGTGCAGCCTGGGCCTGGCGACCAAAATCGTCGCGGCGGAAGATGATTTTGCCGGCGGCCATGGTGAGCATCACCTGTCCTTTTAACCGCTGCCCGCGCAGTGGTGTATTGCGGCCCTTCGACGCAAAGTGCTCAGGTTCAACAACCCAACTCCGTTCAGGATCGAAGATAACAATATCGGCAGTTGCGCCAGGTCGGAGATTGGCCGGTGAACGGTTGAGGACTTGAGCTGGTCCTTCGGTGAGTTTGGCAATCAAGTTGACGATGTCCATCTCTCCACGGTGAACGAGGGTCAACGTTAAGGCCAGTGCGGTTTCCAGGCCACTGATACCAGGCGGAGCAAGCCCGTATTCGCAATCGCGGTCTACCAGCGCGTGGGGGGCATGATCAATCGCGATGGCGTCAATAACCCCATCGCGTAGCCCTTCAACCAGTGCCTCAACGTGTTCAATGCTGCGCAATGGTGGATCAACCCGTGTCGAACTATCGTATGGCGGCAGAAGAGCGGGATTAAGCCATGACGGCAGGCTCAGATCGGGGTGAGCGCCGGATCGTCCGCTCTCGATTTCAAGCCGTTCTTCGAGCCAACCGAGTAACCAGCGGTCGGTCAGGGTCAGGTGATGGGGTGTCACTTCGGCAGTGACGTGAACGCCCCGCGCCCGTGCTGCCCGAATCAGTGCGACACTACCGGCGGTACTTACCCGACTGATGTGAAGGTGAGCGCCGGTTGCTTCGGCAAGCGCAATATCACGAGCCACGATGGCCTCTTCGGCAGCGGCAGGGATGCCTGGCAAGCCGAGGCGCACGCTGACTGCCCCTTCATGAGCAACGCCGCCAGCCGCCAGATATGGGTCTTGACAACTCACCATGACCGGTAGGCGAAGTGCAGCGGCATACGATAGGGCATTTCGCATCAGGGCAGAATTCGTAATCGTTCGCCCGCCATCACTAAACGCAATACAACCTGCCTCTGCCAGCTCGCGCATCTCGCTCAAGACTTGACCTTCGTTCCCGAGCGTAAGGGCGCCGATGAGATCGATCCGTACTCTGGCCCACTGGGCAGTTAGTTCACGCAACTGACGAATGGTAGCGGCGTTGTCAGGAGTAGGGCGGGTCGTCGGTCGCGCGCACAGTGTTGTAAAGCCACCAACCGCAGCCGCTGCACTTACACTAGCAATGGTCTCTTTATGTTCTTCGCCCGGTTGACGGAGATGGGTGTGCAGATCGGTAAAGCCAGGTGCTACGACACAACCGCGTGCGTTAATCACTTCAGTATCGGGTGAAACCAGTTCGCGGTCGCTGTGGAGATCGGCCAGATCGTACAAGCGCTCAACTTTGCCGTTGGCAACCAGAATATCGCCGATAGTGGCTACACGATTGGCCGGGTCAATGATCGTGCCATTTTTGATGAGATAGCGCATGAAACCTCCCTTTCAACCGGCCATCCGATAGAGTAACGCCATACGGACGGCAACCCCATTGGTAACCTGCTCTTCGATAACCGATGGGGATGCGGTTGCCACTTCAGGAAAAATCTCAATTCCCTCATTCATCGGGCCAGGATGCATCACGATTGCATGAGCCGGTAAACGGGCTAGGCGTTCGGCAGTCAGGCCGTAGATGCGGGTATACTCGCGTAACGCCGGTAACAATCCGCTCTGCATCCGTTCCTTCTGCAAGCGTAATGCCATCACGACATCGGCATCGGGCAGCAACGGGTCTAGTTCGTGTGCAATCCGTAGCTGGGGCCATGTTGCTGTCCAGAACGCTGCCGGCCCGATGAGCGTTGGCGGGCCACACAGGGTCACGTGGGCGCCCAGTCGAGTCAGCCCCCACAGGTTAGAGCGTACTACCCGGCTATGTAAAATATCGCCCACGATCACGACCTTAAGCCCCCTGATCTGACCAAAGCGACTCCGCATCGTGTAGAGATCAAGCAGGGCCTGCGTAGGGTGAGCGTGGCGACCATCACCAGCGTTAATCAACGAGCCACGAAAGTGGCGGGCTACCAGATAGGGGGCACCCGATTGGCTGTGCCGCATAACGATAATATCGGCTCCCAGGGCTTGCAACGTTCGCACCGTATCAACAAGCGATTCGCCCTTCTCAACACTGCTTCCGCGAGCGGTGAAAGCCACCACATTCGCCGACAATGCTCGCGCTGCCAGCTCAAAGGAGATGCGGGTACGGGTGCTCTCTTCAAAAAACATGTTGACGACCGTCTTCCCACGTAAGGCTGGCACTTGCTTGATCTCGCGCCCCAACACCTCACGCATACTTTCAGCCGTTTCGAGAATCTCTTCAATCTCGGTAGCACTGAAATCATCGAGATCGATCGCATGACGACGTCGTTCAATCATTGACGGTACCTCGCTGGATCACAACTTCATCAACCCCGTCGGTTTCACGTAGGCGTACCATTACCCGTTCAGAGAGCGCGGTCGGCACATTCTTACCGACAAAGTCAGCACGAATGGGCAATTCACGGTGACCACGATCAATCAAAACGGCTAACTGAATACGGGCCGGGCGTCCGAGATCGGCAATCGCATCGAGTGCTGCGCGCACGGTGCGACCGGTAAACAGAACATCATCTACCAGTACGACCGTTTTTCCGGTAATATCAAAAGGCACATCGGTCTTACGTACTCGCGGAGCCGGGCCACGCAGCTTGAGGTCATCGCGATAAAGCGTAATATCGAGTTGACCAATCGGCACTCGCGTACCATCAAAATCGGCGATGGCTGCTGCAATCCGTTCGGCCAGCGGTACACCGCGACTCCGAATCCCGACGAGAGCTACGTTACGCAGACCGCCGTTGCGCTCGTCAATTTCATGGGCAATGCGCACGAGGGCGCGTCGGATCTCATCTGCCGATAGGATCTGTTTTTCGTTGCTCATACCTTCCTCCGCAACTAACGGACTGCGCACAAAAAACCCTGCCCACGGGCAAAGGAATGGGCAAGGCGGCATGATCAGCTTGAGGAAGCGGTTGTTCATGAAACATCTCCTTCACAGCCTCACGGGGCTGTATTAAAGGCAGATGGATCGTACCATAGCCCATTCTGAGCGTCAAATAGAGGGGATGGGGAGAGATTACGGATTGATGAAAACACGATGTGAGGTCAGCGTGATCTTGAAAATTCTTTGCGCAGTACTAGTAGTAGAGAACGGTACAGGCAGGTTCAAAACCCAGGGCGTTTCGAGGTGTTCAGCTTGAGGTTGCACGCGATGCGTGAACTGTTCAACAACGGAGAGCGACTGACGAACATCACGAACCCGCTGATGACGATCCCCGACCAGCGCCGCTTGCCTAGGATCGCGGGCCATTGGCTCGCGTTGTGCGGTGCATAGCAACCCACTGGTTGGCGCATCAGCGCTCCATTACTCTCCCAGGCCCCCCTTTGTGGGGGGGGGTAACTTGGCGCGTCGTGTATGATTGACAAGACAACAGGGTGTTGTTGGGCAGACCGGTCGGAACGGGAAGCTGCGCGCCTCTGCGCGTGCTGCGAACGGCTTGGGAACCGCTCTCTCCCGTTCCCTATCTTTATCTCTTCTCACCTCACTACTGCCGGATACGGAAAAACGTCGCAAACCCCTATACCAAACCTGCCGCTTGCGAGGAAAATACTGCTTGCTAGCTCACGTTTCACGCTTCGGCAATTGCCTGGCGTGAACGTGCCTGTTCGCGCAGAATAAACTTCTGGATTTTACCGGTTGAGGTCTTCGGCAGCGGGCCAAACGTAAACTTTTTCGGTATCTTATAGCCGGCCAAAAAGCGCCGACAATGTTGTTGCAATTCCTCTTCGGTTACTATTGCGCCTTCTCGTAGCTCGATAAAAGCGTGAGGAACCTCACCCCATTTCGGGTCGGGTGCGGCGACCACGGCTGCCAGCATCACCGCTGGATGTTTGTAGAGCGCCTCCTCCACCTCGATAGACGAAATGTTTTCGCCACCTGAAATGATAATATCCTTTGCGCGGTCGGTAATCTTGATATAGCCATCGGGATGCACCACGGCTAGATCGCCTGAATGGAACCAACCACCACGGAAGGCCGCTTCAGTGGCGGCTGGATTTTTGAGGTATCCTTTCATCACAATGTTGCCGCGGAACATCACTTCACCCATTGTCTGACCATCCCAGGGTACCGGTTGCATCGTAGTCGGATCAAGGACACTGATGGCCTCTTGGGCGTGATAGGTAACTCCTTGCCGACCGTTGAGATGCGCTTGGTCTGCGATCGGCAGTGTGTGCCAGTCAGGTTGTTTGGCGCAAACCGCTGCCGGGCCGTAGGTCTCGGTCAGGCCGTAGACGTGGGTAATATCAAAACCAATCTCGGCCATTGCCTGCAATACGGCAGCCGGTGGCGGAGCGGCGGCAATCAAGCCACTGACTTTATGGGTACCGCGCCCTTCGCGCCAGTGCGGTGGCGCATTATTTGCAATCATTGAATGCACTATCGGCGCACCACAGTAATGCGTTACGCGGTATGTCTCGATAGCATGCCAGATCGCTGCTGCATCGACTTTACGCAGACAAATATTCGTTCCCGCGTTAGCGGCCATTGTCCAGGGAAAACACCAGCCGTTGCAGTGGAACATAGGAAGAGTCCACAGGTACACGGCGTGATGAGGCATTCCCCACGACACAATGTTCGAGAGCGCATTGAGATAGGCACCACGGTGGTGATATACGACACCCTTCGGGTTTGCGGTCGTGCCGGAGGTGTAGTTAAGCGTAATCGCCTCCCATTCGTCAGGTGGATAGATGAGATCGAATGAAGGATCACCACCGGCAAGAAACGCTTCATAATCAACGGTTCCTAAACGATCGCCCGGGCCAATGTACATCGGGTCATCAACGTCGATGATCATGATTGGCCGATCAAGCACCTCAAGCGCAGCTTTGACAACCGGCGCAAATTCGCGGTCGGTAATCAAGACTTTGGCTTCACCGTGGTTGAGAATGAAAGCAATGGTTGCGGCATCGAGACGCACGTTAATGGTGTTAAGAACGGCGCCAGCGCCCGGTACCCCAAAGTGGCATTCATACATCTCAGGTGTATTGCTCAGGATTGCTGCCACTGTATCGCGGTATCCCACGCCGATTGCACGCAGTGCCGAGGCCAATCGCCGGGTTCGCTCGTACACCTGAGACCAGGTATAACGACGCTCGCCGTGGATAATCGCCGGTAGATTGGGATACACCATCGCCGTCCGCTTAAGGAATGAGAGGGGGGTTAAGGGTGTGTAGTTTGCCGCGTTCTTCTCCAGGCCAAGCTCGTACATGTGCATAGTGCGCTCCTTCCTATCGTCGGCAGTATCGTGCACGTAGGTTCGTTGCCCTCCTGCTTCCCGGCAGGAAGCGAATGGTGCGAAGTGTGGAATGTTACCCGGTCTTGGTAGACATCGGCTGAGCATTCGTGAGACACGGTGAGACAATTTCTCTGCACCGGTCAATTTCTCGCGCTCACTTCAGATTCCAGGCAACCGCACGGGAGATATTAGCTATATTATAATCGGTTTTGGGTTGCTTGATAACGAATGTGCAATCGTTATTAACAAATCTCTATCGCAAGACCGATTGACATCACCCAGAAACGGGCTATACTATTAATATTGCTACGGGGATGCTCTGGTTTCGACAGGGAGTGAACATCGTAGACTGCAGGTCGTGTCGCCCAGTCACGTAAAAGGGGCAAGGCAACAACTGCCAACACCAACACTCGGGTTCAGCCTCGGCTGGCCCTCGCCGCTTAAGATATAGCGGCGCGCTCGCCGTAGTTCCCCCGACGGCTGCGGGTCGAGCGTCATAAGTCGGGTGCTCCGGTAGCGCTGGCCTGGGCGCTATCGGCTAAGACATCAGGCTGGCCCAACAGTCGCTCTGCCACTCGCGCGACTGCGGGCGAGATCAAGCGAGGGGCTAAACCTGTAGATGTCTGCGGTCTAGCTCTCTGGACGGGGGTTCGACTCCCCCCATCTCCACCATACGAACGGCGCGGAGCACATTGCTCCGCGCTTCGTTTTTCTGCTGACTGCCTCACCAATCCATCCCGCTATTAGCGATGCAGGTCCTCGCTTCGTTCCGCTATCAGATTGGTGTGACGCTGAACAGATGTTATCCCGCCTGCAAGCAGGAAAGCGCGGGTGTGTTGATCGCCGACTGATGGCTTGCCGTTGACCTGGCACTCCCTCACCTTTCTCTGGCCCTCCTCCGCTGCCATTCGGAGATTGGAGGGACATTCATTACCTGGCAACATTCGTGCTGAAAACGTGGTCTGAACGACGTCTCTTTAGGTAGAGCGAGGATGACGGTCGGTCGATACAACTCACTTCAGCCACCAACGAAAGGATCATACGATGTCTTCGCCATGTACCGGAACGCTCGATGAAAAACTACTCCGTGAGCCGGAGATTGTGAAAAAGTTTCGTCCAATGTGACCGTAGTTGTCACATCTGCCTGTTATGCTGTACGTAGCCGTATCGTATGACGATGGATTGCAGGAGTGAATGATCTAGCGACGTTGGGTCAACCAAACTACAGACATGGTGTAGTCCTTGCTTTGTCTGGACTATATCGCTCGCGCGAAGGAGTAGCTATGGGCACGCAACAACCTGATGGACAACCGTCTCTGCCAGAGCTTCTCGCTCGCTACCGGCCCAGGCGAATGTTTCTACGCTGGCCTGAATTGCCCGTTATTGTCGTGACAGCGCTGTGGATAGTGCTGGGAGGGGTGGCCTTCATAAACGTATTCCTTTGCGGGTTGTTCAGTCTCTGGATGATGCTTCGGTTGCTCCTTACTGCTCAGGCAAAACAGCGTCTCGTTCGGAGACAATACCACGAAGCGATGCAGTTGGCCCAGATTATCAAATGGCTCAATCCCTTCTCTGTCGAGGCTCACTGGCTTTTAGGGATGAGTGCTCTGGCTCACAATCGTCCGCTGGTAGCAGTCAGGAATTTTGGGCAAGTATACCGACTCGATCCTGAATATGACAACGTCCGTACAGCTTTGATCACAGCATTAGTTGAGTCATTAATCGAAACTGAGCAATACCAGATGCTTGCTCAGCTTATCGACAAGTTACACAAGCTTACGTCAGATGTAGGTGAGGGGACTGTAAAAACGGGTAGTAGTATGAAAATGCACGATCAGATTGAGAATTACCTGCAATACGCAATCAATGCTGCTCGCCGTCCGATAGATCGCGTGATCGCTTATTGTGCATTGACCACTCATTTACTTGACCAGGGGCAGCGTGTTAAAGCTGAAACCTGCATTGCTCAGGCGTCACGCCTGGTTCCAGCTTGCCCGGCTGCGATGCGTGGTCGACTTCAGGCTCGTCTCGCTGAATTGTTAAGCAGGTGTGGTAGATATGAGATGGCTTGTGGCGATCTTCAAAATGGTGTAGTACACGAGGCTCATCGCGCTGCTGATGCTGATCAGCCTGCCACCTATGAGTACAGCCCGAAGCCAACGCTGGCGAGGCAAGCAATCCTTGAGCTTGAGCAATCGCCGTCGCAGAAAGTTTTCTGAAAACGTGACTGAGGGGTTAGGAGTTGGTCCTGTTTTTACTGACTTTTGGCGTCAGAGACGAGAAAACGCACGAATATTCAGTCTACGTGAGAGGGATAAGCCGAGGCTTTTCAGAGTTCTCTGCTTTGGCGTACATCTGATGACTGAGCGGTTCAGCGGTAGAGCAACCCCGAAGAACATCACTCATCGGCTACCGCTGACTCTCGATCCACGCGGTTATCTGCGCATACGGGCTACAAGCCCTCGGCCTATGGTAGTGTAGTTCTTATCTGAATACCCGTCTCACAGGGCAACGGATGCAAACTACCGATGGATGGACGGGCGCAGCGCCGCTGCGTCCCAACCGAATCTGCTGCTGCGACAGGATAGGTCGGATAGGTTTTCCGTGACCATCGTCGTGGATTCTTGTAGGAGTGAGGCGTCGCCTCGTCCCTTCTCGTGCATCGTTGTACATCCATTGACGAGGTTCATCCGTCGTGATATGTCGTGATATGATGACCGATTATTCGGATAAGCTCATTGTCGGCAACCATCCGTTTGGCGCACCAGCATACTACCACCCCAGGCTCCGCTTGCGAGGATGGGGAACCCTTCCCGCCTGCTGCGGTCACACGCATCATCGGCGAGTCTAGGGGGAAGAGTACCGTCAGAACGGGACATGCTACTACACGCACGGCGGACAGGTCATTCCACGCCAGGTAGCGGGAAAACGTTGAAAAGTCCTGCCGATTACCGGAAGTACCTTCTCGAAAATGTGATTATGAATTTAGCGGGTTGGCTGTTCAAACACCTGATAATTGAGCGGATTCTGATTGACCCACCGGTTATCTTGCCATACCCAGACCTGATAATCGAGATGCGGCCCACTAGACATACCAGTCGAACCGACATATCCAATGACATCACCAGGTTTGACCCACTGCCCATCACTGACAGCAATACTGGCGAGGTGGGCATAGCCGGTGCGGTAGAGCTGGTTGACAATCCAGACGTGATTACCCGCTGGCCAGCTATTGAGAGTGATCGTTACCTGACCGGCATGAGTGGCATAGACCGGATGGTTCCAGGTTCCTTCAGGATCGGCCTGCCCATCGCCATTTCCGTCGATAGCTAGATCGATGGCCCCCCATACGGATGCCGGTGCGTGCGTGCCGACGCCATACCCCTGAGTCATGACCGTATTGGCAGCTCGTAATGGGTTACCGGTCGGTACGAGTGTTGCATCAAGCCCCCGTCCCTGTGGCTCCGCCATGCCGGTCAGGCTCTGAACGTCGCTCATACTGGCGGCTAACGCCTCACCAGCGCTCATCGGTCCGCGCCAGGTACTGAGAATTCGAGATTCAGCCCTGCTCATGTGCTGGAACAGAATGAACCCCAATAACGAGATAACGGCCAGAATAAGAACTGAAAGGTTTCGCATATCAAGTTCTGAAAACAAATACCGTATCGCTTATGAACGCAGGAGCAGGTCTGTTGGTCTCGAATATGGCTGGAACATCTTTACATCCGTGCGTACACGGTAGAGATAAGTTTCAACCCGCCTGTTTGGCGACCGCATGTTGCTATGTCTGCTTCCTCAGAGGTGCATACTCAGTGGACGGCGTGTAGACACAGCGTAACATATGATACAGCGCAGGTCTTCTGCGCAACTTGTTTGCCAAACGCAGGCGTGATGTCTCAATCGGCTTGATGATCTTCCAATCGTCTCATCAAGGGATATTGCCCGCACGCCATTGATCGACTAGACGGGTAACGACGTTGATATAGCCTTGAACATCATTCTCAATAGATGGCGCGTAGATTGGGATGACATCAGTCACCGTCTGCAAACCTCTACCACGAATATACTCAACATCTATTAAACGATACCAATCTGCGATCCCGGTCGCCCAATCCGGGTAATCACGGAAGCGGCCATAGCATGTCGGGTAACCGGCGCAGATAATATTACCGACATTATGCGTTGTACGGCCATCAGGTTTCAAACCAGCCCAATTTGGATTGGTACCGGCACCGCTTTCGTGAATGAAAAACGCCAGCGCGTAGGCTGGATCGA
>Ga0308421_1001325_pt1 | contig 13290 bp, 11 predicted proteins | sample HotsprSampleMS60_FD_203673 | JGI IMG/M metagenome (GOLD analysis project Ga0308421, IMG submission 203673) | Hot spring phototrophic mat microbial communities from Mushroom Spring, Yellowstone National Park, Wyoming, United States - 20090730_MS60 ...
TCGCGCTTCTCACTCATGATGACCTCCTTGCGACGGATCGCCGGGCGACTCCGCCGGTTACTTGCCGAACTTCAAGGAACGGTTACAATTATATCAGTATCAGCAACATGTTTTATACTGAATATCCAGAGGAGATTGAAGAGATTGCATATCGGCAAGTGGTGGATAACCAAAGACACCTGGAGGATAGCAAGTGTCTTTAGGGTTCATCCTACTGCCGATAAGAGAGTGCAGCCGTGCATCGGATCTTCAGCGATCCCTGAGCGTGGCTGTAAGATATGTGAGCACATGATTAAAAACGATGATCTCGGAGAGTCGGTTCGGTCTTCGAGGGCAAGGTGCCCTCGTTCCCGAAGTAATGTGCGCAAGAATACCTCGCGCTTGTCGCGATGAAAGCACCTGATACCAATCCTTCCTGTGAAAACTGTGTCTCATTCGATTAACCTGGTGCGCTAACCAGAGAAACGTGCGTAAGTGAGTGAGGGTTGCCCCATACCGGTTAGCAGGATCATACTAGTTCTTCTCGACAGGATTGGTATGAGAGCGCGGGTGTCTACCCACGTCTATAGAAATACCTGCACCGAGTAACCAGAGTGTAACTTCATGTGGTATATTTCACACACTTCATACAACAGATTTCCGCGTTAACCCACGGCAGGAGGCTGGGCATGGCCCAACGCAGTGTAGCGATGAGCAGTGTATCATTGAAGGACAACCGGCAGGTTACCATCAGACCCCTAGCCGAGAGTGATCGTGCAGCATTGACCGATTTCGGATTAAGTCTGCCCAAAGATGATCTGCTTTATCTCGAAGAAGACTTCACTAATCCCGAAATCATAACCCGTTTAGTCAATGCCTCATACGCCGAGAATTGGCGACAAATTGTCGCTATTGCCGACGACGGTTCGATAGCCGCATACGCTTCAGCTCGCCGCGTGCCAGGATGGTCAAATCACGTGGCCGAGCTACGGCTCCTTGTCAAACCCGGTTGGCGACGCTGCGGGCTTGGAATGCAGATGGCCCAGGCCATTGTTGAAACCGCTCGTGATCTGGGCGCCCAAAAGGTGACGGTCGCTATGCTGGCTGCCTTGAAGGCCGGTCAGGCCATCTTCTCACGATTGGGATTTGCCGTCGAAGGCCAGTTAACGCGCCACGCCATTGACCGTAACGGTGAACTGCACGATGTGGTGATTATGTCGGCATTCTTGAAGGTGTAGGGCGGACGTAAGTAGCCTATATCTCGTAATGCAAACCGTCTGTCAATAGACTTTACAGGATAACATTAGGGTCTATTGACAGATAGTTTGGATGTTAACCTAATGCTTTCCGAAAAACAAAGAAGAATAAATGTTGTTATGTTTAAAAGCACACTACCACTTCTTCTGCATAAGCAGAGTCATGGTTTCATGATGTGCGCCTCGAAGACACTAGAAATTAAACTTTTGAACTGCTAGCAATATTTCGCCTATCAGCTTACCAAGAGAAAGAGCAGATGCTGTGCTCTCTTTCAGACTGCTGAATATCTTTTGAATATTATCAAGTCTCTTGACAAGCTGGTCTTTGTCTGATTCTTTCGCAGCCTCTATAGCGGCTTCTGCATCTGATTTTGCCTTCTCTATCTCTTTGGACGGTATGTCTGCTACCTTTTCCAGTTCAGCGATAAGACGATGTAGCTCTTTTACAATATCTCCACTGCTAGAAAAATTAACGATATTCCGCTCACCACCCAAATTACTTCCCACGATATTAACGTTACCGCCCCCACTATTGATGTTAATTTCGCTCATATCATTCTCCGTAACATGCGATTAATTTGCAATAACCTTGTTACCCTTACCACCAATGATGGAACCAACTATTGAGATGAGACCACCTTGCGACGATATGGAAACCGAATGATTAATATTTTGCACAATCGTTTCATCTAACGATCTAATTGGAATATCATATTTTTGAAACACGTCACGTATTGAGAATACAATTAGAAGGAGAGAAGATTTTAAGAACGCCAATACATCATCGTTATCGAAAGAGTGATCACTCGGCAACAAGTTTGAAGTCTGTCGTAAAGCTAATTGTAAGTCTCCGTGATGTCTAACAGCTCTGATAGTGTCAATCCATAGAAACAAGATGAATAACAAGAGAGGGATCAAACAAAAAAACACCCCCATACCGGAATCACCAGAAGATCTCGAAGGAAATTGCAATAAATTAATAAACCTAGTTATACTGAGATAGACATACATTATGCCCAGTGGTATCAATGTTAAAATCAAACGAAGGATTATGTCCCACCAGTTCAAAGGACCTAGCACATAGGAATCAACTCCAATATATAAGTTATCGCCGAAAGGAAGGAAACGAATAAACATATTACATCTGGTTGATCGACTTGTTTCATATGATACTACTATATACGGGCGTGGCCCTTCTTTTTCTTGTAAATTCGCATCAAGATATTTATTGATCTTTACAGAAACTTTTCCCACACTTTCTACCCGGAGCTTTTCCAGAACATGAGAGTACAATTCGTTACAAATATTAGGAAGTTGTTCCTTATCTACTTCATACGTTTGAGCGATACAAAAATTATGTTGACGAGCACCAGCAAACTCTAAAGGGTCACGAATATCCAAAATATCTCGATTGAAAACTTTTATGTCGGAGACGGAAGAACTACTTGTTGTTGTTTCAGATGTATAACTCATAATGAATTACCTCTATTGATTAGTGATGATAACTTATGGCAATAATATACCGATTTCCAGCAAAGATGTCAAGGGGTATAATGAATGATAGATTTTGTTTTATATCTAAATACATTTCTCTCAAAAATTATGACAAGTCAATTAGATGGGTAAATACACATCGAGCAGTATAGAGAGATTCTGAGATGAACCTATGTCGTTTCATCTGGTAGAGAGGTTGTGAGTGGGCGCCAGGTTTTTTCAAAGTTCTTTCTCTAGCCGCCAGTGGCGATAAAGAAAAGGTTTCCTAACTTGCTCCCACACTTATGCACATTCAAAACACTGTGCAGTTTCCGGGGTTCATATCTGTCACGGCATCCGTAGTAGAGGTTACCTCCCCTGATGGCGTGCTACTGAGACGGACACGAGTTCCACCGCTGCTACCGTATGCTGTGGAAAACCACCTCATAAGGAAAACAGCTTAGTCGGGGATTACCCCAAGATCATCCAATTCACCATTGACAATAACCCATCACCCTGTTATACTCAGCCGTAATTGTATTGCAGAACGCTGCACTCATCCAGAGCGGTGGAGGGACCGGCCCTACGAAACCGCGCCAACCCGGCGGCATAATACCTGACGGGTGGCAACTCCGGCAGCAGAACGCTGGCAGATGAGAGGAGAGCGGCGTCTTCTCGCCAATCGGCAGGAGCACGTCACCTAATCTCTCATCGCCCTGATGAGAGGTTTTTTATGCCAAATGAACAGTTTTCTGGCCTCAGTACGGCCGCCGTCCACGCTGGAGAACCCCGCCAGCGCGCATTCGATGCCATTACGCCACCTATTGTGCACAGTGCAACGTACACCTTTCGTGATAGCGCCGAGCTGATCGCATTTCAATCAGGTGAACTCGAACGAGAAGAGTACGGTCGCTACGGAAATCCAACCGTTCGTGCCGTTGAGGCTCGCCTTGCCGCCCTTGAGTCACCATCAGCGCCAGCAGCCGCTTTGCTTTGTGCTTCGGGAATGAATGCGCTCACCACCGTGATGCTGGCGTTACTCCCTAGCGGTAGCCACGTTATTCTGACTGACGACGGTTATCGGCGCACTCGCCAGTTTGTCCGCACAATGTTAGCACGGCTCGGCGTGTCGCATAGTGTGGTTGCCGCAGCCGATCCACTTGCCATTGCCGCAGCTATTCAACCAGGACGTACCCGCCTGATCGTTACTGAAGCGCCGACAAACCCTTATTTGCGCGTCATTGATCTGGCAGCAGTGGCTCAGATCGCCCGTGAACATCGCATCAAAACCGTGATCGACGCCACCTTTGCCACACCGTATAATATGCGTCCGCTTGAATACGGTATTGACCTGGTTGTTCATAGCTGTAGCAAGTATTTGGCCGGACACAACGACTTACTGGCCGGCGTTATCATTGGTCGGCCTCCGATTATCAGTGCTCTGCGCGAAACGCAGGGGATTTTGGGTGGCATTTGTGACCCGCATACCGCCTACTTGCTTGGCCGAGGGTTGAAGACATTTGCTCTCCGTATGGAACGTCACAATCAAAATGGGCAGGCAGTCGCTGAATTTCTCAGCCGTCATCCACGGGTGAGCCGGGTACATTACCCAGGCTTACCTTCGCATCCTGACCACGCCATAGCCCGTGCTCAGATGCGAGGGTTTGGCGGAGTTGTGTCGTTTGAAGTGGTTGGTGATCTCCAGACTGCAATGGCGGTTGTTGATCGGATGCGTCTCGCCTACATTGCGCCAAGCTTTGGCGGGGTGGAAAGTCTGGTTGAACAACCAGCGCTCATGAGTTACTATGAATTGAGTAGTGAAGAACGACTGGCGGTCGGTATCCGCGACAATCTCATCCGGCTTTCATGCGGAATTGAGGATGCGAGTGACTTGATCGCCGACCTGCAACAAGCTCTTGCCGACAAATAAGCTATGCACTCAACCCTCCAACGCCGGCTGGCCGCCGGCCAGATTGTAGTTACCGGCGAGATTGCTCCGCCAAAGGGGGCGGCCAGAAGCCATCTCGAAACCCTGGCTCAAAATATTCGCAATTATGTCGATGCAGTCAATCTGACCGACAATCAGCGTGGGATCGCCCGGATGTCGTCTTTGGGGGGGAGCGTCATTTTGCAGCAGCTCGGTATTGAACCGATTATGCAAATGACCTGCCAGCATCGCAACCGGATAGCTTTACAAGCTGACGCCCTGAGTGCCTCTGCTCTCGGTGTGCGTAATCTGCTGGCGATGACCGGCGATCATCCACGCATTGGTGATCATCCAGAGGCCAAAAACGTTCTCGATCTGAACTCATTCCAGTTGATCCGCGTCTTGCGCACATTGCGAGATCAGGCCACTTTCCAATCAGGTACACCGCTGAAAGAAGCACCCAGTTTCTTTATCGGCAGTGTCGCGAACCCGAACGTCGAACGGGCAGCCCGGTTGGAAAAGAAGATTGAAGCTGGCGCAGAGTTTGTCCAGACACAACTTATCTTTGATGTAGCGCGCTTCCGGCAATGGATGGCCGATGTGCGGGCTGCTGGTTTGCATCAACAGGCGTACATCCTGGCCGGCGTGATGATCCTGCGCCGACCCAATTCAGCAATCTATCTACGCGATCACCTACCCGGCACGCTTATGCCAGAATCTGTGATCGAACGCATGCAACGCGCTGCCGATAGCGAAGCGGAAGGAATTGCCCTCGCTGCTGAGTTGGTGAATGAACTCCTTAGTATCGAGGGTGTTGCCGGTGTTCATATTATGTCGGTCGATTGGACACGTGCAATTCCTCGTGTCGTTGAACAAGCTGGCCTGCTGCCACGGCCACCGGCACCATCATCTGACGAGAATGTGCTATAACATGCTCAGTAAGTGCAAATAGAGCGAGAGTAGTCTATGGCTATCATTCTGAAATCACCGGCCCAGATAGAACTTCTACGCGCTGCGGGCCAACTGGTTCGACAGACGTTTAATGTGCTGCGTGAGTATATCCGACCGGGTGTCACCACGGCTGAACTGGACGCAATTGCTGAAGAGTTTATCCGTTCTCACGGTGCAGAACCGGTATACAAAGGATACGTGCCCGCTGGTCGCCGCGGGTATATTCCACCTTTTCCGGGTACCATCTGCGCCTCCATTAATGATGTGATCTGCCACGGCATTCCGAGTAAACGCGACCGGCTCCGCCAGGGCGATATTGTCGGTATCGACATTGGGTTGCGCCTCAACGGTTGGATTGGCGATGCATGTGAGACCTTCGCTGTAGGTGACGTTGATGACGAGACTCAGCGTTTGCTCGACGTTACCCGGCGCTGCCTTGAACTGGGCATTGAACAGGCACGAGTGGGGAATCCTCTCCGGGCTATTGGCGCAGCGATCCAACGTTATGCCGAAGCCAATGGTTTCTCTGTAGTACGTGAGTACACCGGCCACGGGCTAGGTCGAAATCTACACGAAGAACCAACGATCCTCCATTACGATGATCCCCAGCAAACACGTAAGATCGTGGCTGGTATGGTGTTTACGATTGAACCGATGATCAACGCCGGTAAGGCAGCTACCAGAGTCGACCGCGATGGCTGGACGGTGCGTACTGCGGACGGTAAGCGGTCGGCGCAATTCGAGCATACGCTGGCGATAACAGAAGACGGACCGATTATTTTGACCGCTTGAACGACACGACTGGCAGTGCAGCACTGCTAAGAGGATGTATGAAGCTCGAAGAAGAACTGATCGCTGCCCTTGCTAGCGGTGATCAAACCCGTGCCATTGCGCTGGCTACCGAATTGCATGCCCGAGGCCTCGATATAGCAGCCATCGAGGCTGCGTTGGCATGTCAGCCTCACCTGGAAGAACAGCTCTGGGAGACGTTAAAGCAGGTAATCCCGATCTCGCGGCGTGCCCTGAAGCGACGAGCGATCCGCGCTGCCGAAGAACGAGACTGGGGAACCTGGGAAGAAGGGCGTCGTCGTTAACGAGGTGCGGAGCGATTCGTAGCAAAGATGATGCATAGCATCTAAGAATGTTTATCCGAATATCGTGCCGACGAAATTCCGCGTCGGGGCACAACGCCGTCCTGCGCCTCTCATTCCCCCGTCACCCGACGCATCGCCTATGTCCACATCACCCACACCCCAGCGAGGGGCGCAGTGCCGCGGCACTCGTCCATCAGGATGAAAAAGGAGTCATTCTTTCCATTGTGTTCCATCTATCGTGTGGTTTCATCCGTTGTGCCCCACCGACGAACATTCGGATAGGCACGTATATGCGCTATTGAACACGGTAGATCACAATTGGCCGCACACCGCTTTCATCACGGAGTACGATCTCGACTTGATCGAGTCGCAGTAAACCACGCGACAACGGATCATAATTGACCGCACCTTCCACATAGTAATAGTAGATGTGACCTTGAAAGCGGAAACCGCGAATGTTGCTGGAATGAACAGTAATCCCCGGTTTGATTTCGATCATCGGATCAAGGATAGTACCGTTCATTCGCCCCTGAATCTCGCGGGCCAATTCGGTCACGTCCGGTGTCGTTGCCAATGGCGTGCGGAGCGGTATCGATGACAACAACCAGACCAAAACACTCAGCAGCAAGCATAACTCTAAACCCATCATGAGCCAAAACAGGCCAGAATGACCTACCCAAAAACGGCCTTTACTTGTGATCCGCTGCTCTGCCCTAACAGACGCCATTGGCTTGATCATCACAATTTCCCTATGCGTGACAATACTGTTGTCTGCAACTTCCATGCAGGCTTGCTAGTGAGTGAACTATAGTGTAGCAAATGACCATTACGAATGCCATAGGTTTTCGGTCACATTTCGCTGAGAATCATCAACGTATCTGACAGATGGAACAACAACAATGACATATTGCACCCTCCTGCTGACAATTCAGATATTTCGTTCAAGCAACGGTCGTATCATCAGATGTTGCCGATTGCCAATATTAGACGTATCATTGCCGCTGATAGTTCCATTGATCAGGAAGATGCTGATGAATCGAGATACTATTGTTCGGATGCGGGAAGGAATTGCCCTACTTAGCGGGGCGATATGCGGTTTGTTAACTGCACGACTGGTGTTGAAAATACTGGCCGCACGTCCAGATAGTCCGGCGGTGATCTGGCTCTACAACCTGAGCAATCCGCTGGTTGCGCCACTGTCTATTCTTGATCGCGAACAACCGCGCTTTGGCGCAATCCTGGAGTTGAGTACGCTGGCGACACTGCTGATACTCATCAGCCTGACATCTTTGAGTTGGGTCTGGTTGGGAAGGATAGCACAACGATGACCGAACAATTATCCACCCTTTTGAGCTGGATTCTTACGCTCATGATCACATGTCTCATCGTGGCGATGATTGTTCTCTGGCTCATCTGGCAGCACCTGCGTCGCTTAAATGTTCCACCAAACGCTGGCTTCTTTGAAACGATGCATTACCTGCCAATTGCGCTACCCATCGCGCTCGATTTGCTCGATTTGGGACTTGACATTCTGGCAGCTCCGATCAGTTGGCTTTTACTTGATCGGTTGGGATTACGAGGATTGCGTAACAAAGCAGCGGTTGAAGCGTTGATCCCGTTTACCCAACCGATTCCAATCTTTACCATCGGTTGGGTCATTGCTCGTCTGACCGGTTTGGGAAAGACCGTGCCGGAAGAACGTCCAAGCTAGTTCGCTATTCCGCATCACCTTTATGGGATCGCAGAGGCTTTTAACGTTTCCGGTTTTCGGTTGGGTATGATACGCCTATGTACGTCATACACTCCCTTACAGCGCCCCGTAATCTGTCGCTTCCCTTTCCCTGGGAGCGCACGGGCTTCTGGTTCATGTCCAACGGTGTATAGCCCCTCACCTTCCCCCTAACCCCCTTCCTCTCCTACAAGGGGAGAGGAAGGGGGAGCATAGACATAGAGTGGAGTGCCTACCGCGCTAAAGACGCTGACAAGGGAGCTGAACAACGTGAGGAAGAGTGTAGAGCGAGTGGAGAATCCGCCCCTCTCACTCACTCCTCTTTCCTCTCTTCCGACCTTACAGGGTCACCGGTACAAACGGTACCTGACAGGGGATATGTGCGGCAACGTGCATCGTTCGGTGGCTGAGATCAATAATGACCCCACAAACGCTCTCATTCCGGTCAACCGCGGCTATCCGCGGGTCGGGATGACGACAGATACAGCGTGGTGCGCCTTCGTGATCGCGGAGGATTGCCTGTAATACATCCAGTCCGATCCGACCAGCAGACTCCTGCAGCAATGTCCAAGCCCTTCCATACCGTTCACGACTCGTCGAAGTCGGTTCGAGAGCACACTCACCGGCAGCAGTAGTGGCATCGAGACAATGATTAGCATGCGCCAATAATCCTTCGTGGGGGAACAATTCAGCCACACCGGTTGGTGTTATTTCAAAGGCCAGCAATTGACCATCTGCACTGGCCAAGGTAATACACGATGATCCACCTGCCGGAATCTGTTTAGCCAGACGGCGCGCCGTCATGACATCAGTTGCCTGCAACATCAGGCGCAGCAAGACGTGTACTGGCATCCCCTGGCGCTGACCATCTGTGGTTGAACGAAGGAGATTTAAGCCAACTGCAATTCCAGCCTGATTCAGCCCGATCTTCGCCACCATCCCTGCCTCGGTCAGAGTTAAGATTGAGGGGAAGCGTGGGCCATCAATGCGTAATACGATACAGGCTGCTCGCTGGTCACCCTGCCAGTCCCAGGTTTGCGCCAACCATACCTCATCGTTTAGAGTAGCCGGTGGCGCCGCAGCCGCAGTTGTACATTCGCCATCATCACCAACCGACAGACCACTCGTTGCTCCCGATTCTGCATGTGTCGGCACCCCTACCGCACGATTGCGTGCGAGAGCCAGTGCTGCATCAGGATGATGAACGCCGACACCGATTCCGGCAAGTAATTCGGTACGCACATTCAACGCGATAATTTCAGCCAGTGTCCTTCCGGCACCAACGGCAATCCCTTGCATTTCAACCAACACGTCAGGTGCAATTTCACGTAATAACGGCTCGTAAGTCAAGGCTTCACGCTGAACGTCTTCCCAAGCCATCCCTCGCCGATACGCAAACAGACGGGCATAATTGGCAATACTATGCCTGATCAGTGAGGCGGCGGCTGCGCCGTATTGCAGACCTCGTTCGTATGGCTCACCAGAAATAGTAATCAGCGGAAACATGAGGCTTTTTCTCCTAATAGCCCGATGCACGATAGTGCGTAACAATGTACCCCTGAGCGGAAGAGTTTTACATCCTTAAAATCTAAATAGTAACACTACAGCCACTCTTCCGAGTAATGTGATAATTAGCACCGGACGCTACAAGCTATGGCACAATCCGCACAATTGTAGAATCTTGCCAGAGGTACGGATGATCGCTCTGATCAGTTGCGCTCGCCTGAACTGTTATCGGTACCGCACCTACCGGAACGGAGCCGGCGACGAGCGGGACGGTAAAGGTGTTTCCATTCCCGGCCGCCAGTAAACCAACACTGATGGTCATAACCTGACCACTGATGGTACACGGGCCAGGGGCAGCGGTACACGCACCCGAAGCGAAACTTATCCCACCGGGCAAGGTGATGGTGAGCCGTAGATTACGGGCCGCACCAGCAGTGATGCCACTTGCCTGATTGTCGTAACTCACGGTGAGATCGAAACTGCTCTCTGTTGAAACGGAAGACGCAGAAGAGGTTGCCTGCACGTTCACATCAGGAGCTGGCGGTAGCGTTACATATAGCGGTACACCGGTTTGCCCTTCCTGGATGAAGTGATTCTCACTGGAAGGACTATTTGTGCAGGTCACAATCCGCCACCAACCCGGCTGTGGCAAAGGTATGACATCACCACCACGCGCCGTTGCGCTACCGTTGTTCCATTGACCATCCCCGGAAGCAGTACCAACAATCCCACCTCTCTGACCGGTCGGGTCGTAGAGCGATCCAGGTGGGTAATAGCGCACCCAGGCAGTACCTACATCGTTTAGATCAAAGTTGTGGAAAGCAACACTGCTCAAGCCCGGCGCCACATATTGGAAGAAGGTCGTGCACACAGGTGTTCCCGGTGGATGGCGTAGGCTCTGACGCAAGATACCCTGGACGATCTCATCACCGCTTCCCGGTATCCCATCTAAATCAACCGTCGGCGCCCCACTACCACTCCAACCACTGCGTACCGCCCAGCCATTAGTATCGTTATCAGGAACACTCACAACCAGGAGATAGGCACCACACGGCGTTGGGTTACTAATTCCAGGCAAGCTGACCCACGTTGTAGCATCACCAGTATTGGGGAGATAGGTAGCACTAGTCACTAGCGTACCAACCGTCGGCGGATAGCCGTCGCTAGCCTGCCAGCCCGCTGGCATCCGGTAGAGAGCAAACGTTGTTGTTTCGGCAACACCACGAATAACATCTGTTGGATTTGCTGTTGGGTTGATCGATGGGCTGAGTAATTCGACTGCTAATTGACCGGTTACGCCACACGGTACATCGATGCGCACGATTGATGCACCCTCGTTTACTCCGTAGAAATTCCAGTTGTAGGTTGTATAATTAGGACCGGCCGTTTGCAATGCGGTTGGGTTCTGCGTGAGTAAAACCGCCTCCGCATCGACAATCGTGACCGTGGCAATTGCCGGGTCACCCAGAGTCGCACCGCCGGTCGGATTACTCAATTCGACTTGAACCGTCTCAAATGGCTGATCGTCAGCACTGTTATTCCATATCTGGATTGTGAACGTCTGACTTGTTACACCCGGTGCAAACGTGAGCGTACCATTCGTCGGTACGTAATCGTGCGTGGGCTGCGAGCCATCACCAGGTTGAGCCGTGCCGCCAGTTCGCGTTGCATAATCAACTGTGACCAGTGTGGTATACGCTCGACTCAGCGTCACTGTCAGCGTAGCTGAAACACCGCTCTCTTGCACAACAACGTCACTGCTGGCAAACCGAATCGCAGGTGGATCATCATCAAGGATGATGCCGACCCCAAGGCCATCGCTAATGACTAACGTCTCATCGATCACAATACTCGTCGGCTGACCAGGTAATGTCGCCCGCGGATTACTCAAACTGACCGTGAAAAATTCATCGTCTTCGGCCAGGGTATCACCGATCACGCCAATCGGTAGCGTCGCCTGCAATAAGCCGGCAGGTATGGTGAGCGTTCCCGACGCAGAGTTATAATCCAGACCAGCGGTAGCTGTACCATCATTTGTTACATAGTCGATCAGGACATCGCGATCCGAAACCCGATTCAGACGCACAATAAAGTTGCTGTTGGAGACTCCACTATCACCTTCAAACCGCACGACATCTTCAATACTTATGCGTACCGGCTCGTTATCGCGGTTGATCACAGTTACACTGTTCGGCGTCGGCGAGAGGCCATTGTAGAAGGGATCGGTACTGATAGCAGGCGCAAACTGGACAGTGAACGATTGATGACCATCTTCAAGCAAATCATCAACGCCGCTTACGATAAACACCGCGTCAGTATTCCAGTTCGTATTGTCGAAGATGACACTAAGCGGCGCTACATTCCCTTCGGTTAGATCACTAACTGAGATACTGACCTGTACATTTGCGGTAGGCTGGCTGGTCAGACGCAGTCTGATTGTGATACTGTCGCCGTTTTCCGACACAATCAACGGGGCTGCTGGAACAGTAACAACAAAGCCTGCGGTATCGTTGTCGAGAATGGTGAGGGCAAGCGATGGGCCACTTAACCCGTTGTAGAACGAATCGGTACTGCTTGCCTGATGAGTGATAGCGACCGTCTGCACAGCTTCAGCGATTGCATCTTCGGGCACGGAGATCGTGACGGTCTGCGGTGTATTCCAATTCGTTGCGGTAAAGGTAAGTGTGGTCACCGGGCTACCATTCACCAACACCGCACCCTGACCGTCAATTGTCACCGTAACGGCTGCCGTGGGTTCCGTAGCCAGAGCCACAGTGTAATTGACACTACCACCTTCGGTGACGGTAAGGGTCGTAGTGCTGAGAAGAATCCCCGGAATATCATCATCAGTAACGGTTACAGGTAGCGTACTGTTTAAACCGTTGTAAGGCGGATCGGAACTAGTCGTAGCGTGCAATATGGTACGATTACGTGGCGGGCGAGTAATCTGATCGACATTGGGTTCGAGTACGCTCACCGTTTGCGCACTATTCCAGTTCGCTGCGGTAAAGGTCAGCGTAGTGGTTCCACTGCCGTTCACCAGCAAATATCCCTGACCGTCGATGGTCACGCTCACCGGAGCGAGCGGTTGACTGGTTAGCCTGACCTCATAGGTACCAGCGATACCTTCGGTTACTGTCAGTGTGGTTGGGGTAAAACTTAGCCCGGCAGTATCGTTCTCCTGCACCACCACCCGCACCAGCCGGTCGGCCAGTGCATCGTACACCGGGTCGCTACTACTCGCCACCTCGTGCCGCAGATCGAGGTCGTAGGTCGTGGTCAACGTCTCGACCACGTTGTCATCAATCGCCTGCACCGTGACCGTTTGCGCCGTATTCCAGTTCGTCGGCGTAAAGGTCAACGTCAACGTCGGCT
>Ga0308421_1001334_pt1 | contig 13242 bp, 8 predicted proteins | sample HotsprSampleMS60_FD_203673 | JGI IMG/M metagenome (GOLD analysis project Ga0308421, IMG submission 203673) | Hot spring phototrophic mat microbial communities from Mushroom Spring, Yellowstone National Park, Wyoming, United States - 20090730_MS60 ...
AGGTCACGGCCGGCGCGGGCTTCTTCGACCAGCAGGCGGACGAAGTCGAGGTTCGCCTGCCCGCCGGGCAGAACCACGACGACCCCTGACTCGTTGCTGAGCTCGTAGGACGGCGCGGGCCGGCCGTTGCGCAATTGCTCGTAAAAAATGGTATCAATGCCGCGGGCGGTCCGTTCGACGATGCCCGCGCGTTTGAAGGCGTCGACCAGGAGAGGGTTACGCGGACGGGGCGCGGTCACCAGCAGGTTGTCCAGGCGGACACCGCCCGGGAAGCCGCCAGGGTTGGAAATCTCAAGGCGGTCGTCGTGCCTTTGGACATGAACGGCGCCCAAGCGGGTGTAGTCGCGGTGAATCAGGGCGTTGGCGAGGGCCTCGCGGAACGCGGCGGACGGGTAGTCCGGAACGGCCACTCGCAACATGCCGACGAGAATCTCTTGCTCGCGGTTGCGGGCAGCGAACCGCTGCTCGAATTCCTCCATGAGGCGCAACAGCGGCCAGCGGAAGAAGTCGTTGACCTCGACGCTCTGGCCGCGAAGGGCTTGAAAGGCGGCCTCGTGCGTGGGTAGGAAACGCCGCAGCGAATCTTCCTTGCCAAACAGGAGCAAGCCCAGCACGAGGATGCTGCGGACCTGCCCGTTGGCTTCCACGGCACCCAGGGCTTTGGCCAGTTCGAGGTCGGGCAATGTCAGGAGGGATTGGTCGCCGGCGCGGTGCTCGCGGATGCTGCGGCGGAAACGCTCAAATTCCAGCGGGTCCAGGTCGTCCCAGGAGGCATTGGGGATGACCAGGGCCGAGTAGTCCTGCGCGCCGCGGTCGGCCTGGCGGGCGTGCATCTCGTGGAAGAACATCGGCAGGCAGCAAGGGCGGCCTTTGCCGTCGAGCGCCCGGCGGAGGTAACGGCCTGAAGTCGTGCCCACGGGAGCGGATCGGGGCGGGACTTCAACGGCGATGACTTCCTTGCCTTGGCAAGGAACGACCTCAATGCGCGGGGTGAGCGACGGCCGGGTTCGGTTGGCGATGAGGGCCGTCAAGCGGACTGGGTCGGTTCGCCCGGATTCGTGACGGGGTCGGGCGCCGGTAACGCGGCCGTCAGAGTTGTTTTCTCAATTTCCTCAAGGCGACCCAAATCTTGCTGAAGGTCTTCAGGTTTGAGGAGCATCGTCATTTCTCCATAGTAAGATTTTCTGTTGAAACTCTCTGGCGCGCTAAGTCTACATACTTTTCCAAGATTTCTATTCCAATGTATTGGCGATTTTCACGAATGGCTGCCACCGCTGTCGTTCCGCTTCCCATAAAGCAATCAAGAACAATATCGCCTGGATCGGTAAGTAACCGAATCACTCTGGCAGGCAATTCCACAGGAAATTTAGCCTCGTGATCATCATTCGCTCTCACAGAGGGGACGTACCACACTCCCCTGGAACCCCAATTCTTCCATTCATCAGCGGAAAGCCTTTTTCTATCAAACTTGGTAATACCTGGTTTCCAGAAAAAATACAAATACTCAAATTCGTCTACAGACCGATAGGAAAGGCTTGCCCACTGTGAGTTCTCCCAAGCAGCATCTTTTACCCAGACGCGACGATCGTACGGGTAAAATCCAGCACACAACGCCCATTCTTCTACGAGGCCTCCAACAATTTTGACTCGGGTTTGTGACTCGTATTTCCCACCTCGTATATTGTTGCCGTGAAGCCGACGGTCTATCGTCTGTTCACTGCATCCAAGGAGCTTAGCTAACTGATAGCGATTGTAGTCAGGGTGATCGGCCATAGCTTTCAATACATCATCTCTTGTGATGGACGATCGTTTCCTGTTTACGGCTTCGGCCTGAATACGAGGCATTGAAGGATCCCTGAAGACCAGAATATCGGCTATGTTAATAACCAAAAATCCTCCGGGCTTGATTACCGGAAAGTGAAGACTAATAACTGTTTTTAGCAGATCTTGCCAATCTTGAAACGATAGGTGTGACTCATACTCCTTACCAACAAAATAAGGTGGAGACCACACACTTAAAGCAATGCTGTTAGGTTCTATTTGAGGTAAAAGTTTTCTGGCATCTCCCAAGTAGATTTCGTTGGGATGTAAGTAATGAACGGCCTCATTCCCGTTGCCGTTGGAGTAGAGTTCGCGGAATTTCTCTTGCAAACCTTTGGGCAAGCGGTCTATCTTGAAATCAATCTCTTCTAGGCTACTCATGCTTACATCCGAATCGTTATAGAGAACCTATGTTCTAATTGTGCCATTTCTCGGAGGAAATTGAAACTATCCTATCGGGAAAGCCGCTCAACTACTGTTTATATGGTTTCCACCTAAACGCGCCTCTGCCACTTTCCGCCTGCATATCACGCGCTGGCGGGTGAGTAGTCAACTTCTTTGTTTCCATCATCTTTGCTCTTCAGATGGTTGTTGTGTAATCTGGTTGCCATCTAAAGTCCGCATACGTGACCTACACTTCGGCGGGTAGGCCCGACTGCCGTCAGGCACGCCTCTAGTTCACCAGGCGGCGATTGGACTTTGAACACCTTTGCCGTCGAGGTCAGGAATGCACCGCAGAACCCAGCACGGCACGAACTTACAAAACGGCTCCGCGACTGTCAGGCAAAAGTCTGGTGTAACTTGCAGGCTTGCCCCCTACGCGGAGTCGAGCTGTAACGTGGGGAAGAAGAAGGTTCTTCAAGCTGTCTCCTTCCGAGCTTGAGGAGACCGATAAGCTTTATCGTCCTAGCGATTCTGTGCAGTCAGATTAAGTCCAGGCGCTGAACAACAGGCAATGCTTGACAACATGGATCACCGGCGTGATCTGGTTCTGTACTCTTTAACTCCGTGGAAGTATCCGGGGTGGCTAACGCTCCAGTTCAGCGGCGGCGAGACGCCGCCCGCTGCATGCCCTTGTACGAGGCCCCTCTTATGCCATCGCCCATTCTGCCGAAAGCACCTCCGCCTGCTCGAGCACCTTCTCTGTCGCTTTCTCCTGCTTGTCTGGGGGGTAGCCGTGTTTGCGAAGAATACGTTTGACCAGCACGCGCAACTGCGCCCGCACGTTCTCCCGCAGTGTCCAGTCAATCGTCACTTTGGCGCGGACGGTGCGGACCAGTTCCTGGGTAATTTGCCGCAGCGTCGGCTCGCCGAGCACCTTCACCGCGCTGTCGTTGGTCTCCAGGGCGTCGTAGAAGGCGAGTTCCTCTTCGGAAAGACCGAGCTGTTCCCTCCGCCGGTCCGCCTTTCGCATTTCCTTCGCCAGCGCGATCAGCTCCTCGATGACCTGCACCGCCTCCACCGCCCGGTTCTGGCGCCGGACAGCCCGCTCCAATAGCTCTGCGAACGAGCGCGCCTGCACCACGTTCTTCAGGCGGCCCCCCTGATCTCGCCCTCGAGGAGTTTGCGGAGGAGCTCTACAGCCAGGTTCTTCGTGTTCCGGTCGTCCAGTTCGAGGGGGGTGCCCATGAACCCTATGAAGGATGCATTTGGCAGCACGTCGCGCATGCGGCGGGCAAAACCGTCAATGAAATCGTATTGGCTGCGGTGCGCTTCGTCGGCGATGACCACGATGTTGCGCCGGTCCGAGAGCACCGGATGGCGGTCGCCCTTCTCCTCCGGCAGAAACTTCTGGATGGTGGTGAACACCACGCCGCCTGCAGCCACCGAAAGGAGCTGGCGCAGGTGCGCCCGGCTTTCCGCCTGCACCGGCGGCTGGCGCAGGAGGTCCTGGCAGCGGGAAAACGTCCCAAAGAGCTGGTCGTCCAAATCGTTGCGGCCGGTGAGCACCACGATCGTCGGGTTTTCCATCGCCGGTTCGCGGATAATGCGCCCGGCGTAAAACGCCATCGTCAGACTCTTGCCGCTGCCCTGCGTGTGCCAGACCACGCCGATGCGGCGGTCGCCAGTCTGGCCGCCGGGCTGCTTGCGCGCGGCGTAGCCGCAAGACGGCTCGTGGAGCGCCAGGCTTTCTCGTCGGAGCGCCGCCGCCCGCAGGGTTTCCTCCACTAAACTTCTTTCTGAATACGGTTCTTGTTAGTCATGCTGGGGCAAATGGTACGGTTGATGTATCTGCAAGCCTCAGCGAAGCTCTGCAGAACTTGGTCCAGCTTGACAATTTGCTCTGCAGTGGGATTGAGTTAACAGACAATGGTCAGTACTTGCTGTGGCATGAGTTCATGTTATGCGCTTAAATGGTCATATGGCAACTGAAGTTGCTCAAGAGGCTTTCCTCCCCGCACTAAAGTACGGGACTTCCAGCCCTACCCGATGTGAATGGTCGTGCCTGGACGGAAGTTCCATAACTGCCAGCGGAGACCGCACGGAATATCTGTTCTGCCTGAAAAAGAACCCATAGTGGCGGGAAATCCAGACCGGCAACCGCTACCGTTTGCCACGAACCCACCGAAAACCCGTTCCCAAACCGAGGAGACGAAAAACGATGCGCTGTGATGCCCAAACCGCTTGTCCCCGAACTGGCCATCAGCACCCAGGCTCTGCTGAACCTCGTCGAGGCCCGGGTCCCGCTTCCACAGGACCCCTACTTCTCCCCCGAAAACCTCATCACCTACCTGCGCAAGTCCATCCGGGATGCCACCAACGGACAATACCACCTGCTCACCTCATGGCAACCCACCCCGCAGACACCCATCCCGGGCCACCTCCTGGCCGAAATTGCCACCGAGTGGATTGGCAAAGCCCTCAACAGTGGCGCCAACGGCCGGAAGACAGCCTGGACGATACTGACCAATTGGGAACACCAGGGGGTGCTCCACTACGCCGGCGTTCACCTGCTGCCCCACCTGGCCGCGGCCGCCCGCACCGAAACCACCCCCGCCGCCCTGCGCGCCATGGCCCGCTGGGTCCCATCAGCAGATATCCCACCCACCCACCACGATGAACTCCAGTCCATCGTGACGCTCTGGCAAAAGCTCATGACAGACCCCGATCCACGCCGACGCACCATCGGCTATACCGCAGCCGTCAACCTGCTCAACTCGGGAAAACTGCCCGCCGACATGCATGACCGCCTCTGGCAGAACTGCACAGCCGCCGTGACCGCCGAAACAAACCGGCACGTCCGGCTGGCGCTTGCCTTCCTCGCCTCCGCCCCAGACCAGACTCCGGACCGCCAGCAGCAATGGCGGCAGGCATGGCAGAAATCCGGAACATCACCCGCTGCAAAGATCATGTCCGTCCTGGAATTCATCCTCAACCGACAGAAACAGGAGCTGCCGGACAGCTCCACCGACGCCATCAGATGGCAATGGCTCGTACGGAAAATTCACTACCGGATGCGCCAGGCCGGAAAAACGGCAGTTGCCGGATACTTCCGGCAACAGACTTCAGAGCCCAAACTCTGCCGCCTGCCGGAATCCGCGCCGAAAACACTCTGCCACCCACCACGACCCGAAACAGCCGGCCGTCCTTTTCCATCCCCGGTTAGATAACCTCTTTCGCAAACCCACCTTTTTCCCGCCCCTCTCGGACACATCAAACCCACCGCGCAAAAGCCGCATCCCCGAAAACTCCACGGGCCGACGGGACTGCGGGATGACCGCCACCAGAAGTCCGACTTCGGCCACCCCTCTACACCCGCTGGTTATTCTCAATCTGCTCCATCAACACATCATTGAAGGTGTCCAGCACCCGCACATAACTCCCCATGGCCTGACTCTCGGCCGCCATCTGCGCGTACCGCAGATTCGTCGCCGCCCCGCCCATCCGCAACGCCGCCGCCTGATCAATGGCAGCCGCACGCATGTCCCGCACCTTCTGGGCCAGATTGAACCCCAACTTCTGACTCTGTTCCTGTAAGGCTGTTTCCAGCCCAAGCCTGAATATCGGCGAAGTCACGCTGTTGGCCTGCGCCAGATAAGACAAATGCGAAAGCTCCTTAAATGAAGGATCGTTGTCCGGATTGCTGTCATGCAGGGCCCGGACCCGGGTGGCAATCAGATTCCCCAAATCCATCCCGCGCCGGTAATCCGCATGATTGAAATACATGTTCTGCATGACCAGTCCGGCCACCCCGCCTGACCACGGATACTGATTGCCCGTTGCCTGACTGTAACTCTGCAGCAACCTCTGCGTAGCCGATGTGACCGCCCGCTGCTGCTGAATCCGGTTCTCGGTCAGCCCCATGACCTGCCCGGCTTTGGCTTCCGCCTTCCGCTGCTCCGCTGCCCCGATGTTCTGAAAATGCTCCGCCTCACGCTGAAACAATGACCCTATCGCCGTCGAAAACGATGCCATCCCCATCCCAATCAGCCCGGCCGTCCACCCCGAAACACTCCCCACCGCTGACGAAAACCATTCCCCCTGCGCAATCTTGTACGCAATCACCGGCGACAGAATCATGCACAGCCCCGCCACCGCCGTCAGAAATGACGCCATGAAAATATAGGGCGCAATGGAACTGAAATTCCCCACAAACGACAGCGAGGCATCATCCCACGTCACCGCCGGCTGCCACTGCCCGCCCCGCTGCAGATAAAACGGCGCAAAACCCAGCCGCGCAATCGCGTAGGTCAATCCCTCCAGCACGAGATTGATGGTCGGCAACAACAGCGTCGCCACCAGCAGCCCGCGCACAAAGGGCGACGTCAACTGCCCGGCAAACTTCTTGTTCACCGCAATCCCGAAAAACACCGGGGACAACAGCTTGAATGCGATCAGCAGAAAGGACATCAGCACCGTTGAGAACATCATCCCCAGATGCATCACCGTCACCGAGCCGTTCAACAGCCCCAGCAAATCCGACGGCGACCACCGCGACAGATTCAACCGCCGCGTGTACTCCATGGCACGGTCCCGCCCGTCCCGCCCGAAATCCGGAATCACAAACTTCAGGTCGGGTTTGTAGGCCCGCCAGACCTGCGACCCGCTGACATCCACCCGGAAACCATGCTGAACCAGCGCTTCGTACCCCTCGAAATACTTCCGGCACTCACTGTTGCGCCACTCCAGCGCCGTCATCAGCACATTCTTCCCCTGCCCGAACAGCACATCCCGGACCCTCCCGCCAGGACCCGGCGTCGTCTGCGCCACCTGCTGAAAACTCGCCGCATCCACCGGCACCCAGAAACCGCCTATCCGCACCATCCGGTCCACCAGCGGACCACTCCACCCCACCAGAAAGGCACAGAACACCCCGCGAATCATCAACCCACCCAACCCCGCCGCGCTCTGGTTCTCGTTCGCCATCGTCACCAGTGCCAGCAGAAACATGAAAGCCAGCACGAGCCAACCCAGCGTCTGAAACGGCGGCAGCAGCAACTCCAGATGCCGCTTCAGAAAAGGAGCCAGCGCGTTCTTCATCTGGTCATGAACCTGTTTCCCCCAGACGGCAAAATTCGTCTCCGACAGCACCTTCAGATAGTCGTCGTCCTTTTTGGCGCCCTTCCGCCGCTTCCCGTAAGTCCGCTTTTTCCGCCCGGCGGTCGGCGCACCCGCCCCAGGCGCACTTCCCCCCGATGCCCCTGCACCCGAACCCCCACTGCCAGGCACCCCGCTAGCCACCGGCGGGGAAGAAGGCGGCGCCCCACCCGGTGACTGTCCCGCCACCCCGCCCACCCAGACGGCGCCCCAGAGCGCCAGCCATAGCCCGCACCAGATTCCCGACCGCATCCCCCGTAGCCAACCACTCCACCCGGACATGGCTTTCTTTCTCCCTTCCACCTACACCCGGTTGTTCTTGATCTGCTCGCTCAGCGGACGCACCGCCGCCTGCAGCACCCCGGAAATGAAACTCCCTTCGGCCCGATGCTGGGCCGCCGCCTCCCCGGCCGCAAACGCAATGTTGGCCGCCGCCACCTGCGCGCCATACTCGATGTCGACGGCCTGGTCCATTTCCACCTTCACCTGCTCCGCACTGAATACCTGCATCCGGGCCACCTCCTCGGCCGTCCGAATCTGGAACCCGGTCTCGTAACCAAGGACGTACTTCCGCGCCATGGTCGCATCCACAACCTCACCTCCAAACTGCGGCGAAGCCAGAATCTGTTGCGGTGTCAGATTTCCACCCCTCGGGATCTCCACCGGAAGCCCGTAGGCATACCGCTGCAGCGCCACCGATGGCTCCCCGCCACGCTTGACCTCTTCCAGTATCCGGCGCATCTGCTCCGGTGTCGTCTGGTTGTTGATGTACCGCGTTTCATAAACTTCACCGGCAAGCGCTCTGTCTGCTCCCTTCGGAACGGCAGGGCCGGACGCGGCCTCCGCCAACGTGGCCTGCAGATTGACCACCGGAACGTCGTAAAACACCGCGCCCCTGGAAGCCGGGCTGTCCGGGGACTTCACCACACTCCCTCTACGCCCCGCCTCCATACCCTGAAGGAGGACCGTCTGCGGGTAGTTTTCCCCCGTGGCGACCGAGGCTATCGGACTCGTCAACTCAAGCGCCATCTTCGACAGGGACGCCGTAAGTGTGGCCACGGAAGGCGGCAGGTTCACCATCATCCGCGCATAGGACTCCTTCGCCGTCACCGCCGATTGCGTGAGCGCCTGGTAATACTCCGCCTGGTTCCGAATGTGCGCCGCCTCCCGCGCCCCGGCCGCCGACGCCACCGAAGACTGATAGTTGCCCACATTCGACAAATGGTCCGCCTGCCGCTGAAATGACGCCCCAACCCCCTGTGAAATCGCCGACACTCCAAGACTCACCAACCCGGCCGTCCACCCCGAAATCGCCCCCACTGCCGCGCCAAACAACTCGCCACTCATGATCCGGTACGCAATGATCGGCGACAGAATCAGCGACAAACCCGAAACCGCAATGAAAAAACAGCACGTAAACACCATCACCGTCGGGTCCGCCTGCGCCACCACCTGCTCCGTCTCCGCATCCCACCGGAAGACATCCGTCCCCGCCTTCCCGTTCTCCAGGTTGAAGACCGCAAAACCCAGCGACGCTATGTTGTACGCCAGCCCCTCCAGAATGATGTTCACCAACGGCATCACCAGCGATGCCGTCAGCAACCCCCGGATGAACGGCATCGTCATCTGGTCAAACAGCTTCCCCTTGTCAATCGCCACCGCAAAAAAGACCGGCGCCACCAGTTCCGCCAGCGGCATGATGAACACCAGCAGAATCCAGCCCGTGAAAATCCCGATCTGCATCACCAGCACCGACAGCTCCAGCGCGCTGTACAACTGAATCGGCGTCCAGCTCTTCGGGTTCAATCCCACCAGAAACCTCCGCACATACCCTTCCTTCCCCGCATTTCCAAAGTCCGGAATGAAATACTCCACCCCGGCCGCCTTCGGATCAAACAGCTTGCTGTTCGTAATCCGCACCTTCAGCCGACTCTGCCGGAACGCCTCAAACCCCGCAAAAAACCGCTCCTTGCTCCGTAACCGCCATTCGTCAATGGCCGACAGATGCACCATATCGACCGTCGTGATCGTGATGTTGCCCGGGTCCACCGCATTGACCGCCGGACCCTCCATGCTGAACCCCCCACCCGGTGAAGCCAGCTGCATCACCCCCGTCATGTCCCGCACCGTGCTGCTCGCCGTCCAGACATACCCGACTCCAAACAGCGTCTGCACCAGAAAGGACGACATCCCAATCAGCACCGCACAGAACACCATCCGCGCAATAAAGGCCGGAATCCGTGAGCCGTCTTCCTGCTCGCTCGCCAGCCGCCATAGCACGAACAATCCAATCAACGCCAGCAGCCCGTACCCCAGCGCCGTAAAGGCCGGACGAAGCCCCCGCATCTCCCGAATGACCATCGGCCCCAGCGTGTCCCGCAGATACCGCACCGAATCCGTCAGAAAACCCGCCACGCTCAGCGCCCGGATCGTCTCGCTGTTCCGGTTGCGTTCCGCGGCGCGCCGTCCGCCGGGGGCCCGTCCGGCGCCACCCCTGCTTCCGGAGCTCGCCCCGTTACCGGGAGCCCCTGTTGCGGGCACACCCGAAGCCGGGGCCCCGGACCCGGAACCCCCGCCATTCCCCGCCCCACCACCGGAAGCCGGTGCGCCGCCAGGAAAACCAGGCAGAGAGGGGTCGCCAGGCAGCACCGGTGGCGGAAAGGGAGGATTCGGCTCCTGCACCTGGGGAGGACGACTGACCGGCGGCAGCACCGGCGGCGGAAAGGGAGGATTCGGCTCCTGCACCTGGGGAGGACGACTGACCGGTGGCAGCACCGGCGGCGGAAAGGGAGGATTCGGCTCCTGCACCTGGGGAGGACGACTGACCGGTGGCAGCACCGGCGGCGGAAAGGGAGGATTCGGCTCCTGCACCTGGGGAGGACGACTGACCGGTGGCAGCACCGGTGGCGGAAAGGGAGGATTCGGCTCCTGCACCTGCCCCCAGGCCACTCCCGAACACAGCAACGCCACCACCACCACGGCAACCAGCCACCATGACCGCCCGCCCGTCAACCCTGTCCGAACCACCCCGGTGACCATCACGCACTCCTTATCTCCTTGACATACTCCCCTGCCTCAGGTTGCCCCTCCAAAGCAGCGGTGCATCTCTCTCCCCAAGCGTTCCCTCTTTCGAGGCCGTTCCCTTTTGCCCAAAGGTACTGTTTGGCCACTCCATCTACTCACCTTCCCCGAAGAGCGCCCCCGGATCCAACGGTTCCGCCCCCTCATCCGCCGTCCACCCAATCAGCAGCAGAAACAGGTTCAGCGCCGAATTTTCCGTCTCGTTCCAGGCAAACAGAGTGTCGGCTTCCACCCCGTCCTGCACCAACGATGCCTCCAGCGCCGCCCGGAAACGCTCATCCGCCTCCTCCACCAGTTGCCGTGTCTGGTCCACCGTGTCCAGCATCGCCCGCTCCAGTTCCCGCAGCAAACCCGCTGTCCGCTCCCGTTCCTCCAGCAGACTGTCAATCCCCATCGCCGTCCGCTCCCGCGGCAATACCGTCGAGGGACCCGTCGGCGGGGCCTGCGACACATCCGGTATCCCCGGCTCCAGGTCCGGCACCGGCGCATGCCGGATATCCCCCGGCGGGGCCTTCTGCGTTGACGGACGTTTCTGCGCCGCTGCAATCTCCTCCTCCAGCCGCCGCAGCCGCTCCCGTAACTCCACCAGCTTGGCCGCCTGCAGCTTGTACTTCTCCGCCGCCTGGGTCAGTCCCGAATGATTCGGCACCAACGCCCGCAGAAAGTTCCGGTCCTGCTGCACCCGCACGGCACTCATCTTCAGCGCCGTGTCCTCCCAGAAATCCACCAGTTCCGCTGCCCGCGGCGCTTTCGTTAAATCTTCCAGTTCCCCAATCAGGTTGTACCCGTCCAGAACGACATCCATCGCCTCCTGCGCCGTATCCCAGACATCACGCCCCGTCCGGATGATCTCCCCCAACTGCCGCTTGAGTTCCAGAATCTTCCCGGACTCGTCGAGCTGCGCCAGTAATATCCGCAGTGATCCGTTGAGCGTCACCAGCTGCCGCCCCTGCACCAGCAGGTTCTGTGTCAACTGCGCGTAATTCCGCAGCCGCGCCGAGAACTCCTGCATATGCTGTGCGAACTCCTGTATCTGCCGCGCCTGGTGATGCGCCTCCCGCTGCCCCATGCGAGCCTTCGAGAGCGCCGCCTGCGCCGCCACCCGCGCCTTGTGCTGCGCCACCTTGATGGCGTTGCCCTCCGTCTCCACCCGCGCTCGCTGCGCGTCAAAAACCACCCCCGCTTCAAGCCGCACCAGCGGCAGACTCACCCAGATGCCCAGGACGGCCACCTGCACGACGGCCCGTGCCAACCCAGGCCAGTCCGGCGCCCCAGGCATCACATGCGCCGCCCCCGGACGGGAAGCCTCATTCCACCGCACTTTCCGAACCGACCGCATCCCGACCATGCTCGATGCCCCCGGCAGCAGAAATTCCCGGCACAATGCCGGAACCGAAAAAGCAAAAACGCGACCAGAACACACCGCAGGAAAAGCAGCCCCGTAAAAACACCACGGGCTTCTGTTTCACCTGTGAAACAGAAGCCCAGCAGCCACCGCTGCGTATCAAAAGGGAACCTTCTGAAACCGGTTCACGCCAGGGCGCAGGAAGCGCAAGGGAAGATGGACCGCAAACCGTTTACTGCCCGTTCACGGATGGCGGCCGCACGCCACGAACTGCGTTTGGACGGCTTCGCCGTCTGCGCTATCCTTCCCCGCCCTGAACGGCGGAGCTTGCCGCGCATCCCGGTCAATTGCCGCTTCTCTGTTTTTCATGTTCGTCTTCCAGGTCGTCGGCATCAGGACGCGCCTGCTCCGCCTCGACCATCCGTGACAGCGGCGGCAGGTCAATGGCCGCCGTCCGAAACCCACCCCGCAACTGCACCTTCACCTCGAACGGACTGTCCCCACCCAATACCTCCCGCACCGTGGGGGAAACCGAAAGCACGTCCGGCGAACCCTCAAACCGGCTCACAAACCGTCCCACCAGATCGGCCGGACGCTGCCCCGCCGCCAGCATGTTCTGCCGCACCAGCCCTTCGATGGCCAGCGTCTGCCCGTCACTCCGGTACCGCCGCACCACCACCCCGGCGACATAGTTCGATTCCAGCCGTGCCAGAAAGTCCGCCGGCAACGCCTGCCGCGGAATCTCCTTCTCCAGCACCTCCCGCAGGGTCTTCAACGCCCGGTTCCGGTGTCGCAGGGCAATCATCTCCGCCCGAATGCGCGCCAGATCGGCCTGCCGCTGCTGCGCCGCCGCTGCCCGTAACTGAAGTTCCGCTTCCAGTCTCCCCAACTGCCACCACCGCCAGCCTCCCCACCCCAGCAGCAAAACACCGGTCAGCACTGCCGCCACGCCAACCTGATTGACAGGAAGGTCCGCCAGAGGTGACTCCCGCCACCACTGCCGCGCCCGTTCCAGCAGTGTCATCTCCCCGGCCGGAAACGGCAGCAGCCGCTGCCGTACATCCAGCCCCACTCCGGACGACAACTGCTGCACCGCCGCCCAGATGGCCACCGGCACGTGCGGACATCCCTGCCCCTGCAGGTTCACAATGTATTCCTCAACCGGCAACGGTTTGACCGGAAGCGGCTCGCTGCCAAAAAATGCCTGGAGCGAATCCGCAAACCACTGCGTCAGAAAATCCCGCCAGAGTACCGGCGTTCCCGCCGGATCAACCCCGAAGTCCAGCACCGCGGCCACACTCAGCCACTGCATCTGTTCAGGTGTGATCCGCCCCCGCTCCAGCAGCGTAAACCACACCGGCTCAATCTGCTCCATGGCAAGCCGCGCATAATCCTCTGTCCGCGATCCGGGAAACAGCCGCCGTTCGTACGATGCGCTGTCCGACCAGACGAGACCG
>Ga0308421_1001336_pt1 | contig 13236 bp, 5 predicted proteins | sample HotsprSampleMS60_FD_203673 | JGI IMG/M metagenome (GOLD analysis project Ga0308421, IMG submission 203673) | Hot spring phototrophic mat microbial communities from Mushroom Spring, Yellowstone National Park, Wyoming, United States - 20090730_MS60 ...
CCTAGTGCTGGGCTCCCTAGACTCGACCTGCAGGGAGGCCGCTGGATGCAGTGGCAGTAGGGATCCGTAGCCTAGCCGCCGTCGCCCTGGCCACACGTCAGCCGCTCGCGCTACTCGGACGGAGTCCTCTCGCGGAACGATGTCCAGCTTTCGTAGTCACTTAGTCACCCAAGAGTCCCAAACCCTTACGCAGAGCGGCTTTGAGCAGGTGACTACAGCGTAGTCACCGGTAGTCACCGGTAGTCACCTGGCCCTAGCAGGGCGTAAACGACCGGAAATTGCCCCGCACGAATAGCGCGTTCGCCGTGGTGGTGGAGGGGATCCACCTATCGTTGTCTCGGCGGCCGCCGGCCCTACACCCGCACTGACGGTGGACGGGTAGTGGATCCCTTGTTCTGGCTCATGGCGGTGGACGGTGACTACTCGGTGACTACGGGTGACTACCGGTGACTACCACGTAGTCACCCCCTCAAAGCCGCTCCTGATAAGGGTTTCAGGCTCTTGAGTGACTAAGTGACTACGGTGACTACAGAGTCGCTGTTAACGTGTCACGGATCTATCGCCAAGACCGCCGTCCCAGCGGTCGCGTTGGCGACTGTAGGCCTATTGGCCGCTGGATCCCACATATCTCAGGGCAGGTAGGTCTCAGCCTGCCTCTGCAGCCATAGGGCAAACTCTATGCCCTTATCCGCGGCAGGGATCCATTGCCCGAACCACCGTTGTCCGGCTGCTGCATGAGTCAACTCGGGAAGATATCTCCCTCTTTGTAGTCACCGTAGTCACTTAGTCACCCGATCGGCTGAAAGCCTTATGTGAAGCGGGTTTGAGCGGGTGACTACGCGGTAGTCACCACGTAGTCACCGGTAGTCACCGACCACGCTTGGCGCCATAGCCGCCGGGGGATCCCCCGTGCAGTATCGCAACCTTGTTCGGGTCAGGGCAGCAGGGATCCGCCACCTAGCCCGCGTTGCCGTACCCTGCTGCATCGGCTGGATGCAGGAAGATATCTCTCCCCTGTAGTCACCGTAGTCACCGTAGTCACTCGATCGGCTGAAACCCTTGTGTGGAGCGACTTTGAGCGGGTGACTACGCGGTAGTCACCCGGTAGTCACCGGTAGTCACCGGGTAGTCGCTCTGCTTTCTGACGCGCCCGTGATGATAGCCACAGCCAGCTCCACCGTTAGGCGGAGCGAGTGAATGAGGACATCGTGGCATCGGCGGTGGATCCCTTCCACCGGCCATCTCGTTCTGGCTGCACTAGTCCTCACTTGCCGTGGCGTGCAAAGGGTGACTACCAGTGACTACTGGTGACTACGAGGTGACTACACGGTAGTCACCGCCAAAAGCCGCTCTATGCAAGGGTTTGGGGCATTTGGTGACTAAGTGACTACAGTGACTACGGGGGATGGGGTTGGCAATGGGGATCCACCCCAAGACTGCTCGGATCCCGAACTCCTGGACGCGGTGGCGGCAGCAGGGATCCACCCCCTAGTAGTTGCTCCCTCTAGGGCTACCACGCCGGCTGGGCACAGAAGTAGTTCTCTCCTTCATTACCTTCGTCACCTTCGTCACTTCGTCACCCAAAAGCCCGAAACCCTTGTCTGGAGCGGGTTTGAGTTGGTGACGAAGGTTTCGTCACCCGTTCGTCACTCTGTAGTCGCTGCCTGAGTGGGATCCACCGCGTGGTGGCAGCCTCTCTCCGTAGGCCAAGGATCCACTACCCGTCCCCGTCCCAGCGGCCGCGTTGGCGACCGTAGGTCTATTGGCAGATGGATCCACATACCTCAGAGAAGATGGTCTCAGACTGCCTCTGTAGCCATAGGGCAAGCTCTATACCTCTGCCCAAAGTATTAGCAGGAATAACTTCACTAGGGGGCACTCCGGGCCATGCTGCATCCAGCCAATGGAGCACTAAGGCAATACGTGCCGCCCGTTCTTTCGTCTCGGCGTGCATTACCCGGATCACGTCGACCGGCTGGCTAAGGATAGGCTCAATGAACCTGCAAGCCCATTCATTCCAAAGCTCCTGCCCCTCCCTGTCCAACTTGTGCTGCGTCGGCGGGAATTTCTGTAGGCGGTGGTAGACAACCGCCAGCATCCATTGGGGGTGTGGAAATGGCCCACTTATCGGGAGCACAAACGGCACCCTCGCCCAAGCGAAGCGGGGCCAGAGGTTGAGGCCCAGGTTTACGAACTTATTCCCGAATGCCCGGAGGACAGACATCTGGATCCCGCCCACGATACTGACGGACGGGTAACGCACAAAGATAGGGTCGGTGGCCCCGCGTTCGATCTTCAAGGTACAGCCATCGTACAGCCGCAACCATTGGGGGAGATTGGTCCCTCGCCTACTCTGCCGAGCCCTCGCTGCCTGTAGAAAATCCCCCAGCCCATCCGGTTTGAGCAATAGCCCCCACTCCGGTTGTCGACTCAAGATTCGTCCTATCGCACTTATCGTGCAGTCGTGGGTGTAGAGTGTGATGGGCTTAGGACGCTCAATGGGATCCCCTATGGGTGCTCCTCTCATACGCCTCCGCATGGCTGCCTTGTATTCGTTAAGCTGGGATTGGTACTGGATGCTGTGCTCTATCTGAAGCCCCTCAAGAGGTCGAGTTAACGTGTTGACGATGCGATACTCTTTACTACCCGCATCCCCGACCAAGCCGCCCCATAGGATCGGGGGCGCCTCTAACCCAAAGCGTGGGTCGAGCACCAGTCGAGTCTGACTGGGGAGAAGACTGGCTGCCGCGCAGAGCACCACCAAATAGCAGGCTTCAGCGGGGACCCCTAGTCTTTCTGCAAACTGATGCAGCGTCGCCCCCAGAGTATTCGGTAGCAGCTCGGAAAAAGAAACCTGAGCCTGCAGCGGGTTACCGGTACCCGGCACACCAGCTTCCGGAGGATCCTCTTCAGTGGCTTCCAAGGGAGGCAGCAACCGGCCGGACATTTCGATGTCGTGCTGGAACAGAGAACGTTCGAGCTCTGACATGTGCGGTCTCCAAGGTAAACATCGTCGAATTCAACAGTGGCTACGCGAACCCGACCAGGGATCCAACCGGCATCATGGTCGGCAAACCGCTCGAACACCAGGCCGTCCTATCAAGGTACCGTGATATCCTAGCCGCCACCATTGGCACCACTCCAAAGCAACTTACGCTCCCCACAGGGATCCCATCCACGCTGGGATCCCTGTTCTCATTCGGCCAATGGAGTCTGGAGTGTCATGCGTAGTCACTTAGTCACCAAATGCCCCCAAACCCTTGCACAGAGCGGGTTTTGGCGGTGACTACCGCGTAGTCACCTGTAGTCACCGGTAGTCACCCCACCTAGCTACTAAGCGCGAACAACCGGTTCGTCATGAGTGGTGGAAGGGGATCTGATAGCCCCTTTAGGCAGACCCCTGTGATGACCGGTGACGAAGGGTGACGAAGAAGAGACCAACGTCCTGATAAGCAGGAATTATCTGGAGTATTCGGGATACTTGGCCGGATTCGAATCCTTGGATCCCTCTGCCGGCGACAGACTCCTCATGCCCGACCAAGCATCCTCTGTAGTTCCGCCAACAGATCCGCCCGCCGGAGATGTCGGCCGGTGGTGGGATCCCTGTCACCGCCTGGCCCGATCACTCGCCTAGCCAACCGCCGCAGCTCCATCACGGAGAGGGCATCCAGATCGGCGGGAGGGTTTGCCGGGCGCTGTTGTTCCGTGACGCGATGGTGATTGGACTCCGTCCCGCTGACGCGATTGGACTCCGTCCCGCTGACGCGAACGGCCGATTCCAGCGCCTCGACCCGCTGTTCTAGACGCTCCAGACGGTCGAGGATCCCTGCAACCGCTGGGCTGTTAACAGGTGTTTGCAGCCTCTCCAGGTACTGCCTGAGGGCCGCCACGAGAACTTCAGATGGCGTTACCTGGAGTCGCGCGGCTACTTCCAGAAGTTGATGGTGCAGTTCTGGGGGGATCCGCGCCCCCACCATGGGAGAGACCATTGTGACGTTAGCAGTTGAAAACAGCGTCCAGATCCTACCCCGCCCATGCGGTGGGATCCACTCTTGCCGCCGCCGCCTGGACGGATCCCCTAACAACAAAGCTGGGCCACCGCCGCCGTTTGGCCCACCGGAAGCGCTGCAGTAGGGGTACTGTTTGCAGTTGCAAACAGCGTTCGGCTAGAACTGACCAAAGTACGTCCCAACGACTTTAGGCATTCAAGTGCGTAGCGCGGTAGATATCTCCGGCCGTCAGGCTGTTAACGGGCAACAGGTACGCTTTCTAGCGCAAGATCCTGTCCCGCCGTCGCTCCGTGGGAGAAAGGCAACGCTGGAGCGAACAACTGAGCGGGAGGCATTCGTCTGGGTTAGTGGGAGCCGCCGGCGAGTGCCGCTCGACTGGCTGGCAGTTTCCTCTCGGCCAGGACAGGGATCCACCGCGTTAATGGTGACCGGATCTGGGCCGGAGACCCAGGGATCCGCTGCGTGCACTCCGCCTTCATCCGGCCAGCCCACATCCCATCTAGATCTGGCTCAACCGGCGGCTGCTGACGCAGAGGGTGACGATGATCCGATTACGGAGCAAGCCTGGGATAGCCTCCAGGATGCCTGCCTGGAGTTGGGGCTGAGCTGGGGGGAGGCACAGCGGGTGATCGCATGGGCGACCGGGATCCCACCGGCGGAGCTGGATCCCTCCCGGCTTACTTGGCGGCATTTTCTGCAGGTTATCGAGTGGCTAGAGAGGCTGGAGGTGGCCCAGCCTGCCCAACCTGCACCACCTCCGCCGCCTCCGCCTCCAGCCGCCAGCAGAGAGGCGGCCAAAGCCATCTATCCCCCGCCAAGCCGGTATCTCGGCGTGGCGGCCTACAAGGAACTGGTGGCCATCGCGGCCAACCTAGGGCTGGATGAGGAGGCGATGGTGGCCCGACTAGGGATCCCCGCCGACTGTCCAGGCTACCTACTCGATCGGCCCTGGGTGTTTGCCGCGGTGCGTGGCCTAGCGGCAATCGCAGCCGGCCAACAGCCTGGGCCACCGGACTTCTCCAAGGCAGTACTGAAGTTTGGGTACCGCTCTGCTGACTGCTCCAGGTTGGTGGTCGTTGGGCTGGATGGAACGCTACTGCATGGGGAGGCGGCGGCGGTGGCGAATATGGCCCAACAGTTGCGGATCCGTTGCGACAGCAGCGGCGGCCCTGAGCTCCGCTCAGGGATCCGCCTCTAGCCACTTCTGTTTGCGGTTGATAACAGCCGTGCTGGAGGGGATCCATCTCCAACCAGTTGAAGCGGACAGGTGGCAAGCCATGGCCGCTGTGGATCCCTATAGACGCCGTGGGGGGAGACGAACGTCTCCCCCGCACGACGGTAGTGAATGGAGGTTACTCCTATTATCTTATCTTAGCAAGCTCGTCAAGACTGTGGACGACCACCACCTTGCCCCGCCACCGCGACTGCCAGCGACGCTGGCGCTCGCATGGCCTACGGCCTGCTGGCGCGAACGGACTCCGGCCCGCTAACGCGATCGGCTGGTGCAGGGCTGGAGGGATCCCTGCCACTGTCACTGGCCTGGAAGTGTCGGCTGTGGTTGCCGGCAATGACCTGCTGGGGCCAAGTCTTCCGGAGTCCGGCTGCAGGCTCTTCCCCTACCACACCTCATCTAAGGACTTCTCAAGCAGTCGGGCGGCCACCTCGACGGCCCAGGGCTGTTTGGGATCCCCTGTGGCCACGATGCCGACTGCGCCTGGATAAAAGCCCAACCTCACCCGATCCTCCTCCCACACGGCGAATCGGGCGAGGGCGGTTTCGATGTTGGGAACTGGGATGCGAATCCAGTCGGTTTTTTTTGTCCATGGGTGCCTCCTCAAGCTGGTTGTCTGTCGGAGCCGGCGCCGTCGGGGACGCACTCCAGAATGTCCGCTGGTGTCACCCCATAGGCCCGGCAGATGGCCTCCATCACTTCCGCTCCGACTGCTGGCAGTACGGGGCGGCTATCCTTCCCCGATCTAAATGGCGGGGCTCACCATCCACAGAGCTAGGGGCGTCGGAAGTTTTTTACTCGCTCCATGACCTGCTGATACTGTCCCCGCGTCACCCGTGAGGGATCCAGCTTCTCTACGGGGATCCCTGTCGTGCCCGCGATGAACTCCACCGCCGTACCCCAGAGCATTCCGGCTTCCCGACAGGCGGCCAACAGGGCCTTCCAGTCCTGCATAGTGACAGGGGCGTCAACGACCTCCGGTTGGAGGGATCCATTGTTAGGGAGGGGCACCGGCTCCGACTCCAGCTCCTCAAATCCGTTTGGATCCCGTTGTGGGGCCTTCCCGTTGGAGGCTGGCTGGGCGGCCACCGTCTCACTTGGGCCAGGCAGTGACTGCTCCTCCGCCTCGATTACACGGGCCGTTGTCCCTGGCTGGGTTGGTTCGCTTTGCATGGGAGTGACTACGGAGTGACTACGGGTGACTACGGGTGACGAATCGGTAGTCACCTGCTCAGAGCCGCTCTGCGTAAGACTTTCAGGTCTTTTGGCTGCCGCGGGGTGACTACGAGTGACTACGGGGTGACTACGCGTAGTCACCGGCTCAAAGCCGCTCTGCACAAGGGTTTCAGGCTTTTGGGTGACTAAGTGACTACCGGAATAGGGTTGGACAATCTCGATGTGCGTGGGATCCACCCAGCGGGCGTACCCCATCTGCACAACTCCATCCAGAAAGCTCCGGATCTCTTTCATGGAAGGCTTACGCCGGCCTGACCACCAGCCGCGACACTGCTTCAGGCTGACTGCGCCACAGCCCTTGAATCGCCCCACAAACCGGAGAACAAGGCTCGCTTCTGGGCTGCTGGACTCCCCTAGTTCGCCGTAGATGAGTCTGGTTTGGTTCTGCAACCAGCGGGTGAACTCGATGGCTCTGGCCAGAGTGCTGGCAGGAATGACTTTGTTAGGTGTCACCCCATCACAGGCTGCATCCAGCCAGTGGAGGATGAGAGCAATACGTGCGGCCCGTTCTTTAGTCTTTGGAAGAGTGGCCCGGATCCGCTCATTGGGCTCGTTGAGGATGGGCTCATTGAGCTCACGTTTCCATTCATTCCAAAGACGACGCCCTTCCCCGTCTAGCTCATGCTGCATCGGCAGGAAAGCCTGCAGACGGCGGTAGACGGATTCCAGCAGCCGTTGAGGGAGGTGCTCGGGGCCTTCGTGAGTATCGGGGTCGGGTACAAGAGGCACCTTTACCCAAGCGAAGCGACTCCAGAATCCGTCTCCGGAGGTTTTGTCATCCCTCCAGAAGTTCTGGAGAACAGATGGTTGGATGCCTCCTATGACGCTAACGGATGTGTACCGTACATAGATCTGATCGGAAGTTTTGCGATTTACCTTTAGAGCGAGGCCGTTGTACAGGCTGAGCCAACGGGCGCGATCCGCTCCCCTGCCGCCTCGATAGGCATCCATACTCTCCAGGAACGCTGCCAGCTCGTCCGTCGCGACCAACAGCCCCCGTTCCGGTTGCTGACCTAGGATCTGGCTTATCGCCTCCATTGTGTAGTCGGAGGCATAGAGGTCAACGGGTACAGGTCGTTCAGGTGGATCCCCCGCATCCTCCCCCTTCCTCTTCCTCTCGTATTCCCGTAGTGCCGTTTTGTAGTTCTCAAGCTGGTGTTGGTACCGGATGCGGTACTCTGCCTGGATGTCTTCGAGAGGCTCGGTCAAAGTGCAAATGATGTGGGTCTTGCCGGATCCCGTCTCTCCTACCAGTCCTCCCCACAGAACCGGAGGTACCCTAAACCGCCGGCGTGGATCGATCATCAGCCGCGTCTGGCTGGGAATTAATCCAGCGGCGACGCAGAGCAGCACTAGATAGTAGGCCTCTACTGGGAGGTTCAGTTCCTCCGCAATCCGGCGAAGTGGCGTATCCAGAACCTTGGGCAATAGAGTGAGGCCTGACGCCCGATCCAACTGCGCTAGCTCACTAACCTCTGCCGCCAGATCTGCTATCTCATCCTCAGCCGCCAAATGGGCTGGCAGTGCCACACGAATCGATCTCAAGATGTCCTCAGCAGTGGCCCCACTCTCCAGCCAATCAACGACGTCCAGACCACCGCCATCCGGCAGGTTCTCCCAAGGGGCGTTCGGGGGAGCCAGTAGCCAGCCGGCTATCTCGATACCGGCAGAACGTAAACTACGCTCGATCTCCAACATGTGGGCCACTCCATGACTATCCGCATCAGGACTTAAGACTATCCTGCAGCCCTGAAGATCTTGTAGGTAGTTTGGAAAACCGTAGCCAGTCCACTTCTTGGCTCCCCCGATGGAAGTGGTGGCGGGGATCCCTATTTTGAACAGCTGCTCCACACAGCTCTCGCCCTCGACCATGAAGATAGGAATGCCGGTCTTTTGAGACAGATCCCTGGCATCAGCAATCCGGTACAACCGTACCCTCTTGGCTACCTGTTCATTTAGTCCGGAGATCCACTCCCCGTTTTCATAACGAAACTGGCTGATATCCTTCTTTCCATTGCCGTAATCAGTCCGGCGCACCAAGATTACCGGTTGACCATCCGCATCGTGGTAGATGAAGTCCTTTTGTCCCGCGGGCCTGGGGGCCTTCTTGGCCGCCGGAGGAGTTGCTGTTGGCCGAGCGAGGGATGATACAGGGGGCGCTGTTGGCTGAGCGGTAGTCGGCTTAGTAGAGGCCGCATTGCCATTCTTGTTGCTGGCCCGCCGGGTAAATGATGTCAGACCGGGATCCCATTCACCCCCACGCCGCTCCTCATGAAGCTTGAACATCGCCCACCGGCCGCCGTCGCTGCTACCCAGATACGCCCATTGACGGCCATCGTCACCGCGGATGACATTTCCGACTTCCAGGTATTCCTTAGCGTAGGTGCGGCAATGGCAGACTTCGTTCCAGCGACAGTCCTTGTCTTTCGTCCGTCCGCAGACTGGGCAAGGGTTTTTGGGGGAGGAGTAGGTAAACTTGCCGGAAGTTCGTGGTACTCTAGTTGTTAGCATCTTTGTACTCCGAGTGTGGTTGTACTCTAGGGATCCCATTCCGACTGGGGTCCCTACTTTTCTTGGATTTTAACTGATGCCTGAAAGTCGCCAAAGCCTTTCCACGCCTATCTTCTACGGTTTAGTCCTCGAATTTTAATGTCGGTTTAAGCCACATCTTTTGTCTGTAGGCGGCCTAAGTTGGCATAGATTTGGCTGCCGGTAGCTGTGTAGCCGGAGCCCGTAGGAAGTTACCCCAGAGCGGAGTGCGGCAGGGATCTATCGTCCGCATTGCCGTTGTTTGGCTGCTGCTTCAACCAACTCGGGGAGATATCTCTCACTTCGTAGTCACCGTAGTCACCGTAGTCACTCGATCGGCTGAAAGCCTTATGTGGAGTGGATTTGAGCGGGTGACTACGCGGTAGTCACCACGTAGTCACCGGTAGTCACCGACCACGCTTGGCGCCATAGCCGCCGGGGGATCCCCCGTGCAGTATCGCAACCTTGTTCGGGTCAGGGCAGCAGGGATCCGCCACCTAGCCCGCGTTGCCGTACCCTGCTGCATCGGCTGGATGCAGGAAGATATCTCTCCCCTGTAGTCACCGTAGTCACCGTAGTCACTCGATCGGCTGAAACCCTTGTGTGGAGCGACTTTGAGCGGGTGACTACGCGGTAGTCACCCGGTAGTCACCGGTAGTCACCGGGTAGTCGCTCTGCTTTCTGACGCGCCCGTGATGATAGCCACAGCCAGCTCCACCGTTAGGCGGAGCGAGTGAATGAGGACATCGTGGCATCGGCGGTGGATCCCTTCCACCGGCCATCTCGTTCTGGCTGCACTAGTCCTCACTTGCCGTGGCGTGCAAAGGGTGACTACCAGTGACTACTGGTGACTACGAGGTGACTACACGGTAGTCACCGCCAAAAGCCGCTCTATGCAAGGGTTTGGGGCATTTGGTGACTAAGTGACTACAGTGACTACGGGGGATGGGGTTGGCAATGGGGATCCACCCCAAGACTGCTCGGATCCCGAACTCCTGGACGCGGTGGCGGCAGCAGGGATCCACCCCCTAGTAGTTGCTCCCTCTAGGGCTACCACGCCGGCTGGGCACAGAAGTAGTTCTCTCCTTCATTACCTTCGTCACCTTCGTCACTTCGTCACCCAAAAGCCCGAAACCCTTGTCTGGAGCGGGTTTGAGTTGGTGACGAAGGTTTCGTCACCCGTTCGTCACTCTGTAGTCGCTGCCTGAGTGGGATCCACCGCGTGGTGGCAGCCTCTCTCCGTAGGCCAAGGATCCACTACCCGTCCCCGTCCCAGCGGCCGCGTTGGCGACCGTAGGTCTATTGGCAGATGGATCCACATACCTCAGAGAAGATGGTCTCAGACTGCCTCTGTAGCCATAGGGCAAGCTCTATACCTCTGCCCAAAGTATTAGCAGGAATAACTTCACTAGGGGGCACTCCGGGCCATGCTGCATCCAGCCAATGGAGCACTAAGGCAATACGTGCCGCCCGTTCTTTCGTCTCGGCGTGCATTACCCGGATCACGTCGACCGGCTGGCTAAGGATAGGCTCAATGAACCTGCAAGCCCATTCATTCCAAAGCTCCTGCCCCTCCCTGTCCAACTTGTGCTGCGTCGGCGGGAATTTCTGTAGGCGGTGGTAGACAACCGCCAGCATCCATTGGGGGTGTGGAAATGGCCCACTTATCGGGAGCACAAACGGCACCCTCGCCCAAGCGAAGCGGGGCCAGAGGTTGAGGCCCAGGTTTACGAACTTATTCCCGAATGCCCGGAGGACAGACATCTGGATCCCGCCCACGATACTGACGGACGGGTAACGCACAAAGATAGGGTCGGTGGCCCCGCGTTCGATCTTCAAGGTACAGCCATCGTACAGCCGCAACCATTGGGGGAGATTGGTCCCTCGCCTACTCTGCCGAGCCCTCGCTGCCTGTAGAAAATCCCCCAGCCCATCCGGTTTGAGCAATAGCCCCCACTCCGGTTGTCGACTCAAGATTCGTCCTATCGCACTTATCGTGCAGTCGTGGGTGTAGAGTGTGATGGGCTTAGGACGCTCAATGGGATCCCCTATGGGTGCTCCTCTCATACGCCTCCGCATGGCTGCCTTGTATTCGTTAAGCTGGGATTGGTACTGGATGCTGTGCTCTATCTGAAGCCCCTCAAGAGGTCGAGTTAACGTGTTGACGATGCGATACTCTTTACTACCCGCATCCCCGACCAAGCCGCCCCATAGGATCGGGGGCGCCTCTAACCCAAAGCGTGGGTCGAGCACCAGTCGAGTCTGACTGGGGAGAAGACTGGCTGCCGCGCAGAGCACCACCAAATAGCAGGCTTCAGCGGGGACCCCTAGTCTTTCTGCAAACTGATGCAGCGTCGCCCCCAGAGTATTCGGTAGCAGCTCGGAAAAAGAAACCTGAGCCTGCAGCGGGTTACCGGTACCCGGCACACCAGCTTCCGGAGGATCCTCTTCAGTGGCTTCCAAGGGAGGCAGCAACCGGCCGGACATTTCGATGTCGTGCTGGAACAGAGAACGTTCGAGCTCTGACATGTGCGGTCTCCAAGGTAAACATCGTCGAATTCAACAGTGGCTACGCGAACCCGACCAGGGATCCAACCGGCATCATGGTCGGCAAACCGCTCGAACACCAGGCCGTCCTATCAAGGTACCGTGATATCCTAGCCGCCACCATTGGCACCACTCCAAAGCAACTTACGCTCCCCACAGGGATCCCATCCACGCTGGGATCCCTGTTCTCATTCGGCCAATGGAGTCTGGAGTGTCATGCGTAGTCACTTAGTCACCAAATGCCCCCAAACCCTTGCACAGAGCGGGTTTTGGCGGTGACTACCGCGTAGTCACCTGTAGTCACCGGTAGTCACCCCACCTAGCTACTAAGCGCGAACAACCGGTTCGTCATGAGTGGTGGAAGGGGATCTGATAGCCCCTTTAGGCAGACCCCTGTGATGACCGGTGACGAAGGGTGACGAAGAAGAGACCAACGTCCTGATAAGCAGGAATTATCTGGAGTATTCGGGATACTTGGCCGGATTCGAATCCTTGGATCCCTCTGCCGGCGACAGACTCCTCATGCCCGACCAAGCATCCTCTGTAGTTCCGCCAACAGATCCGCCCGCCGGAGATGTCGGCCGGTGGTGGGATCCCTGTCACCGCCTGGCCCGATCACTCGCCTAGCCAACCGCCGCAGCTCCATCACGGAGAGGGCATCCAGATCGGCGGGAGGGTTTGCCGGGCGCTGTTGTTCCGTGACGCGATGGTGATTGGACTCCGTCCCGCTGACGCGATTGGACTCCGTCCCGCTGACGCGAACGGCCGATTCCAGCGCCTCGACCCGCTGTTCTAGACGCTCCAGACGGTCGAGGATCCCTGCAACCGCTGGGCTGTTAACAGGTGTTTGCAGCCTCTCCAGGTACTGCCTGAGGGCCGCCACGAGAACTTCAGATGGCGTTACCTGGAGTCGCGCGGCTACTTCCAGAAGTTGATGGTGCAGTTCTGGGGGGATCCGCGCCCCCACCATGGGAGAGACCATTGTGACGTTAGCAGTTGAAAACAGCGTCCAGATCCTACCCCGCCCATGCGGTGGGATCCACTCTTGCCGCCGCCGCCTGGACGGATCCCCTAACAACAAAGCTGGGCCACCGCCGCCGTTTGGCCCACCGGAAGCGCTGCAGTAGGGGTACTGTTTGCAGTTGCAAACAGCGTTCGGCTAGAACTGACCAAAGTACGTCCCAACGACTTTAGGCATTCAAGTGCGTAGCGCGGTAGATATCTCCGGCCGTCAGGCTGTTAACGGGCAACAGGTACGCTTTCTAGCGCAAGATCCTGTCCCGCCGTCGCTCCGTGGGAGAAAGGCAACGCTGGAGCGAACAACTGAGCGGGAGGCATTCGTCTGGGTTAGTGGGAGCCGCCGGCGAGTGCCGCTCGACTGGCTGGCAGTTTCCTCTCGGCCAGGACAGGGATCCACCGCGTTAATGGTGACCGGATCTGGGCCGGAGACCCAGGGATCCGCTGCGTGCACTCCGCCTTCATCCGGCCAGCCCACATCCCATCTAGATCTGGCTCAACCGGCGGCTGCTGACGCAGAGGGTGACGATGATCCGATTACGGAGCAAGCCTGGGATAGCCTCCAGGATGCCTGCCTGGAGTTGGGGCTGAGCTGGGGGGAGGCACAGCGGGTGATCGCATGGGCGACCGGGATCCCACCGGCGGAGCTGGATCCCTCCCGGCTTA
>Ga0308421_1001354_pt1 | contig 13118 bp, 12 predicted proteins | sample HotsprSampleMS60_FD_203673 | JGI IMG/M metagenome (GOLD analysis project Ga0308421, IMG submission 203673) | Hot spring phototrophic mat microbial communities from Mushroom Spring, Yellowstone National Park, Wyoming, United States - 20090730_MS60 ...
GGGCCTGGAACGCATCCGGCTTCACTGGGGGCAGACGAAAGAGTAGCCGCATCTCTCCTCCTCCCGCAAGAACGGATTGCCTCCAACATTATACCCCAATTTTACCAACAGGTGAACAATCACGGGCGGGTGACCCTCTTGACAAATGGCCCGTTGTGAATAAAATAGAAGTACACCAACGAAAAGGAGGGCGCTATGGAACGCAATGAAGGGACCGTGGACCGCATCATTCGGGCCGTACTGGCCGTCATCTTCCTGGTAGCAGGGCTGGGCCCACTGCAGGGGCTGCAGGGGGCCGTCCTGGGCATCATCGTGGCCGTTGTCGGCCTGATCCTGGCCTTCACGGCCGCCACCGGCTTCTGCCTGATCTACAAACTGCTGGGTATTTCCACGACGAGGACATGCAAGTAAACAAGGATACAAGTAGACAAGGGGGAAATTAATATGGAATGGGATACTCCGTTGGGGATATTGCGGCGCGGCATGAGTCTGGAGCGGGACGGTTACCGCTTCTATATGCTGGCCGCTGAACGAGCGTCGGACGAGCGGGGGAGGCGGATGTTCCTGGACCTGGCCCGGCAGGAGGAGAGCCACCTGCGGCTCCTCCTGGCCGAGTACCGGTCTCTGGAGGCCGGGCAGGGCTGGCTTCCCTATGAAGTGGCAATGAAGGCGGACTTTCCGCTGGACCCGGCCAACCCGGACCTGCCCGGCGAAGAACCGCCCGACCCGATGCCCGTCTTCACCCCCGACCGCCCCATCTCGCTGGAGGGGGACATCGCCGCGCTGGAGTTTGGCCTGGAGACGGAGCGCATCTCGCGGGAACTGTACGCCCGGGCGGCCGAGGAGGCCGCTGACCCCCGCGCGGCCGAAGCCTACCGGTTCCTGACCCGGCAGGAAGAGGCCCACTACCGGCTTCTGCAGGACACCCACGAATACCTGACCCAGAACCAGACCTGGTGGGACCCCTTCCAGAAGCCGTTCTTTACGGGCTGACCGCGAAGGCAGGGGAACAGGACACGGATTTTAACAGATGGGCACAGATAGGAATCCGTGAGAATCCGTGCCTTCCGTGTCCATCCGTGTCCCATTCAACAGCACACGGATGGACACGGATTTTAACGGATGGGCACGGATAAAAATCTGTACCATCCGTGCCAACCCGTGTCCCGTTTATTGTTCGTGTCTTTCGCGCCGGATGAACCGTCCTCTCCCTCGCCGACCGACAAACAGCCCCTCCCGAACCACCATCTGCCCCCGCGAGAAGACCATGTGCACCTGTCCCTGGACCCGCATCCCCTCGTAGGGGGTGTATCCGGCGAGGTGATGCAGGTCAGCGGCGCGGATGGTCCCCTCCGGGCGCGGGTCGTAGAGGACGATGTCGGCGTCGGCGCCGGGGAGCAGGGCCCCCTTGCGCGGCCAGAGCCCCCAGACCTGGGCCGGACGGGCCGAAAGGAGCGCCACCAGTTGGGGAAGCGTCAGCCGCCCCGCCGCCACGCCGTACGTGTACATCAGCGGCAGGAGCGTCTCCATTCCGGGCAACCCGCCGGGGGTGCGGGTGAAATCGTCCACCTCCGTCTTCTGGGCCTGGGTATAGTCGCAGTGGTCAGTGGCAATGAAGTCAACATCCCCACCGGTGACCCGGTCCCACAAACGCTCCGGCTCCCCGGGGGGCCGCAGCGGGGGTTGAAGGATGTAACGCCACGGCTCCGGCCCCTCGTACCGACGGGCATCCAGCAACAGGTACTGGGGACAGGTCTCACAGGTCACCTCCTGCCCCTCCGCCCGGGCCCGCACCACCGCCTCCACCGAATCGGCCACAGAGCAGTGGACGATGTGGACCAGGCAGCGGGCCGCCGCGGCCAGAAAGAGCACCCGTCGGACCGCCTCCACCTCTGCCAGCGCGGGACGGGCCTGGCCGTGGTACCGCCAGGACGTCTTCCCCTCCGCCACCAGCGCCTGGGTCCGGGCCGTCACCAGTGCGTCGTTTTCACAGTGGACCAGGGGGCGAATCCCCAGGTGGGCCATGGTCTCCATCAGGCGCAGAATGGTGGCATCGTCGGCATAATAATTGGGCCGGTACGTGGTGTAGAGTTTGACGCTGGTGGTTCCCAGTTCCACCAGGTCCGCCAGTTCCCCCTCCCGGCCCGGCGGCAGGTCGGTGACCATCACGTGGAGGGCGTAGTCTATCACCGCGTCCCGCGCCTCCTCCCACCGCGCCTCCACCGCCTGCCGGAGACTCTGCCCGGGGAACTGGGTGGCGAAATCCACCACCGTGGTGACCCCACCGCAGGCGGCGGCGCGGGTGCCGATGTACCAGTCATCGGGGGTGCGGTAGATGCCGGTGTCCAGCGCGATGTGGGTGTGGCTGTCTATGACGCCCGGCAGGACCAGCATCCCCTGCGCTTCCACGACGACCGTGTCGGGGGCCGTCGGCAGACCGTGCCCCACTGCCTTGATCCGCTCCCCCTGAACCAGCAGGTCCGCCTCCAACACCCCCTCCGGGGTGACCAGCGTCCCGCCCTGAATGAGGACTGTCTGCGAAGAATACGGTTTCATGGCTCCCCCAGTATCTGTACCACCAGCCGACGGTTGCGCGGCCGGGTGTCAAAGTCGCAGAAGACCACCTGCTGCCATGTCCCCAGCGTCAGACGGCCGTCCACGAACGGAACGGTGATAGACGGCCCCATCAGCGCCGCGCGGATGTGGGCATGGCCGTTATCGTCTCCCCAGCGCAGGTGGTGACGGTACGGGCGGTCCGGCGGGACGATTTTGTCCAGCACCTGCTGCAGGTCGGCGATGACGCCGTCTTCGTACTCTATCGTCGTCAGAGCGCCGGTGGACCCGGGGCAGAAGACGGTGACGATGCCCGACCGCAGCCCGGATTCCCGCACCAGGCGGGTCACTTCGGCGGTGATGTCCCGGACATCCCCGTTTCCCTGGGTAGAAAGGGACAACTCCCGGGTGACGACCATGTTCACCCTCCCACTTCCATCGGGAGCATGATCAGCCGCACGATATTCAGCAATATCTCCCGCCAGGCAGGGGGAACCGTTGCCACCAGGAACGCGTAGAGGCCCACGAAGGCCAGCAGGAGCAGGCCGATAAGGGCGTCCTCGCGGCCTGGCGGCAGGCGGTGAGCGGTCCGGACCGCCTGGATCAGAAGAGCAACCGCGTACAGAAAGAGAACGCCGCCCACGGCCGCCATTGCCCAGGTCTGAGGAACCTGGGGGACCAGCAGGGGGACCACCCAGCCAATGACGCTGAGGATACCGGCAATGGGCATCCAGCCAGAAATGGCCACCGCGATGAGGTAGTAGTGGACCCGCGCCGGAGCCACGCCGCCCCGGGAGCGGGCGATGCCCTCGGTGATGATGCCCAATCCGATCCAGGCGACCAGAGCCCCGGCCAGCAGGCGGACCAGGTCATTCACAAACGCCACCGAGAGCAGGTTGACCATTGCAAACGTCAGGCGTCCGGGCGAAAAGAAGGCCAGCAGCAGGGTGCCCGTCCAGCGCGCCAGGGTCAGCGCGACGACGCCCAGCGCGATGCTCATTATGGACCGGAGCGGCGAGGCCAGAGCAACCTCGGGGGCGAAGGCCAGGTCCGGGTCCAGAATGGCGGCGCCGACCCAGGGGCGGGCCAGCGAGGAGCGGCGGGGGCCCTGAAGTTCCTCCCGCACCATCTGCCTCACATCCACCCGTTGCAGCGGGGCCCCGCAGCGGCTGCAAATGTACGCCCAACCCGGGTTCCGTTGTCGGCAACGGGGGCACTGCTGAGCGGGCAGCCGGTCCAGAGGCGTCCGGTCGTCCTCCAGACCGGCCATCCAGGGAGCGCGGGCGGCCAGGTACTCGTACCCTTCCCGCAGGTGAGCGAGGAAAGAGAGTCCGGAGCGGGCAAAAGAGTTGGAGGGGTTAATCTTCAGGACGCGCTGAAGACACTCCCGCTGAGCCTCAATACCTTCCACGACGGCGCTCAGCCAGAGCCAGGCCCGCTCGTTATTGGGGTCCAGCGCCACCGCCTGGCGCAGGATTTCCTCCGCCTCCTCTTTCCGTTCCGCGCGGGCTGCCGCAATCCCCTGCTCTACCAGTTCGTAGGCCTCTTTCTGCTCCTTCGGCTTCTTCATCTTTGCCCCCGGCTTTAAGAGTACACCCATTATACCATCGGAGCAGAGCCTGGGCAAAACAGCAATGGGTCACGGGCGTATCCCAATTTCGTCGGGCATGGCCGCTCTGTAGGACAACTGCTCGCAGTTGTCCTACAATCTTGGGACACACCCATAGGTCACTTTCCCGTTTTGTGGTATAATCTATCCCTGCAGACTCACAGAGGCACTGCCATGCTGGTATTTGACCTGGAAACGCAACACACCTTTGACGAAGTGGGCGGGCGGGCCCATACCCGCCGTCTGCGGATGTCCGTGGGGGTCACCTACGACCCCGACCGGGACCTCTACCGGGCCTATACCGAGGACCAGGTAGAGGAACTGATCGCCGCGCTGCGGGCCACCGACCGGGTCGTGGGCTACAACCTCTACAGTTTTGACTACGAGGTCCTTCACGCCTACACGCCGCAGCGGCTGGACTCCCTGCCCACGGTGGACATGCTGGTCCATCTGGAGCGCGCGCTGGGCTGGCGACCCAAATTGGACGACGTGGTCGCGGCCACACTGGGGGAGCGCAAGAGCGGCGACGGTCTGGACGCCGTCCGCTGGTTCCGGCAGGGCCGCCTGGACCTGGTAGCAGAATACTGCAAGAGAGACGTAGAGGTAACCTGGAAACTCTACGACTTCGGCCGTCGTAACCGCTACGTCCAGGTCTTTGACCGCCAGTACCGGATCCGCAAAGTGCCTGTCGCCTGGTAGCGCAGGAGCATCCTGCATCCTGCATCTTGCATCCTGCATCCTGCATCTTGCGTCTTGCATCTTGCCTATGTTGGGATCGTCCTTTGAACCAGCCTATCGGGCTCTGCTCCGCACCGGCGAACTGCGCCGTCGGGTGCAGTTGGCCTACGACCATCTCCACGCCTGCGACTTCTGCGGCCGGAAGTGCGGGGTGGACCGGTACGAGACCGTCGGCGCGTGCCGTACCGGCGTGCGCACCCTGGTCTCCAGTTACGGGCCCCACTTCGGGGAGGAGGACCCGCTGCGGGGGTACCGGGGCTCCGGCACCATCTTCTTCGCCTGGTGCAACCTGAACTGCCAGTACTGCCAGAACTACGACATCAGCCAACTGGGGTACGGTCGGGAAGTGGAGCCGGAAGAGATTGCCGCGATGATGCTGGCCCTCCAGGCCCAGGGGTGCCACAACATCAACTTCGTCTCGCCGACCCACGTCCTGGCACCCATCCTGGCCGCCGTCCTCATCGCCGCCGAGGCCGGCCTGCGCCTGCCCCTGGTCTGGAACACCGGCGGCTACGACTCGCTGGAAGCGCTCTCTCTGCTGGACGGCGTGGTGGACATCTACATGCCGGATATGAAGTACGCCGACGCGGAGATTGCCTACCGCTACTCCCGCGTGCGGGACTACCCCGCCGTCAACCAGGCCGCCGTCAAAGAGATGCACCGGCAGGTGGGCGACCTGGTGCTGGACAAACGGGGGGTCGCGCTGCGCGGGCTCCTGGTCCGCCACCTGGTCCTGCCCGGCGGCCTGGCGGGGACCGCCGAAATCGCCCGTTTCCTGGCCGAGGAAGTCTCGCGGGACACCTACATCAACATTATGGACCAGTATCGGCCCTGCTACCGGGCGCACGAGTACCCGCCGCTGGATCAGCCCATCACCCGCCGGGAGTACGAGGCGGCGGTGGAAGCGGCCCGCGCCGCCGGCCTCCACCGCTTTGACCGCCGCGCGCCCCGCCTGCTATTCTTTTAAATTCACCGCAGAGAACGCAGAGAGCGCAGAGATTTTCTTTAAAAAACATATTGCTCTGCGTACTCTGCGGTCTCTGCGATTAGAACAGGAGCGAACCAATGGGTGAACCGAAACCGACCGACCAGGCCCGCCTCCACGCGGTCGTGAAAGGCATCGTCCAGGGGGTGAACTTCCGCTACTACACCGTCCGGCGGGCACGCGCCCTGGGCCTGACCGGCTGGGTGGCCAACCGCTGGGACGGGACGGTGGAGACCGTCGCCGAGGGCCCCCGGCCCGCCCTGCGGGAGTTTCTGGACTTTCTCCACGAAGGGCCGCCGGCCGCGCACGTCACCCACGTCGCCGTCCAGTGGGAAGAGCCCACGGGCGAATTCACCGACTTCCGGATCATCTACCTATGACCCAGAACCGGGAACGGCTGGCCTGGATCATCCTGCTGATCTCCTTCACCCTGTGCGTGAGCCTCGCGGTGGGTGTGCCGCTGGGCATCCGGCAGTTCCTGCTCACCGCCACCCGCGCGCAGCCCACCCTGCTGCAGCCCCAGCAGGGGACGCCGGGGCTGCAGCGCGGCGGGCGAGGCGACCTCATCGCCCTGCGGGACCCCACCTGGGACGTCCCGGCGGGCAGCGTACTGACCACCGACAGCGCCGCGCAGGCGCTCCTGACCTTCTACGCCCCCGCCTCGGAGTCCGAAGTCGTGGCGACGGTCCAGGTCTACGGCGACACCCGGCTCCGCATCCAATCTGCTCGCTCCCCGCGCTTCGCTCTCAGCCCGCTCCCCCATCACCTCAACCTGCAGGTGGAGTCCGGGCGGGTGCGGATCACCGTTTTCCCGACGGGGGAACGAGAGACGACGGCCCAACTGCACACCCCCCATCTCACTGCGATGTTGACGGCGGGCAGTTACGAGGCGCGCGTCTACGGTTCCCTCACCGAATTTATCGTCCGCGAGGGTCAGGCCGAGGTGACTTCCGCCGGCGGGCACTCCGTCTCCCTGAAAGAAACCCAGCGCACCATTGCCCAGGCCGGGCCGACGCCGCTGGAAGTGCTCCCCGCCGCGCGCAACCTGCTGGTCAACGGCGACTTCCGTCAGCCGCTGGAAGTGGGCTGGGAGTCCTACTTCATTGAGGCCGGCACCGTCCAGACCACCACCCTCGCGGGCCGTCCGGCGGCCCGTTTCTTCCGCGAGGGGGTCGGCCACGCGGAGGTGGGCATCCGGCAGGTACTCAACTACGACGTGCGGGATTTCACCTCCCTGGTCCTCCATCTCAACGTCATGGTTCAGGGCCAGAGCCTGCCCGGCTGCGGTTCGGCGGGCTCCGAATGCCCGATCATCGTCCGGATAGACTACCAGGACATCTACGGTGGAGACCGGGTCTGGTATCACGGCTTCTACTCTGTCCCCAAGGCCGCCAACGACTACCTGTACTGGTGGAGCGACCAGATTCCCCTCCAGACCTGGACCTCCTACGATTCCGACAACCTGATGCAGAGCGACGCTCCTCCGGCGCTCATCAAGTCGGTCACCATCTACGCCTCGGGCCATGCCTTTGAGGCGCTGGTCACCGAGGTAGAACTTCTGGCACAGGAGTAAATCGTCCGTAGTCAGCCACGAAGCGAAGCGGAGTGGCGTCCTTAGAAACCTTATGGAAACAATCCGTGTCCATCCGTGTTCATCCGCGTCCCAACTCCAGGCCACCGCTGAGGCCGGAGCCAACATCGCGCTGACCAAATACTGGGGCAACGCCGACCCCGACCTGCGCATCCCGGCCAACGACTCGGTCTCCATCACCCTGGACCGGGTCCGCACCGTCACCACCGTCGCCTTTCGGGCTGACCTGCCAGAGGATGAGGTGACGGTGGACGGGAGACCGCTGGTTGGGCCGGCGCGCGAGCGGGTATCCCACCACCTGGACCTCCTGCGGGGACTGGCGGGTGTCTCCTGGCGCGCCCGGGTGGTTTCCGAAAACAACTTCCCGGCGGGCGCGGGGATTGCCGCCTCCGCGTCGGGCTTCGCCGCACTGACCCTGGCTGGCGCGGCCGCGCTGGGGCTGGACCTCTCCCCCCGCGACCTGAGTCGCCTGGCCCGGCGGGGCTCCGGCTCCGCCGCCCGCTCCGTCTTCGGCGGATTCGTCCTCCTGCACACCGGCGCGCAGGACGAGGACGCCTTCGCCGAACCCCTCTACGCCCCCGACTGGTGGGACATCTGGGACCTGATCGTCATCGTCTCCCGGGCCGAGAAAGCGGTCCCCTCCAGCGAGGGGCATCACCTGGCGCCGACCAGCGCCCTCCACCGGGCCCGGGTGGCCCGCGTGGCCGAACTGAACCGGCAACTGCTGGACGCGCTGGCCCGCCGGGACTTCGCCGCGCTGGGCCAGGCCGCCGAAGAGGACGCGCTGCTGATGCACGCGGTGATGATGACCTCCCGTCCATCCCTGATTTACTGGCTCCCGGAGACCCTCGCCGTCATGCACTGGGTGCAGGCCCGGCGGCAGGCGAGCATCCCGGCCTACTTCACCATAGATGCCGGGCCCAACGTCCATATCCTCACGCTCCCGCCGTACCGGGAGATCCTTCAGGCCGACCTGCGGGCCCTGCCCGGCGTCCAGGACGTCATCCCCTGCCGCCCCGGCCCGGGCGCCCACATCATGCCGAATCCCAGGGAGTAGATGATGCGTCCGTCATCCCGCATCCTGCATCCTGCATCCTGCATCCTGCATCCTGCATCCTGCATACTGCTCCTTGCCTCCTGCCTCCTGCTCCTTCTCTCCGCCTGCACCCCGTCCGACTCCGCTCCGGCGACTGACCGGACGGCCTACACCCCGCCCACCCTGGCGCCGCTGGCGACGGCCACCCCGTCTCCGACGGAGCCCCCCACCCCGACGCCAACGGCGACTCCCACCGCCACGCCGACGCCGACACCCACGCCGACCCCGACGCCCACCCCGACCCCCCGGCCGACGGCGACGCCGACCCCGACCCCCACACCCATTTGTGCCGACGTTGCCGGTCGGGTGGAGGTCGGCTCGTACCCCAGCCGGGTGCTGGGCCGGACGGCGGTCTACCGGATTTACCTGCCCCCCGGTTACGACACGTCTTCCGCGTCCTACCCCGTGCTCTATCTTCTGCACGGCTATCCGTACGACGACACCCACTGGGACCGGCTGGGGGTGGACGAGGCCGCCGAGTCGGGCATCTGTTCAGGGGCCTACCCGCCCTTCATCATCGTCATGCCCAACTGCGACTCTTCCCCCGAAGGGATTTTCGTCCGCACCAGCGGCGGGGATTGGTCGGTGGAAGGGTTGATTGTCAACGAACTGGTCCCCTACATAGACCGGAACTACCGCACGTGGGGGACCCGGGAGGGGCGGGCCATCGGCGGCATCTCCCGGGGCGGGGTATGGTCGCTGGAAATCGCCTTTCGCCGCCCCGACCTGTTTGCCACGGTGGGCGCGCACAGCCCGGCGCTCAGCGTCAACTACCCGCTGCCCGCCTACGACCCGTTCAATCTGGTGGCCCAATTGCCTGTGGCGTCCCTGCGCATCTGGCTGGACGCGGGGAACGCCGACTGGGCCTGGGTGGGCGCCGACCGGATGCGCAAAGCGTTGATGGAGCGGGGAATTTCCCACGAATACGCCGTCGGCGAGGGGGGCCACACCGACGAGTACTGGTCGCGAATGATCCCAACCTATCTGGCGTTCTACACCGCCGCCTGGGTCGGCGGCCCCCCCACGCCGACCCCGATGCCCCCGTAGGGGCAGGGCTTGCCCCTGCCCCGTTGCGGGGCAACCGTAAGGGGGGCAACCGCAAGGGGGGCAACCGCAAGGGTTGCCCCTACACCGCCATTTGTAAGGGCAGGGCTTGCCCCTGCCCCAGGGCTTGCCCCTGCCCGCCCCTGCCCCAGGGGGCAACCGCAAGGGGGGCAACCGCAAGGGTTGCCCCTACATTAGCCCCTACATTAAATAAATCTACGGGAACATCAATATGCAAACACAAACCGGTTGCCGACGACTCTTCCTTCGGGGCTCGGTGCTCCATCCTCCGTGGCGAGTCGCCATCTACCTGATCGCTTTTTTGATCGCCGAATTGGTGATGAGCATTCTGGTCAGTCTCCTCTACATCGGCTTCCAACTCCTGATGGGCGTGCCGCTGGAGAAGACGCTGACCGCGCTGACGGAAGGCCGGCTCCCCAGCCTCCTGCTGCTGGCCATCGGCATATCCCGGCTGGCCGTCGCGCTGGGGCTGGCCCTGCTTATGGGCCATTTCCTGGACCGGGAACCGGCGGAGACGATGGGGCTGGACCCGACCCGCCTGGGGAAAGATACAGCGGTCGGGCTCCTGCTGGGCGTGGGGACGATGATTCTGATCGGGGCCACCCTGCTGGCCCTGAATCCGCAATCCCCCTGGCCCGGCAAGGCGGTCTGGTGGGCATTTCTCCTGGATGCGGTGGCGCTTTTCCCGCTGGCGGCGGCCGAAGAGGTGGCCTTCCGGGGCTACCTCCAGCGCGCCCTGACCACCTGGCGCGGCCCGATTGTTGGAGTACTGGTCCCCTCCCTCCTGTTCGCCCTGTTCCACGCCCTGAACCCGAACGTCTCCCTCCTGGCGCTGGTCAACATCGCCCTGGCGGGGGCCGTCTTCGCGCTGGCGGCAGAGCGGACCGGCACCCTCTGTCTCCCCATCGCCTACCACTACGCCTGGAACCTCACCCAGGGGCCGGTCCTGGGACTGCCGGTGAGCGGAATGGCCTGGAACGGCCTGCTGGCCGTGCCTGTGGGCGGCCCTTCCTGGCTCACCGGCGGCGCCTTCGGCCCGGAAGGCGGACTGCTCTCCACCGGAGTCCTGCTGCTCAGTTTGCTCCCCCTCTGGGCCCTCACCCGTCGCCCGTCCAGTTTGATCGGGGTGATGCGCCGCCAGCGCGCGGAGGTGGAGCGGCAGGGAGCCCTGCCGTACCGCCACCACCGCCTGACCGTCACGGAACCCTTCTTCAACGACTTCGTCCGGTCCGTCCGCCATCGGGCCCGCCGGGGGGAGATCGTGCTGCTTCTGCGTCGGGCGGACGGCCACCTCCTTCTGCACACCAAATCCTTCTACCCGGCCGGCGTCTTCCGTCTGCCCAGCGGGGGGATTCTCCCCGGCGAGTCAGTCCTGGCGGCGGCCCGTCGGGAAATCCATGAGGAGACCGGGCTGGCGCCCCGCGCCCTCCGTCCGCTGGGCCTGATCAGCGTCACCTTCCGGCAGGGCTGGCACCGCCGCTTTTTCCACTCCTGGCTGGTGCTGGCCGACGTGGAAGGAGACCCCCGGCCCGGAGACGCCGGGGAGCGGATCAGCGACTTCCGCTGGGTGCCGTCGGAAGCGCTGCCGTCGGTGGCGGCCCAGTTGCGGGCCCTGCCGCCGGACTGGGCCGACTGGGGCCGCTTCCGCGCCCAGAGCCACGAAATCGGCCACGACTGGGTCCACCAATGAACACACAGAAACAGACAATGAGTCGCCCGACAGTTTGGAAACAGGACACGGATTCACACGGATTTTACGGGTAGACACGGAGTAACTCCCGTCGGGAGCCCCGGGCAAGCGCCGTCAAAAACGTGGCGAAGGCATGCCCCTGTAGCGCAGGCCGCCGGGCCTGCATGCAGGCGGACAAAGTTCCATAGAATAGAGTTCATCGGAAATTAGAGCGCAGCATCCGGGTTATGCTAAATTCTAAGGAAGAAACCATGTTCGTCCGCGTCCATCCGCGTTCATCCGCGTCCTATTTCCGATGAAGTCTCGTGTTCCATTTCCCAGGATTTACGGGCGAAGCGGATATTACGAACAAGAAGGAAACGATGAGCAGCGAATCGGTACGATTATCCACTCCTCGCCAGACCGCTCAGGCCACCTTTCCCGACGGGCGGACCTGGGAGGCGCCTGTCGGGACGCCCGTAGAGGCCTACATGCGCGCCGCCTACCCCGACCACCCCGTCCCCATCATCGCCGCGCTGGTGGACGGGGAACTGCGGGAGTTGACCTACCCGCTGAAGCGGGACGCCCAGGTCACCCCCATCTTCCTCTCCGATTCGGACGGAGTCCGCATCTATCGGCGCTCCCTCTCCTTCCTGCTGGCCACCGCCGTCTCCGAACTCTTTCCTGAGGCGCAAGTCGTCATAGATTACTCCGTCCCTTCCGGCGGCTTCTACTGCCGGGTGCTCAACCGGGAACCCTTCTCCGCAGAGGAATTGGGGACGATTGAGGCCCACATGCGGCGCATCGTGGAAGAAGATGTGCCCATCTGCAAGAAACGGGTGCCCATTGAAGAGGCCCTCGCTCTCTTCCAGGCACGGGGCCAGCAGGACAAAGTCCGCCTCTTCTCCCGCCGTCGGAAAGATTACCTCATCCTCTACTGCCTGCGGGATTACCAGGACTACTTTCACGGCTACATGGTGCCCTTCACCGGGTACCTGCGGTATTTTGCCCTTCGCCCCTCGCCGCCGGGGTTCATCCTCCAGTACCCCCGGCGCCACTGGCCCACCCAACTGCTCCCGTACACGGACTCCCCCCGGCTGAGCGCCGTCTTCCAGGAATACGGGGAGTGGCTGCGGCTGCTGGGCGTGCAAGATGTGGGGGAACTGAATAACGCCATTGAGAGTGGGCGCATCCGGGAGATCATCCTGGTCTCCGAGGCACTGCACGAGGAGCGCATCGCCCAGATTGCCCACACCATCGCCGAACAACACGACCGCATCCGGCTGGTGCTGATTGCCGGCCCCTCCGCGTCCGGCAAGACCACTTTCTCCAAACGGCTCTCCATCCAACTGCTGGCCCACGGCGTCCGGCCCTTCCCCATCGCGCTGGACGATTACTTCGTGGACCGCCAGCATACCCCGCGAGACGAGCATGGACAGTACGACTTTGAGGCACTGGAAGCGCTGGACCTGGCCCTCTTCAACCAGCAACTCCTGGCGTTAATGGACGGGCGGGAAGTCACCCTGCCCCGCTTTGACTTCCACAGCGGGACCCGTCAGCAGGGGCCCACGGTGCAGTTGACGCCCGACCACGTCATCATCGTGGAGGGGATTCACGGCCTGAACCCCAACCTGGTGCCCATGGTGCCGCCGGAGCGGATTTTCCGGGTGTACGTCTCGGCGCTGACCCAACTGAACCTGGACCGGCACAACCGGGTGCCGACCACGGACACGCGCCTGATTCGGCGCATCGTGCGGGATGCCATGTACCGGGGATACACCGCCGAGGAGACGCTGGACCGGTGGGAGAGCG
>Ga0308421_1001358_pt1 | contig 13056 bp, 10 predicted proteins | sample HotsprSampleMS60_FD_203673 | JGI IMG/M metagenome (GOLD analysis project Ga0308421, IMG submission 203673) | Hot spring phototrophic mat microbial communities from Mushroom Spring, Yellowstone National Park, Wyoming, United States - 20090730_MS60 ...
AAAATAGGGCTCGGGGCGACATAAAAGGAAGTGGCTCGGGACGGCGTCCCCCAGGGCAACCCCTTACATTTAAGTTTTTTATACTTCCGTCGATAAAAATATACAGAAAACAGAAAAGAAAAAAAAACAAAAGGAGGTGCAGCCATGGCGGTAAAGATTAACTTCAACCAAGCATCAGCTCAAACCCACACTTCGCTCGTGAGGAACGAGCGGGCAATGATGAAGAGCTTGCTCAGGCTCTCTACAGGAACGAGGATTTTGAACGCTGCAGACGACTCCGCAGGTCTTTTCATCGCTGACATGCTTAGCACGGTAGCTAAGGCTTATGAACAGGGCAACAGAAACATTCAAACCGGTATTTCAGCCCTGCAGATCGCCGAAGCTTCAGCAGGTCAGATCTTTGATAAGCTTCAGGAGATCTATGTGCGAGCTCAGAACGCAGCTAACGACATTAACGACCCCAATGCCAGATCAGCTCTCCAGAAGGAAATCAGGAACTTCGTTGACGCCATTCAGAAGATCGGCACAGACACCGAGTATAACGGGATTAAGCTCCTTGATGGAACCTTTACGGGAAGGTACATCCATTATGGATCAAGAGCAGATCAATTAGTCTCGGTCGCTATAAGTAGCTTAAAAGCCACTGATTTAGGTGCCTTTTTAGTTAGTGGGACTGGAAGTACAACTAGTTATTCTAATCAATCTTATGCTAATTCAGTGACTGGAAATTGGTATTTTGGAGACCCTACTGATAGGATCCTCGTTAACGGAATTAGTTTAACAGCTAATGTACCTAATGGAGCAGTTGATGCCTATTCGATAGCTAAGGCTATAAATGAAAATGCTGACCTTCAAGCTGCTGGAATTTCTGCTCGGGCGAAAAATTCAGTAACTGGAATAGCCTGGACAGGTGCTTCAATTAATGTAAACGGCAATGGTTCTGCAGCGGTTACATTAAGAATAACTGAGGGTTCAAATACTAACATGAATGCCAGTAATGTTATTACTCTTTCAGCTAATGCTACTAGTACCACCAATTTATTCTCAGATTTAGTTACCCTTGTAAATGATATTAACACCCAAGCAGCAAATAGTGGGATGTTAATTAGGGCAAAAAATGATAATGGAAGGCTTATCCTTGATGCAAACGGAAAAACAATAGGTGTGCAAGTAGAAATAAATGTTACAGCAACTGGAGATGGAAACAGTGCAACAGCATCTTTTAACCTTTCACAAATTTTTGGTTCAGGTGCAGCTACTGTTTCTGCTAATGCAACTAATAACACCGCTAGTGCTACTGGTTCAGGCATAAAGGTAGGAGATCTAACAATTGCTGGTATAGATAAGTATAGCTATGACTTTACAGGAATAAACAATGCTACTCAAGGACTTGGTTTAACAGCTTCTTCAGGTGATGCAACAGCTAAGGATCTTTATAGCATTGATGTAAGAACTAATGAAAAGGCAGAAATTGCAATTGATATAGTTAGCAAAGCCCTTCAAAAAGCTGATACGATTCGTTCTCAGATCGGTGCTACGATGAACAACCTCCAGTCCATCTTTGACTCCCAGAAGATTGCTTACGACAACACCAAGGAAGCAGAATCCGTCATCCGGAACACCGACTATGCCAAGGAGATGTCCGAGTTTACCACCTTCCAGATCCGTATGCAGGCCACAATAGCCATGCTTGCTCAGGGTAACACCTTGCCCCAGCTTGTCCTCCAGCTCTTGAGATAAGGGCTTAGGTTATAAGCAAAGCCTAAGGGGAAGGGGGTCTACCCCTTCCCCTTTTTTATTTTCGTTTGAAACAGCCTTGCAAAAGGGTTGAAAATCCTATGGAAAATGCTAATTTTAATCAATAGGAAAGCAGATTTTTAAAAAGGAGCGTTTTGGGGTATGCAAGCAAGGTATGAGATCCACACCTTTGAGGATTTGTTGAATGTTTTAAAAGCAGAGCCTATGTGGCTTGAAGAACTACGGAAGCTCATTCTTACTTCCGACCTTCTTAAGCTTCCTGAACGGTTTGAAGAGTTTGTGCAGAAGGATTTTAAGGAACTGAAAGAGCGAGTAGATGGAATTGAGCATGAAATGATAGGGTTAAAAGATAGGGTAGAGAAGATTGATGAAAGATTAACCAAGGTTGAGTCTGATGTAGAGGTTTTGAAGGAAGATGTTAGAACTTTGAAGAACGATGTGGCTGAGTTAAAAGGAAGCGATTTTGAGCGTAAGGTAAGAGAGAATGCTCCGGCTTACTTAGGGAAGCTCATAAGAAAGTGTAAAGTTTTAGATAAGGGCATTATAGCTGATCAGCTTGATGAGGCTCTTGATGCCGGAAGGATCACCGAAGAAGAAAGGGAGGAGGCGCTTAGCGTAGACTTAGTAGCTGAAGGATACTTAAGAGTAGAGCCTCAGAAAAAAGTTTTAGTTGTAGCTGAGGTGTCAGTTAAAGCGGATAAGGTTGATGTAGAAAGGGCTCATAAGAGGAGCAAGCTTGTAGAAAAAGCCTTTGGTAGGTCTACGATTCCTGCGGTTATTGGTAAAAAATATACAGCTGGAGCTAAAAATAAAGCCAAAGAACTTCAAATTTATTTGGCCTAAAAATGAAATTAAGCCTGGACTACCGTCCGGCTGCTTGTTCGGCAAACCTTCAGTTAAAGGTCTACCGATGGTAGGGATGTCCTAAAGCTTCTTCTTCCCTTTTTCTTTTCTCAGGGTCAGCATAGCTTCTTTTTAATTTTGGGGGTTTGACCTCAAGGATGGCAAAGCGTTTTATCAGGGTTTTATAATAGTTTAGCCCTTCGGCGATGAATTTGTGTTTTAGCGGACCAGGGGCAGCAATGGTTATCTTTTTCATTGCCCCTACAACTTGTTTTTGATGGTCAACGCTGTTCCCCTATACATCAATAGGAGGGGCACTGTTGTCTTGAGCGGCTCTTTTTTATCTTTGTAAGCCTAAAAATGGTGATAGAATGTCTTTTTTATGTTAAAATTTAGATGCTTAGGGAGGAGGGGGCGATGAAGGTGGTTGTGGTTGGGGCAAACGCCTGCGGGGCAAAGGCAGCCTGCCGAGTAAAAAGGCTAAGACCTGATGCTGAGGTCATCCTTATAGATAAGGATGATTTAATATCCTACGGTGCCTGCGGGATTCCTTATTATGTCTCCGGGGATGTAGCCACAGAGAACGCTTTAAGAGAAACTTCCTTTCATGTAGTAAGAGACGAAAAATTCTTTACCTCGGCGAAGGGGCTAACGGTCCTTACAAAGACCCTTGCTGAGGAGATAGACCGAGAAAGAAAGGTCCTAAAAGTTAGATACTTAGAGACAGGAAAGACCGATGAAATCCCCTATGATAAGCTTGTGATAGCAACGGGTTCTTTCCCCAAGGTTTTACCCGTTCCTGGTGTAGACCTAAAGGGTGTGTATACCATTTCAAGCCTGCATTCGGGCATTGAGATAAAGGAGAAAATAGCTAAGGGCGAAGTAGAAAAGGTAGTGGTGGTCGGGGCAGGTTTTATCGGGATTGAGATGGCTGAAGCTTTTTCCGACCTCTGGGGGCTTGATGCTACAGTGCTTGAATACTTTCCTCAGGTCCTGCCTCAGAGCTTAGATTTCTTTACGGCAAGGATAGTGGAAAATCATCTTCGGGAAAAGGGGATAAATCTTGTCCTCAACGCAAGGATAAAGGAGATTAAGGGAAGGGATGGAAGAGTTGTTGGGGTTGAGACTGAGCAGGGGTTCTTTTCTGCAGACCTTGTGCTAATGGCGGTTGGTGTTCGCCCAAACAGCGAGCTTGCCAAAAAGGCTGGGCTCCTTGTTTCACCTCAGACTGGGGGGATAATCGTCAACGATAGGCTCCAAACCTCAGACCCAGACATCTACGCCGGAGGAGACTGCATCGAGATTAAACATTTAATAACAGGCAAAAAAGTGGTCATGCCCCTTGGCAGCCTTGCTAATAGACAGGGGAGGGTTATCGGAACGAACATCGCTGGAGGGGTAGCAACCTTCCCAGGTGCGGTAGGTGCCTTTATCATGAAATGCTTTGAACTTGCCGTGGGCGGGGTTGGTTTAACTCTCAAGCAAGCCTTGGCTGAAGGGTTCACGGCAGATTATGCTTTAAACAATCAAACGGAGAGGAGCCACTTTTATCCTGAGGCTAAGTATGCTTACTATGCCCTGATATACGATAAAAAGACAACGAGAGTCCTTGGCTTTCAAGCAGTTGGACCGGCAACGGATGGGACGCTGGCAAGGCTTCATGCCATATCAAGCATCCTACCTTATAAGCCCCTCGTTGAAGATTTAGTAAACCTTGAGCTTGCCTATGCCCCACCCTTTAACTCAGCCCTTGACCCTATACACGATACCGCCCATGTTGCAGACAATTTAATAAAGGGGCTTTTCCAGAAGAATGAATGGGACGAAGTTTTAAAACGGATGAAGGAAGGCGACCCAAACACCGTGATCATAGACCTTAGACATCCAAAGGAAGCTGAATACTTAACGAAAAAATATCCTAATTGTAAACATATCCTGTATCAAGAGTTTCGTTATCATTTGGATGAAGTGCCAAAGGATAAGGAATTGATCCTTATTTGTAACTCCTCCCGCAGGGCTTACGAGGTGGCAAGGTGGCTTAAGGCTCACGGTTTTCAAAAGGTGTATGTGCCTTTAGGGGGGATAAGCTTTCCGAGGAGATGGGGAGAAAAGGTTAGATGAAGCTTCAAGCGGTTCGGGGTTTTAAAGATTGGTTGCCCGATGATTTTAGAAGGTATCATTATCTTTGCGAGGTCTCAAGAAAAATCTTAAGCCTTTACGGGTTTGAAGAGGTAAAGATCCCCATTTTGGAAAGAACTGAGCTTTATGTGCGTTCTATCGGTGAAGTTACAGACATTGTGCAGAAGGAAACTTATACTTTTATTGACAGAAACGGAGAATCTTTAACCCTTAGACCTGAAGCCACAGCTGGCATCTGCCGAATGGTTGTAGAAAAGAGCGTCTATGCCAAGCAAAAACCTATTCGTTTCTTTACCATCGGTCCGATGTTTCGCCATGAAAGACCCCAGAAGGGAAGGCTTAGGGAGTTTTATCAGGTATCGGTTGAGTATTTAGGGGATATAACCCCTTTTGTTGAGGCCGAGCTGATAAATCTTTGTTTGCATATTCTTAAAGAGCCTGAAAAGGAGTTTGGGTCTTTCATTCATCCCTTAAGGCTTGAGATAAATTCCCTTGGGTGTCCTGAGTGCAGACCAAGCTACAAGGAGTACCTGGTTTCGGCATTAAGGGAAAAGAAAAATGAGCTTTGCAAAACCTGCCAAGAAAGGCTTGAGAGAAACCCTCTTAGGGTGCTTGATTGTAAGGAAGATGCATGCAGACGATTCGTTTCTGGTCTTAAGATGTTAAATGAGTTTTGGTGTTTGGCTTGTAAAGAGCATTTTACAAAGTTAAGCGGGCTTTTATCTTCCCTTGGACTAAAGTTTTTTCACAACCCCTATCTTGTGCGTGGGCTTGATTACTATGTGAGGACCATATTTGAGATTAAGGCTGAGGGGCTTTCTGCTCAGGATACGGTATGTGCTGGGGGAAGGTATGATTACTTGGTTGAAGAGCTTGGAGGTCCAAGGCTACCGGGGATTGGATTTGCCATCGGGGTTGAGAGATGGGGGCTTATCGTTTTTGGGGAGGACCGAGCGATCCCTGAAAGAGAAGCTTTGGTCTTCATCGCCCCCTTAGGTGACCAAGCTAATGAGCTTGCGCTAAAGCTCTCCTATGAGCTACGGATAAGGGGAATTAAGACCGTTCCTTCCTATGAGGATAAGAGCTTAAAAGCCAAGCTTCGGTCAGCCGATAAGCTTGGGGTAGAATATGTGCTTATCCTTGGGGAGGATGAGATTTCTCAAAACAAGGTCTGCCTAAGGGATATGAAAAGGAGCACGCAAGAGCTTCTCCCTCTTGACGACATAGCCTTTTTAGTTAATAGAATAAAAAGCCGAGCAGAGTAAGGGAATGAACATCAGTCCTTCCTTTGATGAGTTTGTGAAACTTTCTCAAAATTACAACCTTATCCCCCTCTATCTTGAGATGCCTGCTGACCTTGAGACGCCGATATCACTTCTTTACAAGGTCTTTGATGATGAGACGCATATTTTCCTTCTTGAAAGCATGGAAGGTCCTGAAAAATGGGCTCGCTATTCTTTCATCGGGGTTGAGCCTTCCATCATCTTTAGAGCCAAGGGTAAAAAGGTCTATCTTGAAGGGGAAGTTAAAAAAGAATTGGCCTGCGTAGACCCCTTTTTGGAGTTAAAAAGGCTTTGGGAAGGCTTTCGAGTTCCGGAAAATCTGCCTTTGCCAAGGTTTTTTTCTGGGCTTGTTGGGTATGTATCCTATGAGATGGTGTCTTTCTTTGAAAAAAGGGTAAAGCGGGGGAAGCCGGTCCTTGGCTTTCATGACCTATACTTTGTCCTCCCAAGGAAGCTTATAGTCTACGATAGGCTTAACCATACTTATAAGCTGATTGCTCTTGTTTCAACCGAAGAGAGTTTTCTCACTAACCTTGATCTTTACTCTAAAGCAAAGGATGAGCTTTTAGCCTTAAGGGAGAGGCTTAGGAGCGCTAAGGTTAGCCCACCCCGTTTGCAGGGGGTTATTAAGCTAACTCCGGAGATGGAGAGAGCGTCTTTTGAGAAAATGGTCCAAAGGGCAAAAAAATACATTGAAAAAGGGGACATAATTCAGGTTGTTCTCTCACAGAGGTTTTATGTTGAGGATGAAATTCTCAAAGACCCACATTTAGGCTTGTATTTATACCGGGCTCTTAGGAAGATAAATCCTTCTCCTTACATGTTTTACCTTAGGTTTAAGGATGAGGTGCTCATTGGCTCTTCTCCAGAGATACTCGTTCGGGCTGAAGGGAAAAGGGTGGAGACAAGACCTATCGCTGGGACAAGGAGAAGGGGTCCGACCGAGGAAGAGGACCTGATGCTTGAGGAAGAGCTAAAGAACGATGAAAAGGAGCTTGCTGAGCATATCATGCTCGTTGACCTTGGAAGGAATGACCTTGGGCGAGTTTGCGAGTATGGCTCGGTTCAGGTTTACGACCTCATGGTGGTTGAACGCTACTCCCATGTGATGCATTTAGTATCAGGGGTTAAGGGGAGGCTAAAGGACGGGGAAGATATGTTTAGCCTTTTTAGAGCCTGCTTTCCTGCTGGAACGGTAAGCGGTGCCCCTAAGGTCAGAGCAATGGAGATAATTACCGAGCTTGAAGAGAAGGAGAGAGGTCCTTACGCAGGCGCGGTTGGCTACTTTGGCTTCAACCATACTATGGATTTTTGTATAACCATAAGGACCTTCTTTCAGAAGGGAGGAATATTATATCTTCAGGCTGGGGCTGGGATCGTTGCCGATTCTAATCCCAAAAAGGAGTATGAGGAGACGATAAACAAGGCTAAAGCTTTGGAGAAGGCTTTGGAGCTCTTTTCTTCGGGTTATTTTGATTGAGGGTATGAGCGTGAAAAGGGTATTAGTGATAGATAACTATGATTCCTTTACCTACAACTTGGTGCAGGTCGTTGGCATAATGATAAAAAAACTTTGGTGGGGAGAGATCTTTGTCTATCGGAACGATGAGATAACCGTTGATGAAATAAAAAAGCTTGAGCCTACTCATGTCATCATCTCTCCTGGTCCTTGTTCCCCTAAGGAAGCGGGGATTTCGGTTAGGGTGATAAAGTATTTTGCAGGGGAAGTGCCCATCCTTGGAGTTTGCCTTGGACATCAATGCATCGGCGCGGCCTTCGGAGGAAGGATCGTCAGAGCAAAAAGGCTTATGCATGGTAAGACATCAACCATCTATCATGACGGAAAAGGGGTCTTTCAGGGTCTACCTCAACCCTTTTCAGCTATGAGATACCATTCCTTAGCCATCGATGAGAAGAGCTTGCCTGAGGTGCTTGAAATTTCGGCAAGGGCTGAAGACGGCGAGATCATGGGAGTTCGGCATAAATATTTCCCTGTGGAAGGGGTGCAGTTTCATCCAGAATCCATCGGAACCTCCCTTGAGAGATGGATGAAATGGAAAAGCCCCCTTGTTGAATGGGACTTCACCAGGGATGACCTTCCTGAAGGGGTCCTAATCCTTCGCAATTTCTTAGAAAAATTTTGATCCATGCTTATCCAAGAGATCTTGCGTAATCTTTTAGTTTGGCTTTATGTAATGATTATCGTCCCTGTTATAGGTCTTCTTGCTATCCTTACACGGAAAAAGTTTTGGGCAAGGCTTTGGTGTGAATGGTTGCTTAAGGTCTTAGGGATAAGGATAGTTGTGCTTGGGAACCCTCTTCCTCCAAAGGGTCAAAGGTATGTTTTCATGAGCAATCACCAGAGCCAACTTGATATTCCCGTTCTTGAAGTCCTGTTAAAGGATTATGACATCAGGTTTTTAGCTAAAAAGAGCCTCTTCAAGATCCCCTTTTTTGGCTGGGGTATATCAGCTCTTGGCTACATTCCCGTTGAAAGGGAAGACCCGAAGGAGGGTTTGCGAAGCCTCTTAGCCTGCGTTTCTGCCTTACAATCCGGAGTGAGCTTAGTCATCTTTCCTGAGGGGACAAGAAGCCAAACAGGGGAGCTTTTACCTTTCAAGAAAGGGGGAATGTTAGTTCCCCTTAAGGCTCAAGTGCCTCTCTGCCCCTTAGCTATCTATGGCACAAAAGACATTCTACCTAAGGGAAGCCTTTGGTTCCACTTAAATAAAAGAGAGGTTTATGTTTATGTGGGAAGCATGATAGAAACAAAGGGGATGACCCTTAGGGATAAAGAAAAGCTTTCCCAGACGGTGCGAGAAGAGATTAGCCGTGGGTTAGAATATTGTGAAAGAGGAGAAAAGCCATGGGAGAAATCATAGAAGTTCCTTTAGAAGAGGAGCTTAAGGAGAGCTACTTAGATTATGCGATGAGCGTGATCGTTGGGCGAGCCCTTCCGGATGTGAGGGATGGGCTAAAGCCCGTTCAGAGGCGGATCCTTTACGCTATGTATGAGGCAGGAAACGAATGGAATAAGCCCTTCAAGAAGAGCGCAAGGATCGTAGGAGATGTCATCGGTAAGTATCACCCCCATGGGGACATGCCTGTTTATGAGGCTTTGGTCCGGATGGCTCAGGATTTTACCATGCGGTATCCCTTGGTTGATGGACAGGGTAATTTTGGCTCCATCGACGGCGACCCACCTGCCGCCATGCGCTATACCGAAGTGAGGCTAACAAGGATCGCTCATGAGATGCTTGCTGACCTTGAGAAAGAAACAGTAGAGTTTGTCCCAAACTACGACAACACGCTAAAAGAGCCGGTCGTCCTACCTTCAAAGCTACCAAATCTTCTTGTGAACGGAGCTTCGGGCATTGCCGTAGGTATGGCCACATCCATTCCGCCCCACAACCTTGGGGAGGTCCTATCAGCCTGCTTAGCCCTCCTTCACAATCCTGACCTTACGACAGAAGAGCTCATGGAGCACATTAAGGGACCAGATTTTCCAACTGGAGCATATATCGTAGGAAGGTCGGCCATACTTTCCGCCTTTGAGACCGGTAAGGGAACGATCAAGCTTCGAGCTAAGTATCATGTGGAGACGGAAAAAAACAAGGTCCGGCTCGTTTTTACCGAGATACCCTATCAGGTAAACAAGGCAAGCGTCGTGGAAAAGATCGCAAGGCTTATTAAAGAAAAAAAGCTTGAAGCCGCAACCGAGGTTCGCGACGAGTCGGATAGGCATGGCATAAGGGTAGTTGTAGAGCTTAAGAAAGAATGGGCAAACGCCCCCCATCTCGTAGCCAAAGAGATCTTTGCCCATACCCCGCTTGAGACAAACTTTGGTATCATCCTCCTTGCCCTGGTTAACGGAAGACCGGAGGTCTTAACCCTTAAGGACCTTCTTCAGCATTTTCTCAACTGGAGAAGGACGGTTGTCATCCGCAGAACTCAGTATGAGCTAAGAAAAGCCAAAGAAAGAGCTCACATCCTTGAAGGTTTCCTTAAAGCCCTTGAGCATCTTGACGAGATAATAGAGCTTATAAAGACCTCGGATACCCCGAAGACGGCAAAAGATAGGCTTATCGCCCGGTTTAACTTCACTGAAGTTCAGGCTCAGGAGATATTAAACCTTAGGCTTCAGAGGCTTACAGCTCTCGAACGGGAAAAGATCCTTCTTGAGTATGAGGAACTAAAGAGAGCTATCGAGCGGTATGAAAGGATCCTTACCCACGAGCCAACCCTTATTGCTACTATCGAGGAGGAGCTAAAAAAACTCAAAGAGGATTTTTCTGATGAAAGAAGGACGCAGATCATAGAGGAAGAAACTGAAATTATTTTAGAGGCGCCCCCTCAGGCTCCGGTTTTAGTCCTTTTGAGCGAAGAAGGCTTTATACGGAAGATTAACCTTGATGAGTTTTCTACGCAGAAAAGGGGTGGTAAAGGAGCCCTTGCCGTCTACGGGGAAGAAAGGATAAGCCAAGCCATCTATGCCTTTTCTGATGATATGGTTCTAATCTTCACGGAGGAGGGAAGAGTTTATCCCCTATCGCTTAAGGATGTTCCAACCTCAACTAAACAAGCTAAAGGGAACCACTTAAGGAATTATCTACCGAGCTTTGAAGGCGCACCGGTTGCCCTTTTACCTCTAAGAGAGGAAGGGTTTATCCTCATGGCCACCGCTCAGGGAAATGTGAAAAAGGTCTTAGCCAAGGATTTTCAAAACTTGCGTAAAACGGGCAGCACGGCGATAATCATTAAGACGGGTGATAAGCTCCGCTCAGTTCTTAGCCTTGAAAAGGAAGGCGCGGTCCTTCTTGCCACAAAGAACAGTCAATCCTTGCATTTTGAAACCTCGGAACTAAGACCTATGGGTAGAAAATCAGAGGGAGTGATAGGCATTCGCCTTGAGGAAAAGGATGAAGTTATAGCCATGGTGGAAACTAAAGCGAAGGGCTATGTTTTTACCATCACCGAGGGAGGCTTTGGCAAGAAGACGGATATTACGGAGTTTAGGATACAGAGACGGGGAGGCTTAGGGATTAGCCTCCACAAGCTCTCCGCTAAAACTGGTCCTTTAGCTTCGGCTTTATTCCTTGAGGGGAGCGAAGATGTTATCATCTTTTCTTCATCGGGCAAGGCGATACGCATCTCCTCTGAAGAAATACCCACCCTTGCTCGAAGCACGCAAGGCTCAAGGATGATTACCCTTCTTCCGGGTGAGCGTGTGACTAAGGTCATAAAGATTGAAAAAGGATGGACAGAAAAACTTTAAACCTTTTAGAGTTGTGGTATGTTTAGGAAGATCCTTTAAAGGGGGCAAAGGATGTCCAAAAAGGTGCGTCTTGCTATTGTCGGGGTTGGTAATTGTGCAAGCTCCTTGGTCCAAGGTATTTTCTACTACAGAAATAGAAAAAAAGAGGAATACGAGGGGTTGATGGTCCCTGATGTTGGCGGGTATGGACCTGGCGATGTTGAAATCGTTGCTGCCTGGGATATAGACGAAAGAAAGGTTGGAAAGGATGTAAGAGAAGCCATCTTTGCCCCACCAAACTGCACTACGGTCTTCTATCCTGATGTGCCAAAGCTTGGGGTTAAAGTTCGCATGGGGAAGGTCCTTGACGGGTTTGCGGAACACATGAGCTCCTATCCTCGGGACCTCTCCTTTGTTCTGGCTAACGAAAAGGAGGATGAGCTTGAAGATGTAGTTGCTTGCCTTAAGGAGGTTCAAGCTGATGTCCTCATAAACTATGTGCCCGTTGGTAGTGAAGAAACGGCAAGATTTTACGCAACAGCCTGCCTTAAAGCAGGGGTGGCTTTTGTCAACGCCATGCCTACCTTCATAGTTTCTGACCCCGAGTGGGGGAAAAGGTTTCTTGATGAGGGCGTCCCCGCCGTTGGGGATGACATAAAATCTCAGCTTGGAGCAACCATCCTTCACCGCACCTTGGTTCAACTCTTCGTCGATAGAGGTATACCCCTAAGAAGAACCTACCAACTAAACTTTGGAGGGAACACCGACTTTTTGAACATGCTTGAAAGGAATAGGCTTAAGACTAAAAAGATTTCAAAGACCGAAGCGGTAGCCTCTCTTCTTCCCTTTGACATCGGAGAGCAAAACATCCACATCGGTCCTTCTGACTGGGTCCCTTGGTTAAAGGACAGGAAGATAGCTTATATCAGGCTTGAAGGGGAGCATTTTGGGGGTGTGCCATTATCCGTAGAGGTCCGGCTTGAGGTTGAGGATTCGCCAAACTCTGCAGGCTCAGCCATCGATGCAATCCGCTGCGCAAAGCTTGCCAAAGACCGGGGTATAGCTGGACCGCTCATCTCCATCTCAGCCTATACCATGAAGCATCCGCCCCAGCAATTTCCGGACCATGTTGCTAAGCAGATGGTCTTAGAATTCATCGAAGGAAAAAGGGAAAGATAGGAGGAAAGGGATGGAGTTTGCAGAAAGGCTAAAAAAGGTTCCACCCTATCTTTTTGTGGAGATAGATAGATTGAAAAACGAGAAGCTAAAGAAAGGCGCAGACATCATTGACCTTGGCATAGGCGACCCTGACCTTCCTACTCCTTCTGAAATCGTTGAGGTAGCAAAAAAAGCCTTAGAAAATCCAGCCTTTCATCGTTATCCTTCAAACCAAGGGAGCGAATTTTTTAGGAAGTCTTGCGCAAATTACATGAAAAGGCGCTTTGGCGTTGAGTTTGACCCGGAGACTGAGATTGTGGCTTTAATTGGCTCAAAGGAGGGTATTGCCCATTTTCCTTTAGCCTTTGTAAACCCAGGGGATGTTGTCTTATGCCCTGAGCCAGCCTACCCTGTCTACCATTTAGGAACGCTCTTTGCTGGAGGAGAACCCTATTATCTCCCCCTTCTATGGGAAAACAACTTCTTCCCTGACCTTGGTTCTATCCCTAAGGAAGTTCTTGAAAGGGCAAAGATCCTTTGGCTTAACTATCCTAACAACCCAACCGGAGCGGTAGCCACAAGAGAATTTTTGGCCGAGGCTATCTCTTTTGCCAAAAGATA
>Ga0308421_1001363_pt1 | contig 13038 bp, 7 predicted proteins | sample HotsprSampleMS60_FD_203673 | JGI IMG/M metagenome (GOLD analysis project Ga0308421, IMG submission 203673) | Hot spring phototrophic mat microbial communities from Mushroom Spring, Yellowstone National Park, Wyoming, United States - 20090730_MS60 ...
TAGTATTATACATAAGACTGGATTATTATGTGCCTTTACACGAAACTTTAATTCCAATCATAAAGCGTGTTTTACCTGTATGGATACGGCGGACATAGTTTCGATGCTACATAAGGGCATGAAACCCGACACAACAACATGGAAGCTGGCCGAAAGTGCCAATGAAATCATCGAAGTAGTGCAAAGCAAAAAGGCCAAAAGAATCATCAGTATGATTAGGAAGAATCTGGACAGTGGGTACAGCTTCTTGCCACCGGAAAGCGAGCATGCACTAAAAAAGATTTTGACTAACAATCTAGGGCTGTACAATGTTAGCTTTTACGGTGGTTGGTATGCCTGCATCGCTGCCTACCTAATAAGCCCAGCATACAAAGAAATATTGCACCTGCAGAATCAAAAAGCGAAAAATAAACCAAACATAACGATTAACAAAAAAATAAAAATCATCCTACGGGAAGTCATCATTTGGTCTTTGAAAAAACTAAATCTTAACTATCACGAGAAAAACATCAATATCATGCTGAGTGTTCGACCTCGCAAAAAAGAAATGAGTGAGGAGGTAATAAATCAAATTATGCATCACATGGACAATATACGTGACAAAATGAATAACGTAAAGCAAATTCTATTGAATGTGAAAGGTGGATCAAATGTTTTAGTTAAGAGTATTATTAAGTTTACTGGCAGGTTTGACAACTTGTATGCCAGGGTAGCTACAACATACGGATGGGCTGTACAGCCTAATGTTCTGCCTAATCAAAGACTTGATGAGGTAGCGGATAAAATCTTGGACGACGACGAACCCAAGCTGGAATAGCCTAAACTACTGCGGGCTGCTCAACTGTACAAAGTTGGGCAGCCCGCTTGATGCCTGATAGCTATGGCACTAAACAAAAAGTACTCCGAAGACTTTACTTGTAAACATTCTAATGTTATAAAATATAGTTTTTTACTATTAAAGGTGCTGTACTAATGCACTGGGCAGTATGTTAGAGAATACAAATTACTATCTGTGAAGGTAGCCACAGTTGTTAACTTTCGTGAGCTTGTTTTGGAAATAAGAGACACAGGTTATCTTACTCATAGGCTTTTCTACTATCCGGCTAGATTTATTCCTCAAATTCCACGTTTTTGCCTGAAGAACTATACAAAGGGTGGTGATTGGGTTATAGACCCATTTGCAGGTTCCGGCACAGTGGGTCTGGAAGCTGTTTTGATGAATCGTAACGCAATCTTGATAGACATCAACCCGCTTCTCAATCATATCGTTCCTGTTAAAATCTTGTTCCAGCATGCGTATCTAGAACTCCATATACTTCAGAAAATGCTGGACGATATGATGCAAGATTCTTCGGCTTTCTATAGGCCAACATGGAAAAATCTGGAATACTGGTACGAACCTAAGATTCTGGAAAAACTTTGTCAATACTGGGGATGGGTCAAGAAATTAGAAGGCAATTCTTATCAGACAATTCTGATAATTGTTCTACTCAAAGCTAGTAAACGTTTCTCCTATGCAGAACACAAGACGCCTAAGTTATTCAGATCTAAAGTCAAGCAAAAGGAAATGCATAACCTGCTTCAAGGAGACTGGGAAAGTAAATTGAAAGACTTCATCTACAAGACTGCCTTTGATGCATATGGCCGTTTGATCACGCTTGCACGCTTGCGCAAACAAAGTCAGAGCAATGTGCTTTACTACGGCGGGGTAGACTCTTCGGATCCTTCTGTCTTTGAGAAGTCAGAAATTCGCTCAAAAGCCGTACAAGCATTGATTACCTCCCCACCTTATCTTCAGGCACAAGAGTACATTCGGACAGCCAAATTAGAACTCTACTGGCTTGGCTATACAGAAGAAGAAGTGAAAGCGGTTAGTCGTCTGGAAATACCATATCGTCTAGCCGTAGGGAGAATTTCAACTCCTACATTAGAACATATACGAGGAGCTATCCATCGGCAGGACTTAATAGCGCTTCTGGATTCGTACTTCTACTATACACTCCTTTCATTGGAAAATGCCGCTAAAACGGTGGCTTCTGATGGCAGGTTGTGTGTTTTTGTAGGTAACCCGAAAATAGAAGGAGTTGAAGTTGTAATCTGGCAAGTCATCGCTGAATACTTTCAGGAGAAAGGATATGAAATAGAAAACGTCTATGAAGACGAGATTAAAAATCGCCAGCTATTTCGCAATCGTAAAAACAAGAATCCAGAAGGGATGAAATCAGAATTTCTTCTTGTTATGAAAAAGTCTTGATTTTACAAAATTATAGGGCATGCTTATGAAATGCCACGAATTTATTTATTTTGTTTATTACTATTGAAATCCCTACATATAAATAAAATAATTCTGAATATTAGCGAAGCTAATGCTTTTATATAATCCACATGACATACAATAATAAGCATGACAGCTACTAATCATGTTATCTATACAGCAATAGCAAATCCTAAGTGTGATGCCTTAGCAAGACGAAGATAACGAGCTAGCCACATGATATAACCATAGTCCTAAGGTCGTGGCGCAATGCTTGTATTTTCGACGCTCGTTGCTATTGGATTATGATTCGTCGGGTACGTATTGATGGGTACAAGTCATTTCATGATACAGAGATAGAGTTGAGCCCGCTTACGCTTATTGTTGGCCCCAATGCGACGGGTAAAAGCAATCTCTTTGATGCGCTTCACCTTTTGAGTCGGATTGTAATGAGCCGTTCGCTTCAGGAGGCGTTTGATGATCATCGGGGTGATCCTATTGAGGCTTTTAGCTATAGCGAAGGTGGATTAGAGGTACTTTTGCAAAAGGAGAAGGCCACATTCACGATAGAAGTGGATATAGAGCTGAGTCAAGATGTTAAAACCCGCACTGAACGGCTTATTGAAAGGTATGCTATTCCTTTGAATAAGACTGGTAATCGTTATCGCTCCAAAAGTTATAACATTGTTGAATCTCTCTTACGTTATCGCATTAGTATTTCTATTATTCCCAAGACAGGAGCACTAAGAGTAGAGGATGAAGAGTTAATAGTGTTTAAGGGTTCATGGAGTAGTCCTTCCTGCGATAACAATAATGCCAGACCTATTATAGAGAAAGTTGGCGATCGTTTTCATCTGTGGATAGAGGAACAGGCTTACCCCTTGGAATACGAAGTGGGACTTGACTATGCTATTGCTTCTCAGCCGATATATCCACCTTATTGTCCTTATTTCATAGCATTACGCGAAGAATTGGCTAATTGGCAATTTTATTACTTGGAGCCACACCTGATGCGTGCAGTAAGTCCTATTAAGGAATTCAACACTGTTACCTCTTTTGGTGGTGGCATTGCCTCTTTTTACTGGACATTACAAAGAAAACATCCAGGGCAATTCCATAACATAGAGAAAGCGCTTCAAACTTTCATACCTACAATAGAGGGTATAAAAATAGAACTCATAAACGATGGCTATCTTCGTCTCAAAGTCAAAGAAGACGACGTGGAGCACTCTGAAAAAGTTGTTTCGAATAGCACTTTGCGGCTTTTAGCGCTTTTGGCAATTCTCTCACCACAAAATCCTGCCTCCGTTATAGGCATTGAGGAGCCTGAGAATGGAGTTCATCCTAGAAGTTTAATACACATTGCACGCCTCCTTCAAAACGCTTCTGAAAAACGGCAGATTATTGTCAATACGCATTCCGCTCTGCTACTTGATTATTTTGATAGCGATATAATTGGGATTGTTCAGTGCTTTAAGAAAGATGGCCGAACACATTTTCAGGTGTTGCACCAAATGGAAATATCATTCCAAAAACTTGATGCGGGAGAAGCGATAGAAGAAGCTCTACCTTCCGAGCGCATTATGAGAGGGGAATGGGGGTGAATTGCGAGTTAGTTTCTGCTTTATTGAACACAATTTACTAAAAATATCAATGGATTTAACTTTACAAAGTGGATTTACTTATTATAAATATTGGAGCGCATTAATAATAAAAAGAGTTTGGAATCTGTCTCTAATGTGGTTTTTATCGGTTTCGACAGTAATTTGCATGGGCGAGAACCAAGCCTCTAGGGTTAGGACGACCCGAAGTTACGTCTGTGGAGCAGGCTCTGGTGGATGACCGTAGTCCTTACGGGCTACCTAAAAAGCCATCCTGCGACGAAGCAGGAAGCTCAACTACAAAAGTTGAGCAGTCCGCGCGCATTCTTTCTGATTGTGGGTTAGCCTTACTTGCGCACTGCTTAATTGCAAAAGGTTGAGCAGGCCACTTTTCCTTGCGCGATTTGAATGAAAACGGGAATGCCCTGCCCGCACTGGGCAGGGATTCCTACTGTCTGGCGGGTGAGCGGTTACTCCTGCGTGACTTTCGCTTGGAGGCGGTTAGCGATGGAGAGGTACCGCTCGACTAAGGTGCGGATTTGTTTGACCATCAGGTTGGTGTTCTTAGGGAGTGTGCACAGCACATCTTGGAGCGCCTCAAAGGTAGGGAGAGCGTCCAAAAAGTTTTCCACGAGCTGCTGCTTTTGCTCGCGTGGGATGCGTACCCGTGTGCGCCCCGTACCGCTGGATGTCCGAGCATACCGAGCGGGTACCTCAAGCCCGAAGGTACTGAGGGACTCCCGAAGGGCCTCGTTACGGAGCTTCTGCACGATGGGAGCTATATTCTTCTCCTCGCTCGTGCTTTTGATGGCCAGAAGTCCCTCAATCCTAGGAAGCAGAAGGTACGCTGCGATGCACCGGTACCAGCCTCCATGCTGCGACACTGCTACACCAGCACTTGCAATCTCCCTACGAATCTGTGTTTCCACATCGTGAGGGAGGAAACTGTGCTCCCCATTCAGCTCCTTTTCCAGATTCGTAATCAGTTTCTTCAGGCTCTTTTCGTTGAGAGCCTTCTCAATCCGAACTTTGAGTTCGGTTCCGCTGACTTGTGCCTGCGTCATCATAACACTCATTACGACGAAAGCGCAAGGAAAGTTAGTTCTCGTTTTTGTAGTCCGACAAATGAGGGCAATTAAAAAAAGTGAAGCCTGTGAAGCAGGCCCTGGTGGATGACCGTAGCCCTACGGGCTACCTAAAAAGCCATCCTGCGACGGATCAGGAAGCTCAACCGCAAAATGGCGATCAGTCCGCTTTATACATACATAGTTGTCATCTGCCTTATCAGCGATAACTCTGCCCCGATAAATAACAATAATAACTTCGCATAAGAACTGATTGCAGGAGTATAACTAATAGCTATAAAATCTTTGTAGTTAAATTGCTCTGATACGTATTCTATCTCAGAATTGTACGTGCTGCTTCTATTATATCTAATATCTAAAAAACGATTAACCTTTTCACTATATAATATGTCTAAGTTTCTTAACAGATTTTCATCATAGCTATAAAGGAAAATTTTGGATATACCAAGTTTTCTGTAAATATTACTTGTTAAACCACCATAAAATAAACTGATTGGTATATAATCTGCACTTCTATAAAAAGAATTCAATGGTACGTAATGTAAACTTCTGATAGTAAAATGATTACATGAAATTCTGAACGAAAATACCTCTACATAATTTATTCTATTAATTACGTAACTAGCTAATATGTATAATGTATCTGAGCCAGTATCGATATAATATCTTATTAGCTTTACTCCTGTATAGTTAAGCACAGTGCCTCTCTCATGAGTAATGGCTTTTGCCACTAACTGTTTTATGTGAAAGGAACATATTATGTTACATGCATTGTCCTTATTAGTAGTATTGTAATTTTCTTCACAATTCGAGTATTTATTACTATTGAATATATCTTTTAGTCTTTCAACATTTATAATTAATAGTATTTCCAGATCATTGGACAAGAATATCAAGTTGTTTTGCAATTTAGAGTAGTATTGCTCGTAGTGTATTCGGCTATAAGTATAAATATTCTCGCATGTCCAATAGCCGATTTTATTATGTTCTGTATCTATAATAATTAAGGACGCATATTCAGTATAAAGAAACAAAATAAGGTAGTTTCTATAGCGATACAGCGACGCTTGTTTAGGTAACGGGCTTATTTGATAACTTTTATCGGCTTTTACAATTTGAATGCCGTCAGATGTGCTGTATATATGATGACACTGGTCTTTGTATAAACAGCTTGATAGATAAATATCATCAAATCTACCAGAAAGAGGGTATTTATTTATTACGTTTTCTATCTTTTTATCAGATGCATTATATTCTCCGAAAATCCTGTCATCCCAAACTAATGTGACTTTATTAAAATCTAAATAGCAATTTAAATCTTCATTATCCAATTCTATGTAACAAAATATGTGGTATAAATCGCATTTATAGTCTTCGTAATTTTTTTGTATGTTTTTATATTTTACATTAAGCTCTAATTCAAATCTAGCTCCTCTTAAATACACAGGAGTTTTATTATTTGCTTCATATTTATATTCAAATTCAGATGTTTTAATATCCTCTATATAATCTATCTTATAGTTTGTCAAATTATTTCTCAAGACACCAAAATCTTGTGATTTATTCATTATTAGCTTTGCCAAGCGGTCTATATCTTCTAAACTAATTTTCATGGCCTTATAAAAACTTTCATTCTCTATATCAAATAAGTTAACATATATATTCTGACGCGTAAAATGTATGATAGGAAATACTCTGTTAGCTATGGGATACAGAATAACCGCATATATATTATCTTCTTCTGTTATTTTTTCTTTGTATAAGTAAGTGCCACTTAGTGCGTCTATTATAAGTACATATTCTATCCCGGAGGAATGTTCTTTATGTAATGTGATAATATACCACTTGTCATTTTTCGTTTTCGTTAATATAGTTTTTTCATTTTTTATTTTGATATCCAATTTTTTAAATCGAATAGGTTTGTAAGTTATGCTTACATTGTCTAGTATAAAAAGTTCGGTGTCATGAGTCGATTTTCTGTGGTAGTAAATTACATTATCTCTATTGTAAAAATATGTTTTAAACGAGTCGCTCGCAACGCAGTGCATCGTGTTATGTAGGTTATGATAGGGTGTGTAGCCGATGTTGTAGTATTTTCTATTGTCTTTAACGTAAGGCAATTTGAAATAAGGTGCGACTTTGATTCTTAATCTATGTAGTAGTTTTGAATTAAAAAACACTTGAAATATACTAAGTGTAAGATATTTCGCAAATTGTAAATTGCAATTTTTTATTTTCTATATTATTTTGCATAAAAGGTAGTCAATTCACCAGACTTAGGGCAAACTAAGGTCAAGCTTGTAGAGCATGTTCAGAAGCATGCGACTATGCAGGAATCTCAACCGTGTCACAGTGAGCAGTCTGATAACGCCTGTTCTAGCTCGGGATTATTCTTAATTTTATCTTTTATGCAATCACCTATCTCCTTTATTATCTGAGCATGTGTACTATAGGCACTCCTTTTACTAAAATTATATCTCTCGCATAACTCGGCAACGGTATACTTTACATTTTCAATAATAGAGCGTTTGATGCTACTTAATATAATACTTTCTATGTTATTAGTTACACGCTCTGAAATACTATCTATACATTTCATTAGTTCTTCCGATATTATCATACGATATGATGATTCTTTATGCTCATCTATGTTTTGATTAATACTACCCTCTTCGTAGACATAGTTTTCTAACATATTATCGCCAGTCTCATTTTCAGATAGTATGTTTTTAATATCGTGATGTGTTATGAATTGTGGTAAATCGTAACATTCCAAATTGTAGCGTTCATGTGTGTATTCTATATTATCTGTATCTAAGTTATCTACAATCTGTGTCCGTTGGCTGTAGTAATAATAAGTGTATTTGATCGGTTTAGCTTCGTCCAGGTACTTTAGTATTTCGCCCTTCATGTTGATCACGAGATATGAACTAAATTTAGTACCATGAGATACATCGTACTTTTGTGCGCATCGTACTATAGTATTCAATGCGACGGAAAACATATCACTTACTTGCATCGGGTCTACATATCCTGAATACTTCTTAACCAAGATAACGGCCATCGGTAGATTATACAATACTAACGACAAAAGTAAATCATCACTACCAGTCCTACGATATTCTAATAATACCTCCTCTGGGTTGTAATCTTCGTCAATTAGTTCTTCCCTAAGCTTAGTTAGTTTGATTACATAGTTTCTGACTTCGTCTGGTAAGGTGAAAGCTGAGTTTAAAATAGACTTGAAATCTAATTTGTTGCCCACTAATTGCAAATATACTAAATATGCGGACTGTCTAACCTTTGGCGGACTGCTCAATCTTTTGGGGTTGAGCTTCCTGCTTCGACGCGTGATGGCTACGGTTTGTAACCAGAGCACGCTCCACAGGCTTAACTTCGGGCCGTCCTAGCCCTACGAGGTAAAGGTTGATAGACGCGTTAACGTCTCTATCGTGTACTTCACCGCATGCAGGGCAGCACCACGTTCTGTCATGTAGTGCCAAGTCGTCGTTTTTGTGGCCACAGCGATGGCAGAGTTTTGAGGATGGGAAGAATCGGTCTACCTGAATGAAAGTTCTTCCATACCACTCTGCTTTGTACTTGAGGTAGTTCAGAAACTTTGACCACCCGCTGTCAGCGACAGACTTGGCCAGTCTTGTTTTTAGTAGGCCTTTCACGTTGATGTCCTCCACCACCACGACTTGGTTCTCGTCAATGATGGTTTTGGACAACTTATGCAGAAAGTCATTACGAGCATTAGCAATGTACGCGTGCTGCCTGGCAAGTCTCAATCTGGCCTTCTCTTGATTTTTTGAGCCTTTCTGTTTTCGTGAGAGGGACTTCTGAAGTCTCTTTAGTCTTTCCTCTCCGCGATGGAGATACTTCGGGTGTTCAACTTTGTAACTTCCGAAGTCATTAGTAACAGTAACAAAACGTTCTATCCCTAAATCTATCCCGCATGCTTTGCTCTTAGGCTCTACAACTTTGTTTCTAGGATTCTGAGTTTCTACCAACACGGAAGCGTAGTACTTACCATCAGTTGTTTTGCTTATGGTAACAGACTTGATCTTACCATCAAATTTTCTGTGTAATTCAATCTTTATGCCTTCTCTTAGCTTTGGTAAATACAATAAACTTCTTTCAAAATCCACTTTTATCGAGTTGTGCACGTTGTATGTCGTGTAAGATTGCTTGTCTCTTTTCTTCTTGAATCTTGGCAGTTTGAATTGCTTTCGGTTTTTGAAATGATTACGGAAAGCATTTTCAATGTGATTTTGTACAGCAACAAGAGCAAAACAATCTACTTCTTTGAGGAAGGGGAATTCTTTTTTGTACTTGGCGGGTGTTGGTCGTGGGATGTGTTCTTTCTTCTTGTAAGCGCCCTGTTTTTCTTCCAGCATTTTGTTCCAGACAAACCGACAGCACCCAAATGTCTTAGCAAAGAACACCACCTGCGCATCAGTAGGGTAAATACGATACTTGTATGCTTTTAGTGGCAGTTTGCGTTGCATGCTCAGTAAAGATACTAATTTTGTCGAAATCATAGTTTTGTCTTTTACTTAGTATATTTATGAATGACTAATCTTAATCTCCCATCCTTAGGATTAAGTGATGTATTACCGAGAGGCGAGAAACTAGCCAAATATTATATATTAGAAGCAACCTATTATTTACACTTATATCAGAATCCTAATGTAGTTAAAAACCTGATAAATAGGGTCATAGAATTATCGCAGCACTTGAATGTTAGTTTTCAGGGTAGTAGCACAGAAGCACTAGCATATCTAATAAAGGAGACTCTTAGGAAGCTTATTATACTTATAAAAAGCTCTTCTCTAACTAATGAGTTTTACAATGCTATAAAGATATTATATAATAGGTCTATTAATCTAAAAGTCCATCAAATAGCCTCTATATTAGCAAGTGGTGCTGAACAGATGTGGAAAACCATAAATACGAAAGACAGTAAAAGCAATGCATTAAGCACACTATATAGCACTGTTTTAGGTGATTGTAGTGTGTCGATAAAAGAAAAACAAGCAAATGACATAGAAATGGGAGAATACTTAGATAAAGTATTAGTTCCTAATATACAAAAGCTTATTAATAGTAATAGCGACATAATCAAGGCTATAGAGCGAATTAATATTGATGATATAACGTCAGATAATATTTATGAAGTATACATCTTGTGTTCAGGGGGCACAGGTGATCAACCAAATGTTAGTGTAGAAAAAGTTTCTGACTACATAGCTAATATTATGTCTGGTTACTTTAATGTCGTTAATGTTCTAGGGTTTAGGTTACTTATTAGGTTAGTCCATACGGTAGGTGTGCAAGAGTTTGTCAAGATGGCGAAGGTGTCCTATGACGTAGGTAGATTTTTCTTTAAGGAGCAAGAAGAATACCAGAGATTTAAGCAGGATGTTAGAGAAGCGAATAGACAATTGAGGCGTAATGTAGCCGGCCTAGCAGGCGGCATTATATCGCCTTTTTACAGTGCTATTAAGAGTCATCCATTGGGTAGATTATTGGCGGGCATGGGCGAGTTCGGATACAGGCAGCTTTATCTCCGTACAGGCCGCTTCTTAGGATTAGGGTATAAACAGTCAGAGTATAAGAGCTATTACGAGTCTAGAACACCAAGTCCATTCGAAGGCGATGAGGCTTGGTCATCGTTTAGCTCTAAGACAAAAACTGATCTTAAATTAGAGTATGAAAAAGACAAAAGAATAAAACTCCTGCAAGACTTTTTGAAACGCAAGAACACAAAATATGAAGATGAAAATGAGGTCATTAAATTACTCAACAATGCGGCACTAGTAGACAAAGCTAGAGATTACTGGTTATTAAAGAACAAATCTAATTTGAGTGATGAAGAGGAGAATAGATTGCATAGAGCAATAAGTTACATTAGTAAAGTAACTGGATTAACAGATGAAAAAGATATTGATGCCTTTGTTAATTTATATCTTCGTTATCGTGATGTTAGTGGTATAGTAAGTGAGCGTGCTTTAGGTCGTTCTACTTTATATTACCAACCTACTGATATGACAAGTACTACATCGTTGCCGTCTATAAAACAGATACCATCGCCAACAAGTGCTATCGGAATGGCACAAACAACCGGTGGAGCACAAGCTCCCAGTTCAAGCCAAGCATCAAGCACATCTAAGAAGTCAGAAACAGAAAACATAATAGACGAAGACACTAGCGAACAAACAGTTGGAAAAGAAGAAATAATAAGATCTTTTAAAGAAGCCATACAAAAATTAAATGAAACCAATAAAGGGACACCAATACAGTTAACAACAGACTTTTCTAGTTCATTACTTAAGGTAATAGACAGGATTGTAAGCATGAAAGAAAAAAGAGAAGAAGCTGGGGCTGAGGTTACAGAAAAAGATCTAGAAGCGCTAAAAAAAGAAGTAGAAAATGAATTAACTAGTAATATTTGTGATATAATTAAGTGCTTACCAAAGGCATCCACGCAGGGTCATATAACATCAGAGGAACTGAAGCAGTTGAAACCAGTTATAGAAACAATTGCAGAGGATTTGGCGAAACACCTATATAAGGAAGCACATGAAGGTACCACTGCGGAAGCGAAACCGCAATCGAGTCAAGTTGTGGCGCAGTCTAAGAAGCCTCCTCCTACACCGCATCCTCATACTCCGAATGCAACAGCAGCCAGTAAGAATGTTCAGCAGGCATCGACCAAAGTTAGCACTACGTTACCTCAAACAACCTCTCATACATCCACTACCAGTGGTGCTGCTTCACCCCAACAAGCTGGGCAGAGCCTAGGTCAACCGTCACCTAATACCGCTATCGGAAGCCAGAATAAGGGTAGCTCTAAATCACGCAAGCCTAAATTTAGAAGTCGTTGGCTGGCATACGGTAAGAATATAATAAAGCCCTTCATCCGAGGAAGTACTGCAAGAACCGCTGGCGCAGCTGGTGGTGTTTCAGGTTTAGAAGCTACATTAGGAGCGCGAGCCCTAACGGGCGGCGCTCTGAGAGGCCTACTAGGCGGTGGTAGAATGCTAACCATGTTAGCTAACCCTCTTGGTATTGGACTTGGTGCTGGCCTTTTAGGACTGGCTGGATATGGCGGATACAAAATATTTACAAAGGCTATCCTACCACAACTGAAAGGCGAAGGATTCTCCTTCGCAGAAGCTAAAAGACAAGAATCCATTGACAATGTGATAGAAAAAATGACAAGCTCAGAAGATGTCTCGCAAAAACTAAGCGAGAGATTTAAAAATATAAAACCAACACGTGTAAGTTTAGTAGGTAGTGGTAGTGAACAGTTCGCTAGGGGTGTAAGAGCAAGTAACGCATCGGCGATAAGATTAACCAGTGCACCGGCCGCCCCTTCAGGCGTATCAACGCAAACTGTTAGCGTAGAAGCACCTGAATTACAAAGAATACCTACTAAACAAGTATCCACGACTACTAACATAGAAAACCAACCCACAGAAGTAAAACAAACAGAAGAAGAAAAACAGGTTAATCTTGAACAAAAAATGAACTCGCCCGCATTCAGAGGCGAAGCACAAACAGCAGCGCATCAGCATAATCAACAGGTTATACAACAGGCACATGTAGCACTAAACGAACAATTGATAAATGCAATTAAACAACAAGCAGAGGCAATAAAAATTATCAACGCAAAACTAAATGAAGTAATAGCATCCCAGAATTCTAAAGAGCCATCTATTGTGACTCCATAATCTAACTATAAACAGCACCACTATAAGGCAAAGGCCCGGGATTGCCACCTATGTTACATATCCCATCACTCGGCATGATAAAGTGTAGGCTGGAATCGTATAAAAGCTTAGCTAAGTCTTTGTTGAAATCCTTAACCTTTTCAAATGGGTCGTTACCTGTATTGAAATAATCATGAGGTATGCTATTGATAAAATTAACTACCCTTTGTTCTAAACGAATCCTTATCCTATTGTGATACAATGTTATGTCTATGGTTACTGGTGTGCCGCTCGCATTGGCGCCCGTGAATTGAGTTATAGTCGCAATGTAGTTTTCATATATAAACATGATTAGCTTTTGTGCTCCTAAATATTTATTG
>Ga0308421_1001369_pt1 | contig 12989 bp, 10 predicted proteins | sample HotsprSampleMS60_FD_203673 | JGI IMG/M metagenome (GOLD analysis project Ga0308421, IMG submission 203673) | Hot spring phototrophic mat microbial communities from Mushroom Spring, Yellowstone National Park, Wyoming, United States - 20090730_MS60 ...
CGTCGCCACCAACGCCATCGCCCTGCTCAGCCTTGTGCACGGCGCCTTCAACCACCTCGCCAGCTACGTCATCGCCGGCGTGCGGGTTGACCCCTGGCGATTCGCCACCATGGTGCTGCCCCAGATCGCCGGCCCGACGATCGGCACGCTGATCTTCATGTTCGTCTTCGCCATGGTGGTGATCGTCATCGTCGGGCTGGGGTATCTGGCGCGCTGGGTGATGCTGATGCTGCTCACGGTCATCGCGCCGCTGTGCGTTGCCAGCGCCAGCTTGCCCTATGGGAACATGATCTTCGGCCAATGGCTGATGCTGTACCTCAAAGCGGAACTGCTGCACATCGCCAACGTCCTCATCCTCGGCCTGGGCATCACGGTCGCATCAAGCGAGCCATTCATCGGCATTGCGGTGGCCCTCGGGCTGGTCGGCATCCTGGTCACGCTGAACATGAGCATGTTCAAAGACGTGTTCGGCGGGACAATCTCGGTGGTCAGTGGGATGCTCACCGTTGGCGCGATGGCCTTGCCGCTGATTGGGAAATTCGGCGCTGCTGCAGTCGGCGTGGGCGCAGCGAGCAGGGCCTTGCTGGGAAGCAATCAGACGAGCGCCAGCGGGGGCAACTCAGCAAGCGCAAGCGGGCCCGGCAGCGGGGGCAACTCAGCGAGCGCGAGCGCGCCCGGAAGCGCGAGAAGCGTAGCTTGGCGGGCGCTAACCAAGACATTGAGCGACCCGAACACCTATCGGCAAATGAACCAAGCCACGCGCGGCAATCCGGTGCTCAACATGTTGGGTGGACTAACGAGCGCGGGTGAGATGATAAGCCAGGCGCGGGCGGAAGCAGCAGCGGAAGCAGCACAGGCGCAAGCGGAAGCAGCACAGGCGCAGGCGGAAGCAGCAGCGGAAGCAGTAAGGGTATACACTAACGCCGCTCGCGAAATCGGCAAGCGCATTGGCCTGGAATCGCCTGAGGGAATCGCCAAGATCGCCAGCGCCATCAAGGACGGCGCCACAGTCGGGGGCAAAACGGTCGACGGCACGCAGGTTGCCCAGGGGCTGCGGCGCAGCGCGCCGATGCTGAAAGCGCTAGCGCGGGCCTACGGCGGCAACGAGCGCGCCGCCGCCGCCCTCGGCTACGGCGACTTCGCCGACCTCGCCATCAGCACCGCCGCCCCAGACCCTAGCGCAACACAGTCACAGCAACCCGCTGACGTGCTCGGCGCGCACGTCAGCGAGTGGCTTGACCAGCCGCCGCCAGTAACTAGCACAAGCTGGGACAAGATGACCCCCTTCGACTTCGCCGCCGGCGCGTTCGTGGCGCGCGTCACCGGCGCGAACGCCGAGCGCGAGCCGCTGTGGGCGCGCAGCATGCAATCCCTGCGCACCATCTTCGGCGACAGCTACGTGCAAGAGCTGATCGATCGGGTCGCCCGTGAGAAATGGAAGGAGAGCGATCTGATGAAAGAGATCGACCGCGTGCGCAAGCACCCGGAGAGCACCGGACGCACCTCGTTCGAGGCGCCCCAGGTGTTTCGCTTCTGGACGCTTGACAGCAAGACGCATGACAGCAAGAGGCATGACGGCAAGAAGGCTGCCTGATCACCTCTCGCCGGTCTGGGAGCCGATCTTCAACCGGCCGCTGGCGCTTGAGGCGGTCGCTGAAGACGCCCGCGAGCCGTTCGCGCAGATGGCCAGCTACGGCGCGCTGCTGGCCAACGCCCCGCTGAACGAGGATGAGCGGAGCGAGGTGATGCAGGCGATGCAACTGTGCGAGCGCACGCACGGTTACGCTGCGGTCGCCGACGCCCTGCGCTACGCCGCGCGCGCCCTCAGCGCCGGGGTGCTGTTGGTCGGCATGCCCGCCACTGCGCTGGCCAGGCGCTATGACTGCGCCAACGCCGGCGTGCTGGCCGGCGCGCTGATTGAGGAGTGGGCCGCCGAAGGCGGGCTGCTGAAGCAAAAACGGCGCTTCCCAGAGCTGCCCTGGTGGACGCGCCACGGCAGCCCCCACCCGCTGCTGGACGACTGCCGCGTGGGCGCGCGCGTGGCCTGGCTGATCGACCGGCACGACGAGGAAGGCGCGCTGGCCTACAGCGCCCTGCTCGCTGCCGCGCGCATCGCGCACGGCGAGAAATGGGCGGGCGAGCTCGCCGAACGGCTGATCAGCGCCGGCGGCACCCAGGGCGCGCTGAGCGAGGCCGCCAAAAGCGGACTCGACCTGCCGCCGGTCTGGCAGCGCTACGCCTATAGAAGGAGCAGAAGCAGATGAGGCGCGTGTCCTTTCCCGCCCGCATTGACCTGCGCTACCAGGTGATGCGCGGCATCGGCGTCCGCGAGGCGATCCTGATCGCGCTGGCTGCGGGCCAGGCAATATGGCTGGTGTTCGTCGTCGAAAGCCTGCCCTTCGTCAGCCGCCTGATGTTGGCTGCGCTGATCGCGGTCGCCCTGATCGCCATCGCCACCGTCCCGATCCGCGGCTACAGGATGGAGCATTACCTGCTGATCGTGGCCCGCGGAATGCTTCGCCCCAAGGTGTATCTGCACCAGACCGCGCGCAGCGCGCCGATCGCGGTCTCAGAAGAGCCGGTCGTCGCGCAGGAAGAGGAGGATGCGCAGAAGCTGCCGGACTTCAAGCCGCCGCGCGAGTTCGGGGAGTGGGCTGCGCCTAACGTGTTGGTCGTCATGCTGCTGTTCCTGGCGCTGATGGCGATGAGTGCGACGATGTTGTACTTCGCCGCAGGCGGCCAGCTCCCCGGCCTGCGCGGGGTCGTGGGAGGTGCGTGGTGAAGCTCCCGTTCATCCAAGCTCCACAAACGCAAAAGCGGCTGCCACAGGCCCCGCGCACCCAGGACCAGGTGCTGGTGGTGGCCATCCAGGAGGACGTGCTGATCTTGCGCAACCTGAGCGTGGTGGCCGCGCTCGAGGCCGACAGCATAGACGACGCGCTGCTAGCTCCTGACGAGCTGGAGAGCAGGCTGGCGATATATCGCTACGACCTGCTCAAGCAGGTGCGCTTTGATTTCCAGTTCCTGATCGGCACGCGCCCGCAGGACTTGACGCCGTATTACCGTCAGCTCGCTGCCCAGGTCGACTCGTGGAGCGCGAAGGAGGCGGCGCTGAACGCCTTGCTGGAGTCGATAGAGCAGGCGCTGGCGGCTTGGGGGCATGGCGCGCGCGCGACCAGCCCGGTCGAGGCCGAGGCGCTGTGGGGCGTGCCTGGCGAGGCGCGCGATGCCGCGCTGCTGCTCGACGACCCTGAGATGCCCGCGCGCTGGGCGGCGATGGACGAGCCAACGCGGGCTGAGTTCGCCGCAGCCCTGCGGGCTGCGGTGCTTGGCAGCCTGGAGCGCGTGCAGAGCTACCAGGCGCTGTTGCACGACCGCGCGGCCTACCTGCAACTGGCCACCCAGCAGATGCAGTCGCCGGTGCGCACCTTCCACATTGTCACCTCGTATTACCCCCGCCCATTGCCGGGCGGCGGGCCGCTCAGCGCGCGCGAGATCGCGCTGGCGCGCGAGGAGCTGGACAAGCGCTGCGAGCAGATCGCGCGCGTGCTGGGCCGGATGCGCCTGGAGGCCAGGCGGGTGAGCGGCGAGGCGCTGCTGGCGCTGGTGCGCAACTTCTATCACCCCTCCAGCGCGCAAATGGCGCGCAGGGAAAGAGGATGATTGGGCTCTGGCTGATCGCGATGGTGTGGGTGGCCTGGACCGCGCAGATAGGGCTGGGCGACTGGCTGATCGCGCGCCAGGGACATGCCTGGCGCTGGGTGCGCGCCGCGCCAACCGGCAAGGCGCTCCTTGGGCTGTCAGACCGCTGGATGCTCGAGCTGGGCGACGGGCGCGCCTGGGTGCGCTACGCGCATGAGCGCGTGGCGCTGGTGCTGCGCGGGCAGCGCCGCCAGGTCGAAGTCCCGCTCGACGCCCCGCAAGCGATCTCGCCCAGCACAGTCGTAAAGAGGTAGCCGATGCCGCTATTCAACGGAAAGCAAAAGCAACGCGCGCCGAGCGCGCTGATCGACATCCTGGACGACGACCTGATCGACCGCATCGCGCCGGCGATGATGGACTTCAGCCACGTCGACTGCTGCGCCTTCTCGCCTGGCGAGTGGGTGCGGGTGTGGTATGTGCGCGACTGGCCGCGCGACGTGGGCATCGAGCACTGGCGCGCGCTGCTGCGCTTCGCCGGGGACGTGAGAATCTCGATGTTCTTCCACCCGCTGGCGCCCGGGCTGGTGAGCAAGCAGCTTGAGCAGCGCGCCACTGCCATCCAAGCCTCGCGCTTCCTGCGCGCCCAGCAAAAGCGCGACGCCTCCCCCGCCGAGGACGAGGACTACCAGCAGATCATGGAAGAGCGCTACCGGATCGAGGTCGAGGGCGAGCCGTTGTACTTCATCACCACCTGCCTGGCGCTGTTCGGCGCAAGCAAGGAGGACCTCGACAACTGGAGCCGCAAGCTCGAAGACCTCTGCCGCGACGCCGGCATCGTGATCGACCGCGCCGCCTGGCAGCAGGACCGCGGGCTGGTCGCCATGCTCCCGCACAACATCGACGCGCTGAGAAATCACCAGCGCAACGCCCGCCTGGACACCATCGCCAACCTCTTCCCCTGGATCAGCGGCGAGGTGCTGATGCCGGGCGGCGTGTTCTGGGGCTACGGCCTGCACAACGGCGCGGCGGTGGTGCTCGACCCGTTCGCGCTGGAGAACCCAAACATCGTGATCGCCGGCATCCCCGGCGCCGGCAAGAGCTACTGGATGAAGGATCACCTCGAACAGTATCTGCTAGCCGGCGCGCGCGTGTTCGTCCTCGACATCGAGGACGAATATCGCCGCTTGTGCGAGGATTTGGGCGGGGTGTACCTGGACATGGGGGTCAAGAGCGAGCACAAGATCAACGTGCTCGACCCCGACCCGGAGGACGAGGAGGGTCTGGCGGGGGCGTATCAGGGTTTTCGCGGCTGGGTAGCCAGCGCCATTGAGCGCCCGCTTTTGCCGCAGGAGATAGAGGCGCTGGACGTGGCGTATTACCGCGCCTTCGCCCGCTACGGCATCAGCAAGGACGACCCTGCGACGCTCAGGCGCACCCCGCCGACCTTGAGCGACCTATACGACGAACTGAAGGCGCTCGGCACGCAGGCGGGCGAGGCGCTGGCCAGTGCGCTGTGGCCGATGGCCCGCGGCATGGAGAGCGAAGCGTTTAACTGCCGCACCAACATCGACGTGCGCGGCAGCCCGCTGGTGGTCTTCGGCCTGCGCACGGTCGGCGAGGCGATGAAGCCGCGGAGGATTCGCCAGATTCAGGTCTTCACCTGGAACCAGATGCTGCGCAGCCGCGCGGGGCGGGCGCTGGCGCGCACCATCGAGGTGGTGGACGAGGCGTGGTATCTGCTCCAGTTCGCCGACACCGCGCGCGACCTGTGCGAGCGCGCGCGCCGCTTCAGAAAAAAGAACGCCTCGCTGGTGATCGCCACCCAGCAGGTGGACGACTTCTTAGCCAACCCCTACGCCGCGACGATCCTGGGGCTGGCCAGCACGCACCTGTTGTTCGGCCAGAAGCCGACCGCCGTAGGGCGGCTGGCTGAGCTGTTTCAGCTCACGCCTGGGGAAGCCGGGCAGCTTACGCGCTTGGACCCTGGGCAGTATTTCCTCAAGACCAGCAAGCTCAGGATGTTCCTCTACAAGCCTGCGCCCCCTGAGCGGCACAGGCTATATACCACCAGGCCGTCCGAGCTGCTGGCGATGGCGGAGGGCGCATGAGCGTCATCGCGTTGCTGGTTGTGCTGGCGCTATGCGTCATCGTCTTCTTGTGCCCGTTCACCATGCTGTACGCCGGCATGTCGCTGGCGGCAGCCGATGCGGTGCGCCTGCAAGTGCCCTTCGTCGGCGGGCTGGCCGCCGACCGCATGATCGGCTGGGTGGGCGGCGCAGCGGAGGAGGAGGTCGCCGAAAGCGGACCGCTGGATGAATACGACCCGGACTACGACCCGGAGAAAGGGGTGATCCCCTGGCAGCCGGGGACGGAGATCGGCGATCCGGACCGGCGCGTGCCGAGCGGCAAGCCCGCTGCCGGGCCGACCAAGTGGTTCTTCCGCGAACCGCGCTACCCCAACCACACCGGCGTGGACATCAGCGTCCGCACCGGCACGCCGGTGGTGGCGACCATGGCGGGCAGGGTGGTTTACTCCGGCTGGAGCAACGTTGGCTACGGTTATCTGGTGGTGATCCAGAACGGCGACTATCAGACCTACTACGCGCACAACAGCCAGTTGCTGGTGCAGCCGGGCGACGTGGTGCAGGCCGGGCAGACCATCGCGCTGAGCGGGAACACCGGCAACTCGACCGGGCCACACGTGCACTACGAGGTGCGCTACCGGGGTCGCCCGGTCGACCCGTGTCTGTATGGAGCGTGCTGATGCAGCGGCTGGTCAAGGTGCTCGTCCCGCGCGATAACCAGCGCGACGTGCTGGCGGCTGAGACCTTCCTCGGCGCGCTGGCGGACGCGCGCATGATGGCGCATCCGGTATCGCTTGAGATCGCGACGGCGGACGGCGAGGTGATGTTCCTGGTGCGCGGGGATGCTGAGAGCGTATCGCAGGCGCTGGGGCAGATCAAGCTGGCCTACCCGCAGTGCGAGATGGTTGAGCTGGGCGCGCGGGACGACCCTGCGCTGCCCAGGGGAGCGCTGACCGTGCGCGCCGGGGCTGAGCTGAGGCTGCGCGAGCCGGCGTATCTGCCCATCCGCAGCCACATCTCGCGCGAGGGGCGGATCACCAACGACGACTTGGCGCGCGCGGCTGACCCGATGCTGAGCGTGATCGCGGCGATGCGGGCGGGCGGCGAGCGCGAGAGATGCCTGGTGCAATACGTGATCAGCCCTGCCGAGGCGGACTGGTCGCGCTACTGGCGCGGCTCAGTGGGCGAGGTGGGCGAGCGCGTCAAGCTCACGCCGACCCAGATGCTGATCATCGTGCTCGGCGCGCTGGGCGCGGGCGCGCTCGGCTTTGCTCCGCTGTTGCTGGCGCTGGCTGCCTTCGGGCGCTCGGCGGTGCTGGGGGCTGTGGGCGCGGCCATGTTGCTGGCGGGGGTCGGCATGCTGTACTGGCGCTTCCGGCTGCCGAGCGCCCCAGACCCGACGCTGATCAAGCAAAAGGCCACCCAAGCCGCCTATCGGGTCTGGCCGCGCGTCTTTGTGCTGGCCGAGGACGAGGCGCGCGCGCGCGAGCGGCTGGCGCAGGTGCTGGCGGCCTTCGCCGGCTACAACCTGGCTGGCGGCAACGGCTTCGTGCCATCCCCGCTGCCCGCCGACCTCCGCCCGCAGTCAATCAGCCCAAACGACGACCCGTTCCTCGACCGGCTGCCGTTCACCGGCCTAGCGAGACCAGCGAGCGCCAGCCTGCCGATCCTGAGCGTGGGGGAGCTGGCCATGCTGTGGCACTTGCCGCACCAGAACGCAGCGCTGCAGGGAGTGGCCTACACCGGCGCGCGCCGCCTGCTGCCCCCGCCGGGGATGGTCGGCGGGGATGGGGTGCTGATCGGCTACTCGCGCCTCCAGGAGCGCGAGGTGGCCGTGCGGCTGCCGCCGGAGGCGCTGCGCGGGCACATCGGCTTGGTGGCCAAAACCCAGGCCGGCAAGTCCAACCTGATCGCGCTGCTGACGCTGGACGTGCTGGCGCGCGACCCGGAGGCTGCGGTGGTGGTGATCGACCCGCATCGCACGCTGGCGCAGCGCGTGGCAGCCAACCTGCCGGCTGAGCGCGCGTCCAATGCGCTGTACTGGTCGCTGGCTGACCGCGAGTACCCGTTCGGGCTGAACCTGATCGACCGGATGCGGCGCGACGCGGTGCCGATCGACAAGCTGGTGGACGACATCATCGGCGCGCTGAGCGAGATTTGGCCGGACAACTGGGGGCCGCGAATGGAGAATTACCTGCGTGGTCCTCTGTTGACGCTGGCGCAGGCCAACGAGGCGTTGGTGCGCGAATGGCAGTTTGAGGGGTGGCTCACGGAGGCGCGGATGACGCTTGGGGCGAACGCTGCGCGGATCGCCACCGGCAGGCTGGACGACACGGCCAGGCGGATGATCGCGCGGCTGATCGAGCGCTTTGATGCGCTCAAGCCGCCGCTGCGCATGCCGCACGCCGGGCTATATCGCCTGTGCGCCGAGGCGCGCGGGCGCGCGGGAGAAGCGCGCGACGACGGCGCGCTGACCTTCCTCGGACAAGCCTGGCTGACCCATGCCCAGGCTGAGCTAGCGGGCGACCACGACCCTCGCGCGCGCCTGAACGGCAGAAGCTATGACGGCGGCAGGCCGCTGCAATACACCCTGCTGGACGTCAACCGGCTGCTGCGCAGCAGCCAGATGCAAGCGCAGGTGTTGCCTGTGCTCAACGACCGCGCTGATCAATGGCACCTGCGCGAGTGGTGGGAGTCGAGTTACAAGTCGTACTACGTTGGCGACAAGAAGTTCTTGTTGCAGATGATTAATCCGGTCACCACCAAGATCGACCGCTTTGTGACCAGCGACGTGGCGCGGCGCATCTTCGGCCAGCCCGAATGCACGGTGGACATCCCTGCCATCCTCGACAGCGGCGGGGTGCTGATCGTCGACCTGGCCGCCGGCGTGGTGGGCAAGGACACCGCCGCGCTGGTCGGGGCGACGGTGCTGAACTGGTTGGCGGCGGCGATCTTCGCGCGGGCTGAGCGCCCGGGCGCCAAGCCCAGGCGCGTCTTCATCGCTGTGGACGAGTTCCAGGCTTTGCCGGGCGCGGATTACGTGACCTACCTGAGTGAGCTCGCCAAATACGGCGCGCAGCTTTGCATGGGCACACAGTCGCTGCGCTTCCTCGATCAGGCCAACAAGCGCGCCCGCGCTGCCTGGCTGGACAACACGCACGCCTTGTTCGTCTTCCGCTGCGGGGCGGAGGACGCCGAGGTGCTGGCCGATGAGTTGAACGTCAACGCCAGCGACCCGCAGGGGGTGAGGCGCAAGGACATCACTGAGCTGCCTGATTACGCCTGCTTCGCGCGCGTCCGCGACCGCGGCAAGCCGGTGGTCTTCTACGTCGAGACCGCGCCTGCGCCTGCCGGAGACGAGGCCCGCCTGAAGGCGCTGATCAGCGAGTCGCGCCGCAGGGCAGGGCGGCGCGCGGAGGACGTTGAGCGCTGGCTGAGTGCAACAGCGGCCGGCGGCGAGAACGACCTGGCCTGGTCTGTCCCCCGCCAGCATGCCTCGCAAAGCATCCCAAGCGCCGCCGCGCTGGACGTGCCTGACGAAGGGGATGCCCTCTAGCCCGGCGGCCAACCCGTGGATGAGCGCGCGAGCGCTGTGGGGGACGGCGCAGCCGCCGGAGGGATGGCAGGGCGCCAGCGCGCGCGGCCCGCATGGGACGCTCCTGTATGCCCCGCAAGCGGGATGGTTGGACGAATACCCGCGCGGGGACTATGCGCGGCGTTACTGGACGCTGCGCGCCAACCTTGGGCTGGCTGAGCAGATCAGCCAGTTCGTCGTCGCCCTGCGCCCGGCGCGCTGGGAGGCGCTGGTCGAGCGCTCTCTGAAACGGCGCGTGGTCTACGTTCACTTGCTGGTGGCCTGGGAGGACGGCTGCGGGGCGTGGGGGCTGATCGACCATGGGCAGCATACAGTCTTCGCTTGGGCTGCCGCCCTGCGCTATTGCGCCCTGGACGCCCGTCGGCGCGGAGGGGCGCTGCTGCTGGCGGTCTCGCCGCTGGCCTTCCGGCGCTGGGCGATCCTGGCCCTGGGACGGCTGCTCGGCGGCGAGTCGCTGACCATCTTGGCCTGCGGGGGGGAGGCGCTGACGCGGGGGCTTGAGGCGCGCTGGGAGAGGCTTGGCGAGGACTGGGCGCTGCGCCCGGCGGGCGCGGTAGCGCGCCTGAAGCAGCCTGGGGCGATCCGGGTTGCGCGGCGGAGGTCAAGTCCGATCCAGCTCGAGCCGCCGTGCTGGGCGGGTGCGGTCGAGGGCCTGCGCGAGGCGGAGTGGCGGGTGCTGGAGGGGATCGCCTGGTGTCCGCTGATCGGGGAAGGCGAGCTGAGCGCGCTGCATAGCGCCAGCGACCTTGCTGAGCTGGAAGCTGGCGGGCTGATTGCGCGCGCGGAGGGCGGGGGTTGGGCGCTGAGCGCGTGCGGCGAGGCGCTCATGGCGCTGCGCGACGTGGGCGGAGAGTGGAGCCGGCGGCGAGCGCATCTGGCGGGTGAGGCCCGCCGCCAGGCTGGACACACCCGCGCCGTGTATCGCTTCTTCGCCCGGTTGCGGCGCGACCTGGAGCAGCTCGCGCGGGCGACGCGCCCGCTGGAGGACGGACGTCCGTACTACGAGTGGGGGGTGTATCACAGCGAGCTGATCGCCGCGCACCGCTACCTGCGCGACGGCAAGGCGCGGATATACAGGCCGGACGGCTACGGCTCGATCAGGGTGGGGACGCGCTGGGTGCGCTTCTTCGTCGAGTTGGACGGCTGGCTGGACGAGTCGGGCAGGGTAGGGGGGCGCTCGGTGTGCAGCTATCAGGTCTGGCTGGAGAAGCTGGCGCGGCGGCGGGACTACCGGCTGTCCGGCTGGTGGGCGCTGCGCTATCCGGACTTCCCGGCGCTGCTGGTGGTGACCACGGACGCGCGCAACCTTGCGCTGATCCAGGCGGCGCTGGTGGCGCTGGGGGAAGCGGACGAGGTGCGCGTGGCGTTGGCGGAGGACGTTTGGCGGGCGGGGGCGACTGCGCGGGTATGGCGCGCGGTGAGCGGGCGCGGGGCAGGGGAGTACGATTACCTTGCCCCTGGCTTTGCGCAGCCTGGGCTGGTGGCCCGCGGGCAGGACAGGCCGGACGCGCTGGTGGCGGTGGCGCGGGCGAACGCGCTGCGCGCCGCCGCCGAGGCCTGGGCGATGGGGCTGCGTAAACGACGCAGGGAGCGGCGATGAGGAGATGGACCCTAGCTTGACTTAGTGCATAATGGTATGCAGCGGCTGGCAACCGAAACTGCCCTACCCGTGGCGAGTCCGACCAGCAATGGCGGCACTACGTCGGGGACTATCCTCGCCGTAGTCGGGAAAGTCACGCCTGTCAGATACGACGGTAAGACACGTCGGGGCAGGAAGAGAATAGTGCGCACCTTTGCGCACTTTCTTGATAGCAGGATCGCGCTGGTCTGCTTGCTGATCCTTGCGGCGTGCGCTGAGCCGCCGAGCGGCGGATGGGATGACCTGCCCGGTTCGGCTACGCCGACGGCGCAGCCGACGGTGCGCGCGCCTATGGCTGCGCTGACGCCTGCTCGCGCGCTCCCGACGGCGGTGGTGCTGCCGAGGGCGATGGCGCAGCCGACGGCGACGGCCAGCCCATTGCTCGGCAGCATCCTGGGCGTGGCGAATTCGCCACAGGACGACGACCCGCTGGGCTGGCTGCCCCGCCCGCAGCCGTTCAGCGGACGGCAAGAGACCGAGTTCGGCGTCCAGATCGCAGGGTGTGAGCAGCCGGTCGAGCCGGCGCTGAAGCTGGCGGGGGAGGTCGGCTTCAGCTGGATCAAGCAGCAGGTGCGCTGGGGGGACATGACGGACGCAGCGGGGAGGGTGAACTGGGAGTGTATTGACCGCGTGGTGCGCGAAGCGGCGCGTGGCGGCTTCAAGGTGCTGCTGAGCGTGACGACGGCGCCGGCCTGGATGCGCGCCGCGCGCACGCCTTATGGCCCGCCGGACAACCTGATGGCGTGGGGGGAGTTCGTGGCGGCGCTGGTCGAGCGCTACCGCGGGAGCTTCCACGCGCTAGAAGCCTGGAACGAGCCAAACCTGAGCGCGGAATGGGACGAGTACATTGACCCGGTCAAGTACCGCGCGCTGTTGGCCGTGGCGTATGGGGTGGTGAAGTACCTCGACCCGGGCGTGATGGTGATCAGCGCCGGGCTTGCGCCGACGGCGGAGGGCGGGCGCTGGGCGCACATGGACGACCGCGAGTTTCTGCGGCGGATGATCGAAGCGGACGGCCTGCGCTACGCCGACTGCCTGGGGGCGCACGCCAACGGGCCGCCTGGGGAAGGGGAACTGGGCGCGGTGCTGGAGCGCTACTGGGCGGTGATGGCTGAAGCGGGCGAGCTTAGGCCGGTGTGCTTCACGGAGTTCGGCTACTCCGTGCCGGTGCAGGGGCGGGTGCCGAAGGGATTTGAGTGGGTGATGGCGCACACGCCGGAGGGCCAGGCTGAGGCGCTGGCGCGCTACGTCGAGCAGGCGCGCTTGAGCGCGCGCGTGAAGCTGGCGGTCGTGTTCAACTTGAACTTTGACGATGGCGTGACGCCGAACAGCATCGCGGCGCTGAGCCGGGCGGATTACAGCAGCCCAGCGTTGGCGCGGCTGAAGGCGATCTTGCGTTAAAGAGCGGCCCGGTGCGGGCCGCTCTTTGGGCTACTCCTCGTCTTCCTCGTCGTCTGCCTCCTGGTCTTCCTCACTATCTAGGATAGCGAGGGCTTGGCGCACGGCGCGCTCGGTCGCCCAGCGCGGCGCGCGGTACTCTATCGACAGCAGGCTGCCGACGACGGAGTTGCCCAGCGGCGCGCCGGCGCGCGCGTCGGCAGCGTAGCGTGGGTTAGCGCGGAGCATATCTAGAGCGGCTTTTACGAGCATGTCCATGGCTGACCTCCTGCGGGCATTGTAGCACAATCTGTAATCACTTGTGGTATAACTCAGGCATGCGATTCATCCCGGAGAGCGGTGGCGTTGCCTGGGGTGACGCCGACTACGAGTTGGACGCGATCCCGTTCAACAGAAAGCTGGGCGACCTGCGCAAGACCAGCTCGGTGTTCCGCGTGGCCTTCTTCCCGCGCGGCATCCCAGAGCGCGATCTGATGCTCCCTGAGTTAAGCCCGAAGATGCGCGCGCGGGCGCGCCGGCCGACGATCGTGCTGTTCGAAGGTGACCAGCGTTCATTTCGTTCATTTCGCCTGCGCTGGCCGCGCGAGAGCGAGCCGCTTGAGGCGCTTGCGCGCGTCTGCGCCATTGAGCG
>Ga0308421_1001371_pt1 | contig 12981 bp, 7 predicted proteins | sample HotsprSampleMS60_FD_203673 | JGI IMG/M metagenome (GOLD analysis project Ga0308421, IMG submission 203673) | Hot spring phototrophic mat microbial communities from Mushroom Spring, Yellowstone National Park, Wyoming, United States - 20090730_MS60 ...
ACTATTTGCCTATTTTGCAACGCTGAAGGTCCGGCTTTGCGCCATACCCCTACCCCTATATGTTCTCCCAGCTTTTGGGACCCCCGGTTCCCCCCAATGCTTCCACTCCCTCTGGCAGAAACGCCAGTTGCGTTTTGGCTATCCGAGTGTATAAAACTTCCCCCTGACGACTTTTCTAGGATCGGCAATACCGACGAAGACAGAAAACCTCAGGCGGGTGATCCGGTTATGCATGATCCGGTACGAGAACAATGGGTATGTCAGGCCCGACTCGTTGTCATTAAGGTCGGCACGAATGTTCTGGCAGACAATCGGGGTCATGTTGACCTGCAACGGATGCAATCTTTGGCGGACCAGATCGAACGCTTGCACCGTACGGGGCGGAGGGTGGTTTTGGTCAGTTCGGGGGCGATTGGTGCCGGGGTAGGCCAGCTGGGTTTACCCCAACGGCCGGCGGAGCTCCCCCAACTTCAAGCGTGCGCGGCGGTGGGTCAATGCCGGCTGATGCAATTGTATCAGCAATGCTTTGCACCCCATCAGCGACCCGTCGCCCAGATCCTCCTCACTGCGGGGGATTTCGAGCATCGGGTCCGTTACCTCAATGTTCGGAACACAATCCACGCCTTGTTTGACTACGGTGCCCTTCCCATCATCAACGAAAACGACACCGTCTCGGTAGCGGAGATCAAGTTCGGGGACAACGATCATCTGGCAGCTCTAGTCACCAATCTTCTTCAGGCACCTCTACTTGTGCTGCTGACGAACGTAGATGGATTGTACGCCGACGACCCGCGTGTGCGTCCCGATGCTCCTGTGCTGGCCACAGTGGAAAGGATCGACGCGCGAATTCTGGCAATGGCCACTTCGACTCGCAGCAGCTTGGGAACAGGTGGCATGCAGAGTAAGCTCAGGGCCGCCCAACTGGTCACGGCCTCGGGAGAGGCGGTCGTGATTGCCAATGGCCGTCAGGATCACATCCTTGATCGACTTTTCGCTGCGGAGCCGCTGGGGACACTGTTTCTGCCTCAGGGCGAGGATCTCCCGGCGTGGAAGCGTTGGCTGGGTTTCACCGTGCGGCCCAAGGGCACTCTGCATATCGATGCAGGTGCTCAACGGGCTTTGCTGGAACAGCGGAAAAGTCTCTTGCCGGTTGGAGTCGTGCGAATTGAGGGAAACTTTACCAAAGGCGACCTGGTAGCCATCTGTGGGCCGGATGGACGAGAAATCGCGCGGGGACTGAGCAATTATCCCACGACAGAGGCGCAACGTTACTGCGGACTGACCAGCGCTCAAATCCTGGAACGTTTCGGGCAACTTCCCTACGCCGAACTTGTTCATCGCGACAACCTGGTCATCATCGGTTAGTATGTCGGTTAGTATGAAGGAAATCCTTCGTCTATCCAGACGAAGGCCAAACGAGCTCGCCCCAAAGGGCAAGCGAACAGAAGAGGATGGGTGATCACCAAACGCTGCCGGATTCCGCTCGGAACTCCGCTCGAAGGCAGGAGTTTGAACGACTCTATGCTGAGCTCAGTCGCGAAATCTGGGCGACTGCATACGCCCGCTGGATGGACAGTCATTTGGCCCTGGACATCATGCAAGAAACATTCTTGCGACTGTGGAAGCAGTGGGAAGCTGGGGAAATTATCGAGAATCCACGTGCCTGGATGATCCGAGTGGCCCGTAATCTGGCGGAAGATGTTGCCAAAAGTGCTTTCCACCGCCACGGTACCCAAAGCACAGAGGTCCTCAATGGCGTGGTCACACCCCTGCCCTCACCGGTCGAAAGGGTCGAACGCTCGGAGCAATTCGCCAGGCTGCGGGCCTTACTCCAGGAACTTTCCCCTACCGACCGCGAGATTCTCACGCTTCGCTATGCGTGGGATTACGACACCCACCGTATTGCCGAATATCTGAACATCGCCGTGGCGGCGGTCCATATGCGTCTGACGCGGGCACGCCAACGACTGGCCACCCTCCTCAAACAGCAGGAGAAATGTAAAACCCACCAGACCGACCCACAGCCTGTGCCTAACAAGACAGAAATATAATCCTTATCACCAGATGGAGAAACTTAACTGTTACACTCTACGTATGGAGAACTCAGGTGTTATTACTACGGGATTTTTTCTTGAGCCCTCGGAAACCCATAGTAAACGGAGTGACAGAAGCACGAGCCTTACTCACCCCGAACCAGGACGTCAAACCATGAGCGATACGACTTCCTCTCCTCGGAACGCACGTGCGGGCGACGACGTGGATGAACTGTTACGGGCCTATTTCCGAACGCAGGTTCCTGCCGTCTGGCCACCGCCTCCTTCGGTAGAGCCTTGCGCCGAACCTTCCTCCAGCGGGATCGCCATGTTCACGACGGGCCGGTTACGTTCTGATAGCCTGCAACGGTCTCGCTATGTGCTGGCTGCCTCTGCCATAACACTTTTGGCCCTCGGCTGGTTCCTCATCGAGCAAAATTTCACCCCTTATTCCACCCCTCCCTCCCCCTCAAATGTCCGCTGGCCTGCTCCTATGTTACCTCAATCGGAGGCCTCCAATCCTGCTGTGCTTCAACACCTTCGCAAATCCCTCCCTCCGATTTCCACTCCCTCAACGCATCAGCCCGCTGATCACCTTCCTGACCAGCGACCCATCATCAAAATACCTTGATACTAACGAGCGACCCCTCCCCTCATCCCAACACCCGCGCGGCACTCTGCAGCCCATTCGGCTAGCCTTAGCTTATACCCCTAGCTCTCTTCTCTTTGTAACTGTCACTTCGCTGACCAGATCGCAACATGCTCTCCATGAAATGCAAAAGAACCTGATTCCACTTTCTGGCACAAGCTTCTTACTCTCGGTACCTGAAGTCCTTTGCTGTATGCCGTGACCGTCGGGAACTTTATCCTTATTGCCGTTGAGTGGACTTTCCCAGCCGTGTGGTTAGTTAGATGGCTAGGGAGGAAAGCAAGAAAAATGAGTCGATCGAGAAAATATCCCGCATTCAATAAGAAATTAAGTGGGTCGAGAAGCTATTCCGCATTTAACCCCGCGTGAAGAATCGGACAGCGTTCCGAAAGATGCTCAAGCCGTCCCCCTCCTCAGCCAGTCCGAGCCGAGTCCATTGCGGGTGCTGAGTCGGGAACAGATGCCGATCGGGGTGCGGCATCATTCCCAGCACCCGTCCCGTCGCATCGCAAATGCCCGCAATGCCGTTCTGGGAGCCGTTGGGGTTGATCGGATAGCCACCCCGTTGACCCGACGCATCCACATACTGGAAGACCACCTGTCCCGCTTGTTCGAGACCGCGGGCGATCCATTCCTGTCGGCAGAGGAACTTCCCCTCTGCATGACCCACAGGAACGTATAGCCGCTCGATTCCCTCCACGAATGGACATTTGGTGGACGTTACCTGCAAGTAAACCCATCGATCCTCGTAATGTCCCGAATCATTCAGGGTCAGCGTAGCCAGGGGGCCTTCTTCATCGGGAGGTATCAGCAAACCTGCCTTGAGAAGCACCTGAAAACCGTTGCAGATTCCCAAAATCAGCTTCTCTTCGTCACGAAATTGCCGCAAGGCATCGCTGAGGTAGTGCTGGAGATGAAGAGCCTGGATTCGCCCAGCACCCAAGTCATCCCCATACGAAAAGCCCCCTGGAAGAACCAGAATTTGATAATGTCGCAGTAAACGGGGTTGATCACAAAGGGCGTTGATATGGATCCGGTCAGCCCGCACCCCGAGCAGTTCAAATGCCGTTTGGACTTCGCAATCGCAATTGGTTCCAGGAGCACGTAATACAAGTGCTGCAGGCTTGGCCATGACCAGGATCCCCTATCTCAATGGAATTGCAGCTATTGTATCAATCCCCGCCTCAGATGAACCGCCCCAGAGGTGTACGTCGGCCTTCGCCCCGTGCGAGACAGAGACCTTTGGACTGCGCCTCCGCCCCGGGCCCGATGTAGGTCTACGGGACTTTGTCTTCAGTCCGTAGCAGATGCGGCATCTGGACCCCGCCTTCTTCTAAACGAGGAGGGGCATATAGACCGGATTCCCCTGGCGGTGGAGGTTGTTGCGAGCGTTGAAACCCTGTTTTTGAACCCTCCTTTTGGAGCGACCATCGAATGCCGGACATTTGCTGCGAAGAAGCAGAGTGAGAAGGGGAACAAGCGTCTTTTCCAGAGGCTGCTGCCAATTTTTTTCATATTCCAAACACTTATTTTTCAAGAAATTGCGTAGGGCAGATGAAAAATTTTGGGCAAGAGAGTTGACACGAGTTGGCGACGTGACTACTATGCCAACACCTACGTGACCGCAAGGCCGTAGGCGACGGCTGAAACGGCAGACGTCGATTGATCTTTGACAAGTTGGTGAGACGCTCTGAATGAGGAAGTTGGGTAACATGCCGATTGCGTCGGCGTGACCCAATCCTCGGCCCTCGAGACCGATCGGCACCGCAACGGCAGTTGCGGTAGTAGATCGGGGCCAAACGGATGAGTCAAGCCGAGCAGCGGCCAAACTCTCAAAAGTTATCCGTCCTACAGACGGATAGAAAAAACTTTTGAAGGGTTTGATCCTGGCTCAGAACGAACGTTGGCGGCGTGGATTAGGCATGCAAGTCGAGGGAATCCCAGGGCAACCTGGGGGAACCGGCGTAAGGGGCAGTAAGGCATGGGTAACCTACCCCGAGGTCCGGGATAGCCATCAGAAATGGTGGGTAATACCGGATGATCTCGTGAGAGCAAAGGTCCACCGCCTCGGGAGGGGCCCATGTGGTATTAGCTAGTTGGTAGGGTAATGGCCTACCAAGGCGAAGATGCCTAGCTGGTGTGAGAGCACGACCAGCGCCACTGGCACTGAGACACTGGCCAGACACCTACGGGTGGCTGCAGTCGAGAATCTTCGGCAATGGGCGCAAGCCTGACCGAGCGACGCCGCGTGCGCGATGAAGGCCTTCGGGTTGTAAAGCGCTGTCGAGGGGGAGAAAAGGCAACTTGATCTATCCCTGGAGGAAGCACGGGCTAAGTTCGTGCCAGCAGCCGCGGTAAGACGAACCGTGCGAACGTTGTTCGGAATCACTGGGCTTAAAGGGTGCGTAGGCGGGTTGTCCAGTCTGGGGTGAAATCCCACGGCTCAACCGTGGAATTGCCTCAGATACTGACGACCTCGAGGGAGGTAGGGGCGAGCGGAACTGTGGGTGGAGCGGTGAAATGCGTTGATATCCACAGGAACTCCGGTGGCGAAGGCGGCTCGCTGGACCTCTTCTGACGCTGAGGCACGAAAGCTAGGGGAGCAAACGGGATTAGATACCCCGGTAGTCCTAGCCCTAAACGATGAGGACTAGGTAGTAGGCTAGACATGGGCTTACTGCCGAAGCAAAAGTGCTAAGTCCTCCGCCTGGGGAGTATGGCCGCAAGGCTGAAACTCAAAGGAATTGACGGGGGCTCACACAAGCGGTGGAGCATGTGGCTTAATTCGAGGCTACGCGAAGAACCTTATCCTGGGCTTGACATGTGCGAAAGCGCCGGGAAGTAGGACCCGGAAACGGGAACGAACGGTACCCAGCCCGGAACCCGGCACAGGTGCTGCATGGCTGTCGTCAGCTCGTGTCGTGAGATGTCGGGTTAAGTCCCATAACGAGCGAAACCCTTACCTTCAGTTGCTACCCGCAAGGGGCACTCTGGAGGGACTGCCGGTGTCAAACCGGAGGAAGGTGGGGATGACGTCAAGTCATCATGGCCTTTATGCCCAGGGCTGCACACGTGCTACAATGGCGTGTACAAAGCGAAGCAACCACGCGAGTGGAAGCCAATCGCAAAAAACACGCCCCAGTTCAGATCGGAGGCTGCAACTCGCCTCCGTGAAGACGGAATCGCTAGTAATCGCGGGTCAGCAACACCGCGGTGAATGTGTTCCTGAGCCTTGTACACACCGCCCGTCAAGCCACGAAAGGGAGGGGCGCCCGAAGTCACCTTCACCGGTGCCGAAGGCGAAACTCCTGATTGGGACTAAGTCGTAACAAGGTAACCGTAGGGGAACCTGCGGTTGGATCACCTCCTTTCTAAGGATGTTGACCTCACCAAAAACATGTCCCCAACTTCCCTCACCAGAGCCTCACCACCTTGCAAAGATATTCCTACCCCTGATGGCTACCCCATCAGGGGTATCTTTTTTCCCCTTGTTGCTTCCCGATTGCTCCAGTAAATCTTTTTGTTACCGAACAAGTTATCCCACCTGGGGATCAGCACCAGGAATCACCCCTCAGGAATTACCATGATCGACCAGATTCTCCCCTTCCTCCGCTGCCCCTTCGACCCTCACCGGCAAACCCCTTTGCAACGTGACGAGGACACCCTGCTCTGCCCAGCGTGTGCCGCCCGTTTCCGCATTCGCAACGGTATCCCCGTCCTGGTGCCTTGGGACGCCATTCTCCCGGAAGGTGCACGCCACCATGATCAACTTCCCCCACGGCACCTTCCCCCGTCGACCTCGACAACCCCTGCTACAGCTTCTCGGTAATGTCCCTGCTCTGAAGTGTCCCTGCTCTGATATCCATGATATCCAAGCTCTTGGCAACCCCTCCCTCTATTCAGGAGGGAGTGGAACCATCGAAGATGCCCCCAGCCTTTATTCTGCTCGCCCGACTTCTACTCGTGCTGCTTGGACAATTGCTCTAGCATTTCCGAGAGCGGTCCGCTATGAGCAAACCCGGGGAAAGGTTCTCTCTTGCTTACTGAGCGTTCTGCCAAACTTATGGTTTTTGCGGGAACAGGTATGCGTCGGCTTACGCCCCAAACAGCCTCTCACCGCTCCTCCCGCAACCGGCACCATCGTGGTCATCGTCGGTTAGGCACGATCCCCGCGTTGCTGGTCAGTTTCCTTCTTCCGAGCTTTCAGCCCTCCCTTGCGGCACGGGAACAACCCTCGCCGCCGTCCGTTCCGCCCGTACCAGAACACCTCCCTCGCTACCAGTTCGATCTCACCTTGGACACCCAGAAGCACATCGCCCAACTGACCCTGCACGTGACATGGAGCAACACCACACCATTACCGCTCGATCATCTTGCCTTCAACTTCTATCCGCACTACCGGGTCCCACAGGGGGATTACATTCACCTGGCTAAGACCCTGGAACTTCTGCGTTTACAACCCTCATTGGGTATAGATCGTTGTGGCCGTTTTGGTGTCGTGCAATCGGCGCGTTTGCTGAAACAAGGGAAAAATACTTGCGACCAGGCCCTGTCCTTCCGCTTCGACGAGGAGAATGTCACGGCCTTGCGGGTATTTCTGCCACGCCCTCTGGCTCCCGGTGAGTCCGTTGAGGTAGCCTTGCACTGCTCGTACTACCTGCCGAACAAGCAGGGCCGGTTGGGACACTGGAAAGGGGTAACCTATCTCACCAATGCCCTGCCCTTGCTGGCCTACTGTGATGCCGAGGGATGGAAGCCGATGCCCTTTGTCCCGTGGCATCAGCCGTGGTTCAACGAAGCGGGCATCTTCCAGGCGACGATCACCTTGCCGGAAGGAGAAGTGCTAGCTGTCCCCGCTTCTATTGTGCGTGAGGAACGCCTGGCTGATGGCCGCCGACGTGTCCATCTTCAGACATTCGTGGGCCGGGATTTTGCCATCCTCTGCTCCCCACGCTTCCGGGAATACACCACAACGACCACTTTGCCGTCGGGACGCGCCGTTCGGCTGCGTTGCTATGCCTTTCCGGAGCACGAGTTTTATGCCCTGGAATCTCTCAGAATCGCCGCCGAAGCCCTCCCCGTTTTTTCCCGCTGGTTCGGCGATTATCCCTATGAGCACTTCACAATCGTGGAGTCCTACTTCGGCTGGAACGGCAACGAATGTGCTGGACTGATCATGATCGATGAGCGTGTGTTCGCTATGCCGCACCTGGCCCGTGGATATGTCGAATATCTGGTATCTCATGAGACCTGCCATCAGTGGTGGTACAACCTCATCGGCACCAACGGTTATGCCGAGCCGTTCATGGATGAGGGGGCGGCTGTGCATTTCACCCACCGCTTGCTCGACCTCAAACACGGCCGGAATAATCCGATGCTGGACTGGCCCCGTGGCTTCCGCTGGTTGCCAAACATCCACCGTGAAAACTATCGCTACAGCGGCCTCTACTATGCCATCCGCAACGGCCAGATGCATCCCGCCGCGCAAAACTTGCCCGCCTACGAAAACCTCTATGGCTTGTTCACCGGCGCCTATGACCGCGGCTCGAAAGTTTTCAGTATGATCGAGGCTCGTTTGGGTGAGGCGGCCTTTATGGATTTCATCCGGCAAGTGTCCCTCAATTATCGTTGGAGAATCCTCCATGTCCGAGACCTGCGACGGGAACTGGAGCAGTACACCGCTCAGGAGTGGGGCGATTTCTTCCAACGCTGGGTCTATGGGACCGAATTGACCGATTGGCAGATCGAGGCGGTCTATTCACCTCAAGAGGTCCCGCGGATCTTTCCAGCTAAGACTGCTGCCACTGCACCGCTACGGATAATTGTCCGGCAGAACCGGGAGATCACCGAACCCACACTCCTGGCATTGAGCTTCTCGGATGGCACTCAGCGGCGAATCCCCATCGGATTCACCACAGAGCCCGTTCAGATACCTGAAGGTCCTGCGACCGTGCACTATCTCGGAAATCAACGTTGGCAGGTAGACATTTGGAAGTCTGCCACTCCCGTGCAGGCGGTCATCGATCCGGATCGAGTTCTATTAGATGCCGAGCCGGGGAATAATTGCTGGCCAGCTCATCCTCGGCTACGCCTCACCCTGCTCTACGCCACATGGGACGAGACCAGCTTCACCACGGACTACGACCGCCTCAACATTATTGCCGGCCCGTGGGTCTGGGGACCATCTTACAATGACCCGTGGTACACCCGCACGACCCTGGCCGGTTTACGGCTCGGACTCAATCGCCCCCAGCATTATCAGGCAGGTTCCTATCTGGCCTACCGCTCGGACTTTCAGGACCTGGTCTTGGGTGTGGACACTGCTGTTTACGGCAATCATTGGGAAGCGGGGGGCAATTGGGAATGGCGGATCGCTGGGCCGTGGGGACGGTTGCGTGATCGTGTGGTGGCACCGTGGGATCGGCTGGCGGGGGCCGGTGGACCGCACCGTGGTGTCCTCTATTTACGACATGTGTTGCTACCCACCTCCAGTCTTTACCTGCCACCGATGATGTACCAGGAAGTATTTGCCACGTACCAGGACAACTTCCTCCCCTTTTCGCGATCGACCGCGGGCATCCGTTGGGATCGCTTGTGGATGGCAGGGTACCACTTTCGCTGGAACATGTACACTCCCTACTGGGATCCGGAAACCGGGATATGGGTGGATGTGACCGCTGGTGGTGGCTCGGCCGATGTGCAAGGCTGGCAAGGCATAGCCCAGGGACGGTTGGAGTTGGCCGGCGTCCAGACTTTGGCCCAAAGGCTTTTCGGACCCCTATACGGGCCGCGTTTGGCCGCCCGTTTCGTCCTGCAAGGAGCCTGGCCACAACAAGGTCGTTTCTTCGCCCTGGGTGGTGGAACACTCTATCGCGGCTTCGACCTGGCAGAACGGCAGGGCAATCTCCTCTGGGTCACCAACATCGAGCTCCGTTGGCCTCTGTTCCGGGAAGTGGAATGGGACGTTCTAGACCACATCATTGGTGGTCGCAACTTGTGGCTTGCGACCTTCTACGATGTGGGTGCCGTTTATGTGAACGGTCAACGTATCGGTACCGTCGCCCATGCTCTTGGAGTCGGTCTGCGCTTGGATGTAGCACTCTTCAGTTTTATCGAACGGGCTATCCTCCGCTTGGACGTCGCTAAGACCCTCAACGCCGCTACCCCCTGGCAAATCTGGTTCGGTTTGCAACAAGCCTTCTAAGCGTTACCCTGAGCGGCCCTGTACTCGATACCCTGAGCGGCCTGTACTCGACGTCACAGCTGGCGACCCAGCGTCTGGTCATCGACAACCCCAAGTAATTTTGCATGAGTTATTATGATAACAAGTGCCATTAGTCGGTAGCGGTGGCGAGCACCATTGCGAGTATGAAGTCCCAGCCAGGGGGAAGCTCTGCGATGACCGATCGATCGATCACAGAACTGGTCCGCCAGCAGTATGCAGCGGTGGCCCAGAGCACTATCAGTCAACAAACGGCCGGTGTTATGGCAGTAGCTCGGGCCTTTGGGTACTCTGCCGAGGAATTGATGCAACTCCCCGCGGAGGCCAACATGGGGTTGGGTTGTGGCAATCCTACGGCTTTGGCGAACCTGAAGCCCGGGGAGGTGGTGGTGGATCTGGGTTGCGGTGGGGGGATTGACGTCCTGCTGGCTGCCCGAAAAGTCGGCCCGACCGGAAAGGCGATTGGCATCGACATGACCCCGGAAATGTTGGCCCGAGCCCGTCGCAGCGCCGAGCAATGTGGTCTGACCCACGTGGAGTTTTACCAGGCCACCCTCGATGCCCTGCCTCTTCCGGATGCCAGCGTCGATTGCATTATCTCCAACTGCGTAATCAACCTGGTTCCCGACAAAAATGCTGCGTTCCGTGAGATGTACCGGGTGTTGGTTCCCGGCGGTCAGCTCGCCCTCTCGGACATCGCACTCAAACGACCACTCCCGGAAGAACTCGCCCGCAGCGTCGCGGCCCATATCGGTTGTATCGCCGGTGCCTTGAGCTTCGAGGCTTACGAGCACGGGCTACGCCAGGCCGGCTTTGCCGACGTTCTGCTGGTCGATGCCCAGGTGGATCTGAATGCTTATGCCCAGATCGAAGGCCAGAGTGCTTGTTGCTCACCGGCTATGGAATCAGCCCTCTGCTGCTCCCCAGCGCGGGAATCGACCATCAATTCACCCGCAGTCGATACCGTATCGCTGCCGGTCTCGGAAGGCTCTCTACTCTCGCCCGTGAACGCCGCCGGGAAATCCGCTTGTGCACCTGGCACATCATCGTCCTGCTGCGAATCTCCGCCCTCCTCCACCAGCGCCGGTCGGAATGCTCCCAGTAGTCCCAACCCCGTCCACGCTGCCCTGGCCGACCTTTTGCGACGTTACAACCTCAACGACTACGCCGCCAGCGTTCGCATATATGCCGTCAAGCCGAAAGATCGCTGACCTCCTCCGTCTGACACCCCGTTTAACCCGGCCCGGCCACTCCCCTGGCAGTTCTGTTTACCAAGCGGGATTCCCCACCGTGTGTTCCGGAGTGGTAGTACCCCACCTACCCGGAGGCCGTTTTTCGTTCGCAAAACCCCTTTCCGCTGCATACAATCCTTCTCCATCAGAGCTCTTTTGAGATTCTTTCCCACTCTTTGTCCCAGCGAGGTCTCATCCATGGCAACGCATCGCATGCTTAGCGGAGCGACCCTCGGCGCCGTTCTGTTGCTGTCGGCTACTTTTCCTTCCGACGTGATCCACCCGGCTACGGCCACGGAGGAGCGGCCGACGTCGAAACCTGAGTCAGCGGCAGACGAGGGCTTCGTCCCGCTGTTCAACGGCCGCGATTTGCAAGGCTGGGTCAACGTCAACTGCCACCCGAATACCTTCTTTGTCAAAAACGGTGAAATCATCACCACCGGTCAACCCACCGGCTTTTTGCGGACCGAACGGATGTATGAAAACTTCATCCTGGACGTGGAATGGATGCACGTCAACAAGAAGGACATCGCCAACTCCGGCATTTTTGTCTGGGGCGACCCCTTGCCCGCCGTGGGCACACCCTACACCCGTGCCATCGAAGTTCAAGTCCTGATCAACTATCCCAAGGTGGACTGGGCAACCAACCATGGGGACGTATTCGCCATTCACGGTGCCCGGTGTGTCCCGGATCGTCCGCATCCCCGCGGTTACATGCGCTGTCTGCCCAGCGAGGAACGGGTCAAAGGTGGCGGGGAATGGAACCATTACCGGATCATTGCCAAAGACGGTGCCATCAAGCTCCATGTCAACGGTAAGGAAGTCTCCGGCGTCAGCCAATGCATCCCACGCAAGGGGTATCTGGCTTTGGAAAGCGAAGGGGCAGAATGTCACTTCAAAAATATCCGCATCAAGGAACTACCCTCCAGTCATCCGAAGCCGGAAGAAGTGGCCCAAACCTGGCAAGGACATGTCAGCATTTTCAACGGCCTGACTCTGGAGGGTTGGAAAACGGACAACGGTCAGTGGAAAGTATCGGGTGGCTCTTTGATCTCGACGGGAAATGTTCCCCTCCGCAGTGCCGCCACATACGGCCCTGGGGAATTGTTGTTCGATTGGCGTCTGCCCGCAAACAGCCTACAACGGCAATGGCACCTCACCATCGGTGATGCACGCTACGAGGTCCAGATCCCTGCTGAGGAAAAGGCCGATCCTTGGCGACGCCACATTATTCGCACCAACAGCCAGGGTCCCATCACCTTCCACCCTGTCACCGGGTTACAACTGATGAATCTGTTCTGGAAGCCCAGCCCATCAAAGTAACCTGCCACCTGACTAGTGGCCCAAATGCTCCCGTCAAAAATGAGAAATCTCAAGAATTATCTTGCAGCGCCTTGGACATTTGGACATAGAGTTACCATTTCAATTCAGGGATAATCTGGATCACTCAACAATACGGTCGGTAACCGTATCACTCACTTTTGCATTTCCATTTCTGCTGGGGGATTTCCCATGACTCGTTTGCGACAGCACTGGCGCGGGTGGCGAGGGTTCACCTTGATTGAGCTTCTGGTCGTGATTGCCATCATCGCGATTCTCATTGGCCTGCTTCTGCCAGCGGTGCAGAAGGTCCGCGAGGCGGCTGCCCGCATGAGCTGCCAGAACAACCTCAAACAAATCGGAATAGCCCTTCACAACTACCACGACATCAACAATTCCTTCCCCGCGGGGAATCTGTCTGACAATAGTTGCTGCAGCCAGAATGTCTGGACCACTTGGACGGTGGATATCCTTCCCTTTTTGGAACAGGATGCGTTATTCAGAACCTGGAACTCCAACCTGAAT
>Ga0308421_1001382_pt1 | contig 12903 bp, 10 predicted proteins | sample HotsprSampleMS60_FD_203673 | JGI IMG/M metagenome (GOLD analysis project Ga0308421, IMG submission 203673) | Hot spring phototrophic mat microbial communities from Mushroom Spring, Yellowstone National Park, Wyoming, United States - 20090730_MS60 ...
AAACTGTGGAAGCTCGTCAGTTAAATATCAATTCATTTCTACTGATGATAGAAAAGTTCTTGCAAAAGGATTGATTGAGAGAATTGGATCATCAAGTGCAATTTTAACTCATCAAAGATATGATGGAGATACAATTAAGATCACAGGTGAAATTTTAGATCACGATATTGCAATTGAATATGTAATCGCCGTCCTATTGAGCAAGAATCATGGAGTGATTAAAGATAGAAGTGAAATTGAAGCAGTTGGACATCGTGTTGTCCATGGTGGTGAAGATTTCTCCGGAAGCGTTCTGATAACCGATGCTGTAATTCAAACATTAAAAGATAACATTGAACTTGCTCCACTTCACAATCCACCAAACTTGAAAGGTATTCTGGCATGTCAGAAGCATTTGCCTAATGTACCTATGGTTGGAGTTTTTGATACAGCGTTTCACCAGAAAATGCCTCCAAAAGCATATCTCTATGGAATTCCTTATGTGCTTTATAAGAAATACAAAATAAGACGATATGGTTTTCATGGAACTTCTCACCTCTTTGTCTCCAAAAGAGCTGCAGAATTAATGGGCAAACCTTACGAAAGTTTGAAAATTATTACTTGTCATCTTGGAAATGGATGTAGTGTCGCAGCTATAGATGGCGGAATTTCAATTGATACTTCGATGGGATTTACTCCACTTGAAGGATTATTAATGGGAACAAGATGTGGAGATATGGATCCATCAATTCCATTGCATGTGATGGGCAAAGAAGAATTAACGCTTGCTGAAGTGAATACAATGTTGAATAAGCATAGTGGTTTGATGGGCATCTCTGGTGTTTCAAATGATATGAGAGAAATTATTAAAACAATGAATGAAGGGAATGAAAGGTCAAAATATGCTTTTGAAGTTTTCTGTTACCGAATTAAGAAATACATTGGTGCATATACTGCCGCATTGGGCGGACTTGATGCAGTTGTATTTACTGGTGGAATAGGTGAGAATAGTTCTGAAGTTAGAAAAGAAGTTTTATCGAATCTCGAAGTTCTTGGTATCGAACTCGATGAAGAAAAAAATCTTATGAAAGATGGTGAACGAGTAATAACCAAGGACAACTCGAAAGTAAAAGTATTTGTAATTCCAACTAATGAAGAATTAGTAATCGCTCTGGATACTGCTCAGATTGTAAATGAAATCAAAAGTCAAGTTAATCAATCAGTATAATTTTGAATTTTATGAAATTCGATGATTTTCTATTAAGCTTTATTCCTTTGTTTGTGGCTATTGATATAATCGGGACAGCACCAATCTACCTTGGTTTAACGGAACAATTTGAAAAGAAAGAAAAACGAAGACTGGTCGTTCAGGCTGTAATTACAGCATTTGTTCTGGCAATGATTTTCATTGCAACTGGCAAAGTAATTTTAGATTTTATGGGTATTACATTAAATGATTTTAGAATCGGTGGTGGATTGGTGTTGCTAATCTTATCGATTAATGATCTTGTCTTTGCAAGTGATGAAAGTCGAAAACCGCAAGGAACAATTGGAATTGTCCCACTTGGTATTCCTCTGATAATGGGTCCAGCAGCTCTTACAACAATTTTAGTTCTTGTAAACAATAATGGAATTCTGCCAACCGTTCTTTCAGTTTTTATAAATTTGATAATTGTGTTTTTTGTTCTTTACTATGCTGAAAAGCTGGTTGATCTAATAGGTGAATCCGGTGCAAAAGCATTTGCCAAAGTTGCTTCTCTTTTCCTTGCTGCAATCGCAGTTATGATGATAAGAGTTGGAATTTTAGAAGTGATAAAAGAACTAAAATAATTACGGTCTTGTCGGGACATATCCTCGATAAGGCGTTGCTGATTGTATAGTAATAAATGCATTTGGATCAATTCTTTCAACAAGTTCGAAAAGTTCTTTTTGTCTTTTTCTCGAAATAACGGTTACAATTATTGCTTGTCCACCACTTCCACCTTCAGCGGGAAGAATCGTTACTCCAAATTTATTTTTTCTAAGTTCATCGGCAATTTTATCAGTATCGTGTCGAGAAATTATATAAACTTGAATGAAGCCGAGACCAAATTTTTGCTCAAGTGTGATCCCAATTATGTTGCCTAATCCAAATCCAGTTGAGTAGCCGAGAATGTTCCATAAGTTATCAATGTGCATCATTATATGTCGGATTGCAAAGACCCAGATGGTAACTTCGACAAAGCCTAAAAATCCAGCAATATATTTTCTGCCTTGAACAACCATTAGAGTTCGAATTGTGCTGATTGTTACATCAACAATTCGCATACACATTATCATAAATGCACTGAGAAATATTTCCATTTTTAAAACTCTTTTTTCAAAAATAGGAAAGATGGAAGTTTCTTTTTGTTCAGTTTATCGAAATGAAAATAAAATTCTGATTTCTAATGTTTTTCCAAATTTTAGAATGAAATCGAACACTATTAAAGAGAGATTTTTATGATTTCAACTAAAGCATTAATTCGATGTTAATCATCATAGGAGATTAAAAAATTAATTCGATAAAAATTCGGTTCAAGTTTTCGATGACTTAAAAATTTTGTCAGAAAAAACTTACAAAAATTTTTAGGGAAATTCATTGAAAAAGTCAAAAATCAGAGTTAAGTTAAAAAGTATTTCTTAGAGAAATTTAAGGCATCTGTTAGATAAATAGTGAGTTCTAAGTGAAATTTTTTTTCAGGACTATGAACATAATTTATTCGAGCTTTATTGTCAGCTCGATATTAATGATAGGAATTTCTATCTATCTTTGGAACTTTAAACTGGAAGTTCAAACTAAATTATCTCTTGCTAAACTTCTGGTTCTTGTAATTTTTGTTCTGATTTCGGCAATTCTTTCTTTCTACATTTATAAGAAAAATCTTGTTCGTGTGAATGAAAACGATCAGGTAATATTAAAATTGCAAGCTTATCAATCAGCTTTTGTTTATCGATTAAGCATTCTTGAATTCACTTTAATCATTTCAACTTTATTTTTCATTTTTTCGAAGTTGTGGATAATTCTGATTTTGATTCTAATTCTCTTTACTTTAATAATTTTAAGTCGCCCTTCAAGAAAAAATTTTCTAAAAACATTCCCACTTACCGAAGCAGAATTAAAAACTCTAAATTAAAAAATTTTAGATATATTTTCTTAAATTCTTTTTGTAAATATTCAAAAAGTTATGGAAATACCTATCTATTTTCTTAAAGATAAATTTGTAGAAAAAAACAAAGCATTGATTTCTGTCAATGATTTAGGACTTCTGAGGGCTTATGCAGTTTTTGATTATTTAAAAACTTACTTCGGAGAACCTTTTCATTTAAGCGACCACATTGAAAGACTTTTCAATTCGGCAAATTATATTGGATTAACAATTCCAAAGTCCAGAGAAGAAATTAAATCTATCGTTAAAGAGCTTTTGAAGATTAACAAATTTCAGGAATCGAGCATTAGAATTATTGTAACAGGCGGAGACAGTCCAGATGGAAAAAAGAAAGGTGATCCAAATTTAATTGTAACCTGCGAACCACGAAATGAGATTGATAAAAATCTTTACTTAAACGGTGTAAAAATAAAATCAGTTAATGATTATCGAGAAGATCCAGTTGCAAAAACAATCAACTACACAATGGCAATTAAATATCTTAATGAATTTTATCCTCAAGGATATTTTGAGGTCCTCTACATTCATAATTTTAAAATTACAGAATGCACTTCAAGCAATATTTTCTTCATTAAAGATAAAAAACTTATTACACCAAAAGATGAACTGCTTTTAGGTATAACTCGCAAAGTTGTAATAAAACAAGCATCAAAAGAGTTTGATGTTGAAGAGCGAGAAATTCATTTCCATGAAATTTATGACTTCGATGAGTGTTTTATTACTTCGACTGATAAAGAAGTTTTGCCAGTGATTTCAATTGATAATCATACTTTCAACAAAGGTAAAGTTGGAGAAAAGACAAAATTAGTTATGAAATTATTTCACGATTATGTTGAATCTGGCATCTGGATCGAAAAGTGAATGAAGATGCGATTTTAAACTTCTACTCCAAGTCCCACCTTTACTAAAATTCCAATCCCAAAAGTTATTGCAGTAACGACAAGATTTAAGATTACCATTTCAAGAAAACGATGTTTAAATGATAGGTCTTTTGCAACGGAGATGTAGTAATTGAAAACGAAAATAATCAGTATTGCAATTCCAATTGTGATTGGTAAGGCAATAAAAGGATTGGTAAGTAAAAGATAAGGCAGAACAAGTAAAATAACAGTTATGATATAAGCCATTCCAGTGTAAAAGGCAGATTTGAGATAATTTTTATTTTCACCTTCAGCTTTTTCTGAAAGATAATTTGATGCCGCCATTGAGAATGACGCTGCAATTCCCGTAATTAATCCAGCAAGTGCGATGATAGAAGTTTTCTGAATAGCGAAAGTCAATCCAGCAAGTGCACCGGTTAATTCAATTAATGCATCATTTAGTCCAAGGACAATCGATCCAGCGTATTTCAATTTTTCTTCATCAAGCATATCGATTAAAGCATTTTCGTGAGAGCTTTCTTCACCGAGTATTTTTTCAGCTTCAGGAATTTGATCAACTATTGTTGAATAGAATCTTTCAGCTTTTTGTTCTCCCTTTTCCATTAATTTTATGCTGAATGTAATTCCAAAGATGCGAGCCATTAAATTGTAAAAGTAAACTTTGAGTTTATTTGGCTTGACTTCTTTTTCAGTAAATTTTTTCCAGTAGTGATAGTGAGCAAGCTCATCGTTTGCAATTTTCTTTAATACTTCGGAATTATTTTTATCTTTAATTACTCGAGCAAGATAGCTATAGACATAAAATTCTGTGATTTCATTCTTTTGAACGAATAAAAGTTTCTCTCTTAAGTCAGCATCAATTTTCATAACAAACTCCTTTAATTAATTTTTTTAAGTAAAATTTCAAGTTCAGTTTTTGGAAATTTTGATTAAAGATTTAATGCTTGATTTTTAAGTTGTCTGAAAACTCTGCTTGAGTTTCTCAGTTCGATCTGCCAGTTTAAGTTGTTCGATTAATTCATCTAAGTTTCCATCAAGAATTTCTTGAAGATTATAAAGGGTTAAACCAATTCTGTGATCAGTAACTCTGTTTTGAGGAAAATTGTAAGTTCTAATTTTGTCACTTCTATCGCCTTTTCTAACCATTGACCTGCGTTGTTCTGTCATTTCTTTGTTCTTTTCTTCCATTTGCAAATCATAAAGTCGAGCACGTAAAACTTTCATTGCTTTTATTCGATTTTGAATTTGCGAACGCTCATCCTGACATTGAACAACGATTCCAGTCGGAATGTGAGTAATTCGAACAGCAGTTTCGACTTTGTTTACATTCTGTCCGCCTGCACCACCACTTCTAAAAATGTCAATTCTTAAATCATTTGGGTTGATTTCTACTTCAACTTCTTCAGCTTCTGGAAGAACAACAACTGATGCAGCGGATGTATGAATCCTTCCACTTGATTCAGTTTTTGGAACTCTTTGAACACGATGAACACCACTTTCGTACTTCATATTGCCATAAGCCTCATCTCCTTGAAGCATAAAGATGACTTCCTTTAGTCCTCCGATTCCTGTATCATTCATATCAATCAAATCGACTTTCCAACCTTTGTTTTCTGCATATCTTGTGTACATTCTAAAAAGATCGGCAGCAAAGAGGGCGGCTTCTTCTCCACCGGTTCCTGCTCGAATTTCTACAATGCAGTTTTTGGAGTCGTCTGGATCTTTAGGAAGAAGCAACATTTTTAATTGTTCTTCCAATCGTTCAAGCTCTGGTTCAAGTTCATCGAGTTCAAGCTTTGCAAGCTCAACAAGTTCAGGATCTACTTTAGAATAAATTATTTCCTTGTTTCCTTCGATGTTCTTTTTTATTTCTTTGTATTTTTTATAAGTGTTGACAATTTCTTCAAGCTCACTTCTTTCTTTAGTGAGTTTGATTAATTTTTGCTGATCAGAAACTACCTCTGGTTTTGTAAGTTCTTCATTAATTTCTTCAAATCGTTGTACAAGTTTTTCTAAGTTTTCGAACATAAAATTCCTCTTTTCTCTCTCAAAAATAGAAAATCTGATTGGTTTATTGAATTTTGATAAAAAGCATAGATTTTTATAATTAAATCAGATGATTTGTGAGAATTGGTAAAATTAAGCTGCAATTTTCTTCTTAAAAATTTTTATTTTGAATAGTGAGTTAAATTAATATTAAAACAAACAAGAGAAAGATAATTCAACATCTTATGGTGATAAAACTATGAAGTCATTCAAAGAGTTACTGAACGAAAGAGTTTTAATTTTTGATGGTGCGATGGGGACAAATCTTCAGGCACAAAATTTAAGTGCTGATGATTTCGGCGGTAAAGAGTATGAAGGATGTAACGAGTATTTAGTCATTACTAAACCTGATGCTGTCAGAAAAGTTCATCTCGATTTTTTAGAAGCTGGTGCTGATATTATTGAAACAAATTCTTTCGGTTCAAATGAAGTTGTTCTTGCAGAATATAATTTGCAGCATCTCTCTTATGAAATCAGTCGTAAATCTGCCGAGCTTGCAAAAAAACTTGCATCATCATTTTCAACAAATGAGAAGCCTAGATTTGTTGCTGGTTCGATTGGACCTGGAACAAAACTTCCTTCACTTGGACATATTTCTTTTAGGGAATTGGAGAAATCTTACTATCCACAAATTTCTGGTTTAGTTGATGGCGGAGTTGACATCCTTTGTATTGAAACTTGTCAGGATATGCTGCAAGTGAAATCAGCACTTTCTGCAGCAATGAAAGTTTTTGAAGAGAAAAAAACCAGAGTTCCTATCATTGTTTCTATTACAATTGAAACTACTGGAACAATGCTGATGGGAACTGACATTTCAGCTGCTCTTACAACTTTTGAACCTTACGATATCATTGATGTTATCGGAATGAATTGTGCAACGGGTCCAAAAGAGATGAGCGAGAATGTTCGTTACTTATGTCAAAATTCACCAAAGCCAGTTTTTGTAATGCCAAATGCAGGAATTCCTGAGAATGTTGGTGGTAAAGCTTGTTATCATCTCAGTCCTGACGAATTAGTTCACTGGTTGTCACATTTTGTGAAAGATCTTGGTGTGAGCATTGTTGGTGGATGTTGCGGAACTACCAAAGAACATATCAAAAAACTTGTAGATAATTTATCTGATTTAAAGCCAGCAAAGAGAAATTGGAATTATCAACCAGCTGTTTCGAGTACTTTTATAAGTCAACCTTTACACATTGATCCTGGACCTGTGCTAGTTGGTGAAAGATGCAACGCAAATGGTTCGAAACAGTTCAGAGAGTATTTATTGAAGGATGATTATGAAGGAATGCTTCAGGTTGCAAAAGACCAGATCAAAGAAGGTGCTCATATGCTTGATATTTGCGTCGCTTATGTCGGTCGTGATGAAAAGAAAGATATGATTGAATTTGTTAAAAGATTAAATACACAAGTTCAATTGCCTTTAATGTTTGACTCAACTGAATATGAGGTAATAGAAGCTGCACTTGAACATTATGCAGGTAGATCAGTAATTAATTCAGTGAATCTTGAAGATGGAGAAGAAAGAATTTCTAAAATCTTACCACTTGCAAAAAAGTTTGGTGCTGCGGTAATCGCATTAACCATTGATGAAGAAGGAATGGCTAAAACAGCTAAAAAGAAATTAGCAATTGCAAAGAGAATTAGAGACTTAGCTGTTAATAAATATCAACTTCGTGAAAGTGATTTGATATTTGATCCATTAACATTTACTCTTGGAAGCGGTGACGAAGAATTTAGAAGAAGTGCAATTGAAACTCTTGAAGCCATTAAGTTGATCAAAAAGGAAATTCCAGACTCAAAAACAATTCTCGGTATAAGTAATGTTTCTTTCGGATTGAATCCAAAGGCGAGATATGCATTAAATTCTGTATTTCTCTATTATGCTGTTCAAGCTGGACTTGATCTGGCAATTGTTCACGCAAGTAAAATTATGCCTTTGAATAAAATTGATGAAAAAGGCAAGCAACTCTGTGAAGAATTGATTTTTGATAAGAGACGATATGAGTTTGTATAAGAAATTAAATTGTTTCTGATATAATCCGAATATACGCTGGGAGAAGGGAGAGTACATCAATGCGATTTGGATAAATACATTTAAAGTGAATTGATGAATTTTATATCAAAAAAATTTTTAGTTCGTTTTTCAAGTTTTATAAAGAACATAGTTCTTCTTTCCTCAATTTTTATTTTCACTTCTTTTCAGATTAACTCAGTCAAATTTTTCACGACTGGTGATGGACTTCCAGATAATAGAATAATCGATATTGCACAGGATAAGTATGGTCAGCTGTGGGTTTTAACTGGAAGTTCTGTTTCGGTTTTTAATGGAAGCAACTGGAAAAATTTCAGTACAAAGTTTCAGCATCAGGGGAATCCATTTAATGATCACTTAAAGGATTTCAAAAAGGTTTTAATTGATCAGAGAGATACAAAATTTTTCTTATCGAAAGAAGGTGAAATTTTCAAACTTGAAAATAAAAACCTTGAACATTTAGCTTCTCCACTAAATTCAAGAGGAATTCCTTTCGAAGATTTTGAATTAGTAACAGAAGGCGAAAAGCAAATTATCTGGGCATCATCTAAGAGAGATGGACTTGCATATTTTGACAATAGCTGGTTCACTTTCACAAAGCAAGAAGGATTAATTTCAAATGAAATATTGTACATAAAAAGTTATGGTGAGTTTTTACTTGTAATCACAGATCAGGGATTGCAATTCATTCGTGATAAAAGAGTTGTTTATACTTACAGAGATTTTAATTTCAAGAAATTCACTTCCGTTTCTATTGCATTCGATAGATACACAAAATTTAACGAAACGCTTCCAGCATTTTGGTTACTTGCCGATAATCGACTTTACAAATTTGAAAACGAAAAATTTAGTGATCAAACTTTCAAATTTTTTAATCCTTATAGAGAATTTTACACAAAGATTTACACAAATGGTGGTGGAAAAATCTATCTCACTAATAAAGAGTTGATCAAAATAATCAATGTAAATACAAGTGAAGTTCAGGTTTTGAATAAAGAAACCGAAGTTGACGGCACACCACAGGTTCTGTTTGTTGAACGAGAAAAAAATCTCTGGATTGGAACAGATAAACGCCTTATCAAAATCAATTTCACAAGTGTAATAAAATTTTCAAAAGAGAATGGATTAAGTGATTCAAAAATTACTTCGCTCATCAAATCAGGGGATGATTTATATCTTGGACATTCAGAAGGTAAACTAACATTCTTTTCAAGAAATAAATTTTACCAACTGAACTTTGAAAACCAGATTAAGTTTTATCTTAAAAATATTTCACCAGTCTCGACAGAAATAAGAAAAATTCAGTCAACAGGAAATAAAATTATATTTCTCGCAGGCAGTTCAGGAGTTTTTGAATTATCTCAATTGTCTACTATCAAGCCTGTTTATCTTGTAAACAACTCATCAGATTATATTAATGATTTTATTTCCTTGCCTGATGGTGCTTTGCTTCTTTGTGGAAAATTTACGGAAGGAAATACTGTTAAAAATTTAATTCTTCTTAACTCAAAACAAAGTTTGCCTGAAGATGAATTTTTAAAATCAATTCAACCAGAAAAATTGTTTATCTCGAGAGATGGTTCGATCTGGATTGCTGGTCGCGGTTTAGTGGTTTTGAAAATTTATAGAGGAAAAACTGAACAATTCAATATTGGACAATTTCTTAATTCAGAGAAAATTAATGTAATTGGTGAAGATAGGGGAAGCAATATCTTCGTAGGTACTAATAATGGTTTTGTTATACTGATGAAGAATGGGGAAATCAAATCTTATAACTTAAGTGAACAAACAAATTCAAACGGTGAAGTCGGTACTCATTCATTTTATTTTGATGAGTTGAATAATCTCTGGTTAATGTCGAGTAAAGGTTTAAAATTCTGGAACTGGAAAGAATTCAAATCTTCTTATGAGTGGAAGAGCATAATTCCAGTTCGTGAAAATGTTCAATCAATTGATGAAATAAATGGAAAAATTTTCGTTGCAGGTGAAAATGGATTATTTATCATCTCATCAAGCGAGGATGAGATTAAAGACATTTATCCACAAGTTTATATTCAGGAGATTATTGCAAATGGTAAGTCTTATGATGGATTGACTGAAATTGTTTTGAAGGGCAAATCAGATTTGAAAATTCGTTTCAATGCTGTTTTACTTTCAGCGAATAATATTGAGTTTTCATACAAACTTGAAGGTTATGATAAAGATTGGTCAGAACCAGCTTACGCAAGAGAAGTTTATTATTCAAATCTTCCCGAAGGCAGTTACCGATTTTTATTGCGATCAAAATCGAGTTTTACAGATTGGACACAACCGGTAAGCACAGGCACCATAAAAATTAAAATTCCCTTTTATGAAAAATTTGAAATCATTATTCCGTTGATCTCTTTATTAATACTGATGATTGTACTTGTTTATGTTTTTGTTAACAGGAAGAAGGCAGTTAATCAGGATTTGATTTCACTTAAAAAACAAATTGAAGGATTGGAAAAACAGAACAGACAATTGCGTCAAGAATTCAACAAAGCACTTGAACTATCAAAATCTCGAATGACTTTCCTTGCAAGTTTGTCTCATGAACTGCGAACACCAATTAATTCGCTAATTGGATTTGTGGATATTTTACTCGATTCAAAAATCAATTTAAGTGAAGAAGATCGACAGAAATATTTGAACTACATTAGTATAAATAGCCGAAGACTGCTCATTTTAATTAACGACATAATTGATTTAGCAAAAATTGATTCGGGGACAATCACACTTGATTATTCAGAAGTTAATTTAAATGCTGAGGTTCGAGAGACAATTAACCTTTTCCGTGAAAAAATAAAATCAAAGCATCTTGATTTGATACTAGAACTTGATCCAGACCTTGAAACACAATATCTATACATTGATAGGAATCGACTTCATCAGATTATTTCAAATTTGATTACCAATGCAATTAAATTTACTGAGGAAGGATACATTAAAATCTCAACTCGAAAAGATGGAGATAAATTTATTCTCTCTGTTGAAGACACTGGAATTGGAATTCCAGAAGGTGAGATTAATTTTATCTTTGAAGAATTTAGAAGGTCATCGAATGCGATTAAAAAATCAATTGAAGGCACAGGGCTTGGACTCTCAATCACGAAAAGATTGGTCGAGTTGATGGGTGGAGAAATTAAAGTTGAGAGTCAGGAGGGTATCGGTTCTACTTTCACAGTTATTTTCCCTTCAAAAAAAGAAGTGACAAAGAAATTTGAGAAGAATATAAATTCAATCCGAAATTAATTTGAGCGCAAAGATATTTATTTAATTCTGGCTAATCATTAAGATCAACTACATCTGCATCAGTAATAAAAATCATCATAGCGAAGTTTTTAGAATATTTTGATTTGCAGAGTTCCACAATTTTATTGGCAACCTCTTCTTCACAAATAACCTCAATCTGTATGTTCTGACTTAATGAGAAATCACCTTCTCTTTTACCTCGTTTACCGCTTCCACTTACTTCAAATAAAGTATAACCTGATGCACCTAATTGAATGATTTCGTCTGGAAGAATTGAACTTAAAGTAGATTCTGTGATTATGGTTACCAATTTCATTTTTTTCATTTTTACCTCAAACTATGAGTGAAGCCATCCAGTAATAAATTGGAATTCCAAAAATTAAATTGAATGGAAATGTAATTCCCAGTGAAGCAGTGAGATAGAAAGTTGGGTTTGCTTCTGGGACTGCAATTCTCATCGCAGCAGGTGCTGCAATATAAGATGCACTCGCTGCTAAAGTTGCTAAAACGGTAGTTCCTCCAACTGAAAGACCAACTAACCAACCAACAATAGTTCCAATTGATGCACTTATCAACGGCATTATAATTCCAAATGCAATCAAGAATAAACCAACTCTTTTCAAATCTTTAAGTCTGTAAGAAGTGACAAGTCCCATTTCAAGCAAAAAGAACGCAAGCAATCCTTTAAATAAATCTGAAAATAGAATTTTCACACTATTCATTTTTTCTGGTCCTAAGACATAACCAATTAATAAACCCGTCACAAGCAAGTAAATACTTTTTCCAAAAAGAATTTCCTTAATTAGTTTTGAGACTGAAAATGGTCCTTTGCTTGCTCGGAATTTAGCTATTAATATACCTACAGCAATAGCTGGAATTTCTAAAACCACAAGAAGCACGGTTGTGTAATTTTCATAACTAATATTGAATTTGTCCAAGAAAGCAATCACAACAGCGTAAGTTACTGCACTAACCGACCCATAATGTGCAGCTATTGCTGAGGCATTTGATCGATCGAATTTCCCAATTCTTCTTAAAATGATGTATGCAATTATTGGTATAATTATTCCAATGAATATCGTTCCCAGAATTGGAAAGATGATTTTCTCTAATTGTGACTCGCTTAATTGAATTCCTCCTTTAAGTCCAATTGCAATTAAAAGATAGATGCTTAGAATTTCATAAATAGGTTCGGGTAATTTCAGATCTGTTTTTAAAATTCCAGCAATTAAACCAACAACAAAAAATAAAATTACTGGGTCAAGAAGATTTTCTATCATAATTTCCTACGATTTTGTTGGAGTAATTGATAAATCAAAACTAAGTTGTGAATTAAATTAAAATAATTTTTCAACATCAAAGAGTGAACCGTTCATAAAATCTTGCTTATTAATATTCAAGACTTTCAAAGCTAGATCTGTTGTCTCTCTACCTCTTGGAGTTCTTTTCAAAAATCCCTGTTGAATTAAAAATGGTTCATATACTTCTTCAATTGTGCCTG
>Ga0308421_1001389_pt1 | contig 12886 bp, 4 predicted proteins | sample HotsprSampleMS60_FD_203673 | JGI IMG/M metagenome (GOLD analysis project Ga0308421, IMG submission 203673) | Hot spring phototrophic mat microbial communities from Mushroom Spring, Yellowstone National Park, Wyoming, United States - 20090730_MS60 ...
GATAATACAATTGATTCCATTGTCGTATGCGGTAGGCGCATTACCCGAAGGACACCGCTACCACGAATAGAAGAGCATTTCCGAAGCCCACAAGTCTTTCGCGATACTATCCCTGTTGCACCTGGCACACGAGAGTGCTGTATTCGGGCATACATCATGGATGCAGGGGACATTTACGGTCTCAACATTTCCGGGACGATTACTGTTCTCGGCGGACAGAGAAAGCTTGTAGCCGATAGCTGCTGTGCTCGAGCCAGGGGCTGGCTCATCGGGCAGAAGATCCACGACCTCAACTGCAATGGGAGGATTGACAGCGGTGAGCCACCGCTGTCAGGGTGGCGGATTCAAGCAGAGCGCTCCGGCTCTGTTGTCGCCTCGGCAATCACGGATAGTACAGGGTGGTACTACATTGCGGTCCCGCCGGGCACTTACACCCTTAGGGAGCAGGTGCTGCCTGGATTCACGCCCAGTGATGGGGGCCCCTTCGTTGTCACGATCGGAGCCGGAGAGGTCACGCAGCGGAACTTCTTGAACTGCACAGCTCCACCGCGGTGTGATACCATCGGTAGGATCAGTCTGGACAGTGCCTGCTGCCAGTTCACCGTACCCATCTTCTTGGCACATGGGCTTGGTGGCGTCACCAGCATTCAGTGGTCGCTTTCTGGCGGTACGATGGAGAGCATCTCGCCACTCCTTGGATGCTCATATACCCTCACGCCAGCAAATCCATACGGTACGACAAGTGGCACCATCACCTTCTCCTCACCGTGCACTATAAGCCCATTGAATTTAGGAATGGAGGTAAACCCAACAACAGCGACGGGTCAGGTCACGCTCTACCTCACCATCAACCATGGTCCGAACAGGGTCTGCCGCGACACTATCCAGCTAAGGTGCGCCCGTGCACCAATTACCAAGTGCGATAGCCTGTCGGTGGAACCGTACATTTTCCAAAATCTCCAGCAGTCCTGGCGTACATTCAAAATCTTCAACCAAAAGCAACCTGCATCCCCGATCAAGGAGGTCAAGATTGCGCTCACTCCACCGCCCTGCTCCCCGACCTATGTGTGGACCGGCGGTGGTCTAGTCGTCGATGGTAACTCCCGCAGTTGGGGTTACACAACGAGCGGCACGCCTCCTTACAGCACCATCAGCATGAGCTGTGATCCTGGCACACCAGCACCGCAAGGGTCAGCAGCGAATAGCACGGTACAATTCAATCTCGGGATAGACTACACCTGCGACTGGACGGGCACGGTCACGCTGACCGTTATCCACTGCGACGGTGATACCTGCACGCTCACTGCAAACTGGTGCGCCAAGGAGAACCCGAGGCTGTGTATCGCTACTCCCGTGTACGCTACCATAGCTGCAGCGACGTTACCATTGAGGGTTGCGCGGATCATGGAAGTGCGGATCGATACAATGATGGTTCCCGGGAATCGAGAGCTCCGCGCGTGTCATGCGACCGTGGTACCCGTCAGTCTTGGTTGGGATGTTGTTGGTGTGAGCATCGAGGACGAGCTCACCCAAGAGGAGCGGGAATCCGGTCGTTACCGTCCCTGGATTGGTGGGGTCAAACTCACCAAGGCGGATGCAGCACGGTGGGCGCTGGTCGAACTCCAGCCTTGCAAGCAGGACACCACTCCGATCAAGGGACCCTGGATACTGCGGGCAACGCTTGCATCGAGAGAAACACTCTCCGATACACCGCGTGTAGCGGTAACCTTCTACGACGCTGATGGCAATCCAATTGCCAGCGACACGGCGAAGGCAGCGATGCAGGTGACCTCCGTGCCTGTTGAGATTGTTCAACCCGGTGGTGGCAGCAGCAGCATCCTGCAAATCGTGCCGAATCCTGCAGCCGAGGAGGTACGAGTCGAGTACGTGCTGGCTCATCCGGGTGATGTCACGGTCGAGCTCTGCGACCTGCTCGGCAAGTGCCGGCTGAAAGCTGAGTTGGGTTGGATGCCGTCCGGCCGTAACACCTTCGGCATGAGCACAGCAGATTTGCCAACAGGCAGTTACATCCTGCGACTTCGGACAAGCGGCGGTGTGCTGACAGCGCCGCTACGCGTGGTGCGATGACGTCTCGAACACTCGAGAGCGGGCAGCCATCTAAGCGGATGGCTGCCCGTTTTTTATGAGCGTGTAAATTCGCACTTCGGCAAATTCCCCCTTTGTATGGGCGTGGTGGCGGAGCCGAATTTTGCATCGGGTCGCGTGCACGCTCCTTGACAACTTGGAGGCGATGGTGTTCTCCCGGCAACGATGTCACCGGTGCACAGGTGCATCGGAACTGCGGGAACATTCATAGCTTCGTACCAGTATAGGGCGCAACTTCCCTGGCGCTTGCCAAGCCGGCGTGGCTGGGACGCTCCGGAGCTGACGCAACCGTTGTCCTCCCCCCAGCTTCCGCAGCCCACACCGCGGGGAAACGCCAGCGATGGAGCATGTTCCACAGCCATGTCGGTGCAGCAATGCGGTATTCCCTCCTCCGCTCCGCAGCCGTCTGGAGTTTGCTTGCATGGCTTGCTGTCGCAAGTGGAAGCGCGTGGGCGCAGAACGTGGTCGAAGCGTGGGACCCACAGGGCTACGGCTTCTACCTGAAGAAGGTCGTCAGCGACACTGCGATCTGCAGCGGGCAGACCTTCTCGTACACCATCTACTTCAGCATTCCTGCCGGAACGCAATCGGCAACCATCTTGGACAATGTACCCAGCCCGCTCGTGGTGCACAGCGTGAGCGTCACCTCTGCGTGTGGGACTCCGACGGTCACCTTTCCGCCTCCGGGGACTGGCGGTCAGGTCAGCCTCGTGTACAGCAGTGGTAGCATTCCCTCGGGTGGCTGCTCCGGCTCGATGACCATCGTGGTCTCCTTCCCCAATGGGGTGACCTGCAATGGAACCAGCGTCCGGAATCGCGTGTGCATGACGGCAACGATTCAAACTCCGAGCGGACCGGGGATGGTGGAGTTCTGCACACCATTTGTTACCACCACCGCCAAGGCGAGCAATCCCTGGCAGATTGAGAAGAAGGTGCTCAATGGCACCTGGGTCAGCGGCAACTGCCCCTGGAAGGTGGTCGGGGATACGGTCACCTACCAGATCTGCGTCTACAAGAACAACCCCGCACCGTGCGGCGGATACGGGCAGCTCAACCTCGTCAACGGCGTCGTCACCGATGTGCTGCCTGCGGGAGCGCAATTTATCTCGGCGTCGCCCTCCACCGGGGTCACGGTCAGCGGCACTACGATCACCTGGAACGTCGGCAACCTGAGTGCAACGCAGCCCTTCAACATCGTCTGTGTGACGCTGAAGGTCTACTACCCGCCGGCGCAGTTCCCCACGAACTCGCAGATCACCAACACCGCAACGCTCACCGGGCAGCTCGGATCGCTACAGCAACCCTGCGGGCAGTTCCAGCTCTCCAGCACCGTCTGCTGGCAGAAGGTCCTACCACCTCCACCCACGACCCAGGCATCGCTCTTTAAGTGGGGTTCCACCAACGGGCAGCCCGGCTGCGCGGGGACGTATACGATTCAGTTCTGCAACACCGGCAACACGACGCTGCCGGCAAATTCCGTTGTCATCCGCGATACCTTGCCGGCAACGCTGACGCTGAGCTCCGCCAGCGGGTCGTCCAACCTCCCAGTCACCACCAGCGGCAACATCGTCACGGCAACGCTCAACGCCCCGCTTCCGCCGAATGGCTGTACGTACGTGACGGTGAACTTCACCATCTCCCAGAGCGCAACGCCGAACTCCACCATTACGAACTGCGCCTACGCAACAGTGCAAGGGCTGACGCAACCGCTCTCCTCGTGCTGGTCCTTCGTGGTGAACGCACCGGCACCGAATCCGTGCGTCTGGAAGGAGATCTGTAGTCCGCAGAACTCCTATTCGCTGGGGCAGGTCATCCGGATGCGGCTCCGTGTGCAGAACATCGGCGGACTTCCCATCACGGGTGCGACCATCACCGACAACCTCAACCCGAACTTCGAGTACGTCGGCAACCCCAACTTTTACAAGTCGAACACCTGGAATACACCGTGCAATTCGCCTATTGGGCTGGGCGGCGTAACGGCATGGACTCCGGCTCCGAACATCTCCGTAAGCGGGCAAACGGTGACAATCTCAAACGTGAACATCCCCGCGTCGTGTCAGAGCGTCTTCTGGAACGGCTGCGGCATGTACGGTAACAACACGGTGCCCTACTACTGGATCGAGTTCGACGTGAAGATTCGCGATACCGCCGGACTGGGGAACATCCCGAACTCCTTCACGCTCTCCGGCGGTGGAGTAAGCTCGCCGGTGACCTCCAACACCGTGCTGGTGCTCACTACTGGGCAGGTCGGCTTTACGCTCACGAAGGAGGTGGCACCGGATACGAGCTCGTGGGCATCGTCGCTCAACGTTTCGCCGGGTGGGACGCTCTACTACCGCTTGCGGATGCCGCTGGCAGCAGGCTCGGTCCCGCTGCGCCATGTGACGTTTGTGGACCTCCTACCGCGCGACTCCGTCACGGCAGATAAGCGCATCATCTCCCAATGCAACTTGTCGCGTGGCAGCCAGTTCGACGTCACCTACCAAGCCGGCGTGCTGACCAGCCACCCGGTGAACTGGTACACCAACACCAACACCACAACGCAGGCATCGGCAACGGCGATCTCTGCCGCAACGGGTTCGCCCACGCTCTTCCCACCCCCGTTCTCGTGCGGGACGGGCACGCCCTGGACAGCGGGCGTGAGTCCAGGGGCAAAGAACCTGGGCATCTACTTCACCACGGCGGTGGGTGCATCGCTCGTGCCGACCGTGATCTTCCAGGCAAAGGCAGCGCAGGGAGCGACGCCGGGGCAGATCGCCTGCAACAGCTTCGCCGCCGGTGGTGCAGTACGCCACTACCTGAACAGCTCCACAGCGCAGGATGTGGCGGTTGGACCCCTGGAGTCGGGCAACGTGTGCATTGCGATCGACTCCACGAGTAGATGCTACCGCGCAACGCTCGTGCCTCCGGTCGTGTCCGTCGGGCAGGTCCAGGGTGGCTGCAAGTACACCGTGACGGTGACGCTCTCCAACCCTGGGACGACGCCGCTCTCCGGCGTTGCCAGCTCGCCGCAGGGGACGGTATCGCCGTCGAGCTTTACGGTCCCGGTGGGCAGCTCCACGCTGACGCTGAGCTTCATCGACACCCTGCCGCAGGCTAATTTCGCTTGCATCTACTTCGGCGTGAGCAACGCGGATGGAACTGTCAGCCAGTGCGATTCCGTCTGCTTCGACCTCCCACCCTGCCCGCGGGATACCTGCTGCCCGCAGCGCGTCAGCTTCAAGGTTGATTGCAAGGGCAAGGATACAGCGGGCAACCAGATCTACCAAATCTGGGCCAGCGGCATCATTCCGCCTCAATGTAAAACAGTCACGTTGATGGTCTCGGCATCGGAGGGACCGCTTTCGCCCTCGACCTTCTCGATTGGACCGGGCAGCTTCACCATCAGCACGAACCTAACGGATGTGCCGCCGCCGGCATCGGGTGTGGTGACCCTTTACTACACGGTCTTCGGCAACGGTGTGGTACTCTGCCGTGATTCGGTGCGGATACAGCTTCCGGAGTGCCCGCCGCCGCTGGAGGACTGCTGCCAGCTCCTGCGTCCAACCTTGCAGTCCTCGATCGCCGGGTGGAGCCACACAGGCACTGTGATCATCACCGGCACTGCTTCGGCTGCGCTCCCGCTGCAGCGCTTCTCGGCAACGATTGTGAGCGCACAGCGGAAGGTGATACCGCTCTTTCTCCCTCCGTCATCGGGCACCTGGCAGCGCATCTTTGGGGATTTCACCGCTGGCATAGCAGCGAATCCGCCTGGAGCGCTCTCGGTGCTGACACCCTTCAGCCGCGAACTGGTCTGGAAAACGGACAGCTGCATCCAACAGACCAGCCCCGGTGCGTTCAAGCTCTGGGCGCTGTTCCCGCCGCCCCCGAGCTGGTTGTATAAAGATATCTTGCTCTTTAGCGTGCGCTACAGCTTCACCGATTGCGAGTGCCGCACCTGCGATACGCTCGTGACCTACACGCTTGTGCGCCCCGGCAAGAAATATCCGCCCTTCCCGTGGGATTTGGTAACGGTGCAGGTGCTCTCGCCCGGCAGAATGGCGCTCCTGAAGCTGCCCTTGCGTAGGGCGGTCTCGGAGGACAGCACCATAACGGTGGAGCTGACCTCGCTCCATCTGAAGGGTAGCGGTAGATGGAGTCTGCGCTCCCGTGCAGATACGCGGGATATCATCAGCCCGACTCCAAACGGCTATCTCGTCGTGCTGGGTCCGAAGCCACCAGGAGCGCGCAACGGCGATGAGCTCGAACTCGAGCTGGAGGGTGAGCTTCCGGAGCAGCTGACCGTCGAGTACCGCTACTGCATGCAGGAGCCAGGGACAGAGCTCGACTGCAGTGGCATGGAGGAACGGACATATGAGCTCGGCTCCATCCGTGAGGAGCGCAGCGGCATATTGGTCCAGCATGAAGGGCGTGTCGACAAGGTCCGGACCTTCTCGATCGCGATTGTCAACACGGGTGCAGCAGCGCTGCGCTCCCCTGCCGTGAGCCTGCAGCCGCTCCCACAGCCCGATGGTACAGTTCCGGTGATCATTGCGCAGGGCGCCCCCAATGTGGCAAATCTCACCATCAAGTGCACCTCCTGCTGCATTGACCATCGAGACGGCTGTCGGTGCAAGTGCTTTGGGGTCTTCGAGGAAACCGTACTGGAGCCTGGTGCGGTGCTCCGTCCGATGTACATCACCGTCAGCGGTGCCAAGCAGGAGCTGCTCGATGCCGTTGAGGTCGAATATGAGCTCCTCGAAGGCGATGTCGTCGTCGGGCGCGGGCGCATTCGGCTGGAGGGCGCCATCTCCGGCATCAAGGGCGATAACGGCGGAGAAGCTGCCGCCGTGCGCATCAGCTCGCTCTATCCCAACCCGACAGGTGATGCTGTGACCATCGGCATCACTGCCTCGGCTCCGCTCTCCAACGCCACAATTCTGCTCTACGACGCGCTGGGGCGGCTGGTGGGCACCCTGCTGCAGGATGCTACGCTGCCGGCTGGCACCACGGCTGTGCCTGTCTCGGTCGGGCATCTGCCCTCGGGAACGTATACAGTGGTGCTGCGCAGCAGCGCCGGTATAGCTGCCCGGCAGATGGTCATTGCGCGGTAGGCGCACGAGCGCGTGTCTATTCCCACGCCCGCAGGTGGCACCGGCTGCCTGCGGGCGTGGTGTTTTTGGGGACTGCTGCGTAAATTTGCTTCTTAACCTGTACACCCCATGCCACCTTATGCACGTGTCGTGCCACAGGGGTCTGGAGCTGATGCCCTCCCCGCAGCGCTCTTGGGAACCCGTGTCCCGCTCCTGCGGTATAAGCGCGCGACCGCACCTGTGGTGAAGATGGTGGGTATGTTCCACAAGCGCAACGTGTACGGCTCCCATGTTCCGCAAGCGCTCTTCAACGGTACTGCTGGGGCTGCTGCTGTGTGCAGCCTCTGCTGCGGCGCAGGTCAATGTGACGCTGCAGCTTCCCTTCGCGCAGATGCCGGCGCGTGTGTCAGAGTGGCGCGAGAATGAGTCGCTCATCCGCATCGTGGTGCAGAACACCGGGCGTGAGCAGTACGAGGGGCTCATGCTCTCGGTGGAGCTGAGCAAGGACGGGCGGCGCATTGCGCGCAGCCGCAATGGGCATCCGGCGCAACCACGGTTTTCCTTGGGACCGGGTGAGACACGCTCGCTCCCCTGGCGCGAGGTCATCAGCGAGGAGGCGGTAGAGTACGACGGCTCCATCCGCCAGCAGGTCATCGCCACTGGAGAGCTGCCCGAGGGGCAGTACCGGCTGTGTGTTCAAGTCCTGAATGCACAGCTGCGTCCCATCAGCCGGCAGGCGTGCGGGTCGTTCGGGATTGTGCTGGCGGACCCACCGGTGCTGGTGTCGCCAATTGGTGGAGCGCAGGCATCCGTCATCCCACTGCTGCAATGGACACCGAGCAATCCGCCGGCACCGGGGCTGCAGTACCAGGTGACGGTGAAGGTGCGCTACCGTGGGCAGACACTGGCGCAGGCGATGGCGAGCAACCCTGTACGGCTGCAGGCAACCGTGCCCACGACGAGCTACCAGGTACCGGTGACCGAGCAGCTCGGGGTTGACGCAGCCGACCCCAACTATGCCGGGCACGTCTGGCAGGTGCAGGCACTGCTCAATGGGCGTCCCTACGGGCGCAACCGCGGCTTGAGCCAGATCGAGTGGTTCGTGGTGCCCGCGATAGTGGGAGACCCGGTCAAGCCCAGCGACGGGCGTCCGATTGCGATGGTGGAGTGGGAGGTGCCGTATGAGGAGATCCGTCCCGGGCACCCCATCAAGCTGCAGGTGCCGCCGATCCAGGAGGACACGGTGCTGTACGTGCTGCGGGTGCGCGTGCCAGAGAAGCTCTCGCTGCAGCAATTGGAGCAGCTTCGGAAGAACTGGGCGCATGAGGTGCGCAAGGAGATCAGCACCATGCGCGAGAGACAAGTGCTTGACGACGTGGGTGATATGGTTCAAATATCGAATCGTATGGTGGACTCCAGGCGGGGGCCCAAGCCCGCTGGCATCTTGTGTATAGCTCCGTCGTTTCGTATGGTGGAGGTGGACTCCACGCGCAAGACCCGTCCGGTGCGTGTTTATCTGGCAGATACATATAGTAGGTATCGTATGGTGGACTCCACGCGGAAGCCCAGTACCATAACGTCGTATGATGTGAAGAAAGTTGATCATTATGATGGATCTCGCATGGTGGACTCCACGCGGAAGCCCGGTGGCAAGGGTATTAGTTTGACGGATGTTAAAGTAGAAGTTGCAAATCGCATGGTGGACTCCACGCGGAAGCCCCGTGGCGTGCCGTATTTATTGGTGGATCATGGGAGGGCCTTTCATACACACCAGGATACCTTCGGGGTGCAGTCCTATCCACCGAAGTACGAGGAACTATACGACCTCGACGGCACCCCGCAGGACACGGCGGGCGCCGGGGTGGACAGGACCCGGTACACGGGCGGTTACTTCGTCTACGCGCTACCACAGGATACCACTGAGCCAGCAGAGCTTGTGGACTACTATGTCCCCAACGGCACCCCGCAGGGCACCACCGAGCCATTATCTGCTGCGCGGTCCGTGGGCCCGTGGGGGAGGGCGGTGACGGATAAAGTTAGGCAAGCGCAGTTGGCACAACCTATGGTCAGGATACGCCCACCACAGGATACCACTAAGCCAGCAGAGCTTGTGGACTACTATGTCCCCAACGGCACCCCGCAGGGCACCACCGAGCCAGCATCTGCTGCGCGAATCAACATCAAGCCGTTGGCTGACAGGGTGGTCGTCGAACCAGCACCTGGAGAGGAGCGGCAGATCGCCTACAATGCAGGTGTGGAGGGAGCGATTATCGTGGAACGGAGGGGCAACGTGCTCGTAGTTGGGAACTTCACCCCAACCCACGTTGCGCTACCGATGCCCGAGCTGGAGCTTGACCCTGGCGATGGACCTGTGTGCGGTATACCAGAGTCTCTTGGGCAAGGGGAAGAGACCGTAGGCTCCACCGCCCGCTACACCGGCTATGTGCTCAATCAAGCAATTGCCACTGGACCTAGGCCATCGGGGAAAACCTTGGCGCGGCAAGCTCCACCTCAAGGGGGTAACCAGAATATGGCTGGTCCTATTAGCCTTCCCCGTCCCTCGGACGTTGGGATTCCGGAGTTTCGCATGATGCCCCCTGGTGGAGGTGCTCCAGTGCTCTGGCCCAACGGCAATCCGCCGCGCGATCCGGACTGGCCCTGGGTGGGAGTTATCGGCACCCCTGTGCTTGAGGGCATCGACGGCGCGCCCGGTCCGGACAAGCCGCAGAACTGGTGCGGGACGGAGTACATCTGGACCGGACCGCCTCCGAAGAGCCCGAAGGAGCTCATCCTGACCCCGGTGATCCCAAGACCTCGCTAAGCTTCAGCACCATCCAACAAGCGGGCGAGGGGCACAGTACCCTCGCCCGTTTCCTTTTTGCAAGAAGCCCCAGCCGACCGTGTCGCACCGAAGGCGAGCCGACCGTTGCTTCCTTCCGGACCTGGCGGGGTTGAGCTCCCTCCGGTCGCACGGGGCTGGGGCAGTGCGAAATTACTACAGCGCCGACACCTGCGCAAGGCGCCACAGCAGCCGCGCCGCCAAGAGCGCCACACGCGTGAGCTTGTCGTAATCGAGCCGCTCGGCATGGTCGCTGGGACGGTGGTAGTCCTCGTGCAGCCCGGTGAAGAGGAACACCACCGGAATCCCCCGACGGGCAAAGCTGGCATGGTCGCTTGCCAGGAAGAGTTCGGACTGCCCGAGTTCGCCCAGCAGGAATGGGCGGCGCAGGCGGCGGTTCTCCTCCTGCAGAAGCTGCGCAAGGTGCTCACCGAGCCAGCCCAGCAGGAGCGAATCCGGATAGTTGCGCCCGATCATGTCCAAATTCAGCATGGCGCGGCAGCCGGAAAGGGGTAGCGGAGGTGCTTCCACGAACGCCTGCGAACCGAGCAAGCCCTTCTCCTCCCCACTGAAGGCGACAAAAAGGATGGAGCGCAGCGGCTTGACCCGCCCCAGTGCAAGCGCCCGTGCAATGAGCAGCATCCCAGTGGTGCCGGAGGCGTTGTCATCAGCGCCATTGTAGATGGAATCCTGCTCCCCCGGACTGCTGTAGGTGCCCACGTGGTCGTAGTGTGCCCCCAGCAGGATGTATTCCTCCCGAGCGCGCTGCCCGGGGAGCCATCCCACCACGTTGGGCACGCGCACGCGCTCGCGCTCCACGAGTGCAACGCTCAGGTCCACCCGTACCTCGGGCAGCAGGGCTGGGGTCGGTGCCGTATCCTGCGCGCGGAGCCACTCTCGGAAGGCATCCAGGCTGCCGAAGAGGGCTTCCACGGCGGCGCGCCCGATGGCGTAGGCGGGCAATCCAGCGGTATCGGCACGGCGGGGCTGCAGCGGGAGCACCCCCCCAGGCAGGCGCGAGAGCGCCGGCCAGGGATAGCCCAGCACCCGTGTCTGCCGCTCCAGCCGCTCCGGCGATTGCACAAATAGCACCCCTACCGCCCCGAGGCGGCGCAACTGCTCGATGCGCTGCCCAAGGCGGCTGCGAGAGACACCCCCTGTATCCCCCACGAGCAGCGCAACCGCTCCGCGCAGCCGCTCATCGGCGCGCGGCTCCGCTGCAAGGCTGCCGACGAAGACCACCGGGGCATCCACAACCTGCCCTGCACGGGTCTGCCCCAGCGGCGTTGCATCGCGCGGAAGCTGGGCTTCCCATTGCTGTGTGCCGCGCCGGATGCGCACCCAGAGGCTCTCCGGGCGCACGTCCACCCGCACGAGCTCGTACCAGTGCAGGTAGCTCTCCCCCAGCGGCTGAATCCCCCAGCGCTGGAAGGCGTGGGCGATGTACTCGGCTGCCCGCAGAAGCCCCGGGCTGGGCGTATTGCGTCCTTGGAGCTCATCGGAGGCAAGGAACTCCACGAAGCGGCGCGCGCTATCGGGCTGGAGAATCTCCCGCTCTACCGAGCGCGGCAGCTCCACGCCGGAGGCACAGCCGTAGAGGGCAACCCCGGCAAGTCCGATGCAGAGCATCCTCCACCGCATCCCTTCACCCTCAGCAGTGGAACAACTCCGTGCGACCGCAATGCTCCTCACTCCACCCACAGCCCCACCTGCTCAGTGCCAACGAGTTCGCATAGCCTGCGGTAGCCCTCCAGCGAGAGCTCCACGCCCAGGTGCGGCAGCACATAGGCGCGCACCGGCTGTTCGGCACGCCCGGGCTCGTAGAGGTACAGCAGCACAGGGCACCCCGAAGCAGCCGAACGGAACTGCGCATGGAGCCGTTCGAGCGTATCGAGCGTCTGCTCGGATACGGGCAGCAGCACTCGGTAGCCGCGCGCCAGACGGCGCAATCCACGTTCGAGCGATTCCATCCCATTGACCACCAAGCGCGCAAGATCCTGTTGGCGCGGCTCCAGGCGTCCCCAGGCAAGCACCAACTCGCCCTCGCGCAGGAGCGGTTCGGCTTGGGCGTAGACGTCGTGCCAGAGAATGAGCTCCAACTGCCCGCTGTGGTCCTCCAGCCGGGCAAAGGCGATTGGGCGGTTCCGTCGGTCGCGCCGGCGCTCCACCGCGGCGATGGTTCCGGCAACGCGCACCTCCCCATTGGGTTGTTCGGGCAGCTCGGCAATGGGGATAACGAGCGTGCGCAGCAACTCCGCATAGGGCTTGAGCGGATGTGCGCTCAGGTAGATGCCCAGCACCTCGCGTTCGCGCCGGAGCTGCTCCAGCGGGCTCCACGGTGGCACTGCAGGCAGTGCCGGTTCGGAAATCGGCGCAGCACTGCCGAAGAGGCTCTCCATCTCCGCACCGCGCGTGTGGAGGGCACGGGCGTACTCGAGCACCTGCTCAATCCCCGCCATCAACTGCGCCCGCTGCCCTGGGTGCAGCCCATCGAACGCCCCAGCAGCAATGAGCGCCTCGATTGCGCGACGGTTCACCGTGCGCAGGTCCACGCGGGCAACAAAATCGAAGATGGAGCGGAAGGGACCCCGCTGCCGTGCCCGGAGGATCTCCTCCACTGCCGCTGCACCGACGTTTTTGATGCCCGCCAGTCCGAAGACGATCGTGTGCGGATCGAGCGCCCGGAAGAGCACCTCCGAGCGGTTCACATCCGGCGGGAGCACGGTGATGCCCATGCGCAGAGCTTCGGCGAGGAACTCGGCGAGCTTCTCCTGGTTGGCAATCTCGGCGCTCATGTTCGCCGCCAGGAACTCCGCCGGATAGTGCGCCTTCAGGTACGCCGTCTGGTACGCCAGGTAGGCATACGCCA
>Ga0308421_1001392_pt1 | contig 12880 bp, 9 predicted proteins | sample HotsprSampleMS60_FD_203673 | JGI IMG/M metagenome (GOLD analysis project Ga0308421, IMG submission 203673) | Hot spring phototrophic mat microbial communities from Mushroom Spring, Yellowstone National Park, Wyoming, United States - 20090730_MS60 ...
GAAGTTCGAGCTTGAAGTGTTCGAGCCTGAAGTGACTGCATTGCTGACGCTGGCGCAGATAACCCCACCGGGGACGTTCCCCCTGGCAACATGGGCTGGCCGGTTGTCAGACCAAGGTGACCGGCGCCGTCTGGCAGCACAGCTGGCGATTCACGACTGGCTGGTGGACATAGCGAGTGGTTCAGAAGCGAGTAGCGAGCAGCGAGTAGCGAGTAGTGATCTTCCACTCGCCGCTCGCCATTCGCTACTCGCCACTCATCGCCGGCAGGTGCGGCAGGCCCTGCGCCGGGCCGGGCAGGAAGGTGCAGACAATAGACCGGTTGCCCCGTTCGTCAATCTCCCGCCGGAGGTGTGGCCGGACTTCCGGCGGCTGCGCGAGATTGAGAGCGCCCTCGCGGCCGGGCAGATGCCTCCACCGCCGGATGCTACTGCGGAGAACCGATCAGCGCCCCGTGCCGTCCCGGCCAGGTTGCCGGAAGCCCACCCGCGGATGGGCCCGCCCGGTAACACCGACCGGGCGGCCGGTGCGGAACCCCCGGTCCGTCATCCCTTTCCGGAGACTATCCGCCATGAGTGAACATCACCTTGCCGTTTCTCCATTGGTCTGCCAGGCCGCCCGGAATCTGCACACCGTGGAATGGCTGTCCGAAAACAATACCTGGCGTTCCGACTGGTTATGTCGCGACTATTTCTGGCGCACCCGGCGGATGATGGCCGTGACGCCGGACGGGGCTGCCGCCTGGCTGCCAGCCTTGGCCATAACCCTTCACCAGAAACAAGACTGTTATGTTCTCGATGAACTCGGTGGCGCCGCCTGACGGCCACAGCCCTGCCGGTCGAGACTGGAACGGGCGGGCGGACAAAGTGGAACCGACATCGGCTCAACCTTCCAAAGGCGCATGCGCTGGATGCAGCCTGTGTGGGCGAAGTCCACTGCACCGGACGCGGGAGCTACCAGCGCACACGGCCCAACCGGCATGGCTTCCCACGCGGATACCTGACCCGCAGCAAGCGTGCATTGTGCGGGCGGTCGTGACAACTGGCAGGAAGGTGGGCACGTATGTTGGTCGGGTGGCCATTCGCGCCAGCGGGAGTTTCAATCTCCAGACCCAAAACGGGCTGGTACAAGGCATCCATCACCGATGTTGCACACTACTCCAGCGTGCAAACGGATATGGATATTCGTAGACAAGGATAGCCATCTGAAAAAAGGAGATGCGGGAACAGGGCGGCTTGCGCCGCCGCGCTATCCCCCCCCGGACTGAAGGTCGGGGTCTCCCGCTCATAAGGATGAGCGGAGCGGGAGTGGATGATGGCGGATGGCAGGCGGCTCAGGCGATGTCATCCGGCGCCGTACGGAGAGTAATGGAGACTTCAGTGACCGTGCCATCTCGATGATCCGGTCATGGCGGGGGAGCAGGTCGGCAGAAAGTCCGGGGGAGAGGCATACCTGCCAGTCGCGGCGCAGCTGCTGCCGTAACCGTCGGTACCGGACTACGCTGTCCGCCGGGGGTGTTCCGGGCGGGTGGGTGGATTGCGCGCCGGCCGCCGGCACGGCGGCAATGCCCGGTGCGTCCAGAGGGCCGGCATGGATGCTTCCCCACTGGTTCCAGAGCGCCAGGACTGTGAAAAAACGGACCTCCGGGACGCGGTCGCCAAGCCGGTCAAGCCACACCTGCTGTCTCAGAGCCAGATCATGGGCGGAAGACAGAGGTGGACAGGCACAGGTGGACAGCGTCGCCAGCACCTCGCTCCGTCTTTCATCCCGGACGGCGGCCGCATAATCGCGCCAGAACCGGTGTTCCTCATCCGGTGTCAGCCGCCCGGACCGGAGAAGGTGAATCCGCCCACTCCATCCCGTCTGCCGGATTTCCCAGGCGGTGCTGCCGCTCAGGTCCTGCCATAAGCCGGCCAGTTCGCATAACCGGGTAGCCGCCAAAGGCTCCGCCGCCGGCAGCCAGCGAACCAGCGGCTCCAGGACCCGATGGTTGGTTTCATGACGGAGCACGGCGGACAGCAGGGGCCAGGGGTCCAATCCGCACCGCGCCAGCATGCCTTCCCGGTCCCAGGTGACAAGCATTTCCAGAGCGTGCATTTTTTTGTGCCAGTCTGTCCGGGAAGACGCGGCGGCCTGATGCAGAAGAGCCTCGCCCACCTGACGTAACGCCGGAAGCGGAAAGGAAGTGTCTGCACGCGGGTACCAAAGCATCAGGTACCTGAAGTCCGTCACGTGCGCCAGGGACCACCGGGCCCTATACTCCGGGCCGGGGGACCGTAACTCGCGGATGTGGACGGCCAGATCGGATAACAGGCGCGCCGGGTCAAGTCCGTGGCGAGCCAGATGGTCATGTCCCTCCCGGACGGACGCGAGATTCAGAAGCGCCTGGACAGCCAGGATATGGGGCGCCGGGTCAGGCAGAGGCGGGCGGCGGTGATAGCGTTCCACCCACAGGTCACACCACCGGCGGAGTGCATCGGCGGGCGGGGGTGCGACCGGCGAGGGGGCCCACTGGGACAGAGCTGCCAGTCTCCGGTAGGCAGCTACGTCTTCCCGGGCGATGAAGGCTTCGGCGACGCGCAGCAAGTCCGGAAGGTGTGAGGGGTGTTTCGGGAGACTGAAGCGGGACTCCAGCCGGACGAGAACCTGAAGGGCCAGAGTGCTCTCCCATGTGTGGTGCGGGAAAAGGCCCGGACCAGCGTGTTTCTTCCAGGACGCCACCAAGGCATCAAGCCAGGGGGCGGCTTCGGCCGAAAGCGCCGGCGGCAGTGGCCACTCCCCCAGACATGTCAGGGGCAAGAGATCGCTTTCGAGAGCAACGCCCGCCGCTATGGCCGGCAGCCAAGCGTCCCCGGCCGGGTCGGAGGCCGCCGCCAATGACAACCGCGACCAGAAGTCACGGCGCAGCGTCCGGTCCTCCCATAGGTCGGGAAACAGAGCCGGGAGTTCCCGACAGCACACCGCATGCCATGCCGCCTGCCAGACCAGTGAAGAAAAGGAATCGAAAAGAGTAAACAACCCTCGACTAAAGTCGAAGGCTTTATTGTGAGACGCAGCAGACATGGCTGGCATCCCCAACATCAGGCGTGTTTACGGCCGCCCTTGGCAGCAGGGCGCCGCTGCCAATCCGGGCAAGGTTTCGACTGGCGTTGTCGTCGGCGTGCGCCCGGAGACCACAAGGTGGGATTCCGCGTCATCCACAAACGGATGACCGGAACTGACGGTGGGAAAAACCGGTGTCGCCGGTTGCCAGGCAACACGGTCTGGCGAGCCCCTCCGCCGTCCCGCTGTGAACGCCCCGTCCAGGGAAATCAGCCGGGAACGGAAAACACGGGGTGAAGTGGAGTTATTGACATCCTTCCAGTTGTTGCTGAACTTGACCTTGCGGCTCATGGCTTGCTGCGCTTTGCGCAGGGCAACCTCATGAAGCTGTTGAGGGGTGTCCAGAACGTGCCGTCCGAGAGCATAGCGAACCGGGCAATACCCATGTCGATGCCGACCGCGCCAGCCTGCGAGATGGCCTGCTCGACCTCCCGCTCGGTCTGAATGGAAACGAACCACTTGCCGCCACTCAGGCTGACGGTGACGTTGCGCAGATCGCCCGGCGCCTTCCGACTGTTGCGATAACGCAGCCAACCGAGCTTGGGCAAAAAGATACGGCTATTGTCCTGATCGAGTCTGATTTGCTTGGGGTCGGGATAGCGGAAGCTGTCGGGATAGCGGAAGCTGTCCGACCGCCCCTTCTTCCTAAAGCGCGGAAAGTCGGCGCGCTTGGCGAAGAAGTTGCTGTAGGCGCGCTCCAAGTCCTTGAGTTTTTGTTGCAGCGGGTGAATCGGTACACGGGCCAGCCAGGCTGTCTCTGCGCCGTTGCGCCACTCAGTGAGCAGCCTGCACAGCCCGGCATAGCCGAGCTTCTTCTCGCCACGCTCGTAGCGCTCCTTCTGTAAAGCCAATGCCTTGTTGTAGATATACCGGCAAGCGCCAGCGAAGCAGCGCATCTGCCGCTCCTGCTGGCCGTTTGGCATGAGTTCAAATCTGAAGGCCTGGAGGCGTTGCATAACCGCAATTATACCCCTGGTCTATGGGTGATGACAACGATATGGGCGGCACTGTGTTTTCAAGGTGCACGTCCACGTGGTCTTTTTTTCGTGCGCCAGTACATCGAGCAGCAACAGACACCGCACTGAGATCAACCCAAAGAAGGGCTCCGCCGTCTGCGCGATCCTTCCCCGCCCTGAACGGCGGGGCTTGCCACGCATCCCGGTCATGTGGCGGAACAGGTGCTTTTTTCCTGTCTCAGGAAATTTTCCGGAAACGTGGACAGTTTCCGGGGGAAAAGGACGGGGACATGGACATAAACCAAGGGCCAGGAAGGACGGCCGGGCCCGGCTGCCAGCGCCGCCAGAAGCGGGAAGATGCGTCTGGGATGGGGCAGCCAGTCGTTCCCGACAGGCGAGGGATGGGACTGAAGGGCATGCCAGGTCCGGCGGACGAGCTGCCGCAGGCGGTGGCACTGCCCCGTATAACCTGTCGACGCAGACTTTGTCCACTGGTTTTCCCACAGACTCCACACGGCCAGTGTGGCAGCCAGACGGAGCTCTTCCTGAGCGTCACCCAGACGGGAGCCCCAGGCCTGCAGCCAGTACGGATGGCGACCCGGCGGAACCATCTCCATCCAGTGCGCCAGCGGAAACAGTGCTGACGGCTGCGTCTCCTCCCGGATGGCCGTCAGGCAACGCTGTTCCAGAAGTTCCACCGTTTCCATGGGAAGTCCGGGAATGGACAGCAGATGGACGGTGGCCAGCAGGGCCTTTGCCCGTTTGCGTGAGTAAGTATCCTGGTAGAGATTCCACCAGAGGTCAGCGAGCTGCTGCAGCAGCGATGGTGCGGGAGCCGGGGCCCCCGGCGCAGGACGCCACCGGGCCATGAACTCCACTATCGCCAGGTCTTTCTCATGGGGCAGTCTGTCCATCAGAAGCGGCAGCAGGTCAATTCCACAGCGGGCCGGAATGCCATGCCGGTTCCAGTCCATCAGGGCCTGCCAGACCTGGTGCTGCAGGGGCCAGTCGCCATGGCCTGTCCGGATACACTCTATCCATGCCTCAACCACTGTCCTCAATGCCGGGGTGGAAAAAGACGTGGCCGCAGTGGGTTGCCAAAGCGTCAGCCAGGGGATGTCCCCGGGCAACTGATCGTACGAAGGTATATCCGCTATCTGATGGGCCATATCGGACAGTAACCGGTCCGGTGTGATTCGCGCGGGCAGCAATCCGGCTTCCCCCAGATTCAGCAGCGCCTGAATGGCCGCCATTCGGAGCGTCCATGGCTGCCACGAAATCCGCAACTGGTCCCAGATGGCAATCCACTCCGACAGCAGTTCCGGTGGATAGACCACATCCGGGCGGGGGGACCACCCGGCAAGCACGGACAGACGCCAGTCGCCATGCCAGGTACTTTCCCAGTACGTCGGCTTCTCCCGCAGTGCCAGGGCATGGCGGGCCTCGGACAGCCACCGCGCCAACCCCGAATCCCCGAAAGAGCAACCCCGGCTGTCGAGAAAAACAAGGGCGCGCAAAAGAACTATCCGGAGGTTCGGGTCCTGAGTCTGCAGGTAGGGGGTCAGGGCATCCATCAGAGAAGACAGCCAGTCCCGGGTTTCCGGTGGAAACTCCCCACGCAGCGCACAGAGAATATCCACCACCGGTGGAATGTCATGGGTGTCTTTCCGGTTCAGAATGGCGGCCGTCAGCGCCGGCAGCCAGGCCGGGCCGTCCGGTGATTCGGACGCCGCCAGCCGGACAAAGGACCAGAAAGCATGACGTGTCACCATGTCGTCCCATGCACCGGAACAGATCGTGGAGAGTTGTTCCAGAAGGTTCAACCGCCAGGCCGCACGCTGAATGAGGGGGGAGGGCTGAACGTTTTTCGGAGTTGCGGTGTCCATGGGCAGGCTCCCGTCTGTCGGAGGAACTTTTATTTCCGGTAAACTACCCGACACCCGCGCTATGCGCAGGGTGCAGGCTTTATCCCAATCCCTAGCGGCCCCAGAGGACAGCTAAGTTTCGGAATTTCAGGCGAGTTTACAGTCGCCCCAAGGAGAGAGATTACTTGATCGGAAGCGTACACCAGTAAAACCTGTACCAAGTGTGGGCACATCCACACTAAATTAGGTAGGGCAAAAGTGTTCACATTCCCCAAGTGCAACCATAGGCTACCACGAGATTGACAAGGCGCTCTGGGCGTCATGCTTAGAGCTTTGCGGGATACCGCCATTCTGTTCAGAAATGAACAGGATGTTATCGCTTCACCGTTGAGCAGTCATGTTCAGCAGTGTTCAGCGTAAATGTATCAGATGTCCGGTTGCCTCGGCAGACCATGCCACCGCCTTCCGGCGCAGTTCCCGCCAGATGGCAACGGTGTCCGGGCGGTTCTCCAGTTCCGCTTCCCGTTCCGGTCGGAACATCCAGCGCAGCCAGTCCCGGAGATGGAGGGTAGGTGACAGCCAGCCGCGCTCAAGACCGTTCAGCAGGACCCCCTCGGCATAAAGCGGGGCCCGGTGAGCGGTGATGGCCTCGATCAGTCCGGGGGAATCTGTCTCCTCGACCCCCCGCGCGTGGGTAAGGCCCGGCAGGGGAACCCAACGCTCGAACAAATGGCGCAGCAGGTATTCGTCCACCCCCGGATCAAAACTGAGTGTCAGCCCGATTTCATGCACCACCTGGATGAGGTTGAGCGCCAGTCCGGTTGGAGCCGTGTGCAGCCGCTGTGCCAGCGCTTCCTGAAGTTCCACGTTTTGGTGTCCGCAGTTGAGATGCAGGCGGGCCTGCCAGGCGTGGGGCTCGACATCCACTGGAATGCCTCCGGGCAGCCGGAGCCGTGCGGCAATGACCCGGTCGTAAGCCTGTCCAAGGGAAAAATCCCAGAGGTGCCGGACGATCAACCGGAGGGTCTCCAGCAGAACCCCGGATGCGGTTTCTTTCTCCAGGGTGCTGAGTATCCGGGGAAAGATGACTGCCGTGAGGGACAGATCGCTGGATACCACCCGGCACCCGCCCGGTTTGTAAAGGCAACGCTCAAGGCCCCGCCCGATGCGCTGCCAGCACTGCCGACGTTGAACCGGGTCGGGAGTATGTGTGGGGTGGGTGAGGGGGAGCAACTCCAGCCAGTGGTCCTCCAAAGATGACGCCTCTCCCGGCCACTCCGGTTCTACGGTTTCCATCCCGGACCGCCCGGGGGGCGCCGTGGCGCCTGCCACCGGGTTCCGGGCGGCCCTCCCCTGGAGGGACACGACCGGGAAAAGCCCCCAGGCGTTTCGGCGGGGCGAGGCATGGACGGCACTCCCGGTAAAGGGGGATAAAGGGTGGAAAGGGGTCGGACGCAGAATGCGCCAGAAGTGTTCCAGCATGGTGATTGCCTCCGCAATGGGGACAGAACGGCGGCCGTATGGAACGGCATCCGGGATGGCCGGAGGTGAAGCAAACCTGTAGCCGTGTCGGGAAACACTATGGGGATTCCGGCAGCAGGGGCGTGGAGGGAGAAAGCGTGAGGGGAAGTTGACGAGGGGGCGAAGGCAGGTCCGGCAACAATGACATCCGGCGGGTGACGGAAAACGGGTCACGAGAGGTAAAGGCCGCGCGCAGCACCTGACCGCAGAACGACTGGGCGGACATGGAGGTTCCGACTGGGGGGGACGGGATGGACTCCACCCGCCGGAACAGTTTGGGAAGGAGATTGTATGACTCAAGTAGGAGCCAGCCATGTTCCGTCCGGAAGACGGCCGGATCGGGAATCTCCAGCCCCTGTTCCATGACACCTGACTGCCGCTGTCGGCGCAGGGTCTGCCGCAGATGCCGGTGCAGACCCAGGTGGCTTTCCCATGGAACTTCCACGAGTTGCGTCCACTGATACATCCACAAGGACAGACGCGACAGGGGGGCGGTGTCCGGGATATGTGAAAACGCTTTCTGAAACATGGCCTGTTGCCACCCGGCGCATAAGTCCGGTGGGTCCGTGGGGAGGGGAAAAACGGGTCCCACTGGACGGGAGAGACAATGGTTTTCCGGGGAGCGCCCGAAGTCCGCCAGGAGGCGGTGCCAGGCCTGTACGGCCGGAGGGGCCCCGGTCCGGCGCAGGTTCCGCAGGGCGTTCCATATCGTGGCTGTCAGGTCGATGTCCCTGCGGGCATGTGTCTCCTTCAGCCTGGTTTCCCAGAAACTCACCAGATGTTCCAGCCATGGCAGGTTCTCCCGGGTGATGACTCTGGGACGCCAGCCCGCAAAAGCGTCCAGAACCAGTGTGGACTTCTCTCTTGTGATCGCTGTAACCAGATGGGGCAGGACATCATATCCAAGCTCATGGAGAATGCCCCCGGTTTCCATCTGTTCCAGCAGTTTCCAGGCGGTGGCGCGGATGTAGCGGTCGTACTCACTGGTTTTTTCCAGCCAGGTCTGTGCCAGTGTCCGCAGTGCTTCCCGGTTGACAGGCGTGACCTGTGCCGGCTGGAAGCCCATAAACACCTCCACGTTCCAGTGGGTGGACTGCTGCGCCAGTGACACGAGTTCCTGCCACAGACCGGCTTCTTCTGCCGGGCCGCCCGGCAGAAGACCGCCTGCGGCCAGCCGCAGGCGGGACTGGACACTGAGGATGTGGCTGATGGTTGTTGCGTAGTGACGGGGAAAGTTTTTCCAGAAAGTGTCCCACTCCCGGATGAAGGTCATTTCCGTCTTTGTGGATGGAGTCCAGGTGGAGAGGATTTCCAGGAGGCGCGAGTCCGGATAGTTCTCCGGGACACAGCGGCGAGCTTCGTGCAGCAGGCGCGGAAGAAGTGGCGGCCGGCCGAGGAAATCCAGCCATCCGGCGCGGTCAAGGGTGATAAGCGCCTGCCATCCGCTGATGCGGGGAAAACGATTATTGGCATCCGGTGTGTGGATGTGAGTCTCCCAAGCGGCAATGAGTTCGGTCATCCGGGCAGTCCACTGGTGTGAGGGGGGCGGTGGAGACCAGGCGGCCAACTCGATCAGAATTTCCTGGCGGGTTTCCTGACGCACGGCCGGGACCAGGATGGACAGCAGGGGCCCGGACAGTTCGCGCCCGCCGGAGTACTGCCCTGCTGTTTCGCTCACCGTGGCGAAGAGATAAGGCCAGAAACGCTGGTCATGACGGGACATGGACTCGAATGACCACTCCATGTCCTCCCATTGTTCACGGACAATTGTCCAGAAAATTTCCTGAAGTTGCGCTTTGAACATCGAAACTCAACCAGTCCGTCTCCATGGTGGAGCCGGCGCCTTCTCAGTGCCATCCCGGATGGGAGGGGCGGGGGCGGAAGGGTACCGGACGGTGTTCCGGCGTGTCGGTTGCCCCAGGTGACGGCCGGGGGGGCGTGATGGAGGGGGTGAAGGCGGCCGGCAGGTCGGCTTCGGGGCGGGCCCCCGTCCGCGTATCCGATACCGGCAGGTGCCTGGCAGCGCGTTCTTGCATGGCCACCCACGCATCGTGGGGCATCTGGCGACCGGCGAGGTCCCGATCAGGTGCCGTCTGCCGTATCCACCGCAGCCAGTCATGAATGTGGTCGTCCGGTGTGACCTGTCCCCGATCGAGCCGCTCCAGAAGAAAATGTTCGGCGTACCCGGCTGGCAGTCCGTACGTGGCGCGCATGATGAGGGACGGTCCGTCGGTATCCTGAATCCCTCGCGGGTACTCCACGCCGGGGAGCGGCACCCGTCGCTGAAAGAGGTGCGTGAGGAGATAATCCTTGATGTGTCGGCTGCCGGCCACCATCAGCCCGCGGGTCTGGCTCAGGTACACGAGTTGAGCGGCCAACGCTTCCGGCGCGTGGCGGAGCCGTTCGCCGATGGCGTTTTGCAGTTCCAGGTTTTCGTGCCCCCGGTTGAGCAGAAGCCGGATGTCCCATAAGCGCCATTCAACCCCGTCGGGACAGCGTGCCGGAGTCTGCAGCCGCGCAGCCACCACCCGGTCCAGCTCGCGCTGCCCATGATAGGAACAATACCGTGCCACAAAAAATCCCAGTGTATCCAGAACCGTGGTGGATGTTTCCTTTTCCAGACTGTTCCTGACCCAGGGAATGACCTCGTAATATCCCATCTGGGAGGGAAAAGGATGCTGCTCCAGGTGGTGGACGATGATTTTCCAGAGCAGATGCCGTCCGTCCGGGTCGGGGGTGGTTTCCGGGTGCGTATAGGGGAGAAGGGAGCGCACCAGATGGCCGGGCAGGGGGCGGGGCCCGAACGCCACCCGCGAGAGCACCCGGTGGGTGAGCGGAGTCCATCCCTTCCGGTCAAGCAGTTGCTCGACTTCCTGCATCAACCGGTTGGGAAAGTGTTGCTGCCCAAGCCAGACCAGGGCGTCCCATGACCGCTGCTGCCGGTCAGTGGAGGCAGTGGGGTTCCAGGCGGCCGTCCGGGTTCTGTGCCAGAGCCGTTCAGCCTGCGGAAGCGAAAGGGCATTGGCCGGAAGCGTGGTTTCCCGACGGAACAGTGACCAGAAACGGTCCAGCATGATCGTTTTCTCCTCAGATTCCCTGAATGTAAACTTCCCCTGACTGAAGTCAGGGGCTTTCAGTAGCCCTGAGCCTGTTATGTTCTACAAGAGAACAAAACAAGCCCGAACCCCCAGGCTGGTTTACAACAGCACCCAAAAGCGCAATCACATTGGCATCGTACCCGATGTGAAAGCGGTGAAGGGGGGGGAGCGTCGGACGGACGGAAGGAAGCAAATCTGTCTCCAGGCGCGGCTATCCATCCCTTGCCTCCCCCGTGATCACAGAAAAAAAAACCGGTTTTCAGCCGGGGAAGCGTCTCCGGTGGCTGCCAACCGGTAGGGTGGAAATGCGAGGCCCGGAAGCTGGAGAACCGCCGGGCGCCTCTGGACGGTAAGCCCCACCGTTCAGGGCGGGGAAGGATAGCGCGGACGCCGCAGGCGTCCTTTGCTGCGCTCAGTGTGGCGTTTGCTGTTGCCCGATGTGCTGGCGCACGATGGAAACCGGTGCGCCGCCGCAGGATGCGGCGAAGCAGGACGGCGACCACAGAACGCCTTTCCAGCAGCGTTTCCGGATGTCGGGCCCGTTCCTTGCGTAGGGGGAGGATGTCAATCATCGGCAGCTATCCCAGCAGCATACGCCGGAGAGCTGTTTCAAAATCAGCCTGGCGACGGTCATCCGTCCGGCTGGCGGTCAGCGGGCAGCCGGACGGGGCGGGCTCATGCCATGAGAGTATGCGGATGGGGTGCAGGATGGGGAGAGCCCCGGCGCCTCTGGAAGAAGGGACGAGTTCGGTCTCGACGACTTCGCCGGGACGGAGACCGGTGGCAAAGTAAAGCCTGGGCAGTGGGCCCGGTACGGCGCTAGGCGGGAGGCTCCACAGAAAAATGAAGCCGCACAAATCCGTGGGCAGTGCGCGGTCTGTCGGGTGGTAAACCACTTCTGGATTGTCCGGAACGGGCAGTGGGGAGGATGGGGGGAGTGGTTTGGCGGGAGCCGTGGGCGACAGGGGGCGGACAGGGTGGGACAGAAGAAAGTTTCGCAGACCCGATTTCAGCCAGCGTTGACGCCGGGCAGGAGAAAAATGCCGGACCGCCAGATTGATGCCGGCCGCGACGGACATCCACTGCCAGGGCAGAGCCGCCTGATGGAAGAAACGGAGCAGGCGCAGCGCCTCGAACTGGCAGGCTTCCTGCGGGTTGTCAAACAGTGTGTGCGCCATCAGTCCAAGGGTCATCACCGGTGACAGCGCCAGGTCGCGCCCGGTCCAGAGAGGGATGTGTCCAACGGGGCGGGCTTCCGGTGGAAGTTCCACCGGCTGATCATCGGTGAGCGCCGGGAAGGTCTTGACGAGAAGCGGGACCCAGTTGGACAGGTGGGCGGGAAACCAGTTCCGGTCCGGGGCGGTTTCCCAGAAGGCCTGCCGGTACAGGTACGCCACACATGCCAGGGCCAGCATCCGCTCGGCACGGGGAAGGGGACGGCGCAGGGCCTCGTCCATGAGGTTGAGTCCCTCGATGAGCTTCCCGGTCAGGCGGGGAGCGGAAAGTTCGTTGAGATGATGTGCCGGAAGAAGGAAGTTGAAAATGTCACGCGCCTGAATCCAATCGCCGTTTTTTAGACAGGAAGCCATGGTCAGCGCATCCGGCAGGTCGCAGGAAAAGGACATTGGGGAACCACTCCAGTCCTGCTTCGGTGCTTTTCCGCAAGGCGGAAACCGGAGCAGGACAATGATAGTGAGGGAACGGGGAGTATGCGCCGGAACAGGATCGAATATGCCCCATAAAACACTGAATTGCAAGGTCATGGGTAGCTGCGTTATCCGGCTGAACTGGCATCCCTGACTGGCAAAAGGATGGGCGCTTACGCAAGAAACGGGCCCGACATCCAGAAATGCTGCTGGAAAGGCGTTCTGTGGTCGCCGTCCTGCTTCGCCGCATCCTGCGGTGGCGCACCGACGGCGGATGCCGGGACGGGCAACCGGCCCATCCCCCGTATCGTCCCGGCCCGGCTGCCGGAAACCCAGCCGCGGATGAACCCGCCCGGTAACACCGACCGGGCGGCCGGTGCGGAACCCCCGGTCCGTCATCCCTTCCCGGAGACTATCCGCCATGAGTGAACATCACCTTGCCGTTTCTCCATTGGTCTACCAGGCCACCCGGAATCTGCTCGCGCTGGAATGGCTATCCCAAAGTAATGTCTGGCGTTCCAACCCGTTCTGTCGCTCAAAATTCTGGCAGGTCCAGCAGATGCTCGTCAGAACACCGGATGAGACCGCCGCCTGGCTGCCGGCCCTGGCTTTCGCCGTCAGTTGTGAAAGGAATGCCAATGTTCTGGCTGAGTTCGCCTGGTGGCCCCTTCCGGAGCCGTTGCCACCGGAAGCC
>Ga0308421_1001402_pt1:0-7500 | contig 12815 bp, 10 predicted proteins | sample HotsprSampleMS60_FD_203673 | JGI IMG/M metagenome (GOLD analysis project Ga0308421, IMG submission 203673) | Hot spring phototrophic mat microbial communities from Mushroom Spring, Yellowstone National Park, Wyoming, United States - 20090730_MS60 ...
GGATTGGTGTTGTCGGCAGTCCAGGTCACCAGAAACACATTATCGCGTGCACTGTAACTCACCGCCGGACTGTAAGCATCAAACGGATCGGTAGCCAGATCATTTCCATTCCGACTGATCCGAAACGCAGTCCCACTCACTTCAGCATCAGGTGCAGTAGGTGGCACCGGCTCACCAGTGGTAGCATCAATAAACTGACCATAAATCTCAAACTCATTGCTACCACCGCCTTCACGGGGACGAGCGTACACGACCAGGTACTGGTTGGTCACCGGATTGTAGGCAATATCCGGCTCAAAAGCATCGCGTAATGGTGCAACAAAACTGACTCGTTCATCATTGTCACCGATCACACTATTCAGCGTGAGATTGCCACCCGGTAATGAACCTTCTGACGACATCGGCTTGTCGGATCGCTGCGCCTGACTGATCTCTGGCATCGCTCCAAGCATTACTCCGAGTGTGATCAGCAACATAATGAACATAATGGTGGACAGGAATCGCATAACCTCCCTTTCGCTAACGGGCTTACAAGCAGCTTAAAGCACCGAATGTAACGCTTATTGGAACGTGCTTGTGATGAGCGTACCGTGAGCAGGTGTGGGGGGGATGAATAGCTGGTTGCGAAGAAAGTGACAAAAATGTAATGAGTAGAACAGTTGCGGGGATTACCTACAAGATACGTACTACTGGGGATACTCGCACTCAGCTTAGGGTTGTACTCGTCCAGCGGACTGCTGAAGCGTGGCTTCAGCAGTCCGTAGAGTTCTCATTCTCGTCAGGACTATCATCGGTTTGGTTTCATTGGGCGAGCGCACTTGCTTGGGAAACCTGTATCCCATCCCACCACACGACTACCTCAACATGAGAGTGGTAAACGGAGATACAACAGGATTCTGCGTATTGGTCTGCAATCATTCACCCAACGCACAAATTATCTCCCTGAAGCCGAGAGATGTTGCTTCACGGCAGCAACAATCCGTTCGGCCGTCAGGCCAAATTCGGCATAGATGCGTTGAAATGGTGCCGATGCCCCAAACCGATCCACGCCGATAATTGTCCCTTCACAGCCGACATAGCGTTCCCAACCGAGAGACCGTCCGGCTTCAATCGCTACCCGTACTGGTATCGATGAGGGGAGGACCTTCTCGCGATACCCTGCCTCTTGCTGATCGAAGAGTTCACGACAGGGCATACTCACGACTCGTACCGCGATCCCTTCCGCTTCGAGTTGATCGGCAGCAGCAAGGGCCACTCCCACTTCTGAGCCGGTTGCAATGATCAGTGCCTGCGCCGACTCGGCATCACGCAAAATATACCCGCCACGGAGGACACCTTCGGCAGCACCCAGCCCACTCCGGTCGAGGGTCGGCACGTTCTGGCGTGACAGAATAATCGCTGTTGGCCCATCGGTCCGCTGAAGGGCTAAGCGCCAGGCCATTGCTACCTCATTTGCATCTGCCGGACGCACAACCAATACATTAGGAATAGCACGCAACGCAACTAAATGCTCAACCGGCTGGTGCGTTGGTCCATCTTCACCAACACCGATACTATCGTGGGTGAAGACATAAATGACCCGTAATTTCATCAACGCTGCCAGACGAATGGATGGGCGCATGTAGTCGCTAAATACCAGAAAGGTACCGCCATACGGAATAATCCCGCCATGGAGTGCCATCCCATTGAGAATAGCGCCCATCGCGTGCTCGCGCACACCGAAATGCAGGTTACGGGCCTGAAAGTTGTCGCCACTGATTGAGCCAAAGCCTTCAAGATACGTAAAATCCGACGTGTGGAGATCGGCTGAACCACCGAGAAGACCTGGCAGGATGGGTGCCAGCGCTTGCAACACTGCCCCTGAAGCAACCCGCGTTCCTTTGGCTTTCGGATCAGGTGGAAAAACCGGTAACGCTGTGTGCCAGTTCGCGGGGAGCCCACCCTCTTGCAGCAGATCCCATTCAGCCGCTAGATCGGGGTATGAAGCCCGATAGCGGTTTAGCATCGCCTCCCATTCACGTTGCCGCCCTTCACCAACCTCTGCGGCCAGATGCATATGTTCGTAGACTTCAAGTGGTACGTAAAAGGCCGGTTCGGTTGGCCAACCCAATGCCTCTTTCGTCAATTTGACCCCTTCGACGCCAAGCGGTTCACCGTGGGCCTTGTGGCTTCCTGCCCGTGGGCTGGCATAGCCAATGACGGTGCGAGTAATGATGAGTGATGGGCGCTGATCATCGGCAATCGCTTCCGCCAGGGCCAGAGCAACCGACGACATATTATGACCATCGGCATATAAGACCTGCCAGCCGTAGGCGGCAAACCGGTCGGCAACGTTTTCGCTCCAGGACAGTTTGGTTGGTCCAACCAGAGAAATATCGTTGCTATCGTACAGAACGATCAGCTTGCCCAACCGCAAATGCCCGGCCAGGCTGGCTGCTTCGTGCGAGATACCTTCCATCAAATCGCCATCGCTGGCGATAACGTAGGTATAATGATCAACGATGGGAAACCCGGCCCGATTGAATCTTGTTGCCAGCCAGCGTTCGGCAATGGCCATCCCGACTGCGGTGGCAAAGCCTTGCCCAAGAGGACCGGTCGTCATTTCAACACCAGGTGTTTCATGGTACTCAGGATGACCGGGCGTTCGACTACCCCATTGCCGAAACTGCTTCAGGTCGTCGAGCGAGAGATCGTAGCCGGTGAGGTGGAGTAACGCATACAGTAGCATTGACCCATGACCGGCCGAAAGGACGAACCGATCACGGTTCGGCCAGTGTGGATCACCTGGATTATGCTTGAGAAAGCGCGTCCAGAGTACGTAGGCAGCATCTGCCATCCCCAGCGGCATACCGGGATGCCCACTATTCGCCTGTTGGACTGCGTCAATAGCCAACGCCCGTATCGCGTTAGCGCATAACCGATCAAGAGTGGCGGTAGTAGGTTCGTTCATGAAGTGGCATCTCCTCTTTGCAAACACCCATCGCGGTGTTCAAATATTCCCTACTCTTTCAATCATACCACTGTCACCGACGTTCACTGCACGACGACTGTTACCATAGCGCCTGAATTTGCTATTATTGCACCTGTAACCGGTTCTAACGAAGTGAGGTATTATGTCGCAGTCAATCATAAGCCTTGAGACCGATCCAGAAATCGAAGGGCTATGGGTAGCTATCGAAACGGCCCGCGCCGAGAGTTATCCACTCATCGGAGCCGCTTTTCGGTTGTACCGGCCACCGTCTGATCCGTACACTGTTCTCGATGCGGTAGCGCGTGAACTTGATTTTCAGCCGCTTGGTAAACATTGGATCGAGGTACCGCGACGGATTGCACTCAAGATTGCAACCCACATTATTGCTCATGATCTGGCGTATCCTGACGAGATTGTTCCCGAAGTACAGGCAACCGAGCTGGCCAGACGGGTCCTGGCGTTACTCGATGCCAAAGCACGCTTTTTTACCAATGGTGCGGTGAGCGGTAATTTTGCCGTCTACGACATTCACGGGAATGAAGTGGTGGGGTGGCGTTCACTCAGTGAGGCACCGTTAGATCATGGTTTGTTCGCATTTGATGAACGACGTGTTGTGGTACTGTGGGCCGAGGATGCGCCATAGCAGGAACGAATTCAGTTATAATAGAGAGCATCTCACGCGCAAAGGGGGGTCGGGTCTGAAACCCTATTTGGCAAGCGAACGAGTTGCCCGGTTATTGCCCGTGATCACGGCAGTGCTTATGTATCATCTGCACCCCAGCGCTTGTACCTCGCCGTCTGGGTTACACAGTTTTTGGTATGAATAACCAACGCCCGATCATCAACACATCATCAATAATAGCACCGTTTCGCGTATTCTGGAGCGCCCTACGCGACCTGTTCGACGAGTTTCTGCTGCTTACCTTTGCCAACATTATCTGGGCAGCGCTGAGTGTGCCCCTTTTTAGTGTTGCTTATGTCGCGATGGTGAACAATGCTGCGGTACCGGCAGCGGCAGCGGCATTGGTCGGTGTATTACCAGCAGCTCCGGCCTTTGCCGGCCTGTACGCTCTGAGCAAGCGGATCATAGAAGGTAGGGCCAGCAAGTTAGCCGACTTTTTTGCTGGGATGCGAGTGTATGCCCTGCCCGCCTGGCGTCTGTATGGAATCTGGATGGCCGGTCTGGCCTTGATTTTGTGGAATCTGGCGTTCTATTCTGGTGTTCCTGGCTTGTTGGGCGGTGTGCTGATTGGCTTTTTCCTCTACCTGTTCATGCTCTGGTCAGCACTCATTATCTATGCTTTCCCACTGATGGTTTTGCTCGATCAACCTTCACTACGACAGATTGCCCGTAATGCCCTCCTGCTCATCCTTATGCGACCGCTGTATACCCTGGTTACTATGCTCTTGATGGGGATCATCTTAGTGGTGAGCAGTCTGGTACTTATTGTTCCATTTCTCCTCTTCAGCGTATCATTTCTTGCCCTCTGGGCAGTACGGGCAACCCAGTTTTTGATTGATGAAGTGCAGAACAAGCAGGTGACTGAAGCGACGACAACAACACCGGTTGAAGAGCGTGGACGGCGTGGGCAGGTTCGGCCCAAGTAATACCGGCAACTGAAAAAGGTGATATATGCTGACACGACGCATTATTCCCTGTCTCGATGTGAAAGCAGGGCGAGTGGTTAAAGGGGTGAAATTCCTCAATCATCGCGACGCCGGTGATCCAGTAGAGTTGGCCTCGGCGTACAATGCTGCTGGCGCCGATGAGCTGGTCTTTTACGATATTACCGCCTCGAGTGACGAGCGGGCGATTATGGTTGAGGTGGTTGAACGAACCGCCGCCGAGGTCTTTATTCCCTTGACCGTCGGTGGTGGGTTACGCAGTGTTGAAGATATGTATCGAATGTTACGGGCCGGCGCCGATAAGGTCAGCCTGAATACGGCTGCGGTCTACAACCCACAATTGATCGCCGAGGGTGCACGCCGCTTTGGCAGCCAGTGCATCGTATTATCGGTCGATGCCAGGCGAGTCAATGTGCCCGGTGAGCCACCGCGTTGGGAAGTCTTCACCCATACTGGGGCCAATCCACGCCCAACCGGCCTTGATGCCATCGAATGGATCAAGCGGGGGATCGAATTGGGTGCTGGCGAAATTTGCATTAACAGTATGGACGCTGACGGTGCGCGTACCGGTTACGATCTTGAGTTGTTGCAGGCAGTCACCGCTGTAGCATCGGTACCGGTCATTGCATCGGGAGGCGTTGGTTCACCACACGATATGTATCGTGGGATTGTTGAAGGGGGAGCTGATGCCGTGCTCGCAGCTTCAATCTTCCACTTCGGCGACTACTCGATTGCCGATGTCAAGCAATACCTGGCCGAGCGAGGTGTACCGGTGCGGCAAATATCAGCAAGATGAGAGGAAATGTTGCGCTACGTTGGGCAGTGGTTGACGTCGTTGATGATCGGCCCAGTATGAGCTTGATCTGCCACGCCCTACTCATCTTCGGCCAGATGCTGCACGCGCAATTGCCAAAGCAAACTACCCAATGCCGGGCCAAAACGATCAATCAGGCGCTGTCGGCTACGCCCTTGCTGATACCGTTGACGCGCAAAGCGCTGTATCTGTTGTTCATCATCACCAACTCGCAGCGTCTGCATAAGTTCAAACGAGACATCGTTGAGACCGAACGTCGCAGCAACGTCAATCAGGCGGGCAATCGCCTCGTAGGGGGGTTCGAGCAACACGGTTGCATGGGTATAGATACCCAGCTCACCAGCACTGGTTATCAGTTTCTGCACCTGATGGCGACGCTGCACTGAATCGAACATACTGCTTGCCGCAATCGAAAACGTCAGTGCTTCGCAGCCGGCCTGCGCCAGCCGCGGCAATGTTTCTTCGCGTAAGTGCTCAAGGGTAACGGTAGCTTGCCATCTGACATTGAGGTTTGCCTTAATGAAGTAATCAAGCAGATCGTTCAGCCAGCTTTGGTCAATCGTCAACTCAGGTTCACAAAAGAGCACATTCCGAATCCCAAACTCGGCCATCACGGCCTGAATCTCTTGTCCGATAGCGTGCGGTGAACGCATGACCCATTTACCGCGGTCAGACCACCCGATGACTACCGGTGTTTGTACTTCACCACCCGGCGCACGTAGGGCGTAGCGTTCGAGTGAGAGCAGATGACGGGCCGGATAAGGGAGTGCATCGGCTGACAGTTCGGTGGTCGTATCGGTATTATCACTATCAAGCCAGGCCATCACATGGTTGACGATTGTTGGCGCTTCACTCCCACTCCGTTGAACGAGCAGGGGTAAGATGTCAGGGTAGGTCTGATGAAAATAGGTAACAGCCTGTTCGATGATACGGCTATCATCGCCGGCAATGATCATTCGTTGGGGTTGAAATGTCTGTAACCGTCGTCGAATATCGTTCCAACTTCCTGCCGACTCGAGCGCACGATCGTAGAGACGCACGATGGCGCGCCGCTGCTCAAGGATTGCCGCGATGTATGCCAGGGTGAGCGGTGGTAGCCGGTTTTGTTGTTTACCAGGTAGAGCAATGAGCGCAATCTTCACGTCGTTTCCCCCAACAATCGTGCAGAAGCAGAAAGTGCATTTTTTGCTTACGTAGGAAATCGTTAAAAGAGTTGCAGAAATACTAGATATTGATCGCTACAAAATATATCGTGTTTCACATACAATTGCTATAAAGTCATACAGACGCATGACGATTAACTAGCATATCAAATGTGTCTTTATCTGGTAATGGCAGAGAGAACGAGAAGCGTGTCCCTTTTCCTACCTCACTGTGCGCAATCCATATCTTGCCACCGTGGGCTTCCACGAACTGTTTACAGATGGCCAATCCCAGGCCAAGATGCGTCTTTTTCACCGGTATCCCGTTATCGACCTGGTAGAAGGGGAGAAATACCTTCTCAATCTGATCGGCTGGAATCCCTACACCGGTATCTGTCACATGTACGTAGATGCCTTGGGAATGCTGCTCGGCACTCACGACGATCTTTCCACCGTTGGGTGTGGCCTTGATCGCATTTTCGATCAGATTCGTCAGAACCTGACTAATGCGCTCCTCATCGATGATTACATCGGGTAACTGCTCGGGTACATCCCAGCGCAGATCGATACCCTTCTCGTGAGCCTGCTGCTGTTGTTTGATGCACGTGGTAATAATGAGATCGATGATATTTGCCCGTATCGGACGCAACTTAAGCTGATTGGTCCCGTTGCGATTGATCTCAATGAGTTCTTCAACCCGTTTTTTCAAGCGATTGGCGCTATCTTCCACCTCACCCAGAAACTCACGTTGACGTTCGGTGAGCTTCCCAACGTTGTCGCTCTCTTTCAAGACAATAGCGAGAAACCCTTTGAGCGTATTCAGCGGGTTACGCAGCTCGTGGGCTAATTTCGCAATAAACTCACGACGTTGCCGTTCCTCTCCCTTTTGATCCGTCACATCGTGTAAGACCAGAACAGCCAGTCGGGTATCGGCCGAGGGGTTTACC
>Ga0308421_1001404_pt1 | contig 12803 bp, 7 predicted proteins | sample HotsprSampleMS60_FD_203673 | JGI IMG/M metagenome (GOLD analysis project Ga0308421, IMG submission 203673) | Hot spring phototrophic mat microbial communities from Mushroom Spring, Yellowstone National Park, Wyoming, United States - 20090730_MS60 ...
AACGCACTGTTGCTGGCGCCGGACATCGCTTCGAATCTGGTCGTGTTCAATCTCACGGTCAGTTCCTACGGTTACAACGGCAAAGACGGTTGGAGCGCCTACATCGTGGCCACGAAGACCCGGTATGTGGACTGGGGCGGCGGGGCCTTCTGGGACAAGAACTCCGTGTTCACCGCCGAGGATTTCGAGGCGCTGCCGCACAACCCATTCTGTGATGACATGCGCCGGCTCATTCGCTCGGAGCTGGGGCAGGCCAACCAATTGGGCGACGGGGCGCCGCTGGTGTGGCTTTTCCAGCCCCGATGTTGGACGAGTGCCGAGGTGCGCCGGGCTGAGTTCCGCGGCCCGGCGCTGGAGTTCGTACCAGTGCGGTCCGGGGAGGCAGGCGACGTTCTGGTGATCCCGAAAGCGGCCACCGACCTGAAGGCTTGCCGCGAGGAGTTCTTTCGAGTACTGAGAAATCCGGCCGTGTATCAGGGCAATCCCCCCAGCGAGGCGAGCTCCTGGCGGCGGGTGGATCTGACGCCTTGGCACGATGCGCAGCGTGTGCTGGTCAACCCGCACAAGGGCTGGTATCACCACTACCTGGACAACCACATCGACAAGTACGCAATCGCCCGCGACGCCGACCTGCTCGAGTTCCCAGGCATGGACCATCTCTACATCCGGCTGGCTTGGGCCTATCTCGAGCCGCGCCAGGGCCAGTTCGATTGGGCGGTCATTGACCGGATCATTGAGAAGTGGACGTCGCACGGCTTGGGGATCGCGTTTCGCATCACCTGCAAGGAGACGAGCACCGACCGGCCCGAGCAGCAATTCGCGACGCCGCGTTGGGTCATGGAAGCCGGCGCACAGGGCGGTTATTATCGAATGGGGCAGCCTACGGGACCGGATGGGCCGTGGGAGCCAGTGTACGATGACCCGATCTTCCTGGCAGCGCTGGACCGTTTTCTAGAAGCTTTTGCCGCGCGGTACGACTCCCAACCCTGGCTGCGCTACGTGGACATCGGGAGCATTGGTGATTGGGGCGAAGGACACACCTGGGCGGGCAGTCGCAAGGAAGTTGGTTTCGCCGCGCGCAAACAGCACGTGGACCTGCACCTCAAGCACTTCAAACGCGCGCAGTTGGTGGTGTCCGATGATTTCGTCTATGCCCTGAGCGACCCGGCCGAGCGGCAGGTGCTGCATCGTTACGTGCTGACCAACGGCATCAGCTACCGCGACGACAGCATTCTCGTGAACGGGTATCTGGCCAGTACGAGCGACCGGTTCACCGTGCGCAGCCCGGAGTTCTTCGCCGACGCCTATCTGCAAACGCCCACGGTGTTTGAATTGGAGCACTACGGCACCGTGAAACGCCTCGGCAACTGGGATGGCCGACCGGACTCACTGGTCGCAAAGTACGGCCAAGGCAAAAAAGGCCCGGACTATTTTCGCGGCGCGCTGGAACTACTGCACGCGACCTACATCGGCTACCACGGCTACGCACACGAATGGCTGGCGGACAATCCGGAGTTCACCCGCGAAATGCTCAATCGCTGCGGTTACTGGCTGTTTCCGGTGGCGTTGGAATGGCCGGAGCCGGTCCGGGTGGGAGAACGCCTCCCGCTCGCCGTGACCTTGGAGAATCGCGGCGTCGCCCCGCCCTATCACCCTTACGAACTGCGCGTGAAACTCGCCGGCGGCGGCACGAACTGGATCGGCGTCCTGGCCCACGCCGAGAAGGCGTGGCTGCCCGGCCGTCCAATTGAGGTGCGCGGACAACTTGTCCCGCCTGCCAACTTGCCGTCCGGTGAGTATGAGTTGGCCCTCGGCCTGTTTGACCGGACTCCTGCCAGGGAACGACCCGTCGAGTTCGCCCTCAAGGCTGAGCTGCGCGACCCGGCTGGCTACTATCGTGTCGGGACCATGCGGCTGTGGCGACCTTGAGGAGCCAACTGTGGACCTTGTGCTGGGAACACTTCAACCGTGCCCTTCTCGTTTCTCCATCACTCCAGCCGAGCCGAGTCGCTGCAGTGTCGCCGCCTCCGGCAGCGCGAGGAGGGTCGGCTGGCGGCCGGCCAGTTGCCAACATGCCCGTGAACCTGTAACCGTGACCAGTATGAATACATGGATCGAACGTCGTTCCGTGCGAATCAACCAACGCAGCGCGCCCTTCATGGTGCTGCTGGTGCTGGCCTTGATGATCGGCGGCGTATCTTCATCCGCCGTCGAATCGCGCTGGCTGCCGGATCCAAAACCGCGCGTCCTAGTCCTCACGGACATCTCAAACGAACCCGACGACGAGCAGTCGATGGTGCGCTTCCTCGTCTATGCGAACGAGTACGACATCGAGGGCCTTGTGGCCACGACGTCCACCTGGCTGCGGAATACGACGCGCGTGGACCTGATCCTCCGCCAACTCGATGCCTACGCGCAGGTTCGCACCAACTTGCTGCGGCACGCGCCCGGTTTCCCCGAAGTCGAGGCCCTGCGCGCGGTGGTGGCTGCCGGCCAGCCCACGTACGGCCTGGCGGCGGTGGGTGAGGGCAAATCCACGCCCGGCTCACGACTGTTGTTGGCCGCGGCGGATAAACCGGACCCGCGCCCGCTCTGGGTCTGCGTCTGGGGCGGGGCCAACACGCTGGCGCAGGCTCTTTACGACGCGCGGAAGGAACGGTCGCCCCGCGATTTGGACCTGCTGCTGCAAAAACTGCGCGTTTACACCATCTCCGATCAGGATGACAGTGGCTACTGGCTGCGTCGGGAGTTCCGGGGGCTCTTCTACATCGTTTCGCCCAGCACCACCGATTGGAAGGAGTACTGGCGGGCCACCTGGACGGGCATCAGCGGCGATCGCCATTACAAGAACGGACCGGGGCACAAGTTCCATCTTGTGGACAATCCGTGGTTGGAAGAGAACATCATCCGCAACCACGGTCCGTTGGGAGCTCTTTATCCGCGATTGGAATACATCATGGAGGGCGATACTCCGTCCTTTCTCGGCTTGATTCAGAATGGTCTGGGTTGGCATCACAGCCCGGCTTGGGGCGGTTGGGGAGGCCGGTATGTCCTTTATCAACCCCACGGCGAGACCCGACCTATCTGGACCAACAACCACGACAGTCGGGACACCGTGACGGCGGACAACGGTCAGACCGAGTGCACGGACATGGCAACGATCTGGCGCTGGCGGGAACACTTCCAGCATGACTTTGCGGCGCGCATGGATTGGTGTGTGGCCGGCGACTACTCGCAGGCCAACCACAACCCCGTGGCGGTGCTCAATGGAGATGCAAGCAAACGCGTGCTGGAAATCACCGCCAAGCCGGGCGAAACCGTGGAGCTTTCCGCCGAGGGGACCCACGACCCGGACGGCCACGCGGTCGAGGTGCGGTGGTGGATCTACCCCGAAGCCAGTAGCCTGCGCGATGTCCGGGGCCGACGATTCCCGAGCGAGGTAGCCCTGAGCACCGAGCGCGGACTGAAGACTCGCCTTGTGGTTCCTGCGGTGCGCAGATCGGAAACCATCCATATCATCCTGGAAGTCCGCGACACCGGCACCCCGTGCCTCTGGTCCTATCGCCGAGTCATCGTTGAAGTTCAGCCCTGATGCGGTGAGCGCGGATTGAGAGTCCGGCGGCAAGGCGGACCGAAATCCTCGGCACGGCTTTGGGGGTGGTGCCTGCGATCCGTCCCATGGTCCGGTCCCGGCCCGCGATCCCCGGATCTTCAGGTTCGGTCTTCAGCGGGTGATGTGCTGCCAGATCCTAGTTCCAGCTCGTGCGTGGTGGTCGGCCGCAGGTTACTTTGAGTCGACTCCCCCCGAGGGCTGGTTGGATGGGCGAGAGCGAAGGTGACCGCTTTTCGGGCAGGTTCCGTACTTCCATCGGTCGCGCCCGCGCCGGCCCAGGCAAGCCGAGTGTTCATGGGAGGCGCGCGTGTGGCAGAGTGGGCCGATCTCCGTGCCGAGCTGAATTTCAGGAAAAAGTTGGGCTCCGAGGGATCTGAGCCGAGCATCTGGGGTTTCCACGCGTGGCTTTCCCGCCGGCGCGAAGGGACCCTCGGGGGATTCTAGGCAGCGCCCGCCGCACCGGCAGTTCCTCTCGCTTGCGTGAGGTTTCGATCCGCAGTGGCTCACGTTCGACATTCTGGCCGTGACAGCGAACCGCAGGGATTCTGTGCTTGCCTCGAGGCCCAGGGGCTTTGAGCATGGGCGGTAACCAGTGATAGGCATGGACCCATCCGCTCGAGATCGAATCGGCCCCCACGGCGTAGCCTGGCCAGCAACAGGGCGCGAACCCTTCTTTTCTGAGCTCCCTTTTTTCGGGAACGTGGCGAGCCAGCCGCGGGGTTTATGGTTGTGGGCGGTGCTCCTCGCCAGTGGGTGTTCGCATGGGCCCGTGCAGAAAGCCACAGACCCAGAAATCGAGCCTCCGCCCCCGGCCATGCGGCTGGTGTTTCCGGACGATCCCGCAGTGGTGAATGCCCAACGCGACTTCGGGGCCCGGGGTGATGGAAAGACCGATGACACGGTTGCCTTGCAGAAGGCCATAGACGCAAGTTCGGGGCAGGGTGGCGAGCAGGGCACGAAAATGCTGTTTCTACCCAATGGCGTTTACCGTTTGACCGACACTTTGGTGGTGCGAGCCGGTCTTGGGCCATGGGTGTACGGCGAGTCACGGGATGGAGTAATCCTGCGGTTGGACGACGGGGCGCCGCCGGGCGTTACTGCGGTGATACGCACCCATCCCAGTGACGTGCAGGCCACTTCCGCGGACTTTTTCATGCGTAACTTTTGCAACCTGACCATCGACGTGGGCAATAACCCGCACGTGGATGGAATTCGTTGGTATGGAAACAACAGCAGTCTGCTGAAACAGGTCCGTATCGTGGGCACGGGCAACATCGGGATCAACGCCGGTTTTTTGGGTCAAAACGGTCCCAGCCTGATTCAGGATGTGATCGTGGAAGGGTCTTTTGAGACCGGCGTGCGGTGTGCCTGGAGTTGGGGCCAGACGCTGTCGCGGGTCACGGTACGGAACGCCCGAAAATGGGGCGTGTATGTGAACGCCACCGCCGTGGGCATCGAGGATCTGGAAGTTGAGAACGCCCCGATTGCCCTGCACAACGAATATCCCAACGACTGGACCTGGTGGGGTGGGGTGGTGGCGTTGGTGGGCGGGCGGTTCAGGGGCAGTGATCCGGCCCAACCGGCCATCATCAACACCAGTGTGCTTTATGCGCGCAACGTCACGGCCACCGGCTTCAGGCAAGTGCTGCACAGCACCACCCCCGGCGGCAGCGTGTCTGGCAACATCTTGGACGAATATATTTCTCATCCGGTGAAGAAGCTTTTCGCCGATGCGCCCGACACCTCGTTTCAGTTGCCGATTGTGGCGGAACCGCGAATGTCGTGGGAAACCAACCTGGCTCGCTGGGTCTGTGTCAATGACTTCGGGGCGGTGGCGGGGGATAACATCGACGACACGGCGGCATTCCAGGCGGCCATCGATGCCGCCGCTCGCGAGGGCAAGACCACCGTGTACCTGCGAGGTATCGGCGGCCCTGATCCCAACTGGTACACGCTCGAGGGTGAGGTGCGCGTGCACGGGTCGGTCCGGCACATTTTGGCCCTGGGTTTCGGGCGGATTCTCTCTGCTGGCAAGGGGCGCTTTGTTGTGGACGACGACGCGGCGCCATGCGTCAAATTCCAACATCTCCACGCCTTTGGGGGACGGCCTCCCGAAGTGATCAACCGTTCGACCACTCGCACGCTGGTGGTGGAAAGCTGCGATCTGCGGGTAATCGGCGAAGGCCAGGGCCCCATTTTCGTGACGGATTGTCCGTCCGGCATCGAGCTGAGGTCGCCCGGTCAGAGTTTGTGGGCCCGTCAGCTTAATCCGGAGGGAGACTGTGATGTCGGTCTGGTGCGCAATCACGGGGGACGGCTTTGGGCACTGGGAGTCAAACATGAAGGGCGCGGCGTGCGTTTTCTTACGGACCGGGGTGGCTTTACTGAGGTGCTGGGTCTCTTTCATTATGCGCCGGACATGGCTACCAACGACTTCCGTCCTGCGTTCGATATTCAGAATGCGGCCTTCTGCGCGATGGGGGTGCGGGAGATTTCTTTTGGGAATTCGTACCCGGTGAAGGTGCGCGAGCGAAGGGGTCAGGAGGTGCGCGTGGAAGAGGGCGGCGGCTGGATCGGCTGGGCCCTCTTCAGTGGTTGGAGCCGGTCCATGAACCCCGCAGGCGCCCCGGTCGCCGTGGAGGGACAGTAACTATGCCCCGGACCGGGACGCGGGGGGTGGGCTCGCATTCCGCGCGGAGGGCTGCCTTTGCCGGACCACGGATCCATGACAGGGGATTTGCCGCACGGGGTCCGAGGCTGTGCTGGACAAGTGACCAGGAACCCGGCAGGAAAGATCGCATGAAAGGGAAAACCTGGTTGTGGGTCCTGGTGACCGGGATGGCTCTGCAAGGAGGTCTGAGTGGGGTCGAACCACCGCAACGCCGAACGGAGGTCACTATTCAGGGTCAGGCCTTTCTGATCAATGGCCGGCCCACGTACGAGGGCCGCTCCTATCGGGGGATGAAAATCGAGGGACTCTTGATGAACGCCCGTCTGGTGCAGGGGATTTTCGACGATCTGAATCCCGAGACACGCGGCCGGTGGGATTATCCGGACGGCCCGTGGGATCCGGAGCGCAACACCCGGGAGTTCATCGCGGCCATGCCGGCCTGGCGTGCTCACGGGCTCTTGGCTTTCACCCTCAACCTACAGGGCGGCAGCCCGGAGGGCTACAGCCGGGCGCAGCCCTGGCACAATTCCGCATTCACCCCTGAGGGTGACCTGCGGCCGGAATTCATGGCCCGGCTGGAGCGCATTCTCGATCGCGCGGACGAGCTGGGCATGGTGGTCATATTGGGGTTGTTTTATTTCGGGCAGGACGAACGTTTGGTGGACGAAGCTGCCGTGGTTCGGGGAGTGGATCGGGCGGTGACCTGGATTTTGGAGCGCGGCTATCGCCACGTCATGATCGAGATCAACAACGAAACCGGTTCGGGTTACGACCATGCGATCTTGCGTCCCGATCGCGTCCATGAGCTGATCGAGCGTGTACAATCGAGATCCCACGGGGGACGTCGGCTGCTGGTGAGCACCAGTTATCCCGGCGGTGTCCTCCCGGGCGAGAACGTTCTGCGGACTGCCGATTTTATCCTGCTGCACGGCAACGGAGTTGCGGAGCCTGACGGCATCCGCCGGCTGGTGGATCGGACACGCGCAAGACCCGGCTACCGCGGGCAACCGGTTCTTTTCAACGAAGACGATCACTATGACTTCGAGCATCCGGACAACAACCTGATTGCGGCGGTCAGTCGGTACGCGAGTTGGGGTTACTTTGATTACCGACGGCAGGGCGAAGGCTTCGACGAGGGCTACCAGAGTGTACCGGTGAACTGGGCCATCAGTTCGGCGCGGAAACGGGCGTTCTTTGACCTGCTTCGCCGGATGACCACTGAAACTGCAGACAGCCAGCCATGAAAAGGTTCCAGGGCGTATCAGGAGTGGTGCTGGTGTGCGGCTTGCTGGCGGCGCAGGCGCAGGAATCCAGCCGTGCGGGCATCGAATTCACTTCGCCGCGGTTGTCCGTGGTCACATCCTGGCTGGGAAACACCTATCCGGGTGCCGAACGCTGGGTCCCGCAGGATATCGACGCGTTCTGTGTGGCCCCGGACGGGCGGCTGTTTTCGAACGTGCATTGGGAGGAAGGTGGCGGCAATTGCACGGCGTTCCGAGATGGCGAGGTGCTGGGTCATGCCGGTTACACCCATGGGTGGGGACACCAGGGCGGTTATGCGGTGGCGGCCAACACGCGGTACCTGTTCATCAGCGGCCGGATGATCAACGAGGGCGGTCACTTGGTCGATCCCGAAACCTGGCCTCCCAAAGGTTACGATTGGATCGGAGTTTCGCGTCGCATGCTCAGCGACATCCGCCGTGCGGCGCCGTTTCCCGGCGCCAAGGGAGGCAAAGGAGGTACACTGAAGGGCGCATTTCTGGTGGTCGATGAGGTGCCAGTGGAACCTGGGGCGTTGGATCGCCGGCGGGCCAACATCACGGGCTTGTGCGCCACGTCAGAACGGCTCTGGGTCGCCTGTCCCTACGATGGGACGATCAAAGTCTATGACGCCGAGAACATGAGTCGGCTGGCCGTCTGGCCCTTCCCCACGGCCGACGCGCTGGCCCTTTCGCCCCGCGGCGAGCTTTGGGTTCTGCAGGGGGCGGACTCCGGGAGACCTGCGCGCGTGGTCGTACTGGATGAGGAGGGCCGGCCGGGACCGCGCGAGGTCCAATTTGACGGCGCCACCCAACCGGCGGCGATCTGCTTCACGCCGGAGGGTCGGCTGTTGGTGGCTGACGATGGGCCTCGTCAACAGATTTTGATTTTCGAACACCTCGATACAAAGCCGCGCGCCGCAGGAACGATCGGTCACCCGGGCGGGATTCACTCGGGCAGGGCCGGTTGGGTGGAGCCTCTGAAATTCAACCGGCCGCGCGCTCTAGCGTGCGACGCGCGAGGGATCCTGTATGTGGCGCACCAGGGCAGCACTGGGGGTGGCAGCACGGTGCTCGAGGCTTATGGACCCGACCTGAAACTGCTATGGCGGTTGCTGGGCTTAACGTTTGTGGATGTGGCTGATGTCGATCCGGCGGACGACACCCGCGTCTTCACCAAAGAGGAGCGCTTCGAGCTGGACTACACACAACCGCGCGGTCGCGAAGCCACCTACCGCGCCTATACCGTGGACCGCTTTCGCTATCCGGACGACCCGCGCCTGCATATCTGGTCCGCGGGCGCCTGGGTGCGCCGCATCGCCGGACGCCCCTTCCTTTTTGTGACCGACATGAACAATCATCGCCTGCAAATTTACCGGTTCGGGGAAGGCGATACGGCCGAACTGGCCATTCCTTCCGGACTGTTTTCCGGCACAGGATCGCGGCGCGACCCCTGGCCACCGGGCCAGCCGGCTGCGGGGGAGTGGATTTGGCGGGACCTCAATGGCGATGGCGCGTTATCTGCAGACGAATTTGAGGCCGGGAATCGCGAAGCGCCGGAGGCCCAAGGACTTTGGGTGGACTCTGCCGGAGATGTATGGCGTGCCTCGGAAACAAAAGGTATCCGTCGCTTTGTCTGTCAGGGCGTGGACGCCCGGGGGAATCCGCGCTGGACTTTCGCGGCCGTACAGTTTTTCCCCCATCCGCCCCAGTTCCGGGAGGTGAAGCGGCTCCGCTACGACCCGGTCACCGACACGATGTTTCTTGGCGGGACCACGGACGAACACCGGAACCAGCATTGGAAGCCCATGGGACCGGTGTTGGCCCGGTACGATGGTTGGGTGCGTTCCAGTGGCACCAATCCTCCGCGATGGCTCATCGTGTTGCCTTATGAAAAGGGATCGCGAGGACACGAGAGCTGTGAACCCATGGGGTTTGACATCGCAGGTGAGTATGGCTTTGTGCCCTACACCGGCGCCTCCAAACGGCTCGGGGTAAGGACCGGACGTGTCGAGGTTATCCGTCTCGAGGACGGTCGTTCGGTGGGACACTTTGAGCCGCCCCCCGACATCGGCGAAATCGGTCTGCAAGACATCCGCGAAAGTCTCCGTGCCCATCGAAGGGCGGACGGCGAGTATCTGGTATTTCTGGAGGACGACTTCAAGGCCAAGATCCTGATGTATCGGTGGAGACCCTAGCAGGCTGTTGAAAAAGCGCCGGTTCGTGTAACCGATCCTCGGAAATATGGGGATTTTGTGACGCTTTTCCCTTCGCAAATGACTTATTTAACAGCCTGCTAGCGTGGCCAAGGTGCATGCCGGGGAAGTGGGACGGTCCCTCCGTGGGGATCCGGCCTCCCGCGGGCGGTCCGACATTTACGGCGGGTATGCCCCAGTTTTGGGGGCCTGTGAGATGCGCCGGTCCCAAGCGGTCCCGCAGCGGATGAACTCGAGCTCCGTAGCAAGGACGGTCTCTAAAAGAAACGATGATTTAGCTCGGCTGGTCTTGTTGTGGAGGCGCCTGCGTGGGAACACCGGCTGACCCGGCTGCCGCAGCGGGCCATCGAGGTCAAGCGACGGATGCTCGCGGGTGAAGCTCCCGCGAACGAGCTGGCCGTCCGGGTGCACCGCTTGAGCGACAAGCTTCCTGCCTGCGTGCCGGATTACCTGCATCCACCGGCGCAGCAGCGGTTGCTGGGCACTGCTGATGATTGCTTGGCCATCCTCGAGCCGGCGGTCAACTGGGAAGCCGAAAAACTCTACGGCGTCGAAGCCCTGGGCCCGTTCGATGAGTTTTGAATCCGACAGATCGATCGTCCCACGGCGCGAGACGAGCGAGGGCGGCCGGGCTCTTTGCCTTATGGCGCCGGACGAGATTGAAGTTGTGGAGTCGGCCTCGAAACGGCCTGGTGCCCCAGCCAGCGTGCAGCGTTTAAGCATGCGGCAGTCTGCCTGCCACGCTCGGTCTCGATTCGGAGCGGGCCCATCGCCTCAGCGTCTTAAAGTCCCGAGTTTTCGAAGGCTATCGGTCAAAGAGGTTGACGGACCCGAACCAGTCTATACGCTGCAGTAGGATATGAGCCCACTGAACCGGTTAAAGCTGATTCAGGTTGGCCAGATCAGCCGTGCTGAAGTGCAATTTGGCGACCTCACGGTGTTGGTGGGCCCGCAAGCGACCGGCAAGAGCATCTTTCTCCAGTTCCTCAAGCTGGCCTTGGACACTGGCTACGTGCATGACCAGTTGCACAAGCACGGCATCGAATGGGAGCGCAGCGTTCCTGCCTTCTTGGATGTTTACCTGGGCGAAGGGATGCGCGGGGTGTGGCGGGAGGGCGCCGAGGAAAGCGCCGTCGAAGTGGACGGTCAGCCGGTTGACGGGGCGAAGTGGGTTGCCCCCCGGCGCCGCGCGAGTAAGGCCACTGCGTTTTACATTCCGGCGCAGCGGGTCTTGTCGCTGGCCAACGGTTGGCCGCGTCCATTCCAGTCGTTTGCCAGCGAAGACCCGTTTGCCGTGCGCGATTTCAGCGAGACGTTCCGGCTGTTGATGGAGCAGGAGTTCACCCGCGCGGCGGCCTTGTTCCCTAAAACGAATCGTCTCAAGCGCGAGTATCGGGAGCTGCTGAACCGACACGTCTTTGGGGGGTTCGGTTTGCACGTGGACCGCCACGGGGCGCAGAAGCGGTTGGTGCTGCGCAGGGAGGAGGGAGCAGCAGCGATTCCCTTCATGGCCTGGTCCGCCGGCCAGCGGGAGTTTGTCCCGCTGCTGATGGGACTTTACTGGCTGATGCCTTCGGCAAAGGTGAAACGACGCAGCGATCTTTCCTGGGTTATCATCGAGGAGCCTGAGATGGGGCTGCACCCCAATGCGATTTCGGCGGTCGTGTTACTGGTGCTGGAACTGTTGTGGCGCGGGTATCGGGTCTGCCTCTCCACGCACTCACCGCATGTGCTGGACGTGGTGTGGGCCATTCGCACGATCCAGCAGCACCGCGCCGACTCCGGGCGGCTGTTGGAGGTGTTCGAGGTGCGTAAGACAGGGCCGATGAAAGAGGTCGCCGACACCGCGATTAAGAAGGAGGCCAAGGTCTATTACTTTGACCATTCAGGCGAGGCGCGGGACATCTCGAATCTGGACCCGGGTTCGGGCGACAGGCTCGAAGCCGGCTGGGGCGGCTTGAGCGAGTTCAGCGGGCGGGTGAATGAAATCGTCGCGAAGGTCGTAAACCAACGGCTTGGGCCGCCCGGGGAAGAGAAGGTTGAGCCCGCACATTCCCAGCCTGTGCACCCTGGGGAGGTCGCTGCAGAAGCCCAGCTGCCCAATCTCGGAGCATGACCTTTCGGCCAGCAGTGGCGGGGACCCCTTCCCTGAGGGATGCATATCAAAAGGGCTGGAAGGCACTCAGCGCCCGGGATGCCGGCAGACTTCATGTAAAGGAGCCGCGCCGGCTGACGGGAAGTGTGAATCTGGATGAGGCCTTGCGGGCTGCGCAGCCCCGCGCACCTCGATGGGACTATGGCATCGGGTATCGCCACTCGCATCAGGAGGAGGCGCTTTGGGTGGAGGTGCATCCGGCATCATCGCTTCACATCGATGAAGTGCTCAAAAAGCTGCGCTGGCTCCAGGAGTGGTTGAAGAACGAAGCGCCCAATCTGCACAAGTTGACCCGCGCTGGATTTTACTGGATTGCCACGGACGGTCAGGTGGCCCTCAGTCCCCATTCGCCGCAGGCCCGCCGCCTGGCGAAAGCGGGATTGCGTGGCCCCTTGCGGGTGCTGCCCATACCTCCGAGATGAGGAGGATTGGAGATGCTTTCCTTGGTCCTTGAGGTCTTGCACGCAATGACCGGGCCCGGGGTCGAACTTTCGGCGGTAAGAGGGATGGTCTCGGTTCCGGTCGCGTCCCGACTGGTTGGCCAGGGCTGGTGGTTAGGGTGATGGAGGCGGAATCGAGAGGCTGGGTTTGGTTCCGAGTTGAGGGCCTTGAAGTCCGTCGTGCCGTGATCGGGTTTCATGCGGCGGGGATGCTCCAAGGGGCCTACTGGGCGGCTCAAGAACCGCAGGCTCGCGATTTGTCCGGGTCGTCGTACCGCAGGACCGTTTTTCCGAGCGGGAGCAGAGTTGAGACTGCCGCCTTGTGAAGGAGAAGCCTCGGCTTCGTGGAAAAGCGGGCAGGCCACCCCCGGCGTGCCGGAGCACCGCGGAAGAGCGGGGTGGGAGGAATCCGACCCGGGGCCGAGGGCGGATGGCCACGAACATGGGCG
>Ga0308421_1001407_pt1 | contig 12793 bp, 9 predicted proteins | sample HotsprSampleMS60_FD_203673 | JGI IMG/M metagenome (GOLD analysis project Ga0308421, IMG submission 203673) | Hot spring phototrophic mat microbial communities from Mushroom Spring, Yellowstone National Park, Wyoming, United States - 20090730_MS60 ...
ACATATCAATATCCCAATAATCATAAGCAGTTACAGCACATCCTACTGGTGCTATACCAATAACTCTATCCTTTATACCAAGTTCATCTATAACCTCGGCAACAATTCTATGTAAAACACCATGTCCACAACCCGGACAATAGTGAGTTTTAGTATCTGTCATTGTTTTAGGTTTATCAAAAATTAGCTTTAACTCCATAAATACCTCCTAAAAATAAATTTAGTTCACTTCAACCTTGCCCTTAAGCATATCCAGAGTATACTCTATGATTTTTTTCTCCTCCGGCAAAACACCACCCATCCTACCATAGAAGTTAACAGGTTTGTAATCCCTGACGGAGAGTCTAACATCTTCTACCATCTGTCCTGCACTCATTTCAACAACCAAAAACCCTTTAACATGTTTCTCAAGTGCTAACTCCATAAGCCTATATTCAGGGAACGGGAAAGCACTTTGAAGCCTAAATGTACCTACTTTATATCCTTCATTCCTTAGTTTCTTAGTTATAGCCTTACATATCCTAGCTGGAGTACCATAGGCAACAAGAATAACTTCTGCATTCTCAGTCATAAACTCTTCATACATTACAAACTCTGCTTTTATCCTAGCATACTTTTGCTGTAGTTTAATATTGTTATTCTCTACCCCATAATCATCAAGCCATAAAGTTCTAGCGACATTCCTAGGTCTTCCTTTAGCTCCAGTCAAAGCCCAACTTTTATCGTAGAAGTTCGGTTTGTAATCTTTGGGAAACTCAGCAGGCTCAACCATCTGCCCAACAATACCATCAGTTAATATCAAAACAGGTATAAGATACTTATCAGCCAAGTCAAATGCTAATATTGTAAAATCTATCATTTCCTGTACATATGCAGGTGTCAATACAATTAATCTATAATCCCCGTGTCCGCCACCTTTAACAGCTTGGAAGTAATCACCTTGAGAACCTGCAATATTACCAAGGCCAGGTCCACCTCTCATTATATTAGCCAATACACAAGGCAAATGAGCAGCAGCAAGGTAAGACACTCCTTCCTGCATCAAGCTGAAACCTGGCGAAGAAGTAGTCGTCATAACTCTAACACCTGCAGCAGCAGCTCCGAAAACCATATTTATAGAAGCTACCTCACTTTCAGCTTGCACAAAAACCCCACCAACTTCTGCCATCCTCTTAGCCATATATGCAGTTATCTCGTTTTGGGGCGTTATAGGATAACCAAAATAATGCCTACAACCAGCAATAATTGCTGATTCTGCCAAAGCATCATTACCTTTTATAAGCTCTTTCATAATAACCTCTTCAAATTAATCAGTTGGACCTGCAATAACCTCTTGCCCTAAGAAAACCTTTATTGCCAAATCAGGACAAACCATCGCACACTTCTTACAACCCGTACATTTCTCATTAAACAAGGGTTCAACGTATATCCATCCCTTTGAGTTAAACTTATTAGAAACATCTATTACACCCTCAGGGCACTCATACACACAAAGCAAACAACCCTTACACCTCTCAGGCTCAACCTCTATAAAAGTTTGAATTATCTTATTTTTCAGAACTTTCTCCATAACAACCTCTTTGGAGTTAATTATAAAAAAAAAATAATTTTTTTTCAAGTCAAGAACAAAATCAAATTTATTTGACTTTAAAGAAGTATTTTAGTAAACTTTACCTAAATATTTTTTCCAAAGGAGGTAATATGAATAAAATTATTGACCAAGAAACAGCTGAGTTTCTTAGAGACAAGTTTCAGGAGCTTAAGAACAACGTATCGATTAACATCTACTACGATGATAGCGAAGACGAATTAAAAGAATTCGTCGAATTTACAAAAAATTTCTTTACTGAACTCTCAGAAATAGCACCCAAAATAAAAGTGCACTTAAAGAAAGCCAAGGTAGGAGACAAAACGGAAATAGGTCTACCCATAAGGTCAAATCCATCCTTCACAATAGGCGAAGACAAAGGATACAAGATATTATTTAGCGGATCACCACTAGGATATGAAGCAAGCCAGGTAGTAGAGACGATAATTGCAGTATCAAACAACAGACACGAAATCGATGAAGATTTAGCAAAGGAATTAGAATCTATGTCTAAAGAAGTAAATGTAAAGGTATTTGTTACTCCAACTTGCCCTTATTGTCCAGCTTCTGCATTCTTAGCTAACAGAGTAGCCATAGCATCCAAAGGCAAAGTTACTTCTGAAGTAATAGAGGCAAACGAGAACCCAGAAATTGCGATGGAATGGGGAATTGAAAGCGTTCCGACACAGATAATAAACGATTCCGAAGATTCAATAACAATAGGTGTTCAGGACGAAAATTCATTCATAAACCAAATATTAACATTTGGTAAGAATTAATTTTGAAGGAGGTATATATGAAATTTCTAACTAAGAATGAGGGAGCTCTTGACAGAATAATAAGGGCTATTTTGGGAGTAGGTGTGGGAATTGGGGCAATATTCACAACAGGGATCTTACAAATAGCTTTAGGTATAATATCAGCAGTGTTGATAATAACAGCAATAACTGGTTTCTGCGGACTCTACGCATTACTAGGAATCAACACTTGTAAAGTGAAGTAGTTAGAGTAAAAGAGTTCAATGGGTGGCAAAAGCCACCCATTCTGTTCATTTTACCAAGCATCAACCATATCGTCAACTTCTCTAAACTTCTCAACAAAGAGGTCAGTTTCAGCAATTATGTAATCAAAGTAGATATAGAAAGTCCTACCAGGAACAATATCCGTCATATCACAAGAAATTTTTATTCCCGAAAGTGTTAAACCTCTCTCTTCTGAAACCTTATAATCTTCCTGCTCTATAAAATCAGGGATATTAACCTCCATTAGCTTCCAACCAGAAAAATTCAATTTTCCTACGGTAATCTCTTTTTCCCTACCGAGATAATCTTTTACCAATATCCTTAAAGTATGGGTATAATTTCTACCAACAACCCAAAACTTTATTTTCTTTGTTATTCCTGGGATTTTTATATCTCTAACGGGTTTCACTAAAATTTCTGCAGGACCTCTCTTAAAGAACTGAACTTTAACACCAAAGACTTTATTGTTCTTATCTTTTATATCTGCTAAAGCCTTAGGATAACCGTCCCTAGTCATAAAAGAAACAACACCATAGTCTCTAGACATCTTAACTTCCCAATCTCCAGGAACTTCAAAGTCTTCAACTAAAACAGGCTGAATCATCTGCTTAGCTGTATCCTTTATTTCAGACTCCGTAGGCTCCCCAAGTATTTTGAATCCTTTCAAGTACTCAGATTGTCCTTCTTCAGTTTGTTGCGATTGTTGCTGAGCGAAGGAGTAACCAGCTAATATCAATACCAAACCTATAACTAAAACCAAAATTCTCTTCATAGAAACACCCTCCTTAAAATAATCGGAAAAAATCCAAAAAAATTACCAAGCTAGCTTACCCAAATCGTCACCATCAAACCTCTCCATGTAGACATCAGTCTGCAATTGTAGGTAATCAAAGTATATATAGAATTTATCAGCTCTCTCAGTAGGTGCTGCCGTTAACCTTATCTTTATCAAGTTCAAAGGTCTACCGAAAGGCACATAAGGTTCATACTGTGGTATATAGTTTGGTATAGCAACAAGGAAATTCTTCCACCCTATATGTTTTATACTACCTGCTTCTATTCTGTATGTATACCCCTTGAAATCCTTAACATATATATCCATAACCCAGTTGTAGTTTCCACCCCAAACCCAGAAATCTATAGTTTTCGCGATACCAACAAAGGGTATAGGTTTATTCGGAACTATATCAATCCAGTTAAAACCTTTCCTTAGGAACGCAGCCTTGACACCAAAAGCATTTGTTTGCTTCACTATTATTGACTCAAGCAATCCAGAAGGATGACCTGGGAAATATTTATAGTCACAATACGCTTTATCAACTATCTCTTCTCCCGTTTGCGGATCTTTTATCCTAGGGGCAAAGTAAGAAAAATTAGCTGACCAACTTATATCATTTGCCTTATCATAGTCATCTCCAAAATCAGATATTAGCACAGTTTGCATATTCACAGTTCTTCGTCCAATTTCTGTAAATCCAAAAGGGAAAGCACTACTACCAACGATTAACAACGCTATAAGGTATATCAATAACCTTCTCATAAAATCCCCCCAAAAAGCATTTTGGGAAAAACCAAAATGCCTGATAGTAATTTCGGTATCGGCTATCCTCAACTTGATACACTTAAGATTATATAGATAAGGCTTCTAGCATTCAAGAGAAATCAAAATTTTACCTAAAATTTAAAACAGAACTAGAAGTAAAAATTCCAAATATACCAGAGAGGCTACGCCTCTCTGTATCGTGTCAAGAAAATTCTCAAATTTATAACACTTTACCTTTATTTCCCTATAATTTGGAGAAACATAAAGAAGTTAAACATCCCACAATCAAATAAAATTATGTTCCCAAGAGACATTTTCACTTAAGTGCTTAAAGCATCTAAGTGCTTAAATTACGTTTTAAACAAAAAAACATATGGCAGGTGGAAATACTAAAAGTAATACGCTTTAAAAACCTGCTTTCAATAGTTTCCTTGATAAGTAAAAATTGAAAACTCAACCTCCAACAGTAAAGTGGGGGCAGAGACACTTAAAGCTAGATTCTTTATAGCACTTTGTACTAAAATTCACTTAAATAGGTTAACCTACTGAAACATTTTAAATAGAATGTGTAAAAGTTGATACCAAAAACTGAAAGTAATTAAATTAATGTTTATGAATGAAGGAATAAGACTCAAAGACGCACTAAAAACAGAAATTATAGGTATTTCAACGACACCAAACGACGAATTATTTGCGTCTCAAGAAGTAGACCCCCGAGAAAGCAGTAATGTATTTCCGATACCCAATGACGAAATACTAAACGAAAGTAAATTTAAAGAAGAAGTCATAGTATTCGACAGCGTAGCAAGGTTAGACAGTACTATTATGACTAAAAACGGACTAGTTGGTTTTATAACAATAACACTTGGCTCAATAAAGTTCACTAACGGAAAAGAGATAATACTATCAGAATCCACAAAAACAGAAACAAAGAGGATTATAATATCACCTCAGGGTGTATTTTCAGAGGGCATAAAATTTTTGAAAATTGATGACAAGATAACCTACGAATTAATGCCAACTACTAGAAGTAAAATAGATACCTTTGAAGAGCTTTGGAAGGAGATCTTTTTAAAAGAGGAACTACCTAAGATAGAAAACGAATTCATAAATACCAAAGTCATAAAAGAAATGAACGAAACAACCGTTTTGATAAAGGATGGAAAACTAGAGCTAACCAAAACTTCATTACCTTTTGACATAAAGAATGAGGAACTCTGGTTTAACATATTTGGTAATATAAAAAACTACCAGATAGATTTAAACAAAGCAATGAACATAATATCTATTGGTGCAGCTAGGACAAACATAGAATATGAACCCTATAACGAAATGGGAGCACGAAGGTATCAAAGCTACATAAACTTAGGAAGAACAAAAGAAGACTTAAGTAATAAGAGATATGAAATCTTCAAAAAAGGCATCTTTAATTTCAGCAGAGTGGATATGCTAATCCCCAAACACTTAGATGACATAGGAAAAGTAATAGATAGGTACAATTTTATATCAAACTTCTTAAGAAAAATGACAAGTATATTCTCAAACAATCCTAGGTTTCCCCAAAATATACCCATTATATCCATTCTAGAGAAATATTTAAGAAGTTTGATGGGGAGGAGAGAAATAGTTACCAAAGAGATAATGAAAAGCTATTAACAGTAAAGCAACAAAAAGGTAAAAAATAAAAAAGGGCCTGGCAAGTACCTACTTTCCCACCCCCGAAGGGGGCAGTATCATCGGCGGTGTAGGGCTTAACTTCCGGGTTCGGAATGGAAACCGGGTGTTTCCCCTACCCTATGCTCACCAGGCCCAAAAACAGCCTTTCTTTTGGAAAGGCTGAGGAATGTATTAATTGGCTCATAGTGAAGATAGCTATGCCGAACAGGCTATTAGTAGTGCTCGGCTCAACGCATTTCTGCGCTTACACCTGCACCCTATCAACCTGGTAATCTACCAGGGCCCTTCAGGGGCACCTTATCTTGGGGCGCGCTTCCCGCTTAGATGCTTTCAGCGGTTATCGCTTAGGAACATGGCTACCCAGTGCTGCTTCTGGTGAAACAGCTGGTACACCAGAGGTTCCCTCACTCCGGTCCTCTCGTACTAGGAGCAACCCCCCTCAAGTGCCCAAGCGCCTGCGGCAGATTGGGACCGAACTGTCTCACGACGTTCTGAACCCAGCTCACGTACCCTTTTAATGGGCGAACAGACCAACCCTTGGGACCTTCTACAGCCCCAGGATAGGATGAGCCGACATCGAGGTGCCAAACAGGGCCGTCGATGTGGACTCTCGGGCCCTATCAGCCTGTTATCCCCGGGGTACCTTTTATCCGCTGAGCGATGGCCCTTCCACACAGAGCCACCGGATCACTAAGCCCTGGTTTCCCATCTGCTTGACCTGTCGGTCTCGCAGTTAAGCCCCCTTATGCCTTTGCACTCAACGGCTGGTTTCCGTCCAGCCTGAGGGGACCTTTGGACGCCTCCGTTACTCTTTAGGAGGCAACCGCCCCAGTTAAACTGTCAACCTAGCACTGTCCCCCCTCCTGCACGGAGGGGGTTAGAATTCCAGTACATCAAGAGTGGTATCTCACCGACGGCTCCATGGCGCCCGAAAGCGCCACTTCACAGCCTCCCACCTATCCTGCGCATGATGCACCAGAATTCAATACCAGGATACAGTAAAGGTCCACGGGGTCTTTCCGTCCCGCCGCAGGTAGCCAGCGTCTTCACTGGCCTCGCTAATTCGCCGAGCCCCCCGCCGAGACAGTGCTCAGCTCGTTACGCCATTCATGCGGGTCGGAACTTACCCGACAAGGAATTTCGCTACCTTAGGACCGTTATAGTTACGGCCGCCGTTTACCGGGGCTTAAGTTCGGAGCTTCGCGGGAAAACCCGCTAACCCCTCCCCTTAACCTTCCGGCACTGGGCAGGCGTCAGCCCCTATACCTCCTCTTACGAGTTGGCAGAGACCTGTGTTTTTGTTAAACAGTCGGCTGAGCCCTTTCACTGCGACCTCTCCTTCTAATACACCATAAGATGTATTAGAAGGAGGAGGCACCCCTTCTCCCGAAGTTACGGGGCCAACTTGCCGAGTTCCTTGGCGAAGGTTCACTCGATCGCCTGTGGGTATTACCCTAGCCCACCAGTGTCGGTTTGCGGTACGGTTAGCCGCTATATACTGCTTAGAGGCTATTTCTTGGCGGCTTAGGCTCGGGTGACTTGGGTATCCCGAAGGATACCTCGTACTCGGGATTCAGCCTTAACGGGGGCAAGGATTTGACTCACCCCCAGCCTCCTCCCTTGAACGCCCATACCATTAGGACGCTCACCCTGCCAATCCGCGTCACCCCATCGCTTAAGATATAGCGGCTAGTGCAGGAATATTAACCTGCTTCCCATCGGCTACGCCTTTCGGCCTCACCTTAGGGTACCGACTAACCCAGGGCCGATCATCGTTGCCCTGGAACCCTTGGGCATCCGGCAGGGAGGATTTTCACCTCCCTTAGTGCTACTCAAGCTGGCATTCTCACTTCTGCAACCTCCACCAAACCTTCCGGCCTGGCTTCATCGGTTACAGAACGCCCCCCTACCGCCCCAAGACATAGTCTTGGGACCTATGGCTTCGGCAAGGCGCTTAGCCTCCTCACATCTTAGGCGCAGAACCTCTCGACCAGTGAGCTATTACGCACTCTTTAAATGATGGCTGCTTCTAAGCCAACATCCTGGCTGTCTTAGAGGTTCCACATCCTTTAACACTTAGCGCCTTTTAGAGGCCTTAGCCGATAGTCTGGGTTCTTGCCCTCTCGTCCATGGAGCTTACCCCCACAGACTGAGTCCCCAGATTACACACACGGTATTCGGAGTTTGGTTAGGCTCGGAAGCTTTTGGCCTCCTTACCTATCCAGTACTCTACCCCCGTGTGCTACTTCTGGAGCCCACACCTAGATGTGTTTCGGGGGGAACCAGCTATCACCGGCCTTGTTTAGCCTTTCACTCCTAACCACAGCTCATCCGAGAGCTTTGCAACGCTCACCGGTTCGGGCCTCCTCCAGGGTTTCCCCCAGATTCACCCTGGCCATGGTTAGATCGACCGGCTTCGGGTACTGCCGCCTGTTACTAGCGCCCTATTCGGACTCGCTTTCGCTACGGCTCCCCTGCTAAAGCAGGTTAACCTCGCAACAGACGGCAACTCGCCAGCTCATTCTTCAATAGGCACGCCATCAGGGAGATTTCTCTCCCCTCTGACGGATTGTGGGTAGAAAGTTTCAGGATCTATTTCACTCCCCTCTCCGGGGTTCTTTTCACCTTTCCCTCACGGTACTGGTTCACTATCGGTTACCGGCGAGTATTTAGCCTTGGAGGGTGGTCCCCCCAGATTCCAGCGAACCTCCACGTAGTCCGCGGTACTCGGGAACAAAGCCCAGAAGTCCCGCTACCTTTCGCCTACAGGGCTATCACCTTCTATGGCCTACCTTCCCAGGTAGTTCGGCTAGATAGCAAAGATCTTCTGAGGGATCTAGGGCTCCCTCCGGCTTTGTCCCACAACCCCAACCTAGCAACGCCCCTAGGCTTTAACACTAGGTTGGTTTAGGCTCCTCCCCTTTCGCTCACCACTACTAAGGGAATCTCAATTGATTTCTTTTCCTCCGGGTACTGAGATGTTTCACTTCCCCGGGTTCGCCTCACACCGGTTTCCCGGCGTGATACACTCCTTTGTTAAGGAGTGTGGGTTTCCCCATTCGGGCATCCCGGGATCACAGCCTGCTTGCGGCTCCCCCGGGCTTATCGCAGCTTGCCACGCCCTTCATCGCCTGCCGGTGCCTAGGCATCCACTCTCTACCCCTAAAACGCATAGCTACCTTCACTATGAAACCTTAATTATTTCTAGAGCAAGCAAAAAACAACTTTAGGCATATAGCTCAAGTGGAGGTGAGGGGAATTGAACCCCTGACCTTCTCGGTGCAAGCGAGACGCTCTCCCGCTGAGCTACACCCCCACATTCTATTGAATGTGGGCCCAAGTGGATTCGAACCACTGACCTCACCCTTATCAGGGGTGCGCTCTAACCACCTGAGCTATAGGCCCATGTGATAGATATATATCTGCCGGCAAGGTCCAAATAGGATCACCTTAAGGAGGTGATCCAGCCGCACGTTCCCGTACGGCTACCTTGTTACGACTTCACCCTCCTCGCCAGTTCAACCTTAAACGCCCGTAGGCGTCTTCAGGCTGAACCGACTCGGCTGGTGTGACGGGCGGTGTGTGCAAGGCCCGAGAACGTATTCACCGCGGCATTGATGATCCGCGATTACTAGCGATTCCGGCTTCATGCAGTCGAGTTGCAGACTGCAATCTGCACTGGGGGCGGCTTTAGGGATTAGCTCCCCCTCGCGGGGTGGCAAAACCCATTGTACCGCCCATTGTAGCATGTGTGTAGCCCAGGGCATAAGGGCCATACTGACTTGACGTCATCCCCTCCTTCCTCCAGCTTATCGCTGGCAGTTTCCCTAGAGTGCCCGGCCGAACCGCTGGCAACTAGGGATAGGGGTTGCGCTCGTTTAGGGACTTAACCCCACACCTCACGGCACGAGCTGACGACAGCCATGCAGCACCTGTGTACCGGCCTCCGAAGAAGCGACTGTTATTTCTAGCAGTCTTCCGGTACATGTCAAGCCCTGGTAAGGTTCTTCGGTTAGCATCGAATTAAACCACATGCTCCACCGCTTGTGCGGGCCCCCGCCAATTCCTTTGAGTTTTAACCTTGCGGCCGTACTCCCCAGGCGGCGGACTTAACGCGTTAGCTACGACACCGAACCGAGCAAAGCTCGGTCCAATATCAAGTCCGCATCGTTTACGGCTGGGACTACCAGGGTATCTAATCCTGTTTGCTCCCCCAGCTTTCACACCTGAGCGTCGTGACTAAGATAGGAGGCTGCCTTCGCCTTCGGCGTTCTACCCGATATCTACAGATTTTACCCTTACACCGGGCATTCCACCTCCCTCCCCTAGCACCAAGCCATACAGTATCAAGTGCCTTCCCGAGGTTAAGCCTCGGTCTTTAACACTTGACTTGTATGGCCGCCTGCGTGTCCTTTACGCCCAGTGATTCCGAGTAACGCTCGCCCCTCACGTCTCACCGCGGCTGCTGGCACGTGATTAGCCGGGGCTTATTCGTGGGATACCGTCATCATCTCCTCCCACAAAAGCGGTTTACACCCCGTAGGGCTTCATCCCGCACGCGGCGTCGCTGGGTCAGGGTTTCCCCCATTGCCCAAGATCCTTGGCTGCTGCCTCCCGTAGGAGTCGGGCCCGTGTCTCAGTGCCCGTGTGGCCGGCCAGCCTCTCAGCCCGGCTACCCGTCATAGCCTTGGTGGGCCGTTACCCCACCAACTAGCTGATAGGCCGTGGACCGATCCCTAGGCGACCCAAAGGGCCTTTAATCCCTAAACCGCAGTCTAGGGATATTATGTGGGATTACCCTCAGTTTCCCGAGGCTATCCCACACCTAAGGGTACGTTATCCACGTATTACTCACCCGTGCGCCGCTGCCTAGGAAATAGGTAATCCTACCTCCTAGACCGCTCGACTTGCATGCCTAAGACACGCCGCCAGCGTTCACTCTGGGCCAGGATCAAACCCTCCATTATAGAAGGTTTATCCTCATAAAATAATTTCTGCACACTAAAGACCCGCCGGCAGATATATATCTACCACTATTTCTAGAGCAACAACCTTTTGGGTAATAATAATTATAACAAATTCTCAAACAAATTTCAAATTCAATTACTAACTTTTACAACCTTAATCCATCACTCACTAACGATGGTAATAATAATTATAACAAAATTCTCTTCAGCTTTCAACTTTCTTTCAAAATCTTTATCCCTTAGAGCAAAACCTCTAACCACTTAGAGGTGACATAAATCATATTCATAAAAAACTAAAATTTGCAACTACAATCACTCTAAAACTATTCCTTTAGGGTAAGACCCTATAATTTTGACAAAAGCAGCGTTCTTCTCTACCTCTTTTATCAATTCCTTTATATTCTCATCTTCAACATGTCCTTCAAAGTCTATAAAGAACAAATAGTCCCATAACTTCAACCTTGAAGGCCTAGACTCTATTTTCGTCATGTTCACTCCGAAGTCCTTAAAAGGTTTTATTAAATCAAACAAAGCACCTGGCCTATCCTTTATGTAACAAAGAATCGTAGTTTTATCATCACCTGTTCTTTTTACGTCAGCATCACCAATAATCCAAAATCTAGTAGTATTGTTAGGGTCATCTTCTATACCCATTTTCAGTATCTTCAAATTATATTTCCTTGAAAGAACCTCATTCCCTATAGCTGCAGTATTTGACTCCTTGGAAGCTATCAAAGAAGCTTCAGATGTACTCCTTGCCTCTATAAGTTCAACACCTGGCAAATTATTTTTAAGCCACTCTTTGCACTGAGCTAAAGCTTGAGGATGAGAGTAAACTTTCTTTATTTCTGAAATATCCTCAACATTCGCTAAAAGTGAATGATGAACCTTTAAATACAACTCTCCCACAATTTTTAAATGAGAGTCTATAAACTCATCTAAAGTCTGAACAACAGTACCACCATAAGAATTCTCTATAGGAACAACACCTATATCAGCCTTACCTCTGGAAACTTCATCAAAAACCTCCGAAATAATTTCCACCGGCACCCTCTCAATATCATAGCCAAATCTCTTTAGAACAGCTATTTCAGAAAAAGTTCCCTCAGGCCCCAAGTACGCAACTCTAAGAATACCTTGCACATTCCTGGTCATCGATATTATGAGAAGAAATATGTCTTCTATGTAATCAATCAAAAGCCCATAGTTAGCAGAAATCTTCCTGACACGAGCTATAATCTCATTTTCTCTACTAATATCCAGTATACTCATATTACTTTTCTTTTTCTCCTTAGCAACAAGAAACGCTAAATCAACTCTCTTTTTTATTAACTCTATAATCTGCTCATCTATATCCTCTATCTTCTTACGCAAATCGTCTAAACTTGGCATTTTAAACCTCCGAGAATATCTCTATAGATCTAGCCATACTTTCTAGTATATTCTCCTTTTCCTTACTTATCCCAAGCTCTCCAAGATACTTATTAGCGAAAATCATTCTCCTACTGCTGAGTCCAAACTCTTTAAGCTCGTCAGAAATAAAATTATAAGAAAGCTCATTAGCACACGAAATAATCAAAACATCTCTAAAAGTCTCCTTAGGAGCCTCGTAAGGATTATCGTGATACCTTATAACATTAGATATAAACTTTGGCAAATTCCAATAATTAGCAAGCATCTCACCAACAACATTATGGGAAATACCTATTATTTCCCTCTCTATCTCAGAAATCGTCACATCTTTGAATAACAAATACTTGAGTATTTGTAACCTATACGGTTTAACTTCATGGCTAAGAACTATTTTACCTATGTCATGTAAAAGGCCACCAACAAAATATCTTTCTGGATCCTCTAGCTTGAGAATCTTAGAAATAGTTCTAGCACCACTAGCTACAAGAACAGAGTGTTCCCAAAGTCCTTTGGACTTTGTAAAAAAATATCCTGAAGAATCAACATTCATAATTGACTTAGTAACAACTGCAAGACATATACT
>Ga0308421_1001414_pt1 | contig 12748 bp, 10 predicted proteins | sample HotsprSampleMS60_FD_203673 | JGI IMG/M metagenome (GOLD analysis project Ga0308421, IMG submission 203673) | Hot spring phototrophic mat microbial communities from Mushroom Spring, Yellowstone National Park, Wyoming, United States - 20090730_MS60 ...
GCAGGCCACTGGCCAGCGCCCGTGAGAGCGTTGTCTTACCCGTTGCCGGATGACCGGTAACGATGATCAACGTTGGTGTCTGTACATGTTTCATCATCCGTAGGGGCAACGCGGTGCGTTGCCCCACCATTGTCTGCGGAAAAGAACCTTCCCTTCCTGACAAGGAAGTAAGGGTAAGGTCAACCCGCTAACGATGGATAACCGGCACAAAAATTTCGTAACTAGATGGCAGTGGATTCGGCGGCGCGGTAATCGTAATCGTGCGAATAATCCCATTCGGCGGTGAGACATTTTCACCACGATTATTACTGCGTCCTTGTGCATCTTCACCCGCCATAGTGTTGTAGTCAACTACGATACCGATATCATACGTCCCGGGTTCGCCGAATATCTCATTCCAATTAACCGCGCCACGATCCTGCGACTTTATCCACTGGTCCAGCGCAATGGAGTATGTTGCCCCCGGTTCCATCACGTGTTTCGGTACCTGGGCCATGACAGTCGTACAGGCAGGTGTAGCATTGGGGCCAGCATTTGGATCTGGCGCCGGTACGGCCGTTAGCGCTGGTGTTCCAGGATTGGTGCGACGTGCAATGCAGAGATCGACAAAGAAACCACCTCCACTACCACTCGCCTCGACAACGCCGCGCGTTGCTGTGATACTATTATTGCGCAAATTGCGCAGCGTAAGCACGATATTAGCGAATCGGCCGTTGTTTGTCTGCACATCAAACGTATCGATCAGAATATCGGGTTTGGCAGCTACTACCTTTTCGACTGCAAAGTAGCGCAGGCGCGGCGTAAAGGTAGATAGGCCGGGGTCTTGGATAAATTGAGCCCGGTATTGCATACAGGTAGCCTGAATCTCCTCGTCAGGGAAGGCGTTGATCAGGCGTACTACGTTTTCGCCATCCTGTGAATACAGATTCGGTGACGGATGATTATCAAGATCACGCCAGCGCGAGGGATTTGTTGATGACGTTGACGGATCGAAGTCACTCTCACGGCAGGTAGTACCGCTGGTCACCACTGCCCGGAATTGTATCCGAATGTCAGCATCAGGGTTTTGTGTTGGCCGATTCAAGTCCGTAGCCCACTTGATCGCCAGCAATCGCGAGGTTTCGCCACTAGTCAGCACCGGAAACGGCTTCGAGTAGTACCAACCTTCCGAGACGCGGGTGGTACCGGTTGTCTCATTTGCACCACCAACACCACCAACGAAAATAGTATCGGTCGGTTGGTTGTTCTCATTCGACCCACCAATGACGTACATCCATGCTGCATTGGCCTGAGTTGTGCCATTAGAAGGGGGAACCGCCGGCACTAGCGCAACCGACGCATTAAGCCTCCTATTCGGTGATGGTAGGACATAGTCGCTGTTTTCATTAGTTCCAACGAAGTAGTTGCCACTCGCGGTCAAATCCTCAAGCAAGAACTGGTCATTATAGATAGCGACCGGGATCGTGGCAGTAGCTCCAGAAGCACCTGGCGTACCGGTCGCAGTTGAGCCGGTAACATAGTAGAGCCGATTGTTAAAGCTGATTCCAGTCACTCCTTGCCGGCCCTGAATATTGATCGGTTGCGTACCACCACCGCTCGTGCGAGCAACCTGATTGGTCCAGGTTAGCGTGCCGTTGGTCGGGTTCACGTCGGCGCGGCGTACTGACGTGTTGAGTGTATTACATTCAATATCAGTACACCCTCCTAGCAAGAAGATAGCATCTTTCTGTACCGGCGTCCCACCTTCGATGCGGGTAGTACTGGCAGCAATTGCCGTGCCAGAGTGGATTGCAAACGGAAGGTCAGCGAGCCTAGCCCATACGGTCGCCGCGCTAGCGTTGGTCGGATGGACGAGATCGCCGTTACTATCAACTTTTGTATAGAAGACGTGTGGATATATATCCTCACGTAAAAATTGACTCGGGGCAATACTAAGTCCACCGATAGCATAGATGTAATCAGTACCATTGCTGGTGCGTACATGCACAACCTGTACGTTCTGAATGCCGCGCAGATCGGGTGAATCGGGATTAGTAATGATATTTCCGTTAATATCCAGCGTTGGGAAGCGCCAGTTATCGGGTGCTCTCCAGCCACCAGCCACGATATCTCCATTCGCGTCAACGGTGGCCCGCTGCACGATGTTGGTGGAGAAATCGTAGGTTGCGCAATCCTGATCGTACATACTTCCGCCGATAACAAAGATATACCCCAAGTTGGAGCCGGTCGTCGCTGGAACGGCTACCGCTCCGGCCCGTGAACGTCCGGCCAGGGGTATATCGCATTCAGGGCCTGGATCGACGGCTGGAATTGTAAATGCAGTGAAGGCATCATTACCTGGTGGATCTGGATCGCGAGTTTCCAGACTCCCAGTCTCTTGATTAACCACCCCACGGTAAATGTATGAAGAACGGTTTTCTTCTCCTGGATTCGGGCTGGTTGCGCCGCCAATCACAAACAAATATCTGCCAAGGCTCACCACCGGCGCATCGCTTAGCGGTTGAGGTAACCGCGCTGAAGCGATGAACCAATTGCTGCGATTAAGCGCACCGGCTGGCGCCAATTCAACCGCGCCAACCACATCAGGACTGCTGGGTGATGAGGGCGAGGCGGCGACCACCGTTCGCTGAAACACACCGCTGGCAAAATCGGCTTGCGAGTTGTCAATAATTTCGAGAACACCGGTTTCGTCATTAAGGGCACGAGCCACTGGCGGTAGTGAAACAAGGAGCCATGCCATACCGGTCGCCACTATGATGAATAGCGTCAGCGATCGCTGAAATTGCCGAGACATACTCATTATGATCCTCCCTGGGAGCTGTGTGTATCGTGAGGTTGAACCGGCTAAGACCAGGTTAGCTGAGTTCGCGGCCTCCGGCTCACACATACATTACGCCAGGTGTAAAAGCCTGGATGCTTGCAACCATTCAGGTATGATGGGTTCGACAACACCAATCCTACGATTAACAGAGTGATGCCGCAGAGACAAAGTATCTGTCTCTGCGGCATACCACGTTGGCACCTAGTTCACGCTACAGACGTTTCCATCGAGGCGCAGGCGTAGATTCTGCTCAATAGTTGAGATGAAACCCACTCCCTGACTACCTGGCTCAAGCACAACGACCATATCAGACTGGCTCGAGCTACCATTGAAGAGCTGACTGTACATGCGCGGCAGCGCCGTAGGTGGATCGAGCGGATGGCGGTAGAAGAGGTAGGCTTGCAAGCGGTACGTACCCCGCGGGATCGACTCGAAGGTATACCGCACACGACCATCCGTACCGGCTACAATCGGTGCTCGATACACACTTCCGGTCGAGGAATCTTCCAGAATAACCTCGCCCACGTTCGGGTAACTGAGACCATTCACTGACTGGAAGTGGTTGCCTGGAATGGTTCCGCGCCACTCGCCATCGCTGCCACTAATACACGGGCCTCTTTCGACCTGATCATTGATTGCCAGCATGACCCGATCAACATTATTCAGGCCATCAGAACCACGTTCGAGTGTTGTTACCTGGTAATAGTGATTAGGTGTCGTTGCCACACCATCTTTGAGACCCGTTGCCGGAATGTCGGCAATAGCCAACACATATATATCAGTCTGTGCTGCTTGATCCGACTTGATGGTCATAGCCATGTTCACCATCTGAGTGATTGGGCGATCCATACCATTATATCTACCGCCCACCTCTGTCGTCTGACACGGTGCATCGTCAAGGACTGCATCATGATAACAGGGGCTATTAAGAGGATAGGTGTTTTTGTTACTTGATCCTCCTCTCAGGTTTGATTGACTCGCGGAGAAGAAGTTATTCGTTACACCATCCGTAATGTAGATAATAGCCCGCCGATACACCCATTCACGTCCCTGATGATTCGTCGTGCTAGCAGCGTTTTTGATAAGATTGTACGCCCGATAGAGACCTGCTGTTCCATTAGTACCCCCAGTCGGTTGATATGGCCCCCAGGCGCCATTGCCGTTAGCATTATGAATCGTATCTATAAGCGCGTTGACATTATCCGTGAATGACCGAACGTAACCTGTTGGCACCTCGTGCGTGAACCATACTACTGCCATCTGATCATTCGGAATGCGCGGATCATACCCCTGATTACCAGGCATGTTGGTCTGGCGGACAAGCAATTTCAGCGCCTCTTTCGCTACATATATGCGTCGCTCTTCTAGCGGGGTCCAGGCAAACCGTGGTTGTCCTGAACACTGTGAAATACCTGGTGTGGGGGGGCCATCTATATTGCATACCTGATTACCATTCTTCCCCCACCCAGCGAAATTTGCATTCATCGAACCGGATACGTCGAGAACAATCACATATTGTACAGGCCGACGTTCATTATTCTGCACCATATACTCCGGCCAAAACTCCACGCTCCCCGTCAAACGAACGACACTCGTGTCTTCTGGTGGTGGCGGTGTAGCCGAACATGCCGTCCCCTGGCGATTCGGCGTGCCGAGGAAGATGAAATCCATGTAGGGGCGATTGCGCTCACGACCGTATTCGGTTAAGACAAACAGACCAAATCGAACGACGCGGTAGACTGCATTCGACCCTTGACCGGCGGCGACATCGTAAATTGGTAGCACCATTCTTGTCTGGTTGCTGATATGGGCATCCAGGGCAGCGCGCCGATTATTACTTGCAGTGAAACCTGAACTGCCGTACACCCAATCACCGACGTTCAGCTCACCGGGACGCTCGGGGTAGTTTTCCGGTCGTGGAAGATTGATGTTCGGCCACGGTGCTTCCATGAAGCCCTTCGAGAGCGTACCGGTACCGGAAAGCGCCATCTCTAGCTCTTGGGCGCTATTAGCATTGGCGCCACTGGCACCCCGGCCATCAAGCCAGCGCAACCAGCCAAACTGGCCTGGTTGATTGTTGTCGGCCAGGTAGAGCCGCATTTTGGTATAGCCTCTAAAGGTACCGCTCGTCAACCTTGTCCAGTTGTTGTCAGGCCGACCATCACCATCTGCATCGCCGGGATTGCGGAATTCGTTACCACTGATATAGTCATTATTGATACCGATGGGGTACACACCATCAGTTGGCGGGCAGGTACCGGCGTAAGCGGTAGCTGCAATCGGCAACTGATTTTGATTAACGACCCGTGCAAAGAAGGTGTCAACGTTGCCGCTCAGATTAACCTGAATGTAGGCAACGTTATCCGGTGCGACAGTACCATCACGGGTGATACGGGCGCCACCCTCGATCGGTTCACCGCGTGCGTTCAAATAGAAGGCTTCCAGGCGAATATTTGGATTGTTATCTACCTCAATTCCATTGGAACGCAGTGAGTTGACGATTGAGTCGTAGATAACCGTGTTCGTGGTTCCCACAGGTCGGCGGATGTAAGTGTTCATCGCTGCAAGTGAAGCTGCATTGGCCGCAGCAACAGCGCGACGCTCTTCGGCAAAGGTACGCCCTACATCGACCGAAAGTGCCACCATTCCGATCAGGACGACGATCATAAGGGCCAGCAATGGAATACTCTGCCCCCGTATTCGCCGTAATGAACGGTGTGTACTCCATCCCTTTTTCATACATTTCCTCCATGTGCTGCATTGACGCTATAACGCACGGTGACATTCAACAAAACGTTACATCTTAACCAACAAATTGACTACGGATGGGCATTGTGTGCGTTACTCGCAAGATAATCTCTTGCCCAAAAGCTGGTGCAAATGGGAAGAAGAGCCGGTAACGGTAACGAATAGTGACCCTGATCCAACAATTCTGACCCGCATTGCGCATATCAGTACGTGGGGTAGTTGTTGAACAAGTACCGCTTAAATTAGCCGGATTGGGTCCTTTGGGATTTTCAATAATGACAAACCCGTTAGGATTGGTTGGATTGTTAGGGTTAAAAACGGCTGTTTGATTCGCATCATCAATCCCATCACCGTTGAGATCAAGAAGGTTTGCTACACCTGTCGGACGGGTGCCACCAGCGGTGCGGATACGATTGAAGATTTCGCGATAGTTGAGACGTACTTCAGTGACCCGACCGCTGCTGTTGGTAACTACTAGTGGGTAACTACCGTAAGTAGCCCCTTCTTGCGCGGCAGCCCGCAATGCCTGCATCGTGAAGAAGATGAGACCAAGATCAACCGCTGCCGAAAGTAAGAGAAAAATCACCGTTGCCGAGAGGGCAAATTCGACGATTGCCTGACCAGTTGTTTTGCGTCGTTGTTTCATAGCATCACCCCCTCTCTACTTACGGTTGCCTGAAGTTCTGATTCCAGTCGTTAATATCACGAGCACAGGCTACTCCACGTGGGCGCGTTGGGTCAACGCCCAGGTTTTCAATGGACCGGCGCTGAACAACGCGCAGATTGAGAGTTCCATTTGGAAGACCGATCATATCAAAGAGTGGTGTAATACTGCGTACCGGGTAGTTGATTTCAATTTCAATTGGACCTCGATCACTAAGGTTTCGGGTTTGACTGCCATTTGGATAACGAATGGTGACATAATCTTCGATCCGTCGCCCTTCATTAGCAGTACCATCAAACAAGACAATATCTGAGCGAATTGCTTCCATAATTCCGCGAGTGCAGGGATCGGCGGTAAAGCCAGGATAGTTGGCTGGTGGATTATTCCGTAAGTCCAACCAGGTCTGATAGGGTGGGAGCTGGGCTGCTGCCTCGGCGCCGTTACGTGCCGCTTGCGATACCATTGAGTAAGCAAAGATTAGATAGCCAAACTCAATGATACCAAAGAGCACCATCAACATCACCGGCAGCAAGAGTGCCATTTCGACAATCGATTGTCCAGATTTGGTCTCCATCGCACACACTCCTGCAAAAGCTTTTGCTCTGCTTATCAGTATATGGCAATCGGCAGAACGGCAAAATAGTCCGAAGGTACCGGATTTCAGATGCGCTTGCGTATTTCTTAGTGATTCGGGTTGTGCCCAACTACGTACCACTGATACCGCATTGCCCGCATCAACAATTTGACGGTCAACGTCATCGCCGATATGGACGGTCAATAGGCGGTAAGAGCGAATTTTCCGCTCCTACCTGCCGTCGGCCCCGACCACACCCCCGTCACAGCCTGTAGGGGCACAGCGGCGCTGTGCCCTGCCGCTGTGCCCTAAAGCGCTATCGTCGTGGATAGCGGTAGGAGCGAGGCGGTGCCTCACCCCTCCTCGTGAATCGTCTTGCCTCCATCAACGGGGCCGCATCGCATGCATCAACAATTTGATGGTCAACGTCGTCGACGATATGGACGGTCAATAGGCGGTAGGAACGATTTTTTTGCCCCTACCTGCCGCACCACCCGTCACAGCACGATGGGGCACGGCAGGTAGTTCTGTAGGGGCACAGCGGCGCTGTGCCCCTAATCTAATTGTGACCACCAATGTATTGCACGATCATGCGTTGCCAGTACGGCCAATCGTGGCACCACCCATCCCACATCCGCAGGGCATTGCCAATGCCTTTGCCCCACAATTGGCTCGACAGCAGCTCATTAGACCAGGCAGCAGGGTCTTCACGGCCGATTGCCAGGATAATGTCAGTCTCGCGCAACCGATCAATTGTCCATTGGTCGCTCAAGTTGGGCACAAAATCCACTGGATTGTGAAAATAGACTCCCTGAGTATAGTGGGTGAAAAAGCGCTTCAGATCGTATAACCCTGATAGACCGATCACCCGCCGTACCAACCCTGGATGGCGTAAGGTAAAGATGACTGCCTCGCTGGCGCCGAACGAACAGCCGGTTGCAATCAGAAATGGGTTAGGATTGAGATGGCGAACCAGTGGTAAGACTTCGGTGATCAGGTAGTGTTCGTATTGTTCTTCTCGCCACATACGGGCATCCGTATCGGCCGCGTAGTTATACCAGCTTTCGCTGTACACACTATCAACGCAGATCAATTGAATCCAGCCCTGATCTACATGATGGCTCAGCACTCCGACCATCCCACGGTCTTCGTACTCGTAGAAGCGTCCGTGCGAGGTGGGAAAGACCAAAACGGGGGCACCGGAATGACCGAAAATGAGGAGTTCCATCGTTCGATTGAGGGCAGGGCTGTGCCATGCGTGGTATTGGCGTTGCATAATTACACGGTATTCATCACAACATTGGCGATTGCAGTACGTAAAATGATAGCCTGCTGAAGTCGGCCTGTCAACCGAGGAGTATCTTTCGTTATGACCACACTTTCGACAACATCATCTCAAACATTATCCTGGCCTCATATAGCAATTCTGGTCTGGATGCGATGGCTGATCAGTCTGGTCTTTCGTCTGGTGTATCCCTTATTGACATTTCTTGCGACCAGTTTCGCGGTCAATCTAAGCACAGCCAGCTTACTCATCACCATTCAGGTGGGAGCATCATTGCTGAGTCCGCTGGGTGGTATGCTGAGCGACCGGTTTGGCGATCGGAGTACCATTTTCTGGAGTGGGGTACTGTTCGCAATCGGCACAGTTGTTTGTGCATGGAGTCAGCACTTTGAGTTGTTTCTATTCGGATACGGCATTATTGGGTTGGCGGTTGCCATTGCAATGCCGGCATTGCAAAGTTATGTGAGCGCACGTAGTCATTATACGCAGCGCGGACGTATGCTCGGTATTCTGGAATTGAGTTGGGCGTTGTCGGCTCTGATCGGCGTACCCTTGGTGACGTGGACGGCCGATCATTTCGGTCTGGCAACGGTCTTTTTTGCATTAGCTGTTGTTGGAGCAGTAAATGTTGCACTTACAATGACGCTCCCGAATGACGAACAGATTCACGCGCCACACATTCGTTCCGCTTCTGAGCATCGTTTGTGGCTTCTGGTGCGTCAACCGGTGATCCTGTCTGCACTGGGGTTTATCTTTGTTCAGATGGCAGCGGTTGAACTGATCTTTGTGAGCTATGCCGGTTGGTTAAGCAGTACGTTTGGTGCAACAACAACCGAATTGGGGTTCGTCTTTGGCTTATTGGGAATCGTTGAGCTGGTCGGGTCTCTCATGGCAACCCTCTTCACCGATCAGATAGGCAAACGACGAGCGGTGTTGGGTGGTTTTGCCCTGGTCGGTGTATGGTTACTGCTGTTACCACACAGCACATCCTGGTTCCTCTTTCTTACGCTCCTCCTAGCGTTTGATCTTTGCTTTGAGTTTGCGATTGTCTCTACCTTTCCGCTGGTCAGCGGCCTGAGCGCTCAGGGACGTGGGACGGTACTCGCCGCGATGACAGCCTCTATTGGAGGTGGCCGTATTCTAGGCTCGTTGATCGCGCCATGGCTGAGTATCACAATTGGCTATGGATTCAATAGTATATTGGCCGGAATCCTGGTGCTCAGTGCAGTCGGTTTTGGTATCATGACAATACGCGAAGGCCGTGCATAAGATCGGCAATGTAACCAAACGCACCGGCTTTGCATCTTGTTAGCAGCAACGGTAATTATCTTGATGGCGTGAAAGGAATGAAACAATGGCGCTCATGCAGGAAAAAGATCGCAAGGCGGTGCGGGAAGCATTTGCCGGACTGAATCGACCGGTAGAGATCGTGCTCTTTACCTCGGCTGAGAGTGGTGAGTATAGCGAGGTGACGCATGAGCTTTTACAAGAGGTTGTGGCCCTGAATCCGCTGTTGAGCCTACGGGTATTCGATCTTGAACAGGATCGAGCGTATGCTACCGAACTGGGTGTTGATAAAGCGCCTGGGATCGTCTTTCTTATCGGTGAAGAGCGACAGAATCACGGGTTGCGCTTTGCCGGGTTGCCTAGTGGCTACGAATTTGCATCATTAATTGAGGCGATTCGCCTGGCCGGTGGGGCTGCTCAACCCGATCTCCAACCGGCAACGATGGCCATGCTCGAGACGATTCAGGCCCCTATGCACCTCCAGGTCTTCGTCACCCCTACCTGCCCTTATTGCCCACGGGCGGTGGTTATGGCCTACCGGTTAGCGTTGGCGAACCCATACATTTCTGCCGAAGGAATTGAGGTGACCGAATTTCCTGAATTGGGCGATCGCTATGCAGTGATGGGAGTTCCTAAGACCGTAATCGACGATCTGGTACATGTTGAAGGAGCGGTACCGGAAGGGATGATGGTCAACAAGCTCCGTGAAGCCATCGCTGCGGCGGCCTAGATTGGCAGCCTGACAGACACTCCACCGTAGGCGTGCTATACTATCCTCTGAAAGTGTCTGAACAACGGTGTTGCTAGCGGTTCTGTGCCTCCCTCTCCCCTCTCCCGCTACGTGACGCGGGAGAGGGAACATGAGCAGAGCCAGGCTTGCGTCGGGAAAGAACTGTTCAGACGAACGTTCCCATCTGTCTGCTGTCTGCGATGGAGAAACTGCTGTGCCAGGCCCAATCATTGATCTTTCCCTGTATGACGATGAACAGGCACTTTTGGAAGGACTGCGTCGTGGCGATCCTGATGTCTGTACATGCTTTGTCAAACGGTTTGCCCCTTTCGTCTACGCACGCGCCCTCAATCTGCTAGGCGATGCCGATGAAGCCGAGAATGTCTTACAGACCACTTTTATGAAAGCATGTGCTGCTCTTTCTGAATTCAACGGTACCGGTAGTATACGAAGTTGGCTTTATCGGATAGCCTCGAACGAAGGCTTGATGCTGTTGCGACAGAAACGACCACAGGTCGATCTTGATGACGTAGGCGACATCAATGTTGAGACAACGTCACCGCAGCCCGCGCAGCGCTGGAGTATCGATCCGGCACGGAGCGTGCTTGATGACGAATTACGGCAAGAAATTGCCCAGGCTATCGCTGCTTTACCTGATGCGTTGCGGGCGGTGATTGTATTGCGCGACATCGAACATTTGAGTACCGAGGAGACAGCAGCTCAGTTGGGGATTAGCCCTGGTGCAGTAAAGGTACGCCTGCATCGCGCCCGCCTACGCCTGCGTGAGCTGTTGGCTCGTTATGTCGAGCCGACTGAGGAGGGTCACGATGATACCGAATGATCATTATCATTGTGAAGATCTCATTGATCTCCTGAATGACTATCTTGATGGCGAATTGAGCCTTACTGAATGCAGCGAACTGGAAGCGCACCTGCGCGAATGTCCAGAGTGTCAATCGCTGCTCGCCTCGTTACGGCAGACGCTCTCTCTCCTTCATCAGTTTGAAGAAGCCCCTCCGTCACTCCTGCCTGGTTTAGAAGAACGACTAATTACCCGAATGCAGCGCCTTCTGGTAGAACGCCACTAGCGTCCATAGTGCGCCATCAAGAGCTGACGGAAAGCGTAGGCTACTGGTGAGAGTGGTCGGGTCGCCCGCCACAACAAACGTAGGGTGCGTCGTAGCGGCCGACCTTGAATCGGGATTGGATGTAACGCGCCTACTTCCTGCTCGGCTGTAATAGCGTAGAGGGGAAGAATTGTCAGACCGGTACCAATCATCACCATCCGCTTGATCGATTCGAGGTTATCTAGCTCGGCGATAATCCGCGGTGTCAACGATTGCTCGCGTAAAGCCTGATCTAGCCACACGCGCGTCTGGCTGCTCGCTTGGCGCATGATCATCGGCTGATCGGCCAGTTCGCTCAGATGTACTTCACTGCGTCCCCACCACGGATGCCGTCGTCCGACAACCACATACTGATCAAATTCACGGAGGGACTGTTGTTGCACATCCGTTATCGTATGATCAAGCTCGCCTTCGATAGCGCCCAGATCGAGGCCACCACTACGCAATTCGTTCACAATCGCAAATGTGGTACCGGTCTGGGCGCTCACTGCGAGGTTGGGATAGCGTTGTCTGAACATCTGCACCCATTCGGGTAGCAGGTAGGCGCTCACGCCAGGCGTCACACCAATCAGCAACTGACCATCACGTAGTCCGGCAACATTGGTAACGGCCAGTTCGGCTTCAGCCACCAGCCGAAAAATCCCCTCGCAATAGGCGAGTAATCGCTGACCAGCCGGAGTCAGCTCAACGCCACGGCGGCCACGCACGAACAGCTCTGTCCCCAGGCTATCTTCGAGCGCCCGAATGTGCTGACTTACCCCCGATTGAGTCATATGTAACTGCTCAGCAGCTTTACTGAGACTTCCCGCAGCAACCACCCGCGTGAAGATATCGAGTTTGTAGAGATCGAGCATCGTTGCTCCTGTATGGATGCATCATTGGTATCGCAGCACGGGTTCATCCTTATTCTTCGCCAAACCCGCGCCAGGCTGTATCCAGATCGGTGTTCACCGATCAGCGAATACTGCTCCGACGCCCAAAAGTATTTATTACTGGATGCAATAGACGACATACTCCCAAGCTATAAGTTGTCACTTAGAGATAGTATAAGCATGTTTCGGCTTCTGGCAAGTGGCATTTCTGCGTACCATATAAGTACGAAAACTCCCAACACTCTCAATAAGCAGTTGGCGCCAATGCTGCGATGTACGAGGGAAGCTGCTGATTAACGGGACAAATGAAGAAAGGGACGTAGAGCAATGTTGCTGAAGTATTTCTACGACGAGATGCTAGCCCAGGCTTCGTATCTGATCGGTTGCGCCAAGACTGGCGAAGCGATGGTTATTGATCCGATGCGAGACGTTGAGCCGTATTTGCGGGTCGCAGCCAAGGAAGGATTGCGCATCACTCACGTGACCGAGACCCACATTCATGCCGATTTCGTAAGCGGTGTTCGTGAACTGGCATCGCGTACCGGTGCACAAATGTACCTGAGTGACATGGGTGATGCCAACTGGAAGTATGCTTACCCCGAAATTGAGAAGGCAGTTCTGGTTAAAGATGGTGATACCT
>Ga0308421_1001415_pt1 | contig 12744 bp, 10 predicted proteins | sample HotsprSampleMS60_FD_203673 | JGI IMG/M metagenome (GOLD analysis project Ga0308421, IMG submission 203673) | Hot spring phototrophic mat microbial communities from Mushroom Spring, Yellowstone National Park, Wyoming, United States - 20090730_MS60 ...
CTCCCGTGTCCCTTCCCACAAGGAAAAGACCCCCTTGCGGAGAAGATAAAACTGGGGTATAATTCTCCCAAACTTCAGGAAAGACGTGCTCTTTGACATCCTCATAGACCGTTCGCGGGATTGAAACGAGAAAAGGAAGTACGGTATGGTACTCCTTACCCGTTTATGGGAAAATCGTACGGTAGCCTCGAGGAGCTTACCCTGGCTTTCATGGAAAACACCGAAAGTTTTGAGCACGCCGCAAGGCACCTGGTGAAAGAGCACCTCAAAACCTGGTGTTCTCAGAATAACGACCTTGGAAGGGTTATCTGGCTTGACGATGTCGTGGCAACTTCCAAGAGCCCGGAAGAAATGGTGGTGAGGGTTGTCTATACTCTGCACGGGTCCCTGCCCTTTGTACTCTATGGGGAAACCATCACCCCGCAGAGGCTCTCGGAAATCCTTGGAAAGAAGCTCACCGGAGGACTCGCGGAGGGAGAGAAAAAAATCATAGCCCTCCTGGACGACGGCCGGTTGCAGAGAATTCTGACGGTCTACGAGGAGTTGACGGGGAGGAAGGAGGAAGAACTGGAAAAGTACCTTGAGGAGTACGCAAAACTTGTGGGGAAAAGCCAGAATACGACGAAGTTACTGCGGTTCTTCTACATCATCGACCCCGAAAAGCCCTTCCGGGGTGTGGATGGTAGCTGCTGCACTACAAAAGAGGAACTTGCCGAGTGTCTGGAAAGGAATTTCGAGCACTATTCGAAGGAACTCCAGGACTCCAGCGCTTCCTTCTACCTCTTCCTTGAGGCCAGGGGTTTCGGACAAGAAGCAGAGACCTTTCGAACATTCTTTAAAGAAGGACTTCCTCCCGAGGGTGCTCTCAACCGCATTATCCTCGCCCTGCAGTCACCCTACTTTATTTTCCAGGGCCAGAGGTTTCAAAACCCGGAAGAACTCCTGAAATGCGATGACAGTACAAAATCCCGGCTTTTAGAGGAACTCCAGAGACCGCATAGCAAGCTTTCCCTCTGGATAGCGAACAGCTTCCCTGAGCTTCAGAAGAGCGTGGAATGGTGGCGCTCTCTCAAACGACTGGACCCCCAGACGCTCCGCTACGCCCTGGGGCAGGGGTTTGAGTCTGGAGAAGAGGTAGCAAGGAGCGTTGACGAGTTCCGGGGACTCCTGAGAAGGCAGGCGAAGAACCTCGACCTGAAGGAAGCGAACTACTGGCTGAGGTACTACATGGGGGCTTCCCTAAACGAGCTCATCTTTTCCCTTTTGGAGAGTTCAGAGGTAGACGAGGAAAACGTCCGGGCTCTTCTCTCTTTTGCCCTCAGGAACCAGGAAGACAGCACATGGGATGCCTCTCTGGTCCTCAAGCGGTACGATGCGTTCATGAAGGGGTGGGTTGCCAGGCATCCGGGTTCCTCTCTTGCCAGGAGGTACAGGGAGGAAAAGGCCTCCAGGAAGAACAGAACCATAGACATTCGCGCAGAGTTTGAAGAGGATAGAGAACAGGAAGAACGGGAGGTGCAGCGTTCATACGATGCGATTCTTGAACCGCGGCGGGACGAAGCACGAAAGAGCAGGGAATACAGAGGGGCCAGGGCTAACTCCGTATTCTGGTTTACCTTTGGTATTTTTAACTTCTGTATATGGATATACCTGGTGATGTCTCAGAAAGCGGTTAGTGCCGGTGCCGCAGCAAAAACCTTTGCCATTTTTGGACTCATTGTGGGTGCTATCACATCTGGTATTTTAGAGGCGTTGAATGCGCCGTTTTTTGAGGATACGCGTGAAGTTTCTGACCGTATAATAGCTGAGATGGAGGGTCGTTCGGGTAGCCGCGGAGAAACCGAGCCGGGGAGAAAGGCCGGGCCAGGTGATATTGTTACGTCAGCTTTGGCTGGTTCGATTTATGGAGCAATTCTGGGGGCATTCTCTGCAGCGTTGCTTCCTGCACCACTCGTCCTCTCGATAATATTTGCTCTCGCTGGCCTTGGTTACATGTGTACGGCGAGGGGCGTAATGCGAAGAATGGCTCGCCTGACTCCTGAGGAATCCGCGGCCCTCTCAAAGTCGTTGCGCGAGATCGACAGGCGCTTCGAAGAAAGGGTGAGGGTAGAAATTGCCCGGACAGCTTCCGAGATCCTCAGCATGGATGATGGAAAGTTCTGAGCTTCTCCCAGGAACAAATAGGTCTTCAGAAGGAGGGGGTGGTTCCTGCGATAGGACCAAGAGGCCAGGAAGAAAGCGGCCAGCTTTTCCGGGATGCTCTTACCCATTTTGCCATCGTGCTCTTTATCGGAGGCCTGGTTACGGAGGGATTGCTTTCTGAGAGAGTTGCTTCTCTGGCACTGATTGCCTTTGTTCTCTTCAGGACCGTTGGCAAGGCAATCGGGGGTGTAACTAAGCTTGTGTATTACCTCTTCATGGTCCCCTTCTACCTCTCTCTGGCTGTTTTCATCATCCTCAGAGTGGGATGGAAGGAGGTGCTCCGGGGTCAGTGGCAGGAAATCGTGCCGGTCGTTTTGCGGCTGTGGCTGACCGGTTTCGAGACAGTCATAGTGAACATCCTTAAACTCCTCGGGAAGGGATACCTCCCTCCCTCGCTGGTTGTTCTCTTCATAGTACTCCTTGTGGTCTGCCGGGCGTTGGGGCTCAATATAGGAAGCGTGTTTGTCTACCACACCATCTTCTCCCTTGTGGCCCCGTTTTTTACCCTGGCAGTCTTCCTGGTAATCCTGAGCAGTAAGATGAGTGCCCGGGAGACCTTTGCGGTGGTGATTGCCCTGGTAGCGCTTTTTCTCATGGTGGAGGGGCTTTACCTTATGGTCTATGGGGCTTTTTCTTCTCCTAGGGAAGGGGGGAGTTAGCTGGAAGATCGGGGAGGGCATGTTCTCGAACCCCCTATTTGGTTGTCTTCATGAGCTCGTGAAAACTCCAAAGGAGGAGGTGGTAGCGAATTGTTCGAGCTTCAACTCAGCTGCAAGGTAGTGACTCCTCTTTTCATGTATGGCTTAGGAGACACCCCGGAGCTCCGTCCCTCTGCATTCAAGGGCATGATGCGCTTCTGGTGGAGGGCCCTGAAGGCGGATCCTGACGTCAGGCGGTTGAGGAAGGAGGAGGCTGAGATTTTTGGCGGAGTAGGGGAAGGTGAGGGGAAGAGCATGGTTTGTTTGCACATCTCTGCAAAAAATGTGGTCATCAAGAAAGATCTTAGGTCCGCCTGTCGGCTTTCCTGGAACTTTGACCAGAGCAAGCGTACCGTAAGTGGTCCCCACGAAGGCATAGCCTACCTTCTCTACTCGGTGGCGACAGGGAAAAAGTATATCGACGCGGGGTCGTCCTTTGCTGTCACCCTCGGTAGTGAGGATCAAAGTGCTCTCGAGCAGGCAACCACTGCCCTCTGGGCTGCCCTGTACCTTGGGGGATTTGGTTTGCGTTCGAGGAGAGGTGGTGGCAACATTCAGGTTGTCGAATTGAGAAAGCCAGAGGAATTGACCGGAATCCCCGATTTCCGCCTTTCAGGAGGAGACCCTTCTCAGTGGCTCTGTCAGAACCTCAGGACGGCTCGAGAGAAGCTCGGTGCTCAGGATACCAAAGCCGCAAAGTATTCTCACCTCTCAGGGTGTGAATTCCTCGTTTCCAAAAATCCCTGCCGTTACTGGTTTGAAGCCCTGAACGAGGTGGGCAAGCTCTACAAATCCTTTCGTGAAAAACACAGGGATAAGTTCTTCGAGAGTGCCATCTTCGGCCTTCCGGTAGTCCACAGAAGTGGTGTTGTGAAACCGGAGAACCAGAACTATGGAAGACGGGCTTCTCCCCTGGTTTTCAAGGTGCTGGAGGTTCCCGAGAAAGGGTTCTTCTGGATGGCCCTCAGGTTTTCCGGGGATTTTCTCCCTGACGGTGGAAAGGTAAAGATGGGGGATCGGAAGGGTACGGTGGGACGGCAGATGCTTGACGATTTTTGGAAAGAGTTGGGAAGCATGGTCTAAAGTGCTCCGTGCCATAGGGGGGATCATTATGGGCAATTGGGGGAAGAAACTATTCGCCTTCCTCTACGAACCTGTTGACAGGTGTATTGACCCTGAGGGGTATATGGAAAGGGCGAAGCACTACAGGGAGCTCCTGGGTGTTCGGGAGGGGGAAGCATGGATTCCTCCTGTGGAAGAGACTCCTTTCCCTCCGGAAATTCGTCCATCGCCTTTCGGGGAACTCAGGCACCCGCTGAGTGGAGGAAGACTCGAAGTCCATATTGATGAGGAGAAAGACAAGATTTTGAAGATATTTGAGGATGCCTACGAGGAGCTTGGCGAGAGGTTCAAAGGGCTCAGCGAGGAACAGGAATTTCTTTACCTCTGGAGGAACCTCGAGGAGGTCATCGCGGAGAAATCTCCGGGTACAACCTGGGAAAAATACCTCCCGCTTTTCCCTGCCGATACAAGGGCGCCAAACCATGCTGTATGGGAAAGGCTCAGGATACTGAGCGCTCTGGAGAACAACTGTTCTCTGCTCCTTTTTAGTATAGGACCGGTGCAATCCTTTATCGCCCAGGCAAGAAAAACCCAGGACTTCTATCTCGGAAGCTACATCCTCTCCTATTTGACGTTTATGGCTATTGAGGGGGTCATTGACCGTTATGGGCCTGTTTCGATAGTCTATCCGGATCTCCACCGGCAACCCCTCATGGACTGGTTCCTGCGGAAGAAGGGAGTAACGGTGGAGTCTTTCAGGGATTCGACGCTTCTCGTTCCAACCATTCCTAACCGTTTTGTGGCCATCATCCCCACGGTCGAGAGTGACAAGATCAAGGAACTCGCAAAGCTCCTTGTAGAGAAGGTAAGGAAATCCTGGAAGGATGCCGCTTCGGCAATCCTCAAAGCATTTGCCATCCAGCCTGGCTCCGATGTCAAGAAAAAGCTGAATTCTCAGCTTCAGGAATTTCCTTACTTCCACTGGGTAGCTATCCCCTGGAGGTCTGACGGGAAAGATGTGGTGGGGGTAGATGAGTTTGAATCCTTATTTGAAAACTTTGAACCTTACAGGAAAATTGCCGGAGGCATAGGAGGCCTTCCATACGAACTCCTGTATTCCGCCCTTGAGCGGTCTATGGGGGCGAGAAAGAATCTGAGAGAATTTACTCAGCCAGAGGTCCTGGAGAAGGGGAGAAAGTGTTCCGTCTGTGGCGAAAGGGACGTCGTTTTCTTCCGTGAGAGCCGGAACAAGGGGAAGTTTACCCGCTACGATGTCCCTCTCCTTGACCTTACTGACTGGAAGAGAGTCTCTTTGAAGTTTCTTGCCGACGGAGAGGGTCTTTGTGCTGTGTGTTTTGTGAAGCGCGCCTTCGAGGTGTACTTGAGGGGGAGCGTGAGCGGATCGGTTTTTGACAAACTTGCCTTCCCCTCAACGGCCGAGGTTGCCTGTGCCGATTTTAAAAGGCAGGTGCTGTCCCAGAAGCGGAAGGAACTGCAAGAGTATCTCAAAAAGGCAAAGGACCTTTTTGGAGAGGCTTTTCAGGAGGTTGAGCCTCTTCCTAAACTCAAGGCGGACTTTCGGGGTCTGGAAAACCTTGAGGGAGAGTGGTTTTATGAGGAGAACCTGCGGAAAGCATATATTGAAAAGGAGCTCGGGATATCGGTAGACGAAGAACGTCTGAAGACCCTGAGAGAAGCGCTGAAAACCCTTTACGAAACGACCAGACCCAGTTCCTACTATGCCGTCATCACCTTTGACGGGGACGACATGGGAAGGTGGCTTTCCGGGGCTCTCCTTCCAAGCATTGAGTCAACCTACGCTCCTGGAATCTGGGAGGGGTTCCCTGAGCCCTTGAAGGACTGGATTCGAGAGAATTTCCCCCGAAATGCCGATGGCTTCACCAGAGGACTGCTCACCCCAATGGTGCACGTCTCGATATCCCGCGCGCTGAAAAACTTTGCGCTCGAATTCGTGGGAAAGATTGTCGAAGAGGAACACTTTGGGAAGCTAGTCTATTCCGGAGGAGACGACGTTCTGGCCTTCGTTCCTCTGACGGACCTTTTCAGGATCATGCGGAAGCTGCGGGCTGCCTTCTCCGGACATATCAGGGTTAAGGACGGCAGAATTGAGGTCGACCGGGATAACACTTCAGGATTTGTGGAGAAGGATGGCAGATACCTCCTCACCATGGGTCCAAAAGCCACGGGGTCCATGGGGGTGGTCATTGCTCACTACAAAACCCCTCTCCAGCTTGTCATCCGGAAGGCCTTTGCAATGGAGAGACAGGCGAAGGGTCTTCAGGGGAAGAACGCCTTTGCCATCTGTTTCATGAGGCGCTCCGGAGAAGAGAGGGTGGCAAAAGCCCATTGGAGGGGGCAAGGAGTCCCCGATGTTATGGAGGCTCTGGAGAAACTGCAAACAGTGTTTCGAGGAAACGGCAAGGGAGTGCTCTCGACCCGCTTTGTTCAAAAGGTTGCCGCTGAATTCTCTCGTCTGAAGGAAAAGAATGGTACCCTTATGCTGAGCCAAGAACTCTTTGAGTCTCTGTTGAAGAGGCTTCTCAGAAGGTCTTGCGAATTCCCTCCGGGAACGCAGGAACAGGAGAAGGAAGGGTTCGTTGACGAAGTCTTTGGGATACTGAATCCTCTCTTCTGGGATCTCGAGGAGAATATCGATACCTTTGTGAACTTCCTGGCCATTGTGGTTTTCACCGTCAAGGAGGGTGAGTGAGTGGTTGTCAGGCTAACGCCTTCTGATACGCTGTTTTTTCGGACGGGGCGACCCTTTACCATGGGGAGCGAGAGCTGGGCAGACTGTCTCTTTCCTCCCCTCCCGAGAACCCTGTACGGTGCCCTCAGGACCTTCCTGATTTTTCAAAGGGGGACTCTGGAGGAATTCTACGGGGGAAAGTACGAGGAGGACCTTGGAACCCCCGAGAAGAAAGGGAAAATGGTCATTCGTGGTCCTCTGCTCTCCCGGGAGGAGAACCTGTACTTCCCCGTCCCCCGGGACCTGGTGGTTTTGAAAGGGGGGAAGAAAGAACTCGTTCCGCTGGCTCTCCAGGAGCTGAAACGGGAGGTCTTCGTTTCTGACTGGGGGACGGAGTGTACGCTGGTGTATAGAGGAGAGGGAATAGCCGAGGAAGCGGAGGGGTGGCTCGAGGAATGTTCACTCCGAACGTACCTGCAAGGTGGCACCGGTGTCAAAGACCTTGAACTCAGGGATGGTAGGGAACTCTTCAGGGAGGAGCCCAGGATTGGCATCGCCAGGGACCGGCAGACCCTCACCGCCAGAGAAGGCTATCTTTACAGGATACCTATGGTGAGGCTGGAGGAAGGTGTGGCGTTGCTCCTTGAGGTTGAGGGGGTTCAGGATTTTCCAAAAAGAGGTATCCTGCGGCTTGGAGGAGAGGGGAAGGTGGTTTTTCTGGAAAGCGTGCAAGGGAACCTGAGGGAAAGACTCGGGTCTTTTTGGAATTCGGGAGAATGTCAGGATTCCGAAATCTTCAAGGTCTACCTGGTTACCCCGGCGATATTCAGGAGAGGATACCTTCCTGAGTGGATAGGCGACGATTTCAGGGGAAAGAAGGAAGGGTTAGAGCTCCAGCTTCTGGGGGCGGCGGTTGGCAAACCTCTCCCTGTTGGAGGATGGGATATGTCCAGGAGTACCCCTAAGGAGGTCCGCAGAGCGGTACCGGCAGGTTCGGTGTACTACTTCCGGCTTCTTGGCGGCAGATGGGATGAGGTGATACGGACCTTTCATTTCCAGAACATCTCAGACATCGATCCGGAGGAGGGATTTGGGTTAAGTCTTGTGGGGAGAGTGTAGGGGCGATGAAGAAGGTCATCACCACCGTGGGGATTTCCCTCCTGGAGAACTGTGTGGCTGAAGTGAAGGGAATGGAAACCCACTACAAAGCACTGGGGGATCTGGGCTCTGCCGGTGGAAGTTATGAAGGGGAGGAAGAACGGGTCAAAAGGGTTAAGGACGCCGTTATAGGTTGGCTGGAAAGAAAGTTCAGGCTTTCCAGGGAAGAAGATACCTGCGCGGAGGTCAAGAGTCTTATCAAGCTTCAGTCAGAGCTCAAAGACGACCTGGAAGTGTACCTCCTGTGCTCCGACACCATTCTGGGCAGACTTGCCGGAGAAATCCTGTGGGAGAAGCTGAAAGAAGCGAAACCCTTAAAGGGTATAACTCTACGGCCACCGGTAGTCGTTAGGGACCTTCAGGTTGCCGATAGGAAAAGGTTCATCATGGGCGTGAGGAACCTCATCAGGGAAATTTACCGGGTTGGTGAGGGGTACTGGGGGAACGTGGTTATCAACATTACTGGTGGTTTCAAGTCAACCATTCCTTACCTCTCCATGCTGGGGCAGGTCAACAGGTGTCCCGTCTACTATATCTTTGAAGACGCCGAGACACTCATCAGGATCCCCTCTTGCCCTCTCAGCGTGGACTGGGAGGTTTTTGAGAATTACGAGGAGTTTTTCTTCAGGCTGGAGAGGGAGGGGTTAATGGAGGTGAGAAAGGAGGAGGTGAACCCGGATATTGCCTCGCTCCTCGAGGAGGTCGACAACCTGGTGGCTCTGAATCCCCTGGGGGAGGTTCTCTGGGGGAAGTATCGGGAAAGATTTGAGATTTTTTGTGTCTCCGAAAGCGTCGCAAAACAGGCGGAAAAAAACAGGGATATTGTGGACAGGACTCTCCTTGAGCTGAAGAAGCGGTACCGTGAAAACCCTAACCACCCGGATCTGCACCACTCCCTGACCATCCAGCTACCCCAGGGTTACCAGGTCTTCAAGCACACACAGAACGGTCTGCAGGTGAGGGTACTGTACCAGGTTGAGGAAAGGAGTGGGAAATACAACAATGTGGAGGAAGTTATCCGGGTGGCGGACATAGCCATCGGTGACGAGGTCCACAACGCCGGTGGAGCCAGTGAGTATGTGGAGAGGTTTAAAAGGCTCGGTAAGCACCTGCCGGAGTGTAACCTGACCTACAGGATTGACAGGAAAACTTTCGAGAGGGGTGTCATGCATGTTTGAAGTGTCGAGGTTGCTTTTTCTTGTTGCAGAGTCTCCGCTTCATCCCGGGAGTGGGAGTGAAATCGGGGTAGTGGACCTCCCGATTCAGAGGGAGAGGCACACGGGGTACCCGAAGATTGAGGGGTCAAGCCTCAAGGGGTGTATTCGAGAGAGTTTTGAGTCGAGAAAAAACGACGGTGATTACAGGACAAAGATTTCGCTTCTCTTTGGCCCTGAGGAGAGCGCAGAGCACGCAGGTGCCATGATTCTCACCGATGCGAGGCTCCTGTTTTTCCCGGTGAAATCCCTGAAAGGAGTCTTTGCCTGGGTCACCTGTCCCATGGTGCTTGAGCGGTTCAAAAGAGACATTCTTGCGTTTGCGATATCATTCCCGTTTCTGAACGAAATCAGTAGCTTTTCGTCCCTGGTAGGGACGGTACCCGAAAAATCAGAGCTCTTTGTTTCGTCGAAGGTTATCCTTGAAGAGTTTGCTTTCGAAGTTCGAGAGCATGCAGGCACGAGCAAGATGGCGAATCTTTTCGCCAACGCTGTTTTCGGGGATTCCTCTTATGCTTTCTGGAAGGAGAAGCTATCCAGAAGCCTTGTCGTTTTGCCTGACGGGGATTTCGGTGAATTTGTCAGGACCTCCACCGAGGTTGTGACGCGAACGAAGATTGACTCGGTTAAAGGGACGGTGCAAAAGGGCGGTTTGTGGACGGAGGAGTATCTCCCCCAGGACACCATTATGTACGCCGTGGCGGCGTTTACCAAGGCAAGGGTTGCGGATAGTGCCCAGGAAGCTGGGGGGATGAAGGCTCAGGAGATGGCCCAGTTTTTTGGCAAAAATCTCCCCCGTTTCATCCAGGTCGGTGGGAATCAAACGGTTGGAAAGGGTTTTGTGAGGCTGGTGCTCTACAAGGAGGGAGAGATTCGTGGAGATGAGCGTGAGAAAGCTTGAGGCCGGAAGAGCGGAATATGCTTTCAGATGTGCCAAAGAGGGAAGAGATATAGCTGCTGGTAAAGAAATCGATGGGAAGAGATACAGGGACGGAGATTACAGGTCGAGGGTCAGGAAGCTTCCTTCCATGGTGCTCGTCAACGGTCTGGGCCAGACGCTGGCCTTCATTGCCTCAAAGAGACAGAAGGAGGGGAAAGAGAAGAATGCCTATGATCTGGTCTACAGGCAGCTCAGTATTTACTTTTCAGAGCGATGTCCTTCGATAAGAATGCCAGAGGGGAGGGACCTCTGCGAGTGGGTTATTTCTCTTGACTCCCAGGACTACCGGCAGGTGACGAACGAAGCCCTGGCGTTCCTGAGCTGGTTGGGGAGATTTGCCGAAGCACTCATAGAGGGTGAGTGAATATGAGACCCACAGATCAGCAGAGAAGAGGTCAGCGGGCGGTGGCTTTCTTGAACCCTTCGGATACCCAGGAGATTTTAAGAGGACTCTTTGACGAGGAGGGTTTTCGGTTTCGTGACACGTTCCCAAAAAATGTGGCCCTGATTTTCTCAAAGTTTATCCCTGTGAGCGAAGAGAAGGGAAACAAAGCGAAGCATCTGGGAATTGTTCAGAGAGAGCTGGAGCATGTGCTGAGGGGCGACATTCTCGGGCATCTGGAAAAGAGGGTGAGAGACCTTGTTGGGGGACTCGGAGAAGTGGGGTATAAGAGTTGTGAAGTACCGGCAGAAACTGTTTCCAGACTGGTGGTTGGGCTTGGAGGAGTTCACCCTGAGGAGACTTCGATGGTTTTCCATCACGTGTATGGAATTCCTTATATTCCCGGGAGCGCTGTCAAGGGCGTCACAAGGCAATGGGCGGTGTGGCGGATGGGAGAAGAGGTATGGCAGAAAAACCGTGGTGTGGAGTGGGATGACATCCTGGAGTATCTTGTGAGTTCCCTCGAAAGGGGTGTGCTGGAGGAGCGGGAAAGGTGGGAAATCGGCGAAGAAACTCAAGAGGAGTTTAAAAAAGCGGTTGCAGTATTTGGAACTCAGGAGCACGAAGGAGGGGTCATCTTCCTTGACGCCTACCCTGTCCGTAACCTCAGATGCGAACTCGATATCATGAATCCCCACTATGCAAAGTACTACGAGGATGAAAATAACCCGGAGATTCCGGGGGACTGGCTTTCTCCCGTTCCCATCCCTTTTCTCACCGTCGATAGTGGAACAGAGTTTCTGTTTTTCCTCCTGAGCAGGGACTCGGAACCCTTCGATGTTATGGACCTTCTCGATACTGCGTGCGGTTGGCTGAAAGAAGCTCTTGAAAAGGAGGGTTTAGGGGCAAAGGGGAGTCTTGGTTATGGAAGGTTCCGCATCCTGAGTTCTCGTAAGCCCTGAGGCCTCTTCTGAAGCCCTTTCTGCGATTTGCGAAAAAGGAGGGAATTCTGAGGAAAGTACGTCGTAACCCGGTTTCTGGGGTATCGATAGTTTTTCGGAGGAGCTTTTGCGAAGGAGATTTTTTCGCAAATCCCCCTTTCTGACTTTTCCTGGAGGGAGATTTGCGAAAAACGAGAAATTCCCCGGAGAAGGAAACCAGGAATGAAGCGGTCAGAGAAGGGGTGGAAAAGGAGAAAGAAGTAGGAATTTTCGAAAATCGATTTTTGGAAGGAGAAAGAAAAAGGATTTGCGAAGTTTTTCTCTCTCGGTTTTCCTTGACAATCAAGGATTTCTTCCCCTCCATACGTTGCGCAGAGAGGATCTGGCAAAGAAAACTCCCTCGATTTTCGAAAATCCCCTCTCCACCGTCTCCCGTGTCCCTTCCCACAAGGAAAAGACCCCCTTGCGGAGAAGATAAAACTGGGGTATAATTCTCCCAAACTTCAGGAAAGACGTGCTCTTTGACATCCTCATAGACCGTTCGCGGGATTGAAACTATTTACCAAAAGGTAATAATTTGTTTCTTCTATAGGTAACTTTGACATTCCGTGGACCGTTCGCGGGATTGAAGTCAGGCAGCGTTGGAGGAGAGCTTTCGGTGAGGTACGAACATCACCGGAAGCAGGGGCATGGCAATGGTGGAACTTGAGAACGTTACTATCTGCACGAGTTACCCCCTATCACCAGCTTCAACTGTAAGGCGTTTTCCGGGATTTGCTGACACAAGATAGCACTCTGGAAGTGCAACAGAAAGCGGCAGAATGTAGGAAACCTGTGAGTACAGGAAGCCCTGTTTGAGCCTTGTGACCCGGGCGGTGGGCTCCCGTCAACTGGTCCTGGAGCCCAGGCAGCCGGAAGTATTACGGGCAACTCATTGGCTTTGCTGGCGTTGGTTGTTCGAACCCCCTGTAAAAGGTGCCAGTATTCGAGGGGAGGGTGTGAGCTTAGAGCGTAAATTTTCCATGCTTTCCCGGGAATTTCCCAGGCTCCTGACGGCCAGTCCCTCTTGTTCTCCCAAACTCAACGCCTCTTTAATTTACTCAAACCTCAGGACTTCTTGAGCCTGTACAGGTGCAAGATGTCCTTGGGAATCTCAAGATCTTTCCTTTTTCCGGCATCCTCAAACTCAAGAAGTCTTGACTCTTCTCAAACTCAACATACCTTCAATTTGCTCAAACTCCCCGCCTCTTGAACTTGTGGAAATTCGCAAAAGCCCCTCCTGGAATGCTACGGCATCCTATCCTTGCCCCTGGTAGTGTACTCTATTTTTGTGTCACGTTTGGGAAGCAATAAAACCTCCTGACAGGTACAATTGGTAAAACAAAAGGAGAATACCAATCATCCTATCAGGAGGTGTCCAAAGACTATGAAAAAGGT
>Ga0308421_1001416_pt1 | contig 12719 bp, 10 predicted proteins | sample HotsprSampleMS60_FD_203673 | JGI IMG/M metagenome (GOLD analysis project Ga0308421, IMG submission 203673) | Hot spring phototrophic mat microbial communities from Mushroom Spring, Yellowstone National Park, Wyoming, United States - 20090730_MS60 ...
GGGCCTGTGGATTTCATCCGGGAGGCCATCATCCAGGACCTGCGGGAAGGGCGCTTCGACCGGGTGGCCACCCGCTTTCCTCCGGAACCGAACGCATATCTGCACATCGGGCATGCCAAGGCGCTCTGGATCGACTACGGCATTGCCCAGGACTTTGGCGGCACGTTCAACCTGCGCTTTGACGATACGAACCCTCTCAAGGAGGAGCAGGAGTTCGTCGAGGCGATCATCGAGGACGTGCGGTGGCTGGGGGTGGACTGGGAGGACCGGCTCTACTTCGCGTCGGACTACTTCGAGCAGATGTACGAGTGGGCGCTGGAGCTCATCCGGAAGGGTGACGCCTACGTGTGCGACCTGAGCCCGGAAGAGGTGGCGGCGACCCGTGGCACTCCCACCGAGCCGGGAATCCCGAGCCCCTACCGGAACCGCAGCGTCGAAGAGAATCTGGACCTGTTCCAGCGGATGCGCGCCGGCGAATTCCCTGACGGCTCGCGCACGCTGCGGGCCAAGATCGATATGGCGTCGCCCAACATGAATATGCGTGACCCGGTGATGTACCGAATCCGGCACACCGAGCACCACAGGCAGGGCAACAAGTGGTGCATCTACCCGATGTACGACTGGGCGCACGGACTCGAGGATTCCATCGAAGGCATCACTCACTCGCTGTGCTCCCTGGAATACGAGAATCACCGTCCTCTTTACGACTGGTTCCTGGACCGCCTCGGCATCTATCATCCCCGGCAGATCGAGTTTGCCCGCCTGAACATGACCTACACGGTCATGAGCAAGCGCCGGTTTATCGAGCTGGTGGAGGGGGGGCACGTCCGCGGGTATGACGACCCTCGCCTGCCCACACTGGCCGGGCTGCGCAGGCGCGGTTACACGCCGGAGGCGATCCGGGAGTTCTGCCGCCGCATCGGAATCGCCAAGACGGACAGTGTGGTGGATGTGGCGGTGTTGGAGGATTGCATCCGGGAGGACCTGAACCGCCACGCGAACCGGGTGATGGCGGTGATGGACCCGCTGAAAGTGGTGCTGGTGAACTATCCGGAGGACACGGTGGAGGAGCTGGACGTGATCAACAACCCGGAGGACCCCTCCGCCGGGACGCGGAAAGTGCCCTTCTGCCGGGAGCTCTATATCGACCGCGATGATTTCCGCGAGGAGCCGCCGCCGAAGTATTACCGCCTCGCGCCGGGCAGGGAGGTGCGGCTGCGGAACGCGTATTTCATCCGGTGCGTGGACGTGGTGAAAGATGCGCAGGGAAACGTGGTGCAGCTCAACTGCACCTACGACCCGGAGACCCGGGGCGGGGATGCGCCGGACGGACGAAAGGTCAAGGCCACGCTGCACTGGGTTTCAGCCCGGCACGCACTGGAGGCGGAGGCCCGCCTGTACGATCATCTGTTCCTGAAGCCGGATCCGGACGACGTGGAAGAGGGGCAGGATTTCACTGCCAACCTGAATCCGCAGTCGCTCGTGGTGAAGACCTGTCTCGTGGAGCCGAGCGTCGCCGGCGCGACGCCCGGGACCAGATACCAGTTCGAGCGGGTGGGGTATTTCTGCGTGGATCCGGATTCTACGCCTGAGCGGCTGGTGATCAACCGCACCGTAACCCTGAGGGACACCTGGGCCAAGATCGAGAAGAAGATGCAGGCCCTGGAAGGGGTCCCCGCCCAGGCGGCGCGCTGAGCGGCCCGGCCGGCGGTCTGGAACGCGGGAAAGTATTGACAGGTCGCGGCCAATCAGGGTATTTATATGGTGGTCGCTGCCGAATAGCTCAGTTGGGAGAGCGCCTGACTCTGGATCAGGAGGTCCTAGGTTCGAGCCCTAGTTCGGCAGTGTTTCTTTTTGTACCCCGAAGGATCCGGCGCGCCTCGCTTGCACCGCTCACGGTACGCGGGGCGGCGGCCCGGTTTTTCTCCTCCTGCGGAAGCGCGGCATGAGCAAAGAAGGATTCCTGACGCTGCTGGGGGCGGTGTTTCTGGGCGCGCTCGGACAGATCTCCATCAAGGCGGGCGTCATGCACCTGAAAGAGCTGTTCGGCCAGAATCTCACCATCTCCCTCATTCTTCAAAACCCGGGCCGGGTTCTGCTTAGCCCGTGGGTCCTTGGCGGCTTCGTCGCGTACGCGTTCAGTTCGTTGATCTGGCTGACCCTTGCGTCGCGTTACCGGCTGAGCCTGATCTATCCGATGGTGGCGATGGGATACGTGTTCGTTGTGCTGGGGTCGATCGTGGTGTTCCACGACCGGCCCACGGTCTACACCTGGGTCGCGCTGACCTTCATCGTCATCGGGGTCTCGTTGCTGGCAAAGACCGGGGGCTGAGGGGAGCCGGGGGACCCGTTTTCGGCGTTCGAGTTTCTGGATGAGCGGGAGAGACACCGGAAAAAGCCGGAGGCGCGAAGATCCTCCGGTGCTCGCACGGAGCATCTGGGACGATTGGGCGCAGGCGGCAGCGGCGCGCAGGGGCGCTGACGCCTCTCTCGCGCTCTTTGCGTCCCAGGTGAAGGACTGGAGCGCGTGGGTGTCCGGCCTCAGGAAAGAAGGGCTGGCTGCGGCCGTGTGGCAGGCGGCCTGCGAGGCCGGTGTTCAGAGCATCTTTCCCGCCGATGCGGCCGGGACGCTGGAAGGCGAGGCTGTGGCGCATTTGCGCCTGAAACAGGCTGTCAGGGAGGCCGCGGGCGCCGCGGGACGGGTTCTCGACCGGGCGCGGATGGAATGGATGCTGCGGGGGCTTCCGGGCCACACGTCAATGGTGCCGGAGCCCGGCAAGCGCTGCGGTGCGGCGAGGCTTCTTCTCCGCGAGGACGCCCGGACGAGCGCGGAGCGCGCCCTGGCGGATGCCGGCTGGCAGGCGCGGGAGGGCGGACTTCTGGAGCGGAACGGGCATCGTGTGCGTCTGGAGACCGGAGTGCTGGAGGTTTGGCCTTTGAACGAGGCGGACTGGCTCTGGGAGCGGCCCGGGGAGCTGGATCTGGGCCGCTACCGTGTCAGGACCCCCGGGCCCGCTCAGGCGGCGGCGATCCGGTGTCTGGAGGCCTTCTTCGAAAACGGATGCTGGCAGTCTGCGTGTCTGCTGGATGTCACTCTGGCGGCCGGGGTGCTGGATAGACGTGGACTGGAGGACTTCGCCCGTGTTGCGCACGAGTGCGGGGCGGGTCCGGAGATCGCCCTGACCCTGGACGTGGCGGCAAGGCGCCAGGGACTGCGCGTGCCGGCCACCCTGACCACCGGGCTGGTCAGCAGGGCTGGCGGCCTGCGGGTCCGGGCGGCCCTTTTGGCCCTGCACGGAGGCGAGGCGGAGCGGGCCGTGCACCTGCTCCTGACGGCTCCCGACGGCGCTTGCCGGGACAGCCTGGTGGAAGGCCTCCTGCAGCGCCGGGGCCGTGGCGGTCCCGGAGCGCTCCAGCTCATCCGGGGGCTTGTCAGGGTCCTGTTGCCGTTTAGGCCGGAGCGCTGCCTGCAGACGGGGGGCTGAGATGAGGAGGCGGCAAGAGCGGCGCAACGGAAAGATATTTGAAAATTGAGAAGGGGAACTGCAGCGCGCAAGACAATGGTAAAATACACATGAGGCCGGGGACGCTTCAGATGGCGTCTCCGGGGAGGCGAGTGCTGATTTGATTGCGCATCGTCCAGAGGTTCCTTTGCTCACGTATGGAATGGCGCGCCGAAGCGCGCGCCTTCCCGTGAGCCCCCGGACTTCTCCCTCCTCCGTTTTCCCCCGTCTGTCCAGCCTGACCCGCTCCGCGCGGATCCCGTCGCTTTGCGAGAACGCCTTCGGATCCTCGCGCGTCTGCCGGGCAGGCTCAACGGATGTCAGTGCATCGGATTCTGTGATTGGTCCCCGTCTCGCGGCAGAGCAGGAGCGGCGCCGCATCGGGGGCTGATGTGAACCGGAGGTTCGAAGCGAATGAAGAAGTATCATCGCGGTGACGAGATGCGAGTCAGGGTGGAGCGTCCCGGGCTGGAGCCCGAGGAAGGCATCGCCCATCTGCCCGATGACACGATGGTCATTGTTCTGGGAGGGGGCTCCAGAGTGGGCCAGGAGGTGGATATTGTGATCACAAGCGATATCCAGACCTCTCTGGGCGAATCCCTGCTCGCCGATCTCAAGGCGTAGGAGGCGCCCCACACCGCATCCGGGTTGACCGGGCGCGCGGGAGCAGACCGTCTGCCCCGCGCGCCCTTTCTGTTTCCGGGACCTGCGGCAGGGGCGATGGCTTCGAGGTACCCCGGTACTGTTGACCGTGGGCATCAACTGTCCTATACCTGTAGAAGGTGTTGCCCGGGCCAGTCCCCGGTGTCCCGGTCGGGCGCTCGGCGCTGGCCGGGACTTGCTGCGGCCGGACTTCGAAAGGACGGTGACACAATGGCTCTCAGGAGCACCCGAAGAGAGTTCCTCAGGCAGGCGGCTGCGGCCGGAGCGGGGGTGGCGGCTGCGGGAGTTCTGGGCGACGGGACGGCCTCCGCCGCGCAGGCGGGCTCCCGATCCCGCGTGATCGTCGTTCGCGACCGCTCTTCCATCTCGCAGTCCGACTCGCCGGGAGGGCGCGTCGACCGCCGGGTGGTGGCGGAGATGCTGGACCGCGCCATCGTCAGACTGACCGGCGTCTCCGATTCCACCGCCGCATGGAAGTCGCTGTTCAGGCCGGACGATGTGGTCGGAATCAAGGTGAACTGCCTGTTCGGGGTCGGAGCCTGCACGCACCCGGAGGTGGCTCACGCGGTGGCCGATGCGCTGGTGCGCGCCGGTGTGAAGCCGTCGAACGTCATCATCTGGGACCGGGCGACGGGTGACCTGCTCAAGAGCGGGTACAAAATCAACCGGGACGGTCCCGGTGTTCGCGTGCTGGCCAATGACGGCGTCTGGGAGGACAGGCCCACCAGGCAGGGGCAGTTCGAGGGCCGCCTGACCAGGATCATCACCGAGCAGATCACGGCATTGATCAACGTGCCTGTCATAAAGGACCATGGCATCGCCGGTATCACCGCAGCCCTGAAGAACCATTATGGATCCTTCGACAACCCCGGCAGGCATCACGGCAACCACTGCGACCCCTACCTGGCCGACCTGAACGCAATCCCGGCCATCAGGGACAAGACGCGGCTGGTGGTCCTCGATGCGCTCAGGCCGATGGCCGACGGCGGACCGGGGCTCAGGAGGGACTCCCTGTGGGATTTCTACAGCCTGGTCGTTTCCCGGGATCCTGTCGCCGTGGACTATTTCGCGTGGAAGACGATCGACGAGCGGCGCGCGCAGACGGGTCTGAAGTCGCTGGCGGAGTCCGGGCGGGAGCCGAAGTGGATCGCCACCGCCGCGCGCTACGGACTGGGAACCGACGACCCGGCCCGGATGGATATCGTGAGGATCGGATGATGCTGACGCGCCCGCTGATTGCGGCGCTGCTGCTGGCCGCGGCGGGAGCATCTCTCGCCGGCCGGGAGGACCTTCTGAAGGTCGCGCCGGACCGCATCAACGCCTGGCGTGCCGTTGCGGGCGCCACGGTCTACGGCCGGGGCGACGGTATTGTGGACATTTACAACGGAGGCTACGAGGTCTACACCCGGGCCGGCGTCACGGAAGCGCTGCGAAGGATGTACGCTCAGGGCGACCGGTATGTGGAGGTCACGGCGCATACGATGACCTCCAGCCGGGCGGCACGTTCCTTTCTGGCGGACCGGTACCGGCTGGAGATGAAGGCGGCCCCGCCGAGGGGAGCGTTCAAGAGGTTCGCGGCTTCCGGGTCCGGCAGCACCACAGCATACGCCGTGGAGGGGCGCTATTTCCTGACCGTTGTGGTCTACGGGGAGTCGGAGGCAGCCCGGAACCAGGCTCTGGGCTTCGTGAAGGTTCTGGAGCAGAACGCCTCCAGGCTCCGGTAGGGTCCCCGGAGGTGGGCGCGGAGGAGGTTCGGTATGCGCAGACGGCGGTTTCTGGAGTTGGCCGGTGTTGCGTGCGGCGCTCTGGCGCTCCCGGGCTGCGCCCGGGGGCCGGAGAGCCCTCCGCCGGGGGCGGGGGCCCTTCCTGAGGCGCCTCTCCTGCCGGAGGAGCTCCGCGGAAAGGTGTTCGTGGCGCGGGGCACGGATCCGGCGGCATCGCTGGAGGCGGCGGTGGATGCGGCCGGGGGACTGGTGTTCGTTCCGAAGGGCGGCACAGTCGTCATAAAGCCGAACGCGGCCTGGGCGCGCACCCCGGAGCAGGCCGCGACCACTGACCCGGCGCTCGTGGCCGCCATGGTCCGTCTGTGTCTGAAGGGGCGAGCCGGGCGCGTGGTGGTGTTCGAGCACACCATCGACCGGCCCGCGGCGCAGGTGCTGGCGATGACAGGCATCGGACGGGCCGCCTCCGAGGCGGGAGCGGATGTCATCGCGGGTTCCAGCGAGTCGGACTACATCCCGCTGGAGGTTCCGCGCGGACGCCTGATGAAGCGCGATACGGTGGCGCGCATCGTCCGAGATGCCAACGTCTTCATCAATATGCCCAAGGCGAAGCAGCACTCGGCGACCGAGTTGACTCTGGGCCTTAAAAACCTGATGGGCATCAACTGGAACCGGCAGGCGTGGCACACAGGGCCGGACTTGCACCAGTATATCGCGGATTACGCCACCGCCATTCCTCTGCACCTCACGGTGGTGGATGCCACCCGCATCCTGCTGACGAACGGGCCCAAAGGTCCCGGAGAGACGGCCGACCCACGCGAGGTGATCGTCTCACGGGATCCGGTGGCGGCGGACGCCTATGCGAGCACGCTCTTCGGCCGCAGGCCGGCTGATGTCGGCTACATTGCGAAGGCCCAGGAGCTGGGGCTTGGGGTGGGGGATAAGGCGGCGCTGCAGGTCACCCGCGTCTGATGGCCCGAAGCCGGCGGGGAGCGGTCGGATGAGGCTTGCGCGCCGGGTCTCACAGCTTTTCTTCCTGGCAGCCTTCCTCTGGTTGTTTGCGCTGACGCTGGGCAGCGTGGACGGGTCGGGAACGGCGGAGCTTCGGCTTCGCGGCGGCGTTCCCGCCGACCTGTTCCTGCGGCTGGACCCGCTGGCTGCGCTCTCCTCCATCCTGGCGGCCCGTTCGTTCGTCTGGCCGGTGTTCCTGTGGGCGCTTCCCGTAGTCGTGCTGGCGATACTGGCCGGACGGGCGTTCTGCGGCTGGGTGTGCCCCCTGGGCACCTGCATTGACGCCTCCGACCGCCTCTTGAGCGGCGGGGGCGGGCGCCGGTCGGCCGAGCGGTCGTGGCCCAGGGTCAAGTACTATGTGCTGGCCGGGGTGGCGCTGGCCGCCCTGATGGGGTCGCAGGTGGCCTGGTTCCTGGACCCGCTTCCCCTCCTGTTCAGGAGCCTGACTCTGGGGGTGTTCGCGCCCCTGCAGTGGGCTGCCGGACAACTGTCGCATCTCCCGGTTGCCGGGGCGGCCGCCGAAAGCACCTTCCGGACCGTTCTTCCGGAGTCGCAGTCACACTTCCGCTCGAATCTGGCCGCTCTGTTGATCCTGACGGCGGTTCTGGGTGGCGGCGTGCTTTCCCGCCGGTTCTGGTGCAGGACGCTTTGTCCGCTGGGGGCGTTGCTGGGAGTGATCGCGCGCCTCAGCGTCTTCCGGCGGCACGTGTCCGCCGCCTGCCGGGAGTGTTCGCTGTGCCGCCGGGACTGCCGGATGGACTCGGTCGCGGGAAGAGGGCAGGTGAACGATCCTTCGGAGTGCATCTACTGCTATTCCTGCGTCAGCAGCTGCCCTCGCGATGCGGTGTGTGTCGCCCCGGCCGCCACGACGGCAAGTGTGCCGCTGGACCTGGACCGCCGGAGGCTTCTGGCGGCAATGGGGCTGGGCGGGATCTGGGCACTGAGCGCGCGGACGGAGCTGGCCGGCCGTCCCACACGGGATGCGGCATCGCGTTTGGCAGGACAGCGGCTGATCCGCCCGCCCGGTTCGGCGGCCGAGGAGGTCTTCCGCGAGCGCTGCATCCGGTGCGGAGCCTGCATGAAGGTCTGCCCCACGAACGGGCTGCAGCCCGCGCTGCTGGAGGGCGGGCTCGGGGGCATCTGGACGCCTGTCCTGATGCCCCGCGTCGGCGAGTGCGCGCAGAGCTGCTCGCTGTGCGGCCAGGTCTGCCCGACCGAGGCCATTCAGCCATTTACGGTGGACGAGAAGGAGCATCTCTATATCGGTAGGGCCGTCATAGACCGCAGCGTCTGCGTGGTGTGGGAGTCCGGCAAGGATTGTCTGGTCTGCGACGAGGTGTGCTCGTACCAGGCGATCTACTGGAAGGAGGAGGGAGGGGTGCGCCGGCCGCACGTCGATGAAGTGCGCTGTGTGGGCTGTGGCATCTGCGAGAACAACTGCCCGGCGGGCGGGCCGGTTGCTGCGATCCGGGTGACCTGTGAAGGGGACCGGCGCAGCTGGACGAGGGAGGAGCAGCGCCGGTGGCGGCTTTCGAATCTCGTTCAGGAGCGCAGGTCCCGGGTGCACGCGGGTCCGGCGCGGAGCGGCGATTGACGACGGCCGCCTGCGGTGGTATACTCACCTAACGGCGGCCGGACGCAGGCCGCGATTGCCGTGCGCCCGTAGCTCAGGGGATAGAGCGCAAGGTTGCGGACCTTGAAGTCGGGGGTTCAAATCCCTCCGGGCGCGCTTGTTTTGAGCGGCGCGGCACGGGCTCGAGGCGCGGAAGGGTTCCGTGCGGCGCCGCGCAGCCCGGGCGATGCCCGGCGGCCTGCCCTCGTAGCTCAGTGGACAGAGCGCCTCCGTCCTAAGGAGGGCGTCGGGGGTTCGATTCCCTCCGAGGGCGCTTTCCCATCCTTAGCCCGGTCCCGTCCTGTGCCTCCAGTTAGGTGAGGTACGGTCATCCGGGTGGCAGTCCATTGCGGAGAGGTGTCCGAGCGGTTTAAGGAGGCGGTCTCGAAAACCGTTGTGCCCTTCCAGGGCACCGTGGGTTCGAATCCCACCCTCTCCGCTGTTTTGAGCGTATATTGCGACGTGTTGAAACGGCTGTGTGCGATTGCACCGGCCGTTTTATGCCGAAAATTCTGCCGCACTTGAGGCTTTCGTGCAGCGGAGACGTTGCAGCATCCCTCCGGGTTGCCGGGGTATGCCGAGGTGACCGGATCTCGGAGTGCCCCGGTCAGCAGTTTGCCCACCACCTCCGCCGCCAGTGCCGGCGCCTGGGGCATCTGGACGGCCTTGCAGCGGCACCCTCGCCATGGATACTACCGCCCTGGGGGGCCTATCCCGCCGGGCGGTTTGCACCGACACAAAACCACCCATCAGAGGTTAAATTGAGAGAAACGGCATGAGAAAAAGAAAAGCTGTTAACGCACGCTTCGACACAAACTCCGCCACGGTCGGCTACGAAGCCCAGCTCTGGCAGATGGCCGACGCCCTGCGCGGCTCGATGGACGCCGCCGAATACAAGCACGTGGTCCTGGGCCTCATCTTCCTCAAGTACATCTCCGACGCCTTCGAGGAACACCACGCCCGGCTCGTCGCCGAGCAAGACCAGGGCGCCGATCCGGAAGACCCCGACGAATACCGCGCCGCCATCATCTTTTGGGTGCCGAAAGAAGCCCGCTGGGCGCACCTCAAAGCCCAGGCACGCCAGCCCACTATCGGCCGGCTAGTGGACGACGCCATGGCCGCCATCGAGCGCGACAACCCGGCGCTGAAGGGCGTCCTGCCCAGGGACTACGCCCGCCCCGCGCTGGACAAGCAACGCCTCGGCCAGCTCATTGACCTCATCACCAACATCCGGGTGGGCGACCAGGCCAGCCGCGACAAGGACGCGCTCGGACGCGTGTACGAGTATTTCCTTTCGCAGTTCGCCAGCGCCGAGGGCAAGAAGGGCGGCGAGTTCTACACCCCGCGCTGCGTGGTCAAACTGCTGGTCGAGATGCTCGAACCCTACGGTGGCCGCGTTTACGACCCCTGCTGCGGCTCGGCCGGCATGTTCGTGCAGTCCGTCGAGTTCATCCGCGCCCACGCCACCGGCAACGGCAACGGCGGCCGCGCCCGCGCCGACATCTCCATCTACGGCCAGGAGTTGAACTACACCACCTGGCGGCTGGCGAAGATGAACCTCGCCATCCGCGGCATCGAGGGCCAGATCGCCCACGGCGACACCTTCCACAATGACCGCTTCCCCGACCTCAAAGCCGACTTCATCCTCGCCAACCCGCCGTTCAACGTCTCCGACTGGGGTGGCGAACTCCTGCGCGAGGACAAGCGCTGGAAGTACGGCGTGCCACCTGTGGGCAACGCCAATTTTGCCTGGGTCCAGCACATCATCCACCACCTCGCGCCCGCAGGCGTCGCCGGCTTCGTGCTCGCCAACGGCTCGATGTCGTCCAACCAGTCGGGCGAGGGCGAGATCCGCAAGGCGATAATCGAGGCCGACCTCGTGGACTGCATGGTCGCCCTGCCCGGCCAGCTTTTCTACAGCACCCAAATCCCGGCCTGTCTCTGGTTCCTGGCGCGCGACCGCAAGAACGGCAAGTTCCGCGACCGCCGCGGGGAAGTGCTTTTTATTGATGCAAGGAAGATGGGCCGCATGGTGGACCGCACCCACCGTGAGCTGACTGACGAGGACATCGCCAAAATCGCCAACACCTACCACGCCTGGCGCGGTGAGAAGGACGCGGGCGAATACAAGGACGAGGCCGGCTTCTGCAAGAGCGCGACCCTGGAGGAAGTCCGCAAGCACGGCTACGTCCTCACGCCGGGCCGCTACGTCGGCGCCGCCGAACAGGAAGAAGACGACGAACCGTTCGACCAGAAGATGCAGCGGCTGGTGGCGCAACTGCGCGAGCAGCAGACCGAAGCCGCCAAACTCGACGCCGCCATCGCCGCCAACCTCAAGGAGCTGGGCTATGGCGGGTAATCCTGGCTGCGTTGAACATGGAGTCGCCCGCGGCGCTGTAATAAACGCAGCGTTTAACATGCGATCCAAACCGAGCCATGATTAACGCAGGCGAAAACAAACAACCCCGCGCTGGCCGTTACGTCCAGCAGCCCGCCGGCTACCGCGCCTTCATCCCGGCGCCACTGCCGCCTGACCCGCCGGTGGATTTGGCGGGTCCGCTACGGGCGCTGCTGTCTGAGGCCGATTACGCCCTTGGTCGGCTGGATGGAGCCATCCTCACCCTGCCCAATCCGGACCTTTTCGTGTTCATGTATGTCCGGAAAGAAGCTGTGCTTTCGAGCCAGATCGAAGGCACGCAGAGCTCCCTGCAAAACCTCTTGGCAGCAGAAGCGCGGTTGCACGATCCGAATGCGCCCGCCGACGTTTCCGAAGTCGTCAATTACGTCCGGGCCATGAACCGCGGCTTGGCCCGCCTGGCTGAACTGCCCGTTTCCGTGCGGCTTATCCGCGAGATTCACGCCGAGCTGATGCGCGGCGTGCGCGGCGGGCAGCTCACGCCGGGCGAATTGCGCACCTCGCAGAACTGGATCGGCCCGGCCGTTTGCACGTTGCGGGAAGCGACCTTCGTACCGCCGCCCCCGCACGAAGTGCCGCAAGCGCTTTCCGACCTCGAACGTTTCCTCCACTCCGACAGCCCCTTGCCCGTGCTCGTCCAAATCGGCTTGGCGCACGCCCAGTTCGAGACCATTCACCCCTTCCTCGACGGCAATGGTCGTCTGGGCCGCTTGCTCATCACTTTTCTGCTGACCGAGCGGAAACGACTTGCCCGTCCGGTCCTCTACCTCTCGCACTACTTCAAGCGCCATCGCGCCGAATACTATGACCGCCTCCAAGCCGTGCGCGACACGGGCGATTGGGAGGGCTGGCTCGCCTTCTTCCTGCGCGGCGTGGCCGAGGTCGCCCACCAGGCGACACAGACCGTCGCGGCCATTCTGCGGATGCGCGAGGATTATCGCGCGCGCATCACCGAGAGGCTCGGCCGCGCCGCAGGCAACGGCCATCGGATCATGGAAAGACTGTTCGATCATCCCATCTTGACTGTCGGCACCGTGCGCGAGTGGCTTGGTGTGACGCCTGCCGGCGCGAACCAGCTCGTCAACCGTTTAGTGGATATCGGATTGCTGCGCGAGATTACCGGTTATGCCCGCAACCGGCGTTTCCGCTTCGAACCGTATCTGCGACTGTTCGAAGAGCCTGAGGAGGGAGAGGCATGACTTGGAAACAACAACCCGGCATGGTGCGCGAGCAGCAGACCGAAGCCGACAAACTCGACGCCGCCATCGCCGCCAACCTCAAGGACGCTGGGGTATGGCGGCTGAGTGGCAGGAAGTAAAGCTTACCAAGATTGCTGATATCATGATGGGGCACTCTCCTCCAAGGGAAACGTATAACGAGCAGGGGGACGGTCTCCCGTGCTTCGCGTGCGCTGATCTCAATCTACACCAGATTGAGGCAGTACTGAGCGCCCGACGACAGCCATGGTCTCTCACCCTAAATTTGGGCTGAGGAGGGAGGATGATGACGAAGACCAAAGAACAACAAATCGAAGAGATACTCATTGAAAAGCTTCTGGGTCTAGGATACACCTACCGTGACGACATCCGCGACCGCGAGGCGCTCGAGCGCAACTTCCGTGAGAAATTCGAAGCGCTCAACTGCGTCCGGCTCACAGACGCCGAGTTCTCCCGGCTCCTTGACGAGATCGTCTCCCCCAACGTCTTCGCCTGCTCGGAGCGGCTGCGCGCACGCAACACCTTCGAGCGCGAGGACGGCACCCCGCTGCATTACCAGCTGGTGAACCTCAAGAA
>Ga0308421_1001418_pt1 | contig 12708 bp, 12 predicted proteins | sample HotsprSampleMS60_FD_203673 | JGI IMG/M metagenome (GOLD analysis project Ga0308421, IMG submission 203673) | Hot spring phototrophic mat microbial communities from Mushroom Spring, Yellowstone National Park, Wyoming, United States - 20090730_MS60 ...
GTACGCCAGCGGTTCACGCGCCCGTTCGGGCGGCTCCGAGTCAGATTTTCTCATAACGCGAATGCCACTCCTCGCGGGCTGGGTAGCCCAGCGTGCGCAGCACAGACACCGCGCGCCCATTCATCGCGGCGCGCGCAGCGGCAGTCGAGTCGTCGTAGCCCATCAGATGTAGTGTACCATGCAACGCCAACATCAGCAACTCGGTCAGCAGGTCGTGCCCATTCAGCGGCGCTTGTCGGCGGGCGGTCTCTACGGAAATTACAAGGTCGCCGAGCGGGGGGAGGTCGGGGTTGCCATCACCCCCTGTATCTCCCTCTGCCGCCAGCGAGAGAGGGGGAACATACGCCCCCCTCTCCCACGCTGTGGGGGAGGGGCTGGGGGTGAGGGTAACATCTGCGTACCTGAAACTCAGCACATCGGTCGGCGCGTCGAGACCGCGATAGTCGCGGTTCAGGGCGCGAATCGCGGCGTCGGTGGTCAGGTAGAGGGCGAGTTCGTAGGTACAGGGAAGCGGTTCGGCAGCCGCGAGTGCATCCACCGCTGCCTGAACCGCGCTGTTCAGACGCTCCAGCCACTCCGTTTCAGCGTATCCCAACTCGGTCTGCAGCAGAGGCGCAATCTCGGGCGCAACCTGCAAGGCGACCGAGAGGCTACGGGTGTACGGCGTAGACGGGTTCATCGTCCTGTCGTGCGCCGCTGGGGTACTCAATTCGTCGGTGGCGTGAGGCGACCAGCACCCGCACGAACGCCTCCTCAATCAGGCGCAGGTCGCGGAAGGTGAGGTTGCACTCATCGAGTTGCCCGTCCTGACGGCGCATTTCGATCATCTCATGCACGAAGTTCGCCAATCGCGCGGGGGTCACATCGCCCAACACGCGCGAGGCTGCCTCCACTGTGTCTGCCAGCATCACAATCGCCGCCTCGCGCGTCTGAGGCTTAGGTCCCTCGTAGCGGAAGTGCTGCTCCAGCACGGCATCGTGCCCGCTGCCGACGGCTTGGTGATAAAAATAGGTGATTAGCGAGGTGCCGTGGTGCTGCGCGATAATATCGCACACAGCGGTTGGCAAGCGGTACTGGCGCGCAAGCTCGACCCCTTCGCGCACATGCGCAGCAATAATCCGTGCGGAAAGGGTGGGGTTAATCCGTGCGTGCAGTGATTCAACCCCATTTTGGTTCTCAATAAAGAATTCGGGCTTGCTGAGTTTGCCGATGTCGTGGTAGTAGCCTGCCACACGCGCCAGCAGTGGGTCTGCTCCGATTGCGAGCGCAGCCTCCTCAGCCAGTTGCCCGACCTGTTGACTGTGGAAGTAGGTGCCAGGCGCTTGGTCGCGCAGCTGGCGCAGCAGCGGCTGCTCCAACGATGCGAGTTCCAGCAGTGTCATCGGGGTCGCCAGTCGGAACGGTCGCTCTAGCAAAGTCAGTCCGAGCCAAAAGAGCGCGACCCCACCGATGCCTGCCACGACACCCCACAGCCCGCTGCTGAACGCCTCTGTCCACACCCTCGATACATGCAACGACGCGCCGAACGCACCTGCTACCAGCAGCGCACTCAGCAGTGCGCCTGCCCAAAACATATCTGTGCGACGGCGCATCGGTGCAATCGCCAAAATCGCGCTCCAGCCTGCCAGCCCTACCACGCCAAGTGTCAAGGCGGGCAGCCCACGCGCGACCGCGATTCCCATCAGCAGCACCGTGAACACATAAAGCGCAAGCAGCGGGTGGATTAATACGCTGAGCAGCATCCCACCTGCAAACAGTGGCGCGAATCCGCAAAAGCCCAACTCAGGTGTTAGGGCAGTTCCCTGACCTGCCAGCGAGGCAACACGCATACCGACCATGCTCATCAACCCGACAAGCGATACCAGTGCCAGCCCTACAGTGCGTGTACTATGTGCGATGGGCGAGTGCAACGCTAATCCTGTCGGACGCAACAAGCCTGTTCGGTGAAAAAAGGCGGCAAGTAAGGCCACCTGCGCCAGCGCGATGACTAATCGCGTTGCCCACTCTGCAGGCGAGATGTGCAGGTCGCCACTGAGCAGTGCGAGCGCGAGCGTCGCTACCAACCCTGCCGCTAAAGGCACACGCAGTGAGCGGCGTGGGATAATCCATCGGGTCGCTACAAGCCTTGGCGCACACGCCCCACGCCGCGTGCTCCCCTTGAGAACACGCATCGCTTTGGTCTGCTACTTCTTGCGCCGTCGCAGCTTCTGACGCCGCCGTCGCTCGCTCGGCTTCTCATAGTGCGTGTGGCGCTTGTACTCCTGCAAAATCCCACTCTGTTCCAGCGCTTTCTTGAAGCGCTTGAGAGCGCTGTCAATCGACTCGTTCTGACGAACCTGTATCTGTGCCAATTGTCATTCGCCTCCTTCACCCTGGCGCACCAGCCGTTCGGAGTCGTACCCCTGTGTGCCCGCTTCGTGCCAGGTGCGCATGATTCTATCGGATTATACCTTAAAAAGTCAAGGGGTGGATGAGGGTGTTCGAAAATAGCGGGTGCGGAAGGGTACACTCAACCCTATGAAACGCCGCAACCCGCGCATCACGCTCAGCGTCCTGCCCGCACGCGCCATCTACCAAGCCGTCCTCCAGTTCACCCAACAGCACCCACTGCCCCGCACCAAAGGACGCAAGCCCCTCTACTCCCAAGCCCTCATCCTCACCCTCGCCCTCCTGCGCACCGCCCGACGCGCCTCGTATCGCCAGTTGCTCTTTTGCCTCGCCCCAGAAGCTTTGCCTGACCAGCCTGTGCCTGCTCTGGGCACGCTGCTGTACCGCCTGCAGACCCTCGCCGACGAGCGTTGGCACGCGCTGCTGAGTGGGCTGGCAGCGCAAGGCATCGCCCACAAGACCCCCGACGCGCCGTTTCCGACGCCTGTGGTGTTTGTGGACGGCACGGGTGTGGGGTTCAATACACCGTTTTATGCGCAGTTTCGTCGGGGGGCAGAGATACGGCGCATTCGTTCCCCCCTCAAGGCGGTGGTGTTGGTGTATTGTCGGGGGGGTCGGCGTTGGGTGATTGGGGCGTCGTTGGGTCGGGCGTATGCGGACGAGGGGCGGTTGTTGGCGGGGTGGTTGGGTCGGTATGGCAGTGGGGTGGCGGGTTCGGGAGCGTTGTTGGTGGGGGACAAGTTGTACGGGTATCGGGGTCGGTTGTTGGCGCGTGTGGAGCAGGCTCTATGCGTTCCACATACACGCGCTCTCCGATCTGCGCGGCGTACTTGGGCGGTAACTGCGGCATCAGCCATGACTGTATCGAGACAATCATATTCGGGTGAAAGTCGTGCCACAGATACTCCTCGATCCGCGCATCCATCTGTACAAAACGCGGCTCTGCCATCGTGGGGTATTGTACCCTGCGTCTATGGGGGCAGACCGCGAGTCTGCTGTAATAAGTGTATCAGGTGTGCCACAAGTGGCTGGACGACCGCACGGGCACGGAGCTCTCCTACGACGAGCGGCTGACCTATCAGAAGATGATTACCGCGCTTTCGGGCACGCTGGCGTTGCAGGCGGAGATTGACGCTGTGGCGCGCGCGGCGTGGGGGTGGTAGATTGTGTGCCGTCGGGAGTCGGGCTGCCTATCCCCACACAGCCTCCACTTGTGCGCGTAGAAAGGCTAATGACCGACGGAAGCCCGCGTCGCCTTCTGCTTGACCATCCTCAATGCTGAGGTAGCCTGCGTAGCCGTGTGCCTTGAGGATTGTCAGCAACGCTCGGAACGGGACTGCGCCTTCACCCAGTACACAGTGTTGATACTCTCTGGGTCGGCGGTCGCCTGCGTGCACATGATGGACTTTATGCACCACGCGCTGCAGCAGTGCAATCGGCTCGGCATCTGTCATGAGAGGATTGGCGAAGTCGAAGTTCACGCGCACGGGTGTCGGCTCAATCAGCGCGAATACCTGCAGGAAGCGTTCGGGCAGGAACGAGAAGTCCTCGCGGGTCCATAGGCGGTCTTTGTAATGGTTTTCGTAGCAGGGGTAGACCCCACGCGGCACGGCATATTCTGCCAATTCGACCATGCAGTCGGCGGCGTAGCGGGCGGCGGCGTCGGGTTCGATGCCGTCGTGGAGCATCCCAGCAGTCGTGCGCACGGCGTCCGCGCCGAGTTCCGCTGCCCAGTCCACTCGTTGGCGCATCGCGTCCAGTTCCGCGCGGCGCACGGCAGCATCGGGGTGCGTGAAGTCGGGCGCGCAGGTGATTTGGCTCACACGCAGTCCCAGTGCGCTCAGTTCCGCTTTGAGCGCAGGCAGAATCGCATCGCTGAGGAAAGCATGGTAAATCTCCACTGCCTGCACGCCGAACGCGGATGCCTGACGCAGCCAGTCCCACAGAGTTATCTGCCCCTGCAGGATGGATTGGATGTAGCGCACGGGCATCCACGCGATTGTCGGCTTAGCCATCCTTGAGCAGGCGGTTGATGCGCTCGGCGTCGCGTAGCGACGGATCGTCGACGAAAATCAGCTTCGGAATGCGCTTGAGATGGAGCCGCTTGCCCAGCAACCCCTTGATGTAGCCAGCGGAGTGCTGGAGCCTTTCCAGTGTATGGGCGCGCCTATGTTCGTCGCCTAGCACGCTCACATAGACCGTCGCCTGCGAGAGGTCGCGAGCAATCCTCACACCCGTAATCGTCGCCAAGCCCAGATCCTGTCCTGCAAGGTCTTTCAACAGCACCTGACTGATCTCTGCAGTCAGGAGCGATTCCAATCGTTCCATGCGTCCGCCCATTGGCGTCCTCCTTCTGTTGGCGAGGTGTCGATAGCGTCTGCTTCCGTGTAGACGCACCGCCTGAGTTATAGGTTCACAAAAGCTCCAGAGAGCTCTCCAGTAACACAATACGCCCTTCGGTCTCCAAGCGTTGCAGTGCGGCGTCCAGCACGCGATTGACGAAGTCGGTCTGATTGCCGACGCACGCCATCGCCAAGCACGCTCGCTGATGGAGATTGTGGTGATCGACTTCGGCGACCGACAGGTTGAAGTCGTTGCGCAAGCGCGTAATAAGACTCTGCACGACCTGTCGTTTTTCCTTCAGCGAGCGACAACCGCCGATGTGCAGTTCGACGGTTAAGACGCCGATTCGTGCCGCCATCGGCAAAGAGTATACCCGCGAAGGCGCGTGAAAACGGGTATCCTTGTGCGCGATGTTCTGGCGCGCGGCGGTATTGGTGTTCCTGATCGATCAGGCAGTCAAGTGGTGGGCGACTCGCAGCCTGATGTTGGATCAGCCTGTGCCCGTGTTGCCGCCCTACTTCTACCTAACGCTCACCCACAATACAGGGATAGCGTTCGGATTACTGGAGGGTCGTGGCTGGCTTACCATCCCGCTAACGCTGTGCGTGGCGGGCGGGCTGGTGTGGTATCACTATCGGAGCAAGCCATCGCGTGGTGTGCAACTACTGACAGGGCTGCTACTGGGTGGCGCACTGGGCAACTTCGTTGATCGTCTGCGGCTCGGCTATGTGGTGGATATGTTCGATTGCGTGGTCTGGCCTGTGTTTAATGTGGCGGATATGGCGATTACCTGCTCGCTGTTGGGGCTGATGGCGTTGCAGTTTGTGGGGGCACGTGCGCCTGAGACGCCGACTGCTGCGGGCGCCTCCGAGGAGCCGCCGCGATGATGCCTGAACTGGTGCGAATCGGCGGGCTGACGCTCTACACCTACGGGTTCATGTGGGTGGTGGGGATTTGGTTGGCGGTGTGGTGGGGACTGCGCCGCGTGCCACGCTACGGGGTCTCTCCCGACGACGCGCTCGACATCGCCTTCTGGAGCGTCCTGACAGGAATTGTGGGGGGGCGTGTGGCGTTCGTGCTGACCAACTGGTCGCAGTACGCGCCTGACCCACTCAGTGTGTTGCGCGTGTGGGAGGGCGGGATGTCCTACTTTGGGGGCTTCGGGCTGGCGATTGCGACGGCGATTTCCCTGATTCGGGCGCGGCGCGTGCCGATTTGGCAGCTGGCCGACTTGGCAGCGCCGTCGCTCGCGCTGGGCTACGGAATCGCACGCATCGGCTGCTTCGCAGCGGGTTGCTGCTACGGCGCGCCGACCGACCTGCCGTGGGGCGTGCTGTTTCCTGGACACACGCACCCCGTTCACCCGACGCAACTCTATGCGACGGGGATAAACCTGCTGATTTTCGCGGGGCTATCGTGGCTGGAGCCGCGCCGACGGTTCGAGGGGCAACTGTTCGCGCTGTTTCTCGTGCTGCACGGGCTGTACCGTTTCATCAACGAGTTTCTCCGTGCCGGAGCGACCTCCGCGCTAATGCTTGGTGCGTTCACCTACGGGCATCTGGTCGCAGCAGTGGTGATGGCGGCTGGAGGTGTGCTTTACTGGATGCTGGCGCGCAGACACACGCGAATCCAAGCGACGAATGCTGTATAACTTTTGTTTATTCTGTTCAGGAGAGAACGGGATGAATACCTATCCGTTGGACTCGGTGCGCTACGCTACTGGTGGGCGGCGTTGCCCATCGCCTGCAGCCTGCGATGGACTGAACTGGCAAAGTGCCCTGAGCGCGCTGGGACAACTGCTTTTGACCTGCACATTCACAGTTGGCTGGATGGTATTGATACACGAGAGTGACCCTATCTACCGAATCCTCCATCACATGCGCCATACACCTACCCGCATAGCGATTGGGGCAGACCTCGTGGCGGCGCCGCTGCTGCTATCGGTAGTGTTTTTCAGCCTGTCGCTCAGTCTGGCGATTATGTAGTAATGATACCAGACTGTAAGGCAGGCAGTTAGCACACCTTATGCTGGAACTGGAAAGTGTGAACGGTGCGCGCGACTTGCCATTCGCGGGCTGTAGGGTCGCGACCAACACGCGGGGCAAGCCGCTGCTCCACGACGCCGATGGACAGGTGCTGACCCTCTGCTGACACAGGTACACTTTGCACGCGATGAGTCGTGCCTCGCGGTGGCTGTGGTTGACGGCGATTGCGCTGCGCATCACTTACGCGCCGCTGGCAACACACTTGGATCCCTTGTTGCGGGCGAACCCGTTGCACGGGGATGCCGTTTTGCACGACCAGATGGCGTGGCGGCTCGCCAGCACAGGCGAGTATCGGCTGGACAAGGGGCTGATGACCGCGCCTGCGTACATTTTTCTGATGGCGGGCGTGTACGCGCTGGCGGGGCACGCGCCGACCGCCGTGCGCCTGCTGAACGCGCTGCTGGGGCTGCTTGCGTTATGGGGGCTGTGGCGACTGACCCATCGGCTGGCGGGTGAACGCGCGGCGAACCTCGCGCTGCTGCTCGGCGCGTTGCACCCGCACCTGCTGATGATTACAGGCTGGCTCTACACGGAGAACCTCGCGCTACCGCTGGTGGTGTGGGCAGTGTATGGCTTGCTGGCGCGGCGCACGGGGTGGGGCTGGGCAGCGTCAGGCGCGCTGCTGGGGCTACTTGCGCTCACGCGGGCGAACTTCCTGCCATTGGTGGCACTCGCAGGCGTGTGGCTGCTGGGGCGTGAACGGCACTGGCGTCCGCCTGCCCTCCTGCTGACGACCGCGCTCCTGACCGTCGCGCCGTATGTTGTCTTCATCTCTGCACGCTACGGTGCCTTTGTCCCCATCGGACGCGGTGGCTATGTGCTGCTGTGGGCGAACAACGAACATGCCGACGGCGGGTTCGACCCGCTGTTTCTGGAGCGCACGCTCACGATTGGCGGCGAGACCCGCCCTGTGCGCGCGTGGCTGGACGCGACAGACCCCCTCGAGCGCGACCGTCAGGCGATGCGACTCGCGCTGCAGTGGATACGGGAGAACCCCGCGCGGTGGCTGGGACTGCTGGGGCGCAAACTTGCGTTGACACTCTCGGCGTTCGGGCTACAGAATCCTCAAAATCGTGGCGTGGCAGCAGTGTTGTACCTCGCCGATGGGGTCTACTGGCTCTTCCTTGCACTGGCGGGCTACGGACTGTGGCGACTGCGACACACCCACCGCGAATTCGTTGTGCTTAGCACGCTGCTTCTGGGCTGGACGCTGCTGACTATTCTACTGTATGCAGGGGGCAGTCGCCCGCTGTTGCCCGCCCAGCCGCTGCTCACGCTTGGCGCAGCGGCGGGCGTTTGCGCACTGCGGACGCACAGAAGCCTGCAGACTTGAATCCTGTTCTTGCCTGCTCTCTTGTGGGCGAGGGCAGCTGCAGCTCCCCTCGCCCGCTGCACAAGAAAAGAGAAAACCCCGCTATTCTCGCCAGTCGGGCTGCTGCGCCCAGCGCAAGAGCTCGAGAAACGCAGGGTAGACCTCCTCACTGTTGGGTAGGATTTGGTCAGGCGGGAGCAAGAAGCCATATCGCCCCGTATCGCGCAGCTCGTAGGTATACGATAGCGCGCCGCGCGCTCCGAACACCCAGTCAGTCGCCGAACCACTTGCTATGTAGAGTGTTGTCGCAATTGGTCCGATCGTGTACAACAGCCCATACACACCGCGAATTGCTTGCTGCTGTGCGACTCCCACGCGCTCGAACACCCGATGGAAGGGTGCGCGGGTGGTTGTATAGCCCCACGGCCAGAGAATCAGCTGCGAGTAGCTGTGCACATCCACATGGACGCGTAGGGTCGGCAGGCTCAGCATCCAGCGACTGAGCCAGTAGGTCTCGGGCTCGGAGAACGGCGCGCTGCCCCGATAGGTCTCGCTATTCGGGTCGCTGCTGGAGCCCGATCCACCCCAGCGGAAGCCCCAGTTGCGGTTCAAGTCCACGCCATATACATCGCGTCCACCGATTCGCCCAATATACCGACGATTTTTGCGCCAGAGTCGGTCGGTCGTGCGCGTGAACACATACCCATCAGGGTTGACCACAGGCACAACATAGACCTCCAACTGATTGAGCGCATCGCGCACGCGAGTGTTGGTCGGATACTCGGCAACCATGCGATAGGCAAAATACAGCACGACGGGCGTGGTAATCCACTCGCGGGCGTGCTGCATGGCGTTGATGACCACCTGCGGTCGGTCGCGATAGACGCGCGCGCGATACGGATCGCGTGTGAGGCGCAGCGCGTAGATCGGGCGATTCTCTATCGAACGACCGATCTCTAACATTTGCACTAAGCGTGGATTCTGGTCTGCCAGTTGGCGCATTGCCCCGTAAATCTCGTCCAGAGTCAAATAGCGTGTGAACAGATCCTGATACTGAGGATCGAACTCGGTCTGCTGCTGCTCGCGAATCAACGCGCCCACATCGGGGATTAGCACCTCACCCTCGAATCCTGCCTTGCGAAATTGCTCTTGTTCTTCAGGCGACAAACACACATCGACCGTGCTGCCGCGCACCATCCACACATCGCGTGCTAACTGCTGAACTGTCTCCAGTTGGGCAAGTGTGCGCACCGTGATTCGCCACACTTGATAGCCATCGTAGCTAACCGTCTGCGCTCCCAATTTAGGAAGCAGCAATAGACACAGCACGAATATTCCAATCAAGCGTACCATATCCCAATTATAGCCTATTCCTGCAATTGTTCCAGTCGCGCTTTCAAGCGGGCGTGTTTTTCGAGCAGGTCGCGCTCTTGGGCGCGGGTCTCCTGCACCACTTCGGGCTTGGCGCGTTCGACGAATTGCGGGTTGCGCAGGCGCGCCTGCACCTGTTTGATTTCAGCCTCCAGTTTCGCGAGTTCCTTCTGCAGGCGTTCGCGCTCGCGGGCGACATCGACTAGCCCTGCGATGGGCAGGTAGACCTCCGCGCCGTCGGCGGGGTTCATCAGCGCGCGCTCCGTCGGCTGTCCGAAGCGCACCTCCTGACACCACGCCAAGTGCCCAATCGTGGCGGCGTGCCGTCGCAGGCGTTCCGCGCTCGCGTCGTCCATCGGGTTCACCCATACGGCGAGGATAGCAACGCCAGGGGTGATTTTCACCTCGGCGCGCAGGTTGCGAATGGCGCGGATGCACTCGAACACTTGCGCAACCTCTGCTTCGGCATCGGGGTCAATCAAGGCGGGGTCAGCGACGGGGAATCGCGCTTTGCCCAGCAACGGCTCGGCGTCCGTCGCGCCAATCGCCTGCCAGAGTTCCTGCGTGATGTGCGGCATGTAGGGGTGCAGCAGGCGCAGCAGGCGGTCAAACAGGTGCAGCAGCATTGCTTGCGTCTGGGCGCGTCGGGCGGGGTCGTGCAAGCGCGGCTTGACCGCCTCGATGTACCAGTCGCACACCTCGCTCCAGATGAACTCGTACAGCGCGTTCGCGCCGTCGTCGAAGCAGTAGTGTCCCAGCGCGTCCTGCACGGTCTGGATTGTGCGCTGCAGGCGGCTGAGAACCCAGCGATCGAGCGCGTCGGCGGGTTGCGCCCCCATCGCCCGCAGCGCGTCCAAGTCCGCCCCCTCCAAGTTCAGCAGCACGAAGCGCGTGGCGTTCCACACCTTGTTCGCGAAGTTGCGTGCGCTGACTACCCGCTCCTCGTAGAAGCGGATGGACTGTTGCATTCCCGCCTGCTGCAGCAGCGACCAGCGCAGCGCGTCCGCGCCGTACTTGTCGATCAGCTCCAGCGGGTCAATCCCCGTGCCCAGCGACTTGGACATCCGCTTGCCCTCTTTGTTCAGCACGGTCGCGTGGATGTAGACCTCGCGGAAGGGGATATCGCCCATAAAATACAGCCCCGTCATCACCATGCGCGCCACCCACAGGTACAGAATCTCCTGCGCGGTAATCAGCACATCGGTCGGGTAAAACAGGCGCAGTTCGTCGGTCTGGCAATGCCAGCCCAGCACCGTGTGGGGCCAAATCGCCGACGAGAACCAAGTGTCCAGCACATCGGGGTCGCGCACCAAGCGCGTGCTGCCGCAGCGCGGGCACTTATCGGGCGCGGTCTTCTGCACAATCGGGCTTTCCCGACGCAGCAACTTGCCCGACTCGTCGAAATTTTCGGGGTGGCAGTCCATGCAGTACCACGCGGGAATCTGATGTCCCCACCACAGTTGGCGCGAGATGCACCAGTCGCGGATGTTTTCCATCCAGTGCAGGTACATCTCGGTGTAGCGTTCGGGGTGGAAACGGATTTTTCCCTGCTTGACGACCTCAATCGCGGGCTGTGCGATGCTCTGCATACGGCAGAACCACTGCTCGCTCAGCAGCGGCTCGATGACCGTGTGGCAGCGTTCGCAGCGCGCCAGCGGCACGGTGTAGTCCTCCACCTTCTCAAGGTAGCCGTTCGCTTCGAGGTCTTGCACAATCATCTCGCGTGCCTTGTAGCGATCCACGCCGTGATAGCGTTGCAGGTAGGGGTTGTCGTGGGCATTCAGGCTCTCGCGCAGGGCTTGAGTGTTAATCGTGCCGTCCAAGTGCATAATCACGGGGCGGGGCAGGTTGTGCCGTTGCCCGATTTCGAAGTCGTTCGGGTCGTGCGCGGGGGTGACCTTTACTGCGCCTGTGCCGAACGCGGGGTCGGGGTACGGGTCGGCGATCAGCGGGATGATGCGCTCCACCAGCGGCAGGCGCAGCGACTTGCCGACGCGCTCGGTGTAGCGGGCGTCGTTGGGGTTCACCGCGACTGCCACATCGCCCAGCATCGTCTCGGGGCGCGTCGTCGCGACCACCACATAGCCGTCGCCGTCTGCAAAGGGGTAGCGAATATGATACAGTTTGCCCGCCTCGTCGCTCTGTTCGATCTCGATGTCCGAGATTGCCGTCATGCAGCGGGGACACCAGTTGATGACGCGCTCGCCGATATACAGGTGTCCGTCCTGCCACCAGCGCACAAACACCTCCAGCACGGCGTCCACATACTCAGGGTCTAAGGTGAAGCGGGTGTAGCGCCAGTCATACGAGCAGCCGAGTTTGCGGAACTGCATCAGGATGGTGTTTCCGTACTGTTCGCGCCACTGCCAGACGCGCTCCAGAAACTTTTCGCGCCCCAGGTCGTGGCGGGTCAGCCCTTCCTGTTGGCGCAGGGCGCGCTCGACGACATTCTGCGTGGCGATGCCTGCGTGGTCGGTGCCTGGCACGCACAGCACATTGTAGCCCTGCATCCGTTTCCAGCGCAGCAGCACATCGTGGATGGCGTTGTTGAGCGCGTGCCCCATATGCAGCGAGCCAGTGATGTTGGGCGGCGGGATAGTGATGCAGTAGCGGGGTCTGCCGTCGTCCGCGATGGTCGCCTCGAAGTCGCCGCGCGCCAGTTCCCACTGGTAGCGCTGCTCCTCCACCTGATGCGGGTCATAGGTCTTGGGCAACTCGTACATGGCGGGGAGTATTGTACCTGCTATGCCACTTGCGCCGTCTGCTCAAGCCGCGGCATGCCCCACCGCACCAGTTTCTCCCACAGCAGGTCGGGATTGACAGGCTTGGTGAGGTAGTCGTCCATGCCGCATTCGAGGCACTTTTCGCGATCGCCCTCCAGCGCGTTGGCGGTCAGCGCGATGATGGGTATGTGCAGTCCGCGCGGTTGCTCGTAGGTGCGGATTCGGCGCGTCGCCTCGTAGCCGTCCATTTCGGGCATCTGGCAGTCCATCAGCACCAGATGGAACGGCTCGCGCGAGAGCCACTCCAGCGCCTCGCGTCCGTTGTTGGCAATCCGCGCTTCGATGCCCCACTTCTCCAGCGTGCGACGGATGACCTTCTGGTTGACGAAGTTGTCTTCAGCGACCAGCACGCGCAGCCCCGTGAGCGGCGTCTGCTCGGCGGCGCGGAGTTGCTGCTCCAGGCGCACATGCGCGGGCGCGTCGCACGCAGGCAGGACAACCTCGAACCAGAAGGTGGAGCCTTCGC
>Ga0308421_1001421_pt1 | contig 12700 bp, 15 predicted proteins | sample HotsprSampleMS60_FD_203673 | JGI IMG/M metagenome (GOLD analysis project Ga0308421, IMG submission 203673) | Hot spring phototrophic mat microbial communities from Mushroom Spring, Yellowstone National Park, Wyoming, United States - 20090730_MS60 ...
ATCGGCTCACGTTGTGGCTCAACAACATCGCGTTCGATTACCAGGCGCCGCAGTTCTCTACGAGCTGTGTGCAGGCGATGTGGTGGCAGGGCGATCCGAACTATATTCACTGGGTGCAGATTGCGGACGCGACGTATTCGTGCGTCGAGGGCGGGTTGAGTAGCGCTCAGATTGCCCAGGCCATCGCGGCGCAGATCAACGCGAATGATCCGTACTGCACGGCGAGTACGGGCGGGCAGTACGGAAACGAAATCACGATCACGTTGCGGGACGGGCAGAACGGACCGGTGAACGTATCCAGTTCGGATGGATCCGCATCGGCCACCCTTCAGCGCATCACGGCGGCGATGGTGGCGGCGGCGTTGCGCGACATGATCAATCAGGCTAACTGGCCTGCGCTGGCGCCGGCGGTGGCGATTATGGCCTCCGGCTCGGGCGCAACGATCACGCTGAGCGCGGCCCGGTACGGCACGGTGAATGTGAGCGGAACGACGGTGACGTGGGTAAGCGGGGAGAAATTCACTGGGCTTGCGATCGGTTCCGCGATCTACATCAATGGCCAGCCGTACACGATCGCGAGCGTGGATAGCCCGACATCCATCACGCTGTCATCGTCAGCCGGTTCCCAGGCCGGCGTTCGGTATCTGGCGGAGCGCGGCGGGTACGACGGCAACATGGTGGCGCTCTATACGATCTGGTCGAGTAATCGGCTGCGGTTCGACAAATCGGAGCTTCAACTGAGCGGCGGCAGCTCGGACGCGACGTGGCGCGTGTCACTGGATTTCTCGGCGTTGGGCATAGACGAGATCCGCCAGATGTGGTTGACGTTTGCGCCACGGCTGGCGAACGGGGCGCAGTACCAGGACACGGAGTGGAGTGCGACATTCTCGAATTGGACGGTGTCCGATCCGCAGGGTAAGCGTGCGCTGAAAGTCGCGGGCCCGGGGTCGGTGCGCGTCGGAAGCCGCGATGCGTGGGTGCGATATAGCGGCTCTGGGTGGGCGGAGCAGGATGCAAACAATCTGTATCTCGGGTTTGCGCGTGTGACGCGCACGCCCGGGGATAGCGTCACGATCCGTTACTATTGCCAGCACGCTCATGATCTCTGGCTGGGCACGAGTCTGTATCGCGATCGCGGCATTGTGTCGGTGTCGGTGGACGGCGACGCGGCGACGCAACTGGATTGCTATCTGGATGCGGAACCAGCGATAGTAACGCGGCGGCGGTTGCGCGCGAATGTGGCGCCCGGCCAGCATACGGTGACTATCACGTTGCTCTCCACCAGAAACACGCAATCGCTGGACCGCTGGTTCGTGTTCGATTTTCTGGAGGCGGTGATCCCGAGCGATGTGCCTGATCCACCCGCGGTGTACACGGACATCTCGGCGGCGCTTGACTACGACACCGACCACACGTACAAACTGCCGCCCCAGCGCGTGGTGTGGAATCTGGAACGGCTCGGGTTACACGGCCAGGTCAGCGAGTACGTCGGCGTGTTCTGGTGGAACCAGCGAAAGCGCGTTGGTGGGCAATGGCGCACGTGGACGATTCAGTTTGGCGGCACGTGGAGCGCTGGCGATGAGGTGTTCGTCACGATCGGCGGGTTCACGATGGGTAAATCCGTGTTCTACGCGGACACGGTGGAAACGATTGCTCGCCATTTCCGCGCGTTCATTAACCATACACTGATTGGCGTTTGGGCGCAGACCACGAGCACGCCGGGCGAGCTACTCATTCACGTGCGGACGCCGGTGTGGGCGTACACGAAGAGCATCTCGTACAACAGCAGTGGCGGTACGGTGACGGATTCGGGCGACCTCTCGGCGGGTGTGGAGGGCACGTGGGTGATTGACGATGCGGCGAGCAGTGCGATCAATTATCCGACGCGCAAATGGCACGCTGACCTCTACGCGGAGCTGGCGGCGCGCGGTTGGGGCGCGATCGCGGCGTTCTCTATGGAGTTGGTGGATCCGCCGGATAATCCACCCTCGGCGGTATACGCGGCCCGATTCTACGATGGCGCGCCGGTGGAAACCGATGTGGGGTTCGCGAATCTGCGCAGCACTCATTGCGCGTTCACACCGACGGTGGCGGCGTTACAGAAGGCGGCATACCGGGAGATTGCGGGGCTGATGGCGAGCGCCGGGCTGACGCCCTGGCTGCAATTCGGCGAGTTTGTTTGGTGGTATTTCTCGTCTCGGGCGCATTCCGTGGTCGGCGTGAGTGGCAACGAGATAACGGTAGACAGAGACCACGACCTGAGCGTTGGCGATCGCATCATCGTGGCGGGCACGCGCGCGCTGGATGGGACGCGAACGATCACGGCGGTGACGGGGGCGCGAAGATTCGTGGTGTCGGGCGACGTGTTGGGCGCGTGGAGCGGCACAGGCCAGGTGCGCGGCGGCTCGATGGCGTACTACGATGCGTACACGCTGCAGGCGGCGCAATCCGCGCTGGGCCGGCCCTTGGCGCGATTTACGTGTCAGGATGACGACCCCGATGTCAACAATGGCGCGGACGCGGAGCTTTTGCGCGCGCGGATCAAGGCGCACATAGACGAGATCCGCGATTGGGTACTGTCTGCGTACCCCAACGCGAAATTTGAGTTGCTGTGGCCGCGGGATGTGAACGACGAGCGGTGCTACCATACGCTGGCGCGACCGTATCCGCAGGGCGGCAGATTGAATGCGCGCGTGAATCTGCCAGCGGAATACCGGCAGCGCGCGGGTAGCGGGATTGACCGGTTGCGCGTTGAGGCGCTGTCATGGGGTGCGTTCTACCGAAACCTGGATCGCGCGATTGATGCGATCGAGGCGCCGTTCGCCGCGTTGAATTGGACACCGGCGGATACGGCGTATTTGGTGCCGGTGTTCAACGGCGGATGTCCATGGCCGCGCGAGTACCTGTGGGCGCGCAGGCGGAATTATGCTCAGATACATTTCTGGGCGTTTGACCACATCAGTATGATGGGATGGCCGTTGCCGCTGCCCGTTGAGGCGCGGGACGCGCGTCTCGTCTAGCTCACCTATTCAAACTCCAAGGGGGATGATGTCGGCGGGTAAGTGTGTATTGGTGTTGAGTGATTTGCATTGCGGATCCATCTATGGCATGTTGCCGCCCAATTTTGTTTGTAGCGATGAGGCGCCGCGAGCGCAAAATCCCGGCCAACAGTATCTGTGGCGCTGTTGGGAGTACTTGCGCGAGCAAGTGAAAAATTTGCCGATCGTGGCGGTGGTGGTGAACGGCGACATCATAGATGGCCGCCAACAAGCGCAGCGAGGCACGGAGCTGTGTCTGCCGATGATCGAGGACCAGGCGGCGGCGGCGGAGGCTACGTTGCGGTACATGTTGTCTGCGATCGCGAGCAAACCACGGCTCTACATGGTTCAGGGCACGGAATATCACGATCAAAAAGCGGGGCGCGAGGTCGAGGTGGTCTCGCGAATGTTGGGCGCGACGCCGTATCGCGGACTGGGTACGGGGCGTTATTGTCGCGAAGTTCTCGATCTGGAAATGGATGGGATCGTGATCAATTTCTCGCATGGTATTTCGGTCGGCGGCGGATTGTATCGCGCTACGTCTCCAGATCGTGAGGGCGTGTGGTCGGCGTTGGCGGGAAAAGAGGGCAAATTGCCGCGCGCGGACGCGGTGGTGCGGAGTCACGCGCATTATTTTGTGCATGTGGAGCATTGCAGCAAACACATCGTGATCACGCCGTGTTGGCAACTCCAGACCCGTTACATGCGGCGCAATTCGGTGTATCGAATGTTGCCCGATATTGGCGCGGTGTTGATCTGGGTGGACGGAGAACGAAAGCGGCGTTACGGTGACGGAGTACAAATTCAGAAAATTTTGTTTGATTTGCCAAAGGTGGGTACGACGAAGTTATGAAAAAACCGAGACCAACGTTTACGTGGGAGCAACTGGACGAATTGCTGGAGGCGCACGGCGCGGCGCCCGACAAGAACGTACCCCGGGATGCGTTTACGGCTGCTGAATTCGCGGCGCGCTATGGCGTGAACGAAACGACGGCGCGTTATCGGCTGCAACGGCTGGTGAGGTGCAAGCTGTTGTCTATTGGGATGGATTGGCGCGTGGATGCGCGCGGCAGGCGCCGATTGGTTCAGTGTTTCTGGATTTCTGACAGGGGAGAGAAACGATGACAACGCGACGATTAAGGGCGCTGTGCCGGACGTGGCAAAAACGATTGCGCCTACAGGATTGGCGAATCACGGCGGATCTCGCAACGCAGGAGCAGATGGGACAGGCGGAGGGCAGGGTCGAGTACGACGAAAGGGAGCAGGTGGCGCATATCTATATTCTGCGCGGGCTACCCCGAGAGCGCGCGGAGGAGACGTTGATTCACGAGTTGTTGCATCTCCGGTTGGCGCGATTGCACGCGAAAAACGACACTGACAAGGAAACAGCGATCAATCTACTGGCGGCTTCGCTGCGCGGGGCGTATGCAGAGGGAACTGATTGAAGCGGGCCGCGGGATGGCGCGACGAGGACCACCGTGCAGCGGTGATTTTTAACGTGCAGACGATCATGCACATCGAGGAGTTGGGCCGCGAGAGGTTGGACGACATGCCGCGCTACCCAAGGGGAAAGGGAGGGAACAAATGAACGAGGAGCGTAAGCGGAGGTTGGCGGAGATCGCGCGAATTGCGGTCGTTCTGGAGCGAGAAACGCGATTCCCGGCGGAGTTGCTGATCGCGCAGTGGGCGATCGAGTCGCGGTGGGGTGAGCGACCGGTGGGGCGTAACAACTATTTCGGAATCAAGCGCGCCGCGCGGCACCGCGTTTTCACCGTGGTGCACACGCACGAGGTGATCAGTGGTGAGCGGAAACTGACGAGTGCGGAGTTTGCGGATTACGAATCGCTAGAGGAGGCGTGCCGGGATTACGTGCGCTTGATCACACGCGCGGCGGCGTACAGGGCGGCGTGGACCCGGTACGTGGAGACGGGCAACGTGGATGCGCTGATTGACGGCATCGCGCGCATCTATGCGACGGACCCCAATTATGCGGCTCTGGTGCGTGCGATTGCTCGACAGAAAAACGTGGTCGAAGCTGTGCGCAGCGCGCGCAGTGAATTGGGGCGGAGGGTGGTATGAGAACGCTGCGAGACATCCTGTTGTGCGCCCTACTGCTGGCGATGATCACGCTGGTGGTGGCGGGCGTGATATTTATTCGCGCGGCGACGGAAACGGTGCGCCAGGCGCCGGCGGTGATCGAGCGCCAGATCGCGGAGCAGGGCGAGGAGACGCGGCGGGCGGCGCTGCGGGCGATCCAAGAGACGCGCGCGGAGCTGTTGGGCGAGGTGGCGCGGACGCGACGAGATGTGTTGACGCGCGTGGACCGCCTCGCGAACATTGCGGATGCGCGGACGGCGCGCGGTAGATGCGCAATTGTCGCAACTGAACGCGACGATCGCCACGGAATTGGCGGCGCTGCGCAGAGACAGTGTCGTGCCGACGGCAGCGGCGGCGCAGGAGCTAATGGCGCAGGCGTCAGGAACTATCGCGGTGATGCGCCCACAAGCGTTGGGCCTCGTGGCGGCAACGAAAGTGACGGCGGGGGAGACGGCGAAAGCAATGCGCGAGGTGGCGCGCGTTGCGCCCTCGACGGCGACGGCGGTTGATTCGACGGCACAATCCATCGCATCCATCGCGCGCTCATGGGAAAAACAAACACCGCTCTATGTGCGCGCGGCGGGGTGGGCGATCAAGGGAGTAACGACCCTGCGTAACGGGTTCATTAGGTTTTTTGCACTTTTCTGAGGAGGTAACCCATGAACAAGGTTCTTGGTTGGTTCAAGAAAATCATCAACAGCGTTTTGGGGCGGCGCGATCAGATCGAGCGAGTGTTCGATCTGGTGCTCGATGCTCTGCCGGTGGCGTACGACATCGTAGCTGTTGTCGCTGCGATCACACCGTCTCAGTTGGATGATGTGACGCTCGCGGCAATGCGCAACTCGTTCCCGAAATTGTTTGACGGGAGTTTGACGACGGACGAGCGTAAGCTGTATCTGCTGGCGACCGCGGCGGAGTTGCTGAAGCGGCGTTACCCGGAGGCGAGCACGAGCGTGGCGCGGCTTGCGGTTCAGTTGGCGTACGTGTTGTGGAAAAATGGGGTGAAGTTGCAGGGGGATAAATGATGTGGCTCGACAAGCTGAACAGCGGCGGCGGCCATATTCTTGTGGCGCTCGTTGTGTTCGCGGTCGGCGTTGGCCTGTTGTTGGCCGGCGTTGCCGAGGGCAAGGAGATCACGATCGGGGCGATGGCCTCATTGTGGACGGTGATGCGCGTAGGTCGCGATGAGACGAGCGCGCGCTGAGTCTAATTACACGGTGACCCGCGCGCAGCCGGGCGCGGTGGTGGATCAGTCGCAACGCTGCCGCGCCTGGCTGCCCAATCGGCGCTCGCGCGTGACGCGGACAGGGACGCGCTGTGCGACCCGTTTGGTTCTGGCCTCCCGTTTCGCCTGCTCGATGTACAGATTCATCGCGCGCTCGATCGCCCCTGCATAGAGTGGGTCACCATCGCGCATGATCTGTAGCACTACGGAGAGATCCCGGATTTCGTCTTTAGATGCGGACGCGATGAGGCTTTTTGCGTCGAGGTTGGTTTGCGGTGTGAGCGGCGCGAGGCCTTCAAGCGATTGACACCGCGGGCATTTATCTACGGTTTCGGTTCGCGGCGCCCACACGTGACCACAACGCGCACACCTAAGGCGGGGTAGTGTGACGTGGATTGCCATAGATGCTCCTCCAACCACAAGCGTACACGTAAACCCCCAAAAGGTCAACCCCCATCCATCGCACCAAAATAAACCGCTAGCGGTTTTTGTTGTACAATTTTTCGGGGCGCTCAAGATTTTTTTTGAGAAAACTATTGCATATCGTATACGTATGTGGTATGGAGGAGCTGTGAGGGACACGATGGAAACCACGGTGGGGGGAACGGCTGGCGTCCCCGTCGTGGTGATCTCGGTCACGTGCGCCCGTTGCGGGCACACGTGGCTGCCACGCCAGCAGGGAGTACCGAGGAAGTGCCCGCGTTGCCAGACAAAATACTGGCGCGCGGGGCGCAAGGAAAAGAAGGAGGAGCGATGAGCGACAAGTCTTTGATTCTGGGCGAGAAACAGCCAGTTCTGCACAACCAATTCACGCGCGAGCAGGTCGAGTTGATCAAAAACACGATCTGCCGCGGGGCCACCGACGACGAACTCAAATTGTTTTTGGCGCAATGCCAGCGAACGGGATTGGACCCGTTCGCGCGCCAGATCTATGCGGTAAAACGGTTCGATCGGCTGACGGGCCGAGAGACGATGACGATGCAGGTTTCGATTGACGGCCTGCGTCTCATTGCTGAGCGCACGGGCCAGTACGAGGGCCAGGAGGGACCGTTCTGGTGCGGGCGCGATGGCGCGTGGCGTGATGTGTGGCTGGAGGATGAGCCGCCGGCGGCGGCGCGCGTTGGCGTGTACCGGCGCGGATTCCGCGGGCCGTTGTGGGCGGTGGCGCGGTACAGCTCGTACGTGCAAATTGGGCGAGACGGGAAGCCCACGATAATGTGGGTGAAAATGCCCGACCTCATGCTTGCGAAGTGTGCGGAGGCGTTGGCTCTCCGCAAAGCGTTCCCGCACGAGACGTCGGGCCTCTACACCGCGGAGGAGATGGCGCAGGCTGAGAACGAGGCGCCGCGCGTTGGCACGGTCGAGGCGGCGCAGGCGGTGGCGGAGCACAAAATCCGCGTATTGAGCGGCGATCTCGCGCAGCCATCTGATGACCACCCAGGGGACCACGCCTCTGCGGCGCCTGTAAACCCACAGGAGCAGCCCACCCAAAGCCAGGGCGAGTCAAAGCCCTGGAAAACGTTCAAGGAGATGGTTGTCGCGTTCTCGAAGCTCCGCGAGCAGCTCGCGGATGACGACACGTACTACCGGATCATGCGCGAGCACGGCGTCTCACAGGCGAACGAGTTCCGCTCATCGAACGCGGCGATCGCGGCGTATCTGGCGTTGCGCGCGGAAATCGCGCGGAGGGGAGGTGAGAAGTGAGCACACCATTGACGTTGTATCAAATCGAGGAGTACTTGGCGGCGTTGCTGGACACGCGCGAGATGGCGGATACGCCCGAGCGCGAGGCGGAGATCCAGCGCGAGATTGAGCGCTGGGTGGCGACAGCGGTTGAGAAACGCGATGCGATCGTGCGTTTCCTGGCCCATTGCGAGGGGCAGATCTCGAACATCGAGCGCGAAATTGAGCGGCTGACTAACCTGAAAAAATCCTACCAGCGAGCGATCGAGCGCATGGAGAACTACGTGGTGCGCGCGATCGTGAACCTCGGACCTGATGATCGCGGGCGGTGGCGCAAATTGGAGGGCAAGACGTGCGTGTTGACGGTGCGCCATTGCCCGCCGTCGGTTGAGATTACGGACGAAAGCGCGATTCCGCCGGCATTTAAAACCATCACGGTTACGGTTCCCGCGGAGGCGTGGGAGCGGTTTGTTGACGCGGTGGACGTGGACGAGCGGACGCGGTTTCTGGATTCCGTGATCCGTGCGGATGTGGCGGTTGATAAGCGCGCGGTAAAGCGCGCGCTTGAGGACGGGGAGAGTGTGCCCGGCGCTGAACTGCGCAGGGACAAACTCACCCTGGTGGTGAAGTGATGGCCAAGGGTGTTGCGGTGAAAACGCGGCGGCGTCGCAGTGCGCGCGGCGCCGCCGCGATCCGTTTGTCTGAGCGGGATATCGAGAAACAGTTGGTGGATTATCTGCGGTTGCACGGGTGGAACGTGCACCGGCTGGAGGCCGATCTGTGGCGCAGCAAACGCGGGGCGGCGCGCGAGGAAGTGGGAACGCCGGATTTTATTTGTCTGCGCCGGGCGTCGTGGTACGAGAACGAACGCTCGGTACGGGCCTTCTACCTTGAGGTCAAGCGCCCGGGTGGGAAATTGAGGCCCAGTCAGGAATTCTGGATCGGGTATGCGCGGGCGCGCGGATGGTGCGTGATCGTGGCGGACTCTCTGGAATCGTTGATCACGCAGATGCGTGTAACGGGGATAGGAGACAGAAATGGCCAGTAAATTGCCGTACTACCCGTTTTACCCGTCGGATTGCGACACGGACGAGCGCGTGCGCGCGATGGATGATACAGAGTTTGGTTTTTACGTCCGATGTTTGAACCACGCGTGGATCAACGGCTCGCTGCCCTCCGACCTTGACGAGTTGGCGCGGGTGATGGGACGCGATCCGGAGTCCGTCAAGCGGGTATGGAGGCGCGTTGGGCAGTGTTTTGTGTCACATCCGAGCGATCCGGGGCGTTTGGTGAATCCGCGGCAGGAGGAGGAGAGAGAAAAAGCGATGCGGCGGCGAACTGCCGCGCGGCAGAATTCGATGCGCCGCTGGCAAGACAAAACATCGCGATCGCGTTGCTCCAACAATGGCGATAACCAGTCGCTCAAGTTGGCGATCGCTGGGCAGGGGAGCGATGGCGTCGCAGTGGATTCGTGTTGCGATTACGATCGCGGCGTGGCGACGACCAGGGCGGTTGTTTCGGAACAGTTGATGCGGGCGTTCCACGAACTGGTGGACCGTTACCCAAACGCAACGAACGTGAACCTTGCATCACAGATCTGGGTTTCACACTGCGATCGGGGCGAAATCACCGAGGAAAACGTGCATGAGGTTTTCGATGGCCTCGCCAGGTGGCTCGATTCGGATCAGTGGGCGCGCGACGATGGACGATACATACCGTCGTTAGCGCGCTGGTTGGCGGATTTGGCGTGGAGGGATCGGCCCAAACTGAGCGCGGAGGCGCGCGAGAGACAGGAGGCGCCGGAGTACTGGGTGGCGCCGTGGCGCACTCCGGACGGACGAATAAAGCCGGAGTATGTGAGGAAAAACAACGATGGCGACGGCGATTCCGGTTGACGTGGAACGGCTGAAGGAGGCTGTGGACATCGTATCGGTGGTGGGGCGCTACGTGCAGTTGCGCCGCAATGGGAACGCGAACGAATGGGTCGGCCTCTGTCCGTTCCACAAAGAGCGTACGCCGTCGTTCACGGTAACCCGTAGCGTTGGCCTCTATCACTGTTTTGGTTGTAAGGCGTCGGGGGATGTGTTCACGTTCATCCAGCGAATTGAGGGATGCACGTTCGCGGAGGCGGTGGAGCGCGTGGCGGATATGGCGGGATATCATCCGCCGCGCGCAAACGGGACGGTTCGGCAGACTCAATGTACGCCGCCACCGTTGGTAGCCGACAAGGCGGAAACCAAGGTTGAGCCACGTGTGGTGGCGACGTACCCCTACGTGGACGAGCGCGGCGATCTACTGTTTGAGGTACAGCGGTTGGAGCCGGGGCTAAACGGCAAACCGAAATCGTTCCGGCAGCGGAGGCCTCATCCGGTTGACGGCGCGTGGGTCTGGGGCATCAGGGCGGGGCGATATCGGCGCGGCGCGGATGGCTGGTATCCGGCGCAGGGCGATGAACAACCAGGCGATGATGAGTTGCCGGAAGTGCGGCGGGTATTGTATCGGTTGCCTGAGGTTTTGGCGGCGGACACGGTGTTTGTGGTGGAGGGTGAGAAAGATGCCGATACGTTAGCCGATCACGGGCTTGTGGCCACCACAAATGCTGGCGGCGCGTCGCAGCAGTGGTTGCCGGAGTACACGGACGCGCTACGCGGTAAGCGCGTGATTGTCCTGCCCGACCAGGATGAGCCGGGACGTAAGCGTGGGGCGATGATTGCGTCGGCGCTGGCCGGCGTGGCGGCGGAGGTGTTAGTTGTCAACGTACCGGATGGCAAGGACGTCACGGAGTATCTGACCAGGCACTCGGTGGACGAACTGCTCGATCTCATCGAGGCGCGGCGACTGGAGGCGCGGCGCGAGGCTTTGGAAAAGCGCGGTTTGTTTTCGCCCAGCGAGATCGTTGAGTTGTTCGAGGGCGGAGTCAACGCGTTTCTCGATCAATCGCAGCGCCAACGTGGCATTGAAACGGGTTTCTACCAACTGGACGAGATGACGCTTGGGTTGAAACCGGGCGAGATGTTCGTATTGGCCGCCCGCCCCGCGATGGGAAAAACGGCGATGGCGTTGAACATCGCGGAGCATGCGGCGTCGCGTCGGCACGTGGTGGCGTTTTTCTCGCTGGAGATGTCGCGCGACCAGATACTCACCAGGTTGGTTTGCTCTCGGGCGCGCATTGATCAGGTGAGGTTTCGGGCGGGTTACCTCAACGAGGACGAGCGGCGGCGTGCGCGGGTGGCGCTGACGGAGATTTGCGAGATGCCCATTTTTATTGATGATGCGCCCGGATGCGACCTCCGGACGATGCGAAAAAAACTTGAGACGCTGCGCGCATCTCGCGGGCTTGGCCTCGTTGTAGTGGATTACCTGCAGTTGATGCGGACACAGGCGCGGGACAACAGGAACCTGGAGGTTGGTGCACTATCCCGTGGGTTGAAACAAATGGCGCGCGAGATGCGCGTGCCGTTTTTGGTGCTGTCGCAGTTGTCGCGGGCGCCGGAGGCGCGGCATGGAAACCATCGCCCGCAGTTGAGCGATCTGCGCGATAGTGGCGAGATCGAGCAGGATGCGGATGTGGTGGCGTTCATTTTTCGCGAAGAGGTTTACAAACCCGACCGCGAGGATCTGCGCGGACGCGCGGAGCTGATTGTGGCGAAACAGCGGAACGGCCCAACGGGCGTTATCCCGTTGGTGTTTCTGCGCAGTTATACGCGGTTCGAGAACCCAGTGGAGGACAAATGAGTAGGCTAGAGATTGAGCAGGAGATCGCGCGGTGTGACCGCGAGATCGAACACATCATGGCGCTGTTGCGCGCCGGGCATGAGGATGTGCGCGGATTGGCGGTGGCGTTGGTGGATTGGTGCACCGAGCGCAGGTTGTTGCGCGAGGATTTGAGATGTTCGAGGGAGGATTGACAAGGAGGGTAACGATGGATTTCACGATTAACGTTCAAACGTTTGTCCGCGAGTTGGGTATTGCGCTCAGCGCGGTTGAGCGGCGCGCGTTGACGGTGCCGGCGCTCTCGCATGTGCTGTTGGATGCGAGGGATGGTGCGTTGCGCATCGTGGCGACGGACCTCGATATCGCGATCAGGGTTGGGTGCGTGGCGCATGTGGCCCAGGCCGGATCGTGCGCGGTGCGTGGCCACCAACTGCTCGATTATGTGCAGTTGTTGCCGGGTGATATGGACGCGCGGATCACGCGCAAAAAGGGCGAGCGCGCGGAGGTTGTTTGCGGCGGCGCGCGTGCGCGGATCACAACACTGGATGCGCAGGAGTATCCGGAGTTGCCGCAGATGCCGGAGGGGGGCGTCGAGATACCGGCGGACGTGTTGGTCTCGATGATCAACCGCACCCAGTTTGCGATTCCGGCAGAGAAATCTGTGATTGTGTCGCGGTCGTCCGGTCTGTTGCGCATCGCACCGCGCAAGGTGGTGATGGTTGCAACAGATGGGCACAGGTTGGCGTACGTGGAGGCGCCAGTTTCGGTGGACGCTGTGCCCGAGCAATTGAAAGAGATTCTGTTTCCGAAACGCGCCGCGGTGGAATTGTTGCGTTTGTGTCGTGAGGCGATGATCGGCGAAACGGTGAGGGTGGCGCCCGCGGACAACCACCTGTTTTTGGCGGTTGCGGGCCGCGAAATGTTGTGCCGCGCGGTAGAAGAC
>Ga0308421_1001423_pt1 | contig 12689 bp, 10 predicted proteins | sample HotsprSampleMS60_FD_203673 | JGI IMG/M metagenome (GOLD analysis project Ga0308421, IMG submission 203673) | Hot spring phototrophic mat microbial communities from Mushroom Spring, Yellowstone National Park, Wyoming, United States - 20090730_MS60 ...
CACTTTTTTTATTTAATTACTTCTAGAGAGTGTAGAGAGACGAAGTCTCTCTACGAAAAAATAAGGGCGGGTGGGTGGGAGTGCTTAAAGTGCTTATAGCAATTTGTGCCAATCGGCACTTATGCTTATAGCACATTCTTATTAGACATTGTAGAGTGAAGAGAGGTAAAACCTCTCTTCATCAAATAGGGCGGGTGGGTGGGACTACTTAAAGTGCTTATACCACTTTGTGCTTATAGCACTCTTAATTATAGCACTTTTTTAATTAGGTGATAGAAGCACCTTTTTATTAGACGTTGGAGAGTTTTAGGGTGAGTAGTCTCTATTAGATTATGTAGATGGAGATGTGCTGTAAGCACAGGGCATAATTCTTGACAGGTGTTAAGTGAATTGATTATATTGATGAATATGTCAAGGGTATTGCTTGAAGAAATTTTTGAAGAGGAGTTATCGAAAGCTTTTGAGGTTAGAGACAGGGAAGCGTTGAGGAGGTATGTTAAGTTAGTTATTGAGTCATTTTCGGAGAAGGATGATATAAGGGAGTTGAGTTATGAGATGAAAGAGGGTTTTAGGTCAATTGGTAAGGATATGGAGTTAATTTCTGATAAGTTATCTGAGCTTAGGGAGGGAACGGAGAAGGAGATATCAGAGATTAGGAGTGATATAAGGCTACTGATAGAGATGATGAACAAGAGGTTTGAGGAGCAGAGGGAGTATACAGACAAGAGATTTCAAGAGCAAAAGGAATACACAGATAAGAGGTTTGAAGAGTTAATGCAATATTCAGATAAGCGGTTTGAAGAGATTAACAGAAGGTTTGAGGAACAGAGGGAGTATACAGACAAGAGATTTCAAGAGCAAAAGGAATACACAGATAAGAGGTTTGAAGAGTTAATGCAATATTCAGATAAGCGGTTTGAAGAGATTAACAGAAGGTTTGAGGAACAGAGGGAGTATACAGACAAGAGATTTCAAGAGCAAAAGGAATACACAGATAAGAGGTTTGAGGAGTTATTGCACTATTCGGACAAGCGATTTGAGGATATGAATAGGAGGCTTGAGGAAATTATACATTACTCTGACAAAAGGTTTGAGGATATGAATAAGAGATTTGATGACATGAATAAGAGGTTTGAGGATATGAATAAGAGATTTGAGGATATGAATAAGAAGTTTAATCTTCTTACGTGGCTTATAGGAGTGGGGTTTACGGTTTTGACTGTTTTGATTACAATTTTTAGATTCATTCATTAGGTTCTTGATAGCACCTCATTCATGTTGTTATCATGATTCATGTTATTAGAGATAGACCTATGTGTCTACACTGATATAAATGATAATTACAATTCAAATGGTGAACACACAAGTTCGCCCCATATGAAATTGTACAGTAGTTTAAAACTATGGCAACGAATGATTATATCAGAAAAATTTGAAGACCAATGATTAGAAACTTTATTGCTATAAGCTCCTAGAATCAGCCTGTGATGTAAGAAGGTAGATACTTTTTGATAGTAAACATTAAAATTATCCAAGTTTTTTTGAAGTAGAGAAGGTTAATGGTAGTTTGTGGAGGTTTTTATGGCAAAGGTTCAGGTGAAGGGAAGAGAGATTGAATTTGTGAATATCTTAGATTACATATCGGAAGGAGAGATAAGGAAAAAGCCTTATTCTATAAGGGTGCTTATAGAGAATGTTGCCTCTCATTTGAACTCAGAAGGAATGGAAGATAAATTTTTAGATTTGCTTGTCAATTGGGGTAAGTCTAATAGTGGTGAAGAGATAGGTTTTAAGCCTTATAGAGTTATACTTCAAGATTTCACAGGTGTACCTATAGTAGTTGACCTTGCTGCAATGAGGGATAAGGTGAAGGAGTTGGGGGGTAATCCCAAAAAGGTTAATCCGAAGGTGCCTGTTACACTTGTTGTTGACCATTCGCTACAGGTTGACTTTTTCGGTACTTCTGATGCTCTAGTTAAAAACATGAAAAAGGAATTTGAAAGAAATTACGAGAGGTATAGATTACTTAAATGGGCTCAGAAAAGTTTTGATAACTTCAATGTCGTGCCACCGGGAAAAGGTATAATTCATCAGGTTAACCTTGAATATCTCTCAAATGTTGTTGTCATTGAAAATGGTAAAGCAGTTTATGAAACACTTGTTGGAACTGATTCGCATACTACCATGATAAATGGGCTTGGAGTGCTTGGATGGGGGGTTGGTGGTATAGAGGCAGAGGCTGTAATGCTTGGACAGCCGTATTTTATGAAGTTACCTGATGTTGTGGGTGTCAATCTCAAGGGTAAACCAAGAGATGGTGTTACTGCTACTGATATCGTGCTTGCTGTGACTAACGTTTTGAGAAATGTTGGTGTTGTTGATAAGTTTGTTGAGTTCTTTGGTGAAGGTGTAGATAGAATGGATGTTGAGACAAGAGCGACAATTGCAAACATGGCACCTGAGTATGGTGCTACGATGGGTTTCTTTGCAGTAAGTAACGAAACATTAGATTACTTATACAAAACTGGAAGAAGCGAATTTACAGTTGAACTTGTTGACGAATATACCAAACAACAGATGTTGTTTGTAAATGATTTTGTTAAAGATTACGAAAATGTAGAGTTTTCACAAGTTGTTGAAATTGACCTAAGCAGAGTTGAGCCTTCTTTAGCAGGTCCTAGGAGACCACAGGATAGAGTTTCTTTAACTAGCGTTTCTGAATCATTTAAATCATACCTTGAGAAATTGCAGGTTAAGGAAACGAATAATGAAGGTAAGCTTAAAGATGGTGATGTTGTTATTGCTTCTATTACTAGCTGTACGAACACATCAAATCCTTATGTGTTGATAGGTGCCGGGCTCGTTGCAAAAAAAGCTGTTGAGAGAGGTCTCAAAGCTAAACCTCATGTAAAGACATCTTTTATACCTGGCTCAAGAGTTGTAACGAAATATATGGAAAAGTCAGGACTTCAAAAATATCTAGATGAACTTGGGTTCAATATTGTTGGTTATGGCTGTGCTACTTGTATAGGTAATAGTGGACCACTGATTGATTGGGTTGAAGAGGAGATCAAATCAAAAGGTATTGTTGCTGTTTCGGTTTTGAGTGGTAATAGAAACTTTGAAGCTAGAGTTCATCCACTCATCAAAGCTAATTACTTAGCTTCACCGATACTTGTTGTTGCTTATGCTATTGCTGGTAATATAATGGTTGGTCCTAAATCAGTAGTTGGTGTTGACAACGAGGGTAAAGAAGTTCTCTTTGAGGAACTACTACCCACGGATGAAGAAATCAGACATTATATGTCTGATTTAATTAATAGAGGTGAATTTATAAAAGCGTACGAAGAAGTGTTCGAGGGAACAGAAGAGTGGAGGAGTATAGAGGTAAGTTCTTCTGATTTGTTTGATTGGGATGAGAGTTCAACATATATAAAGAAACCACCTTACTTTGATAATTTTACTACTTCTCAGAATAGTATCAAACCAATTGAGGGGGCTAGGTGTTTGTTGCTTCTTGGAGATTCTATAACTACAGACCATATATCGCCAGCCGGTAAGATAGACCCTTCTTCGCCTGCCGGTAAATACCTTATTGAAATAGGGGTGAGGGTTGAAGATTTCAATTCGTACGGTGCTAGAAGAGGGAATCATGAGGTCATGATGAGAGGAACATTCGCTAACGTTAGACTCAGAAATTTGATGGTCAGTAGGGAAGGAGGATACACTCTTTGCTTTTTGGATAATTCACCTAGTGAAACAGCGGTTTTTGATGCTTCTATGAGGTATATTGCTTCCGGTGTACCAACAATAATTATTGCTGGTAGTGAGTATGGTACTGGTAGTTCAAGAGATTGGGCGGCAAAAGGTCCGTATTTACTAGGTGTTAAGGCTGTTATCGCTAAAAGCTTTGAAAGAATACATAGGAGTAATTTAATAGGTATGGGCATAATACCATTACAGTTCGTTGATTGTGATAAGGATAGTTTAGGGATAACTGGTAGGGAGATATTCAATATAAAGTTAAGCGATAACTTAAAGCCAAAGGATATTGTCGAAGTTGAGATGATGAAAGAGAACGGGGAAAAAGTTGCCTTCAAGGTTCTCTGTAGGATAGATACTTGGAATGAGCTCAATATAATCAAATCTGGCGGAATAATGCAAAAAGTGTTAAGAGAGTTACTCCAATAACTCAACTTGAGTTGTATATTTTAGATTTTTTACAATTTCAGATGTACGTTATATAGGGTGTATTATGAATAGGGTTGTTATTCTTGGTGGAGGTTATGGTGGGGTTGTTCTTACCAAAAAGCTTTTGAAATTAGTAAATAAGCATAAATTGCCTATAAAGGTTGTTTTGATTGATAGGAATGATTATCATGTGCTTTTGCCTGCTTTGCCTAAGTGTATCTCTAATCCTGATTCAAAGGTTTTAGTTAAGTTCTCGGATGTTTTCAAAGGTTCTGGTGATAATTTTGAGTTTATTCAGGGAGAGGTTAGCGGTATTTCTGCTGCTTCTAGGAAAGTTGTTCTAAGTGATGCTAGAGAGGTAGAGTATGATGATTTGGTTATTGCCTTAGGAGCTCAGCCCAACGATTTTGGTATACAAGGTCTTAGAGAGAATGCTATAATGTTCTGGAATGAGAAGGACACAATAAGATATATAAAAAAGTTAAAGTCTTTCACTGAGAAAGGTGTTAGCCCAAGAATAGTCATAGTTGGTGCCGGTCCTGTAGGGCTTGAGGTTGCATCCGAAACATGCTATTACCTGAAGAAATTAGGTTTGACACCTAATATCAAGGTCGTTGAGGCTAAGGATAGAGCACTTCCTGCTTTGCCAGATGAACTTTCAAAGACTATAACCAAATTTTTGGAAAAGTTAGGGGTAAAATTTGAGTATAATTGTCCTGTATGTAACGTCTATGAATCTAATATTTTATCAAGTGATGGTAGAACTTTTGATTATGATATTCTTGTTTGGTCTTCCGGTGTCAAGGCTAATGATATTACAAATAAGATACTTGACTCTGAAGTTGAAAGGGGACCTCAGGGGAAGTTGGTTACTGATGAGTTTTATAGAGTTAGCGAGGAAAGTGGTATTTGGGCTATAGGTGATATATGTGTGAATAGCAAGTATGGAATGAGTTTCACTAATTTGGCACAGTTTGCTATACAGATGGCTGAGTACTGTGCTGTTAATATAGTTAATAAATATCTCGGTAAGCCATTGGTTCCTGCTAAATTGACTTTTAAAGGTATCGTAATTCAGTTGTCAAAATTCAAAGCATCAGCCTACATACCAAAACCTTTTAGAATTATTTTATCACCTTCGTTTATTGGCGTTTTGCTTAGAGAATTCATTGACATTAACTACCTGATTAACATAAGAGCATTAGGAAAGGTTAAACCTTTGAAAGAAATAATGTAAAAAAATCGAAGGGGGCGAAGCCCCCTTGTATATTAGTAATGTAAATCTTCTTCCTTTATCTTACCTGCAAATGTTTTGTATACATAGATATTGTATATACTCACTAGCACTATACCTATCAACGCTACAACTAGTGCTATAGTTAATGTTAGCTCTCCTGAAGCTGAATTGTATACAGTAAGGTTGTAGTTTTCACTTAGAGATGACTTTAGAAGATTTGGGAACATTGATAGACCGAAGAAGAGTATTGAGCCACCTACTGTCAAGCTAGAGAATAAGAATGAGAGTTTGAAATTCTCTTTGTTGAGATACACTAATACAAGTATTAGGAATACAGTTGTTAGTATTGGTTCTATGAATAGTATTGGGTACTTTATGAAGTTTGAGTATATTCCGAATCCTGAGACTGCACTTACAATTCCCCAGATTACCACTAGAATTAGTGTAAGAATCCAGAAGAACTTTGACCATGATATTATTTTGTTAAGAAATTCTCCTTCTGTTTTGTTTGCTAGGTATAGCAAACTGTGTAGTATGAGTAGAGAAGTTATGGTTAGTGCTGTGAGTATGGCAAATGGATTTAGAGCCTCAATTAGGCTTAATCTGAATCCTTCAGGACCTATTGGTAGCCCTTTTAGAACATTTGCCCCTGCTGCTGATAATACTACTATTATGAGTAGACTTGAGAATGCAAGTAGATAATCAAAAATATTTTTCCATGTTTCACTATCAACTTTTGACCTGAACTCAAAAGAAACTGCTCTGAATATAAGAACGAATACTAGTAGCATTACTGGTATATATGCACCTGAGAAGAATTTTGCGTATACTGGCGGGAAAACACCGAACAGGAATGCTCCAAATGCTACTAACCATACCTCGTTTCCGTCCCACACTCTACCTATAGCGTTTAGTATTATCTTCTTGTCTAATTCCTTGTCTGAAATGAAAGGTAATATTGTAGCACCACCTAGGTCAAACCCATCAAGTATTACATACATTATTAGAAATATGCCTAAAACGAAAAACCAAATTTCAGCTAGCATAGACACCTCCTATTTCACATCTTTGGATATTTCCCTAAATGTTAGGAATAACCAAAGGATTAGCAGTATAGCATATATGCTGATGAAGAAGAATAGAGTGAAGGCTATTTCAGGAGTTGTGATTCTTGATACACCTTCTCTAGTTTTCATTAGTCCATATATTACCCATGGCTGCCTTCCAACTTCTGTTGCTATCCATCCTAGCCAGTTCGCTATTATTGGTAATGGTGGTGTGAAAACTAATAACCATAAAAACCACTTGCTTTGTGATAGCTTACGCCCGTAGTATAGTACTATGAGAAGTATGGAAATTAAGACAAATAGGAATCCTAATCCTACCATTCCTCTAAAGCTCCAGAATACTAGTGGTACACTTGGCAATTCTTCTTTCTTGAGGTTGTATTCTTCGATTAAGTCTTTCATTCCTTTTACAGTAGCGTTAATATCCCTGTATGCTAAGAAGGAAAGTAATCCGGGTATACCGATTTCTACAACATTTGTCATATTTTCTTGGTCAATAAATGCTATAATTGGTTCAGGAGCTGATGTTTTTGTTTCCCATAGTGCTTCCATTATAGCTAGTTTCAGAGGTTGATGTTTTGCTACATACTCGCCACTTAGTGTTCCTGCAAATATTTGTAGTACTGACGAGATTATAAATACCCACATTGCAGGTACGAATGCTTTTGTGAAAATGTCTTCTTGTTTTTTCCTTAATATCTTGTATGCCGATATGCCAAGTACGAGAGCTGAACCTGCAATGAAACATGCGAGTATTGTATGCAAGAATCTTATTAAGTTCGGTATATTGAACGATATAGCCCAGAAGTCAGTTAGTATTATTTTATCTCCTTCTACTCTAAATCCTGTTGGAATTTGCATCCAGTTTAGAGCTGTTAGTATCCAGAAACCAGATATGAGTGTTCCAACCATCACCAGAAAGGCAGAAACTGTTCTCATGAGAGGTGATACTTTCTTTTCTCCAAAGACGAGTATTGCCAAGAATGTAGACTCAAGGAAGAAAGCAAATATAGCTTCAAGAGCTAATGGACCACCGAATATACCACCAGCCTTTTCAGAGAATACTGACCAGTTAGTACCAAACTGAAATTCCATCACAACACCGGTAGCAACACCTACAGCAAACGCTATGGCGAATATTTTGACGAAGAAGTTACCTATCTTTCTGTAAACTTCATCTTTCTTCAAAAGGTAAAGTAAGAAGTAAATAAATATGAGTAATGATATACCAATAGTGAACGATGGGAAAATAAAGTGGAATGCTGCCGTTATACCGAACTGCCACCTGGATAATGTAAGCACATCCATACCTTAACCCTCCTAATATATAATCATAAATCATATATAAATAATAGTGTTTTTTAATTCAATTTGCTAAAAACTTAAAAAATCCTACTTAATTTATAGGATATAATTCCTAAAGAGGGGAACTTGTTGGAGGTGCTTTATAGCACTCTATGCTTTATAGCACTTTGTGCCGGTCGGCACTTTGTGCTTTATAGCACTTCTGGGATATTGGGATATGAAATATCCCGACGAAGAATAAGGGAGTGCTTATAGCACCAGTGCTTATAGCACTAGTGCTTATAGCACTAATGTTTAATAATATTTCTCTATTAGAGTTGAAGGAGGCGATGACTTCCCTTGAAATCTAAGAATGGAGGTGGGACTACTAAAAGGTGCTTATTAGTGTATATAGTCCATTATGATTCCGAGGTCTTTATCTCCTCTACCTGATAGGTTAACGATTATTATTTGGTCTTTTTTCATTTTGGGAGCTAATTTGATTGCTTCGGCTATTGCGTGTGCTGATTCTAGAGCAGGGATTATTCCTTCTTTCTGGGAGAGTAATTTTAAGGCTTCTAAAGCTTCTTCGTCTTTTGCGTATGTATATCTTACTCTTCCTATCTCTTTGAGGTATGAATGTTCTGGTCCAACACCTGGGTAATCTAGTCCTGCTGATATTGAGTGAGTTTCTACTACTTGCCCTTTTTCATCGTATAGCAAGTATGATTTTGCGCCATGCAATATTCCAACTTTACCAAAGCATAGTGTTGCTGCGTTTTCTCCAAGTTTAGGTGATTTACCGCCACCTTCTACACCTATGAGTTCTACTTCTTTGTATTTAATAAACGGAGCGAAAATTCCTATAGCGTTACTACCGCCACCAACGCATGCTATTACCTTATCAGGTAGCCTACCTTCTATTTTCATTATTTGCTTCAGAGTTTCCTTCCCAATTACTGATTGGAAATCCTTTACCATTGTGGGGTATGGGTGTGGACCTACCACTGAACCTATAACATAGAGTGTAGTTTCAACATTTTCTATCCAATCTCTCATTGCTTCGTTTATTGCATCTTTTAGTGTACAGCTTCCTTTTTCCACTGGTACAACTTTTGCACCTAATATGTTCATTCTAAAAACATTTGGTTTTTGCCTTTCTACGTCTAATTTCCCCATGTATATTACGCATTCTAGGTTGAGTAATGCGCAAGCTGTAGCAGTTGCTACACCGTGCTGTCCTGCTCCTGTTTCAGCTATTATTCTTTTCTTTCCCATCTTTTTGGCAAGTAGTACTTGCCCTAGGGAATTATTTATCTTGTGTGCTCCAGTGTGTAGCAAGTCTTCTCTCTTTAGGTATATCTTGGCTCCGCCAAGATACTCTGAAAGGTTTTTAGCAAAGTATAGAGGGGTTGGCCTACCAGCGTAGTTTTTGAGTAAATACCAAAGTTCTTTCCTAAATTCTTTACTTTTGCCTATTGTGTAATAGGCTTTTTCTAATTCCTCTATTACTGGTACCAAAACTTCAGGGATATACTTGCCGCCAAAGTTTCCAAACCAGCCTTTTCTCATTCTAGGTTCCTTTCAATTGCTTCCTTTATGCTTTGTTTTGGTAGTGCTCCGACAATCTTATCTACAGGTTTCCCGTCTTTGAATATTATCATTGTTGGTATGCTTACGATTTTCATTTTTGATGCTATTTCAGGATTTTCATCAACATTTAGTTTGAAAAATCCGACTTTCCCTTTGTAATCTTCTGAAAGTTCTTCTAAAATGGGAGCGACTCTTTTACAAGGTACACACCAATCAGCCCAGAAGTCAACGAGAGCAATTTTTGCTTCTTGGATTGCTTTGTCAAATGTGTTTGCGTCTAGTTCTTTCATATTTCCCTCCTTAAGTCGTTACAGTAAGGCCTTAAAAACATCAACTTTATCTGTCTTTTCCCAAGTGAACTCTGGTTCTTTTTCTGGGTCTCTGCCGAAGTGTCCGTATACAGAGGTTTTCTGATATATTGGTCTTCTAAGGTTGAGGTATTCTATTATGCCTTTCGGTGTTAAATCGAAGTTTTTCCATATAGCTTTTTCAATTTCTGCTTCGTCAACTTTGCTTGTTCCAAAGGTATTTACAACTAAAGAAACTGGTTGAGATACTCCTATGACATAAGCTACCTGTATTTCACATTCCTTGGCTATTCCTGATGCTATAATGTTTTTAGCTATGTATCTCATCATGTAAGCTGCACTTCTATCAACTTTTGTAGGGTCTTTGCCTGAGAAAGCACCACCGCCATGCCTAGCCCAACCGCCATAAGTATCTGCTATTATCTTCCTACCAGTTAAGCCAGAGTCTCCATGAGGTCCACCTATCACAAATCTTCCAGTTGCGTTTATGAAGTACTCAGTATCTTCGTCTAAATAGTTTGAAGGTATTACCTCTTTTATAACTTTTTCTATGATAAATTCCCTGAGTTCTTCTAGGGATATATCTTCTGTGTGTTGCGCTGCAACGATAACATTTTTTACCCTGATAGGTACACCATCTTTGTATTCAACTGTAACCTGGCTTTTACCATCAGGTCTTAGAAATGGAGCTTTCCCTGTTTTTCTTACTTCCGCTAGTTTTCTTGTTATCCTATGTGCTAGGTCTATTGTCAATGGCATGAAATTAGGAGTTTCGCTTGTTGCGTATCCAAACATCATTCCTTGGTCTCCAGCACCACCGGTATCAACACCCATAGCTATATCAGGCGATTGCTTTTTGATACTAGAAATTATACCTATACTTTTATAATCAAATCCCATTTCACTGTCAGTATAACCTATTTCTTTTATTTTCTCTCTTATTTTTTCATCCAAGTCAAACTTGTGGATGTTAGATGTTATTTCACCGGTGACAAAAACTAATCCTGTTGTTACAACAGTTTCACAAGCTACCCTTGAATATGGGTCTCCAGCTATAAATTCATCGAGTACCATATCAGATATTTGGTCTGCTATTTTGTCGGGATGCCCTTCAGTAACAGATTCTGAGGTAAAAAGATAGGTCCCTTTCCTTCTCATCGTTTTTCTCCTAAAGGATATAGAGGAATTTTATACTAAGTTTATAGGATTATTCAAATTGGTTTATGCTGTTGACCTCATGACCATTTCTAGTTTTCTTATGTTTCTGTTGTACATTTCTATTAGTAGATTATATCTCATAGCATTCTTTGTAAAGTCTACCATTTCTTTGTCTATGTCTACTCCGTTTTTATCGTTTCTATAGAAAGTGTCGTAGTCTATTGTTATTCTTGGTTTTACCTTTCGGTAATCTATCACTTCTTCAAATGGTATGTGTTTGGGGTGAGTCATTTTGGTGGGGTATTCGGGACCTTTTTCTGAGTCCAGAGCTCTTTTAAGTTCTGATTCGAAGTTGACCTCCGCTCTTTTGAAGTTTGGAGTATCTGCGTTTGCTATATTATCGGCTATTACGTTGTGTCTTATCATTACTGCGTCTAAGTCTCTTTTTATTAGGTCTAAAAATTTACCGTCTCTTGTTGATGTTGAGAATATCATATATAAAACTTTCGTAAAGTTTTCGCTAATTTTTATTTTTTGTATTTTGTCTTTTTTTACTTTGATAATACAAGAAGGAGGAGGGTATGAGAACGAAAGTTTTGGTATTGGTAAGTACTTTACTTTTTTCGTTTGCTTTATTATCTTATGGTGCTTATAACAGGGTTGAGAAGATAGGTATAATTAACATAGATGACATCGTTGACGCTTTCCTTGAAGGTAAGGATATAGCGAAAGATTTCAATAACTACAAAGACCAAGCCAGGGTTAGATTGTCTAGTATGGATGCAGAGATAAATTCTATTAGGAAAAACTTGTTGGAAATTTCCAACAAGATTGTTAAATCAACTAACGAAAGAACAAGTTCTTATGTTGATTATTCTCTTTATTCTGAATACAAAAGTCTCTCTGATGAGTACAACATGAAGGTGGAATCTTACAGAAATGAAGTTGAGAGGGTTAACAAAGAGATAGTGAATATGAGAAATAATCTTATGAGGTATGTTATAAAGGATGTTCTTGATTACATAAGGGACTATGGTACAAAGAAGGGATATACGTTGATAATAGAGAGAAGTACTGGAAAGATTTTGTTTGTTTCACCAGGGTCTGATATTACCTCTGATTTGGCTTCCTATATTAAGACGCAGGAGGCTACGAAAAATAAATACTAGGGGTTTCTATGAAATTTACGGTTGAGGCTTTGGCAAACTTTGTAGGAGGGGTATCTGAAGGTAACATTAGTGAAGAGATTTTTGGACTTGCCGAGTATGATAAAGGAAAAAAGGGAGAAATAACTTTTGTTGTAGATAAGAAAAAGTACGAAGAAGCCTTAAAAACAGAAGTTTCAGCTATAGTGGTGTCACATGATTTTGATTTTAAGGGTAAAACGTTAATCAGAGTTGATGACCCTAAGTTTGCAATTGCAAGGATAGCTGAACTTTTTAATCCTTATCAAAATGTTGGCTTTCAAGGAATTTCTGATAAAGCATATATAGGTAATAATGTCAAAATAGGGAAGAATGTCACTATCATGCCTTTTGTGACTATACAAGATAACGTTGAGATAGGAGATAACACAGTTATTTTCTCTGGGGTCTTTGTTGGGTATAATTCTATTATAGGTAATAACGTTGTTTTGAAACCTAATGTTGTCATATATCCGAGCACTGTAATAGGCAATAATGTTATAATTCACGCTGGTAGTGTTGTAGGTAGTGATGGTTTTGGTTATGTGAATAAGGAAGGTAAACATTATAAGATACCTCATATTGGTAGGGTTGTTATTGAGGATGATGTTGAAATTGGTGCTAACACTTGTATTGATAGAGCGTTTATCGGTGAAACTGTTATTGG
>Ga0308421_1001427_pt1 | contig 12659 bp, 10 predicted proteins | sample HotsprSampleMS60_FD_203673 | JGI IMG/M metagenome (GOLD analysis project Ga0308421, IMG submission 203673) | Hot spring phototrophic mat microbial communities from Mushroom Spring, Yellowstone National Park, Wyoming, United States - 20090730_MS60 ...
GCCCGCCGCAAAACCCCTCTTTACTACCCCCTCCCCTCTCCTGACCTTCGGTCAGGAGAGGGGAGGGGGTGGCGGCGAAGCCGCCGGGGGAGGGGTGAGGGCACGATTTTTTGAGGCTTTGGCCCGGTACGATTTTAAAGGACTCAACACCCCTATTGACTTTGCGGCAGAGCTAATGTTATTTGAGCGCCCCCCTTTTCACATTGAGCCTATCACAGTTGATGATTTGCGCCTGTTGGATCGTCTGGATGCTATACCTGAACTCCATGACCGGCTGATGGCCGCTGTGGCTTTACGCGTTGGCGCTTCTATCCTCACCTGCGACCCCCTGATCAGTGCCTGCCCCGAGGTCCATTGCATCTGGTAAACATTGTCGCTGGGTAACTATCAGGCTTCCTCACCCCACCCCCGCCGCCCTCGGGCCGAAGGCCCGTCGGGCCAAGGCCTGCGGCGGCACCCCCTGGATATGATACCGCAATGGCTCACCATTCAAAAGAGGCGGGTAATTGCACAGGTCGCAAATTTGCCACGAATTTCACGAATTGGCACGAATTTTTGAGTCCACTGCAAAAACTCATCGCAGAGAACGCGGAGAGCGCAGAGATTTTCTTTAAATAATGCTCTGCGTACTCTGCGGTCTCTGCGATAAAGAACCCTTTTTGCAGTGGAGTCATTTTTAATTCGTGTAAATTCGTGCGATTCGTGGCAAAAAAGGCCAACGGCTGAAAACGTGCCTGGTACGTTCGGAGCGGCGAATTCTACACTTCCATCACCGCGGCCAGTTTCCAGAGTTCCAGGTTGATCTCCTTGCAGAAAGCCACCGCTTCCTCCAGCGGCGTGGTCACGGCCCGGTCGTGGCGCCAACCCACCATGACGCCGCGCTCCCCCCGGATCAACGCTTCGGCGGCTGCTGCGCCCAGTCGGGTCGCCAGCAGCCGGTCAAAGGCCGATGGCCGCCCGCCCCGCTGGATGTGCCCCAGAACTGTCAGGCGAACCTCAAACCCCAACTCCTCCCGGCGGCTGTTCAGATAGTCCACCAGGGCGCGGGTGCCCGGTTTCCACCCTTCGGCGACGATAATGATGCAATGGGCCTTCCCCCGCACGTACGTATCGCCGATAACCCGCGCCACCTCCTCCATCGTCGTCTCCACTTCTGGGATAAGGACCAGTTCGGCCCCACCGGCCACTCCGCTGGCCAGCGCCAGGTAGCCGCAGTTGCGCCCCATCGTCTCAATCAGAAAGGCCCGGTTGTGGGAAGAGGCGGTGTCCTTAATGCGGTCTATGGCATCCAGGATGGTGTTCAGCGCGGTGTCCACGCCGATGGCGATGTCGGTGCCGTTGACGTCATTATCTATGGTGGCGGGAACGCCGACGACGGGGAAGCCCATGCGGTGCAGTTCCAGGGCGCCGATGAGGGAGCCGTTGCCCCCAATGACGACCAGACCGTCTATATCCAGCCGATTCAGGGTGCGCAGCGCTTCCCGACGCCCCCTCTCGGTCTGGAACTCCGGGCAACGGGCGGTGCCCAGAAAGGTGCCGCCATGGCCCATGATTCCGCCCACGGCCCGCCGGTCCAGTTCCACCACCTCGCCGTTGATCAGGCCCAGGTAGCCCCGCCGGACGCCGATCACCTCTGCCCCCAGATGGATGGCCATCCGGGTCACCGCTCGGATGCAGGGATTCAGCCCCGGCCCGTCGCCGCCGCTGGTCAGCACCGCGATGCGCTTCATCTCCGCCTCCGGCCCATTCCCACCTTACGTTTCACATTTTACGTTTCACGCTTTACGTTTGTTGTTTTACGTGTTTTACATCTCCCGCCCAACGTTTCCCGACGCACAATTAATACAGAAACATTGGCTTCCCGTGGACGTGCATCACTTTGGGACGGTATTCTTCTATATCGTACAGGGCCCGTACGTCCACATGTTTGACCCCCAGAGTGGGTGATTCCGCACTCACGTCGGTATAGCGCCCTTCCCGCAGAGCGACCATCCGTCCGAACTTTCTCTCCTGGATCAGGTCCATTGCGGTGTTGGCGAAGTTGACGGCGACCATGATGTCCAGCGAGTCGGGCTCACCGGAGCGCATCAGGTAGGCCAGTTCCTGGCACATCGTCCCCTCGCCGGTAATCTGCTCCAGCCGCTTGGCGGTCACGGCGCCGATGCCGCCCAGTTTCTTGTGACCGTAGGGGTCGGGGACGCCGGACTGGATGACCTCTTTCCCGATCTCCCGGGCACCCTCCGAGATGGTCACCATCGCGTAGCGGCTGGGGTTCTCGTATTTGTCCTTGAGCAGCAGGCGGGCCAGTTTCTCAATGTCAAAGGGAACTTCCGAGATGATAGCCCGGTCCGCCCCGGCCAGATAGGCCGCGATCAGGGAAGTCTCACCGGAGTGGCGGCCGAAGAGTTCCACCACGCAGATGCGCTCGTGGGAGCCCGCAGTGGAACGCAGTTGGTGGATGAAGCGGACGCTGCGGGTGACAGCGGTGGAGAAACCGATGCAGTAGTCGGTGCCGAAAACGTCGTTGTCCATCGTCTTGGGGATGCTGACGATGGGGAAGCCCTCGCGGTGGATTCGGGCCGCGTACCCCAGGGTGTCCTCCCCGCCGATGGGCACCAGGACGTCTATCTTGAGATGTTCCAGCACGCGCAGGACGTGGGAGGTGAAATCCACGTTCCCGTTTTTATCCACCGGGAACTGCTCCGGGTTCAGGAACGGCGGGGCCTTATCCGGCGCGACCCGGCTGGGGTTGGTGCGGGACGTGTGCAGGAACGTGCCGCCAGTCCGGTCAATGGTGCGGACGATGCCCTTATCCAGCGGGATCACGTTCTCCGGCTGAGGGGACGGGTCATCGGGATTGTAGTACAATAATCCGGCCCATCCCCGGCGGATGCCGATCACTTCGTGCCCTTCATCCACCGCCCGGTAGACCAGAGCCTTGATGCAGGGGTTCAGTCCAGGAACGTCGCCTCCTCCAGTCAAAACTCCGATTTTCATCTTCCCTTCCTCCGAACAGTTTTGATGGATATTTCGTAGCATTATACCATATCATCCGGGGTGTGGCAAAATGAGGCTGACTCGTAACGATTCTGTCTCACCCCACCCCCGGCGGTTTTGCCGCGCCCCCCTCCCGGTGCCGCCGGTAGCGGGGGAGGGGTTTTGAAGATTCCCCCGCCTCTGTTCTGAAAAAGGCCGGACTTCAGCAGCGGTTGTCCCTACGGCCGCCGGGCCAGAAAGATCACCACCTCGGGGTGGTCGTAGACAACGAAACTTTCATCCAGGCGCGGCAGGTGCAGCCAAACCCCACCGGGGCGACAATCCGGGTGGGGCAGGGGCAATCCCGCCGCTCCGAAGGGGTCATCGGCCAGGGAGAGGCCCGTTAGAGAGGGCCACCGCCCCCAGCAACCCGCCGCCATGAACCCACGCTCGCCAGCGAAGAGCGCGCGGTAGTGGGCCAGCGTCATCGGGAAACGGTCGGGCCAGCGGGCCAGGGCCCCGTACCCGCGTCGGCTGGCCACTACCACCGCGTCTGCCTCTGCCAGCACCGCTGCCCTCGCCCGTTCTTTCTCCTCCCCTTCCGGGTCAAAGACCGGGATCGTCCGCAGGATGTACCCCCCGGCGTCCAGCGGCAGGGGATGGTCCCACTCCTCTACGGCGATGACGACGCCAGGGGGGAGGTGCGCCCGAATCCACTCCGAAGCCACCACCCAGGGATGCGGCTGATGGTAGGAAACCACCAGGGCCAGGGAGATCCACGCGACCGGCAGGATGGCCAGAGGACGCAGGGCAACGCAGAAAGGACGCAGGCGGGGCTGGCAAGACCCGGACTCCAGCGCCTGCGCGGCGTACGCGGCCAGGATCGGTGTCAGGGGGAGCAGGTATCGGGGGAATTTGACGTACAACCCACCCGTAAAGGCGAAGAACGGCAGTGCCCAGGTCAGCACCACCCATTCCGCCGGGCGCAGTCGCCCCCGGGCCGCGCGGCCGACGGTCCAGACCAGTCCGCTTAAACCCAGAAGCCCCAGTACCGGCCCCATTCCCCAGATCAGTTGCTGAGCCGCGGGGTACAGGTAGGGCCACGTTCCCCGATACTGGAGGGTGTAGGGGACCAGGACTGCGCCGCGCGCCAGCGCGATCTGCGCGGCCACGTTGTTCAGGAAACGGGGGAACTCCCATACGGCGAAAGGGTTGGTGACGGCGAACGTCGTCAGAGCGGCCCCCAGCGCTCCGATAGATCGCCGGACCCACTCCCGGCGTCCCCGTGCCCCCAGCACGCCGGAGACGACCAGGGGCACCACCAGCAACGCCGCCCCGGCCTTGCAACTCAGGGCCAGGCCGGTCCAGATACCTGCCAGCCAGACCGTTGCTTCGCGCTGCGCCGGGTGGCGGACGGTGGCGCGGGCAGCAAAGAGCAGCGCGCCAGTGGAGAAGAAGGCCAGGGGGACGTCGGCAGTGGCAAAGTGGGCCTGCTGGACATGGAGGGGCATCAGGGCCAGGAACAGCGCGGTCAGGAGCGCGGCCCGACGGCCGGCAGCGGGGCCGGTCTGGCAGCCCGCTAGGAGGCAGGCCAGCGCGGCCGCCAGCGCCACCGTCCCCACGTCCAGAAGCCCCGTCAACAGACGGGCCGCCATCAACCGGTCCGCCCCGCCCAGGAGCAGGAACAGGTAGAGGGGCAGGTGCCCGTAGGGGAAGGCAGGGTCCACTGTGAGGGGGTCCAGACGGGAGGGCCACGCCATCGCCTCGGACACCCCCACCAGATACCGCTCGTCAGGGTGAGCGCCGATGCCCCCGTCCCAGGCCACCCCGCTCAGCCGCAGCACTGCTGCCATCAGCAGAAGCCCAACCATTCCCCCCAGAAACCGGAAGCGGGCCCGAGCGGAATGGTTTCTTGCCATTATCCCTCTTCTGTGTTACACTTACAGCCGGGCAAGTTGGCAAGCAGGCAAGTTTGCAAGGGTGCAAGGTGCAGGATGCCGATGCAACGAAGAGGAAAACTGGCACTGGTTCTGGTATCGTTTCTGCTCGCATGGGCAGCGGCCGGTGGGCATCTGACGGCCGCGCCGCCGCCCCAGGAGAATGTGGTCATCATCACGTTCCCCCAGAGCGGCGCCACGATCGGCGGGGTGGTGCAGATTATGGGCTCTGTCGCCCACCCCAATTTTGATCGCTATAGCATCTACTACGCCCCCGGCCCGGCAGCGACGGCGACCTCCCAATGGCAGCCCCTCGTCCTGGACGTCCGGCAGCAGGTGATCAACGGTGTCCTGGCCCAGTGGGATACGACGGCCATCGCAGAGGATGGGTCCCCCATCATCCCCAACGGGGTCTACCATATGGTGCTCATCCGCTACCGGGAGGGGGACGTGACCGACTCGTTCTTCGTCAACAATATCACCGTTCTGAACGAGTTGGCCATGCCGACGCTGACTCCTACTGAGGAGGCCGCGGAGATTCCCACTCCCGGGGCGGAGGCGCCGACGCCGGTACCGGTGGAGATGCCTCCGACGGCGACGCCTCGCCCCACCCCCACCCCGCGCCCCGGGGCAACGCCGACCGCCCCGGCGGATAGGGGAATATCAGGGCTGGACGGCGCCCTGATGATGAGTGCGTTCCTGCGCGGCGCCCGCATCACCCTGCTCCTCTTTGGCCTCTGGGGCCTGTACTTGCTGGTGAAGGCCCTCTTCCGGTACTACCTGCGCACCCGGAGAAAACCTCAGCGTCCGGGGCTCCGGTAAGAGATTGTCTGAAATTTGTTCGTAGTCAGGCACGAAGCGCCAGCGGAGTGCCGTCTGGGCCCGTTCAACGTCACTCCCCTTTGCTCAGGATGTCACTCCGCTTCGCTCCGTGGCTTACTACGAGCGTTAAGTTTTCACACAAAGACACGAAGACGCCAGGATAAACAGTTTATTCAGCGGAGGACGTGCCAGGCACTTTTGAAAGTGCCTGGCACGTTCGGAAGTCCGTGCCTATCCGTGTGCGCCTGTGTCCTCTTTGTGCCTTTGTGTCTTGGTGTGGGGGACCTATGTACCTGATTATCGGCCTGGGGAATCCGGGGGCCCGTTACGCCCGCAACCGCCACAACGTGGGCGCCCGCTGCGTATCCCGGCTGGCAGCGGCCCACGGCCTGGAGTTCTCCCGCCGCCAGAAGAACGCCCGGGTAGCCCGGGGGACCATTGGCGACCAACCGGTCCTGCTGGCAGTCCCCCAGACGTTTATGAACGAGAGCGGGCGCTCGGTGGCTCCCCTGGCCCGCTTCTACCAGGTGACGCCGGAGCGCCTCCTGATCGTCTACGACGACCTGGACCTGCCCCTGGGGGCCATCCGGCTCCGCCCAGAGGGCAGCAGTGGCGGCCATCGGGGGATGCGGTCGGTCATAGAACACCTGGGCACCCAGAATTTCCCCCGCCTCCGTATCGGCATTGATCGCCCGCCGGGGCAGATGGACCCGGCGGACTACGTCCTCCAGGATTTCACGCCGGATGAGGAGCCGGTCATAAATGATGCCATAGAGCGCGCCATCGCCGCCATCCAGACCTGGCTGACGGAAGGGCTGGAGAAGGCGATGAGTCTGTACAACCGGTGAGGAGAAGTGAGTCCACAGGTTCCCGTTGTAGAACACATTCTGAGCGCCAACGACCGGCTGGCGGAGGCCAACCGGGCCCGTCTGGACGCCGCCCGGATCTTCGCCGTCAACCTGATGGCCTCCCCCGGCGCGGGGAAGACCAGTCTGATCCTGCGGACGATTCGGGCGTTGAAGGACCGCTGGCGGATCGCCGTTATGGAGGGCGACCTGGCCTCCACGCTGGACGCCGACCGGGTGGCGGCGGAGGGCGTGCCGGCGGTCCAGATTACCACCGGCGGAGGGTGCCACCTGGACGCGGCGATGGTTCGAAGCGGATTGGAACAACTCCCGCTGGACGGGGTGGACCTGCTCATCGTGGAGAACGTGGGCAACCTGGTCTGCCCGGCGGAGTTCCGCCTGGGTGTCCACCGCAACGTCCTCATCGCCAGCGTGCCCGAAGGGGACGACAAGCCCTACAAGTATCCCCCGATGTATCGGGGAGTGGACGCGGTGATACTGAACAAAACGGACGTCCTTCCAGCCTTTGATTTTGATGTGGAATACTTCCGCCGGGGCGTGGAAGCGCTCAACCCTGGCGTGGCCTTCTTTCCCCTCTCCTGCAAGACCGGCGAGGGACTGGAGGCCTGGTTGAACTGGCTGGAAGGGGAACTGCGCGCCTATCGGGAGGGTTGAGATGTGTCTGGGTGTTCCGGGTCGGATCATTGAAGTGCAGGAAGGCGGACTAATGCGGATGGGCCGGGTGGATTTCGGCGGGATCACCCGCCAGGTCTGCCTGGCCTACGTTCCGGAGGCCCAGGTGGGCGACTGGGTCATCGTCCACGTGGGCTTTGCCATCAGCCGCCTGGAGGAAGAGGAGGCGATGGAGACCCTCCAGTTGCTGAGGGAAGTGTTCAGCGCAGAAACCAGCGCCTGAGCGCCTGTCGCCGCCCACAACCCCTTTATTCCCCCGCCATCCCCACTCCCGCCACGGCGGTCCCACAGCGGGGACAGGTGCCATCCCGGCGGACGCGGTTCTCCAGCACCCAGAAACCGGAGCGGCGGATGAGCAACTGATTGCAGGCGTGGCAGTGGGTGTTCTCCTCCCCGGGGACGTTCCCCACGTAGACGTAGCGCAGACCGGCTTCCCGCCCGATTTCCTGCGCTCGCTGCAGCGTCGCCGGCGGGGTCGGCGGGTTGGTCATCTGGTACGACGGGAAATACCGGCTGATGTGCCAGGGCGTCTCCGGCCCCAGTTCGTCGGCGATGAAGCGGGCGATGTCCCGCAGTTCCTCCGGATCGTCGTTGACATCGGTCACCACCAGCGTGGTCACCTCCACCCAGACCCCCATCCCCTTCATCTTCTTCAGGGAATCCAGCACCGGTTGCAGGCGCGCGCCGATGTAGCGGCGTTGGGTCTCCTCCCGGAACGTTTTCAGGTCCACGTTGGCCGCATCCAGATACGGGTGGTACGCGTCCAGCATCTCCGGGGTCATGTAGCCATTGGTGACGTAGACGTTGGCGATGCCGGCCTGGTGGGCCAGGCGGGAGACGTCGTAGGCGTATTCAAAGAAGATAGTGGGTTCGGTATAGGTGTAGGCGATACTGCGACTGCCCGCCCGACGGGCGTCGGCGACGACCTCCTCGGGGGGAACCGTTCGGCCCAGGACCAGGTGCTGCTCCCGGGGCATCTGGGAGATCTCCCAGTTCTGACACCAACGACAGCGAAAATTACAACCGGGAGTGGCGATGGAGTAGGCCGTGGAGCCGGGATAGAAGTGGTAGAGGGGCTTTTTCTCCACCGGGTCCACATGCCGGGCGATGAGCCGTCCGTAGACCAGTGTGTAGAGGGTCCCGTCCCGGTTTTGCCGCACGTGGCAAATGCCGCGCTGTCCCTCGTTGATGACGCAGCGGTGGGCGCAGAGCGCGCAGCGCACCCGATTCTCCTCCAGGCGTTCGTACAACCGCGCTTCCTGCATCTTCATCCCTCCACAGGCCATTATACTGCATCCCCTGGGCAGGTGCAAATCCGCGGGAACAGACGACAGACGACGGACGACAGACAACAGACGACAGACCACAGACGGCGGACCACCAATGGATGACGAGTTATTCGTAATTGTCTGCTCCGATCGGTCTGCCGATGACGTAGCGCAGGCTGTCAGCCTGCATACAGGCCTGGCGGCCTGCGCTACAGGGGCGTGTCTTCGTCAGCGTCTTTTATGGCGCTTGCCCATGGGCTCCCCGGCAGGTAGTTACGGCCATAAATCTATGTTCATCCGTGTCCATCCGCGTTGATCCGCGTCCGATTTCCGCGAATCCCCATTTACGGGTATAATTCTCATAGATGCCAGGCGTTGCCGGAACGCCTGGCATCTCTATCCGATTTCACGGAGCAGAGAGGTATGTTGGGAGTCGTCATTCTGGCCGCGGGGCAGGGGACGCGGATGCGGTCGGAGATCCCCAAAGTCCTCCACCCCCTTGGCGGGCGTCCGATGGTCTTCTACACCGTAGATGCGGCGCGCGGCCTCTCCGACATCCCCCCGGTGCTGGTGGTGGGGCACGGGGCGGAGGAGGTGCGCCGGGTCGTGGGGGAGGCCGTCACCGACGTGGAACAGCGGGAACAACGGGGCACCGGGCACGCCGTCCTCCAGGCCCGCCCGGCGCTGGAGGGCCGGGTGGATGAAGTGCTCATCCTCTACGCCGACATGCCCCTCCTGACCGAAGAGACGCTTCGCCGGGTGGTGGACGCGCGCCGTTCGGCGGGGGCCGTTCTTTCTATATTGACGGTCACCGCCGAAGACCCGCGGGGCTTCGGACGGGTGGTGCGCCAGACGGATGGGAGCGTGGCGCGCATCGTGGAGGAGGCCGACGCGACGGAGGCCGAACGGGCCATCCGGGAACTGAACGCCGGGGTCTACGCCTGCGACGCGGCCTGGCTCTGGGCCCATCTCCCGGCCCTCCCCCTGCACCCCAAGGGGGAGTACTACCTGACCGACCTGGTGGAGATGGCGGCCCAGGAGGGCCAGCGGGTGGTCGCCGTTGCCGTCGACGACCCAACGGAGACCCTGGGCATCAACACCCGCGTCCACCTGGCGGAGGCGGAGGCGGTCCTGCGCCGCCGCATCAACCGCCGCTGGATGGAGGCCGGGGTGACGATGATAGACCCGGAGACCACGTACATTGAGCCCACCGTGACCATCGGGCAGGACACGGTCATCTGGCCCAATACGATTCTGCGCGGGCGGACAACGGTCGGCGCGAACTGCCAGATTGGCCCCAACGCGTTGATAGAGGATAGCGTCATCGGTGACCGCTGCCGGGTGCTGGCCTCGGTGGTGGAGGGAGCGGTGATGGAGGAAGGGAGCGACGTGGGCCCCTTCAGTCATCTCCGGCCGGGCGCGCATCTGGGGCCGGGGGCACACGTGGGCAATTTCGGCGAGGTCAAGAATTCGTCCCTGGGCGCGGGGGCCAAGATGGGCCACTTCAGTTACGTGGGGGACGCCGAAGTGGGCGCCGGAGCCAACATCGGCGCAGGCACCGTCACCTGCAATTTTGACGGGCGCCGGAAGCACCGCACGGTCATCGGGGAAGAGGCGTTCATCGGCTCCGGCACCATGCTGGTCGCGCCGGTCCGGGTGGGCCGCCGGGCCGTCATCGGAGCGGGCTCTGTGGTGACCCACGACATCCCCGACGACACCGTGGCCTACGGGGTTCCAGCGCGGGAGCGGGGCCGACGGGAGAACGCGGATGAATCTCACACGGAGACACAGTAAATCTCACACAGAGACACAAAGACACAGAGGAAAAAGGATAAGGAAGAAATAAAAAAACCTTTGTGCCTTTGTGTCTTTGTGTGAGGCAAAAGAAAAATGAATAGCGGGAACTGGTTGGGGTTAGTCGGCTCGATAGGGCTGGTCCTTCTGCACGGCCTGCTGGCGGGCGTGCGGGCAGCGTTTGCCAGCGCCCGGCGGGGGCGGCTGCGCCAGATGGCCGATGAGGGGGTCCCGCGCGCTGCGCTGGCCCTGCGCCTGGCAGAGGATTCCAGCCGAATGCTGGGCACCCTCTACCTGGGCAAGGCGTTCCTGGCCGCGCTGGCAGCGGCCCTGGCGGCCCTCACCCTGGTTCCCCCGCTGGCTCGTGCCCTGGCCGATGGAGGCATCCCCCGCCCCTGGGCGGACGGGGCCGCCTTGCTGGTCGTCATCGGGGGCCTGGCGGCCCTCATCCTGGTGGTGGGGCAACTGGCGCCAGAGGGCATTGCCGCCGCGCAGCCAGAACGCTGGGCCGTCCGCTTCGCTGGATTGCTCCGGGTCCTGGCCGCCGTCCTCTGGCCCCTCGTCCGCCTGCTGGTCTGGGTAGGCAACCGCCTGGCGGCCCCCTTCGGCGGCGTCCCTCTCATCGGCACCGCCCTGGTCACCGAAGAGGAAATCCGCACCCTGGTGGACGCCGGGGAGGAGGAGGGCGTCATTGAGGAAGAAGAGAAGGAGATGATTTACTCCATTTTTGAACTGGGCGAGACCATGGCGCGGGAGGTGATGGTCCCACGTATAGACATCGTCGCTGTGGACGTCCAGACGCCGCCGGAGGAGGTGGTGCGGGTGATTGCGGAGACCGGCCATTCCCGCATCCCCGTCTACGAAGGGACAGTAGACGCCATTCTGGGACTGGTGTACGCCAAGGACCTGCTGCTCCACCTGCGGGGGGACGGCGCCCGGCGGCCGCTGCGGGAGATGCTCCGCCCGGCCTACTTCGTCCCGGAGACGAAGAAAGTGGACGACCTGCTGCGGGAGATGCAGCAACGGCGCATCCACATGGCGATTGTGGTGGACGAGTACGGCGGGACGGCCGGGCTGGTCACCGTGGAGGACATCCTGGAGGAGATTGTGGGGGAGATTCAGGATGAGTACGACGCCGAGGAGCCCTCTTTTGAGCAGGTGGGTGAGGGGGAGTACATCTTGGACGCGCGGATGAACCTGGACGACGTCAACGACCTCCTGGAGGCAGACCTGCCCACGGAAACCGCCGACACGCTGGGGGGCCTCATCTACGACGCCCTGGGGCGGGTCCCCGTCCCTGGCGACCAACTGCAGGTGGGTCCATGGCGGATAGAGGTGCTGACCGTTTCCGGTCGGCGCATCCGCAAGGTGCGGATGAAGCGAGGAGAATAGCGGCGACTCCTGTGCGGGTCGGCGACGTAACTGTTCAGTCTCCCCCCTCCCCAGCGGCTTCGCCGCTACCCCCTCCCCTCAACTTTGGCTTTTTGCCCGTGGTCTTCTGCATGGGTCCCTGGCTGCTTCCGCAGCCCTAATAAAGAAGATTATTTTTCGTTGCGGCGGCTTCGCCGCCGCAACGAAAAATGTTTTCTTTTTGTTCTTTTGGCCTCGCCAGAGGCGGGTTTTGGAAAATTTCCCGCCCCTGCTCTGAAAAAGGCCAAACTTCAGGGGAGCAACTGTATGCTGGAGGAGCGGAGTGGCCAACAATTACCAAATCAAGGGTAACTACCTCCCCTGATCGGTTGCAGATAACGTAGCGCAGGCGGACAGCCTGCATGCAGGCCTGGCGGCCTGCGCTACAGGGGCGTACCTCCGCCAGCGTCTTCTCTTATGGGGCTTGCCCAGAGGCCCCCGGGCAGGTAGTTATGCGAAGCCCCTAAATACCGCTCCAGCATCGTCTTCAACTCCTGCCCCTGTTCCGGTTGCCTCTCCCGAACCAACTCCTTCAACCCGCTCCAAATCCGCCACCGCCTGTTCGGCGCTCACCCCGAGGGCGCTCAAAGACCCATCGCTGTCCTCCTCCGCCAGAGACCGTAACTCCTCCACCAACGGCTCCGTGTTCCGCCGTACGTGACGCTGGCAAACCTGGTGGGGCAACCCCAGATCATCCGCCACTTGCTTGAAGGCATCCGCATCATCCGTGACCAGAAGCTCAGCCCCCACCGCCTCCGCCACCGGTTGAAGCCACTCCTTCAACATCTGCGCATCCTCCCCTTCCAATCCTTCCACACATACCACCAACCCGCTCACGGCATCTACGGCTACCCCAATGGGATACCATTTCCCCTTCACTTTCACGGAAGTCACGTCACTCCCCAGCGCCGAGA